>Ga0207646_10002393_pt1 | contig 22137 bp, 20 predicted proteins | sample KBSK5502metaG_FD_184343 | JGI IMG/M metagenome (GOLD analysis project Ga0207646, IMG submission 184343) | Corn, switchgrass and miscanthus rhizosphere microbial communities from Kellogg Biological Station, Michigan, USA - KBS K5-50-2 metaG... | ecosystem: Host-associated > Plants > Roots >... | reverse complement strand
TGGAGGTTCACCGTATCGGCCAGCTCGGGGAGGTAGCGGCTGTACGTCGTGTATTTCATCGGGCTCCCTACCCGAAATATCGGGCGGCGGCGAGCTTTCCCGCAATGGACGAAGCCCCCGCCGCGCGAGCGTTTCGCCTCGGAGCGCTTTCCCACCGCAACTTCCGGCTCTTCCTCGTCGGTCAGGGCATCTCGCTCATCGGGACCTGGATGCAGTCGGTCGCGCTCGGGTGGCTCGTGCTCGACATCACCAACTCGCCGTTCGCCGTCGGGCTGACGCAAGCGCTCCGCTCCCTGGGCGTGCTGCTGTTCACGTTGTATGCGGGTGTCGTCGTGGATCGCGTGGACAAGCGTCGCCTGATCGTGTGGACGCAGGCTCTGCAGATGCTCGAGGCGCTGGCGCTGGCCGTGCTCGTGTGGACCGGCAGGGTCACGACATGGCAGGTCATGGTGCTGGCGGTGTTCTTCGGCGTCGTCAACGCGTTCGACATTCCCGCTCGCCAGGCGTTCATCGTCGAGCTCGTCGGCAAAGAGGATCTCATGAACGCGATCGCGCTCAACTCGTCCATGTTCAACGCCGCCCGGATCGTCGGCCCGGCGGTCGCGGGAGTGTTGATCGGGGTCGCCGGCGTCGGCATGTGCTTCTTCCTGAACGGCGTGAGCTACGTCGCCGTGATCGCCTGCCTCTTCGCCATGCGGCTCCCGCCGTTCGTGACGCGCCCTATGCCATCCTCGGCCTGGGAGGGCGTCCGTCAGGCCGTGGCGTTCATCCGGGGCGATGCCCGGGTGTGGGCGCTGGTGGCCCTGGTGGCGGTGTTCAGCGTGCTGGGGTTCCCGTTCATCGTGCTGATGCCGGTGATCGCTCGGGACGTACTGCACACCGACGCGCGCGGCTACGGCCTACTGATGGCCGCGGTCGGCATCGGAGCCATGCTCGGAGCGCTGGGACTCGCCGTCCAAGGGCCACGTGTCCGTAAGGGTGTGGTCCTGCTGAGCGGCGGCGCGGCGTTCGGGTTGCTCCTGGTGCTGTTCGCGGCCGTGCGCACCATCGGCGTGGCACTCGCGCTGCAGGCGCTGGCCGGCTGCGCCATGATCGTCACCACCGCGCTCGCCAACACCATGCTGCAGACCCTCGTGCCCGACGAGCTGCGGGGTCGGGTGATGGCGTTCTACGCCTTCGTGTTCGTAGGGATGGCGCCGCTGGGCGCGTTCCAGGCGGGCCTCATCGCGGAGCATACGGGCGCGCCGATCGCGATCGCTCTGGGCGGAGCGGGATGTCTCATCGCCGTGGGGTTGGCGGCCTGGCAGGTGCCGGAACTCCGTCGTACGTCGTAGGACGCCACGTTGTACGTACGACGTAGCGTCGTGGCGTCGTATAACGGTTACAGCAGCCGCCGCAGCTTGAGGGCCACCCGGATCGTGTCCGCGTCGCGTCGCAGTACGAGCCGGTGCACCGCGCCATCGGCGCGCAGAGCCTTGCGGGCGTCGCTCAGGTTCCCCTCGGCGACCCCGCGTCCGTCGATCAGCAGCAGCTCGTCGCCCACGGCAAGCCCCGCCTCCGCACTCGGGCTCCCCGGGATGACATAGTCGACCACGATGTGCGCCAGCCCCGGTCCCCGGGCGGCGAGCCGCAGCCCGCTCATATCGAAGTCGCACCGCGAGCCGTCGCCGGGTCCGGGCTCGACGATGGCGCGGCGGCCGACGTAATCGACGATCAGACGCGATCCCTCGAACACCGAGTTGCCGATGACGCCGTCGATGTCCGTTCGCGCCAGGAAGCCCTTGTACTCGCCACCCAATCCTGTCGTAGGCGACGGGATCTTCACGCCGCCGAGCCGGAGCTCCCGCAGGCGGACGATGGTCCCGTGGAGATCGCCGACCAGCCCCGTACCGATGGGCGCCTCGATGGCCGGCGCCACGCTACCCAGGCCGTGCCGTTCTGCGAATGGCGTGGTGAGGATCAGGCACAGACCCGACGCTCCCGTATCGAGCAGCAGGCGCGCGGGGATGGGGCGGCGGCCCCGGACCTCGAGCTGTGCGCGCAGCAGCGGGAGGTCCGCGTCCGCGCTGAATGGTACCGTCGCGCCGGTGCCCGTGTAGCGGTACGCGAGGGGGTCGAACAACCGCACGCGCCGCTGCCGATAGTCGATCTCCACGGCGTAGTGCTGCAGCACGTCGTGCCCCAAAAGGCCCACCTGGGGCCGCCCGCTCGCCTCGCTCAGTCCGATGAGGGGGTACAGCGCCACCCGGTAGTGCACGAGGGCGAGCTCCCCGAGGCGAATCGTGTCCACGACGGCGGTCGCCGCAGCGGACTCGGGAACGATCCCGACGTTCTTGGCCCAGGCCGGGTCGAGCCCGGTGCGGGACAGGCCAGTGTCGAGCATCAGCCAGGCGGAGTCGCCGTTGATCACCGCCGGCACGTAAATCGCGCCGCCGTAGGCGTCGAACGGGAATACTGCCACCGGGGAGACCGGGGTGGGTGTCGGACCGTGCCAGCAGGCCAGCGACAGGCAGGCGATGAGCGCTGCGTTGGGATAACGACCTGGGGTCACGGGCCGCACTGATCACCAGTCGCGTTCTGCGCAAAGCTATTGAGCAGCGAGGCACCGGTGTAGTCAGTGTTCGTCGCCGCGGGGGTCCAGGCCCGCAGTATTCCGCAGTAGCCCGAACGCCGGATCGTGGAGTTGGTGATCAGTGAATCCAGGCCATTCACCTGGACCACGACCTCGCCGTTCCACGGGAAGGTGGCGTTGAACCCACCCCCGACCTCGACGACCGCGTAGTCGAGCTTGCTCCCCGCCACGACCGCCGGTCCAAACACGACGCCGTTCCACGAATCGGCGTACTTGAGCGCGTCGGGGTCGGGCGACGTGAACAGGACAGGAGCCGACGCGGTTCCCGCGGCGACAAGGCCTCCCGGCGCGGCGGTACCCACCGACATCCCAGTGAAGCGGTCGAACTGCAGCTGGACCCCGGACGAAAGTGTGAGGACGGGGACGTTCGGGCCACCCACGATGACGCTGTTCGGGATGAAGTAGGGAACACCGAGATTGGGCCACGTTTGGGTGTTCCGCACGACGCTGTCGCCGAGGCCGACCTGCGTGCCCACACGAATCCGATTGTCGAGGTTCCCGCTGAGCGTCGTCGTCGCCGGGATGGTCCCGACCTCGTTCGCATTGATGAAGATCGGGAGGCCGCCGCCGCCAAAGTAGAACGGGCCCCCTCCCGTGATCATCAGGTTCCCCGACGCGGCGCCGAGTCCGGCGCCGTCCTGGGCCAGGAGTCCCGTGATGCCGAAGTCCTTGATCGTGACGTTCTGCAAGACCGGTCGTGGATCCTGGTTGAAGAGGTCGGCCAAGACGAGGCAGGCGCCGAAGTAGTTGTTCACGAGATACGTGTCTCGAGCGCAATCGCTCAATACGACGTACTGCAGCTGGGATTGCGAGCTCGAGAGCAGGACACCCGACCAGAACCCCTTGATCGGGTTGGCCTGGCTCACGGCGGCGCTATCGGCGGTCAGTGCGATGGGCGCTGTCGACGTACCGATCGCGTTGAGCGTGGCTGCCGCGCCGTCGAACGCCAGGCCCGCCCCCACGCCGAAGCGAACCTGAACGCCGGCCTCCAGCGTGAGCGTCACCGGCGCCGTGCCGCCGATGTGGATCCCGTGCCGTACGAAGTGAGGGTTGTCGGCGGTATGCCACGTCTCGTCGGCCGTGATGTTGACGCCGTGCGCCACACCGTCCACCGTGAATATCAGTGTGCTGCTCTTGCCCTCGACGCTCGCCGTCGGTTGTGGGGACCCCGCGGCACGCGCGATCGCGCGGACGCCCGAGATCTGCAACGAGGCGGGGGGCTGAACGGTGAAGGTCGCGTGATCGATCGTCGCGGAGCCGTCTGAAGGGACCACCACGTTCCCAGCCGCGTCATAGGCCACGACGTCGAGCAGGCTCGTGTCGGTGACCGCGAGGGTCGAATCAGTGGCGGTCAGCACGATGCGGGCGACGCTGACGCCGGCGGCGGGTCCGGTGGAATCGCTGCAGGCCAGGAGCAGCGGGATGACGGCGAGCAGCAACCGTTTCATAGGGGAACCTCAGCGCCACCCACGTCGCTTCGCTTCCGCCACGACCAGCGCGGCCGCTCCGTCGATTCCCAGCTTCCCCGTGTTGACCACCAGGTCGTAGTTCACGACCTCTTGGCGATGCCGCCGATAGTAGGTCCTCACGTAGTGGTCACGCTGCCTGTCCGTTTCGTCCACGACCTTCTCCACCTCCGCCGGGTTCACCCCCAGCCGTTCGACCGCGTGCGTCATGCGCCATGGCTTCGGGGCGACGACGTACACGTGTAGCGCGTCGGGTCGCTGCGCGAGGACCGCCTGCGCGCCCCGACCCACCAGGACGATCCGGCCCTGTGCCGCCGCTTCCGCGATCACCCGCTCGGTCAGCTGGACGATCGCCGCTTCGTCCGGTTCGACGCGCGGCACGCCGGCGGTCGCGATGAACATTTCGGGGGATCCGGCTGCGAGGGTGCTCGCGAGACGCTCCAACAGCCCCGGCGCCCGCTCCTCACGCTGGGCCACCGCGTCGGGGGGCAGTCCCGCCCGCCGCGCGACTTCGTCCACGAACTCGTTGTCGATCACGTCCCACGCGAGCGCTGCCGCCACGAGACGCGCGACCTCCGAGCCGCCCGAGGCGTACTGCCGAGTGATCGTGATGACCGGCGGCGCCATCTCAGGGCTTCAGGTTCTTGCGCAGCTCGCTGATGTTGAGCAGTGGCAGCCCGCCTTCGGTCGGCACGAAGATGATGAGGTTGTTCGAGGTCCGCATGTCGTGCAACACCTCGATCCACTGCTTGGTGAGCGCTTCGGGAGAGAGCGTCTGGTTCAAGAGCCGCTGCTGCTCCGTCTGCAGCCGCGCCACTTCCACGCGGTGCCGCTCGGTCTCGATCTGCTGCTCCTGGGCGATCTTGTTGTTGATCGCTTGTACCACCTGGGCGGGCGGCTGGAGGTCGCGCAGGAAGAACGCGGTGACGGTGGCGATCCGGAACTTGCCGCCGCCGGCGCGCGGCGTGGTCACGAGCGCCGAGTCGACCAGGGCCTCCATGGTGTTGGCGATCTGCGTGCGCTTGGAGATGTCGTTGATCGAGTACTGCACCATGCCGTCGCGCACCCCTTTGCGAATGGCGTTGAGCACCGCGCCGCGGATCTGGTTCTCGTCGCCGATCTCGGTGAAGATCTTGGGCGCCTGCTGCGGGTCGATCTGCCAGCGGATCGACACTTCGACGTGCATGCCCATCTGCTCGCTCGAGAGCGCCTCGATCGCCTCGATTTGCTCGCCGCGCGTGGGCCACTGCTCTTCGCGAGTCGAGTACCGCTCGATCGAGGACCACGGCGCCACGAGGCGGATGCCGGCGAGCAGCGGTCCCGGGTCCACGTAGCCGAACGCGTGACGCACGCCGACTTCGCCCGGGTCGATCACGACCAAGCCCGACCCGGTGGCTAACAGGAGCGCGAGAACGCCGACTGCGTAGCCGCCGAAGCGCAACAGGTTGGAGATGGGACCCGGGCGCTGGGCGCGCACCGTGGCCGCAGCGAGGAGGAGAGAAAACGCGATGACGAGCAGGACGCCGCCGCCGACGAGCTTGCCCATACACGCTCCGAGAGGGGAGACGGCGAGAAGATACGTCGACCGGACACCGAGCGCTTACTGGAAGAGGTTCGGACCTCCCCCTCCGCCGCCGGTCTTGCCGTACCCCGGCCCCTTCGGCTCTGCGCGCGCGCGCACGTAGCCGAGCTCCTCGTTGCGCGAGATCCGCTTCTCGGCCACCAACCCCTCGAGCACCAGCTCGCATGCCGCGACCATCGTGCCCGGGTCCTTCTTGGCCGCGAGGCCCACCTGGTCCACCAGGTCGAGCAGGCCCGGGACGACGCTGAAGCCCTTGAGGCAGGTCTCGGAGCGCTCGTCCATGGAGATCTTGAGCGCCCCACCTTCGTCGAACCAGTGGACGATGTCGTCCACGTTGGCGCCGCCCACGCGGGACTCGAACGTCTTGCCGGCGGCGCGTCGGATCAGGTCCTTGGCGATCGATTCGGGGCCCTGTAGCTCGCCCTCGTACTCGAGCTCGAGCTTGCCTGTGATGGCGGGCAGCGCGGCGTAGATGTCCGAGATGCGGGGAACCACCGTCTTTTCCTTGGTGGTGACGGTGCGTCGCTCCGCGTTCGACACCACGTTCTCGAGCACGCTGATCGGGAGCCGCTGCGACACACCCGAGCGGCGGTCCACCCGCTTGTCCTCGCGAGCCTCGAAAGCGACCCGCTCGATCAGCTCGGCCACAAAGTCGGGCAGCTTGAGCGGTCGCCCGCTGCGCTCGAGCCACGCTTCCTGGCGCGTGATCGCGGTGCCCAGCTCGACCGTGTACGGGTAATGGGTGACGATCTCCGAGCCGATGCGGTCCTTGAGCGGCGTGATGATCTTGCCGCGGGCGGTATAGTCCTCGGGGTTGGCCGTGAACACGAGCGCCACGTCCAGATTCAGGCGAACCGGATAGCCTTTGACCTGGACGTCCCCCTCCTGCATGATGTTGAACAGGCCCACCTGGATCTTGCCGGCGAGATCGGGAAGCTCGTTGATCGCAAAGATCCCGCGGTTCGCCCGGGGCAGGAGTCCGAAGTGCATGGTGAGCTCGTCGGACAAGAGGTGGCCGCCGCGCGCGGCCTTGATGGGGTCCACGTCGCCGATGATATCGGCGATGGTGACGTCGGGCGTCGCGAGCTTCTCCACGAAGCGGGACTCGCGCGGCAGCCAGGCGATGGGCGTGTCGGCGCCCTGTTCGGTCACGCGCTCGCGCCCGTACTTCGAGATCGGCGCGAACGGGTTGTCGTTCACCTCGCTCCCCGCGAGAATCGGTATTTCTTCGTCGAGCAGCGTGACGAGCTGGCGCAGGATGCGGCTCTTCGCCTGTCCCCGCAGGCCCAGCAGGATGAAATTGTGGCGGGACAGAACGGCGTTTACGAGCTGCGGGATGACGGAGTCTTCGTAGCCGACGATCCCCGGGAACAACGGCGAGCCGTTCTCGAGCAGACAAATCAGATTCTCGCGTAGCTCATCTTTGACGGTGCGCTGAATCCGGGCGGGACTGGCCCACTCGGTTTGTTTCAGTTCGCCCAGCGTGGTCGGCTTGGTCATAGGGCGATAGTTAATCGGCCCCCTCCCGCGGTGTAAAGAGACGCAGCGCCGCGACGCCCCACGCGGGAAGGTCGATCGTGGCGCGACCGTCCGGCGCGACAGGGACCCGGTCGCCGTTCATTTCGACGAAGTTCGTGCGACGGGCGGCGCGAAAGCCGTAGGCCCCCGGCCAGACGGCCACGGCGCGGGCCACTCCCGTCAGGTCGACGAGCTTCACCACCGCGCCCGTGCGATCGTCGGCCGGCTTCACGCCCACGACCGCGACGCCTGGATCCGCGATGAACAGCCCTGAGTCCTTGCGGGGGAGTGCGCCCGAGCCGACACTCGCATACGGGGTGCTCACGTACAGCGGGTCGCACGCGGCCCAGCCGCGCCGCACGGCCTCGGCGCGCTCGCCACCCCGCGGCAGCGCCGAGAGGCGGTAGCGGAACGAGAGCTCTCCCCCCTGGCTGGGCGCGAAGTTCGTGGGCCAGTAGTTGTGGAGGACATACGCGAACAGCGTGCCGTCGGGCTCTATCTTCCGGCGCCACTGCCCCCGGAAGATGTCGTTCAGCGTGAACAGCGGCGTGTCGGGTCCGCTCCAGAGCATTCCGCCCGCCGCGTCGTGCAGCCACACCCAGTGCGCGTGGCAGTACCAGTCCCGGCAGCTGCCGGGTTGCTGGTCGCGCTCCACCGTCATCCGCCCGAGCGGTACCTCGACCTCGACCGTGGGCTTGGTGAGCGCGAACGGGAACGCGACGTACAGCGCTTCCTTGTCGAGCGTGGCGGGCTTGGTGATCCGGTTCGCGATGTCCATCCACGGCAGCTCGTCGTACAGCGTCACCACGGTCGCGACGCTGGTGCAGCCCTCGAGCTTGCGTTCGACCACGAGCCGGGCGCCGATTCCCGGCAGCCGCTCGCGGCGCGCCGACACGAGCTCCGCCTGGCTCGCCGTGAGGTCGGGAGCGGTGCGCAGCTCGTCGCGTGCGGCACCCGTCCAGAGGGCGCTGTGCCCGCCACCCCGCACGTACACGAGCTGGTTCAGCCCCGACCATTGGGCGGGCCGGACGCGCTCCGCGCCGTCGCCGGTCGTCAGCGAGCGGATCGCGCCACTCGCGGGATCGAGCACCACGTGGAAGCCACCGGCTTGCGCCTCGAGCGTGGTCCCCTCGTCCCGGGGCGGGTTTGCGGCTCGCTCACCTTCGCTGAGCGCCAGGTAGCCCAGGGCGGGCACGTCTCGCGCCACCACCAGCGCGGAGCCGTCGGGGAGATCCACCGCCGGCCACTCCCGACCCTCGTGGACGAGCCGCCGCGCCGCGCCGTTCGGCACGTGCGCCACGTCGCTCCGCGCCCAGCTCGAAGCGTTGAATACGACGCGGCCCGCGCCCCCGCTCCCGCCAGTGCTGAGGCCTATCCGCAGCAGCGCGGCCGCGACCTGGGCGTCGGCCGCGGCTGCCGCACCGTCCAGGAACCGCCGCTTGTACTGCCACTGGGCGAGGGTGTCTGCGCCGCTGGGGTCCGATCCGTTGGCGGGCGATCCCCAGGTGTGCTCGCCGAACAAGAGCAGATCGCGCCACATCCGCCGGCGCGCCGCGGCCCGTTGCTCGATGCGTTCGGTCGCGCCGCCGCCCGGCGGCTCGGTCTTCTCGTCCCACAGCGCGAGCAGCTCCGCGGCCCGGGCCACGAGCTGCGCTGCGCGGTAGCGCCCGAGCTCGGCCGCGGTGGACGCTGCACCGTCCTCGCGATAGCAGCCGGTGTCGCCGCGCCGAACCGGAAGCTTCGTGCCCCAGCGCCGCTCCACCTCGCGGAAGAAGTCCTCCGGTCGCGCCGCCACGAGACGGGGATAGGCAAAGCGACGGGAAAACTCTTCGACGTTCGCAACCACGCGCTCGTCCAGGAGGGCGTTGTCGCCCGTAGCGCCGCAGAGCAGCGCCACATCGTAGGGATAGGCGGGGGACAGGAACACCGGATGGGTGAGCAGCCAGTCGGAGAGGCGTCGGCCCATCTCGGCCGGATCCACGTCGAATCCGAAGCGCGGGCCGTCGGCGTATTGCCCGGCCCGCCAGTGCAGCACGCGGCTCCCGTCCGGTCCCTCCCACCAGTACAGCTGCGGGTAGGTCGTCCAACCGCCCCCCGCGAGCTGGGCGCGTGCCGCGTCGGCGGGAGAGAGCAGTGGCGCCGCGCGCTCCGGGTTGACGCCGCTCGCGAGATAGCGCACACCGCTCGCGGCGAGCAGGGTGGGGAGGGTGAATGGGTGTCCCGGCACGTCGGCCAGCTGCGCCGCCTGGTAGCCCAGTCCATGCTCGCGCGCGAACAGACCGGTCGGCCAGAGGACGCGCGCGAACGTCTCGTGGTCGAGGATTCCCGTCAGCGCCTGTGCGAACACCGCGGAAACACCGAGCTTGCCGTCGCGGATCGCCCGTGCGAGCGCCTCACCTGCGGCGGCGGGCCGGTTCTCGACGTACGAGATCAGCTGCAGCCCGCACTCCGCCGTCCAGCGGAAGTCGGGATGCGCCGGCAGCCGGGCCAGCGCTGCATCCAGGTTCCGGCGGTGTACTTCGAGACTCTCCTCGTGCCGCTCGGTGAGGCCGACGTCGGTGTGGCTCGAGGCGATCCAATACAGCGTCCAGCGCCGCGGCGGCGCGAGCCGGACGCGTCGACTCCCGACGCGCTGCTTCCCCACCTCGACGTCGATCTGGAACTCGGCCCCGACCGGCCGCGACAGGGGTACCCAGAGCTCGCCCGCGAGGCTCGCACCGGTCGGCAGCAGTCCCGCGGTCCCCACGAGCGTACCGCGGCGGTCGGTCACGCGGGCGCGCGCCGCGGGGGCGTCGAGGCCCATCACGGCGACCCGCACCAGGTTGTTGCGGCCGTCGGGTTGCTGGTACAGCGCCGTCGGCGTGGCATCGATGACGATCGGAGGCGCGGCGCGCAGGAGGCGGGGGCGGCCGACCAGCGGCAGGCCACCGAGCCAGGCGACGAAGCTGCGGCGGTCGCTCATGTCGGGCTGATACACCCGGAGCCGCTCCTCGGCCTTGACTCCCGGGGGCCCGCCGCTAGGTTTTTCCCGGCCGAACCCCGCACCGCTACTATTTTCTCTAGAGGAGCCCGCATGAAGCGTCTCGCAGTTGTCCTCGCCCTGGTGGCGATGAGCGCGTGTCAAAAGGCCGAGCAGCAGCAGACGCAGACTCCGGCCGACACGTCCAAGATGATGATGTCCGATACGTCAAAGATGATGATGGTCGACACCTCGATGCACGTGATGAAGGCCGACACGTCGAAGAGGATGATCGCCCCGAACAAGCCCGCGCCTAAGAAGAAGAAGCCGTAAGCGCGATCTGCGCAGCGCTGTGACGATGCCCGGGACTAGTGCCCGGGCTTTTCGTTTTCGAGAAACCAGGCGACCGTGCGCCCAATCGCCTCTCGGGCCTGAGTCGGCGGCCGCCAACCGAGCTCGGCGCGGATGCGCTCGTCGGTGTACGGGTTGTCGCCCGAGGCGAAGGACAGCGCGGCGCGCGCCAGCCGACGGGCGGTGAACAGGCCGATCACCAGGCCGGCGAGCGGTCTGGGAATCGCAATCGACCAGGTGCGCCGGCCAAGGGCCGCCGCGAACGCGGCGAAGAACTCGCGCTGCGACAGCGCGGGCGGCCCGTCGCTGGTCACGTTGTACGCGCGGAAGCCCTGGAGCGGTGCGTCGAGCGCGGCGACGACGGCGGACGCCACGTTGCCGGCGTACACGCACGACAGTCGGTTCGTGCCGGGGCCGATCCGGGGCACGAACCGGAGCCGGGCCGCGCGGATCACGCGAGGCGTGAACAAACGGTCCCGCTCGCCGTAGATGACCGTCGGGCGCAGCGCCGCGACTTCGAGGTCGTTGTGCGTCGCCGCTTCGCGCACCACGTCCTCGGCCATTCGCTTGCTGCGCGCGTAGAAGTCGGGTGCCGCGATCGGCTGGAAGGGGAAGTCCTCATCCCGCCGCTCGGGGGTCCCGGGATAGGCCGCGGAGCCGGCGTACACCGCCACCGACGAAATGTGGATCAGCCGAGCGCCCGTCGTCCGGGCGGCGTCCACCGCGAGTCGGGTCCCGTCGACGTTGGCCGCGACGTACTGATCCCACGAAGCCCGGCGCTGCACGATCGCGGCGGCGTGCACGATGGCGCGGACGCCGCGCGCCGCAACCTGCCACGCCGCCGGGTCGGTCACGTCGCCGGCCACCGCCTCCGCCCCGAGACGCAGCACGGCGGCGCGACTCGCCGGCCGTACCAGCGCGCGCACCGGCTCGCCGCGCGCGGCGAGGGCCTCGACCACGTGACTGCCGACGAGGCCGCTCGCACCCGTGACGAGCACGCTCATGCGGGCCCCGCGATGGGGAAGGCGAAGGGGAGGTCGACCACGCGCGCATCACGGCCGGCGGCGCGCACCACAGAGCCGGGCTCCACCTCCCGCCGGAGCAGCGCCAGACCGATCCAGCGCCCCGCGCCGGCGACGCCGGTCTCGGGCACGAACGCCAGGCTCGTCACCCGGCCAACGTCGCGATCGACGTACGTGACCACGCTCCAGCCATCGGCGGGGGCGGCCGGCGGCTCGGGGTCGAACAACAGGCCGCGGATCTGGCGGTTCACGTGGCCTCGGAAATGCAGCCGGGCGACCGTCTCCTGGCCGGTGTAGCAGCCCTTCGTATACGACACGCCTCCGATCTGGTCGAGGCGGGCTTCCTGGGGGATGGTTCGCTCGTCCACCTCGGCGCCGAGGCGCGGCCAGCCCGCGAGGATGCGGCTCAGCTCCAGTGTCGCGGGGCCCGCCGCGACCGCGCCGGCGGCCTCCAAGCGGGCGACGAGCAGGGCGGCCGCGGCCGCCGGGACTGTTACCTGGAGGACGAACGGCGCCCCTTCGGTGGCGCGCGCGGTCTCCACGCCGTCGGGTCGCACGAGTACGCGGCCGGCGGCGGGCGGCGCCTCGAGGCCCGCCGCGACGGCGACCGCGAGCGCGCCCGGACCGGCCAGACGATAGACCGTCACGTCGGAGGTGCGGTCGCTCAGGCGGGCGAGGCGCGGCGGCACCGAGCGCGTGAGAATCGCCAGGGCGCGCTCGCGCCCCCCGCCGTCCGCCGGGACGGTGTAGCTCACCGTGGCGCCCAGGCGGGCTGCCCAGCCGTCCACCACGATCATCCCTTTGGGGGTGAGCAGCGCGCCGTACACGAACGAGCCGTCACCGGGAAGCTCGACGTCGTTCGTCAGCAGTCCCTGGAAGGACGTGACGGCCCCGGGGCCCGTGAGCGCCACCACTCCGGCCTCGACGCGTGAGACCAACGCGCCGGTATACAGCGCGGTGACGAGCGCCGGCGTGACGTCACCAGGCTCGACTCGCGCGACCTGTGGCGGCCCTTCCGTCATTCCTCAAGCATAATAGCCCGCGGCCCGATAGGACTCGTCGAGCAGCTCCACGGGGTGGCGCACCGCGGCTGGAACACCCGCGGCGGCGAGCCCGGCGCCGAGCTGCATGAGACACCCCGGGTTGCCGGTTGCCACCACCTGGGGTCGGGCCTCGGCGAGCGAGGCGAGCTTGGGCGCGAGTACCGCGCGCGACATCGCGGGCTCCACGAGCGTGAACAGTCCCGCGCTGCCACAGCACTGGGCGGCGTCGGGCATGAAGATCACGCGCAGCACCGGGATCGCACGCAGCATCCGCTCCGGCGGTTCGGCGATCCGCTGGGCGTGGAGCAGATGGCAGGGAGGATCGTACGCGACGGTCACGTCGAGCGGCGCGCCGGGCCGCGGGCCCCGCTCGGCCAACAGCTCACTCACGTCCCGCACGCGGGAGGCGAACCGCCTCCCCTCCTCCGGCACGTCGACCAGGTGCCCGTACTCCTTGAGCATCGCCCCGCACCCTGCACTGTTGACGACGATGGGCGTATCGTCGCTGCCGAAGGCGGCGAGGTTCGTGCGCGCGAGCCCTCGCGCCTCGTCCCGCAGACCGGCGTGCGCGTGCAGCGCGCCACAGCATACCTGGGCGGGCGCTTCGCCCACCGCGTAGCCGTTCACCTGCAGCGTGCGGATGGTGGCGTCATGCACGTGGGAGAAGAGGCCTTCCATCACACATCCACGGAACAAAGTGACGGGGGTTAATGCGGAGTGCGGAGTGCGGAATGCGGAATTGACGCGCGAACTTCGATTCCGCATTCCGAATTCCGCATTCCGCACTGGCCGGGTCGCCGCAAGCATTCCCATCGCAAACCGGATCCGCCCCCATCCCGCCAGCCGGCCGGGGACGCCCGTCGCTCTCACCAGCCGCGCGAGGGCGTACACGATGCGTGACGCCTCCGCGACCGTGAGGGCCCCGAGTGCCGCGCGCACCAGCGACGGCACGCCGCGGCGCTGCGTCAGTAGCGCACGGGCCGCCTCGAGCCCGCGACCGTAGCCCACGCCCGACGGACAGACGGGCTCGCATCCACGGCAGCCGAGACAGCGGTCGAGGTGCAGGGCGACGCCCGGATCGGCGGGAGCGAGCTCGCCCGCCTCGAGCGCGCGCATCAGCTCGATGCGGCCGCGCGGGCTGTCGGATTCGTCACCGGTGGCGAGGAAGGTGGGGCACGCCTGGAGACAGAAGCCGCAATGCACACAGGAATCCAACCCTTCGAAGCCGCCCCGATCCGTCATTCCGCACCTTCGACGGCCACCACGAACGCTTCGCCCGGATCGAACGTGCGCCGCAGACCGGCGACGAGCGGGCCCACGCCTTCGCGGTAGGCGCCGAAGTGACCAACGGCGGCGCGAACCGGCCAGGGCGCCCGCTCGAGCGTCAGCGGTACTTCGAGCCCGGCCAGCGTGCGGCGTAGCCGTCGCAGACGGTCCACAGTGGTCTCGCCGCCCCACCGGATCGCGCCGATGCCGGGACTGGCCGAGATCCACTCGTCTCCCACCTGATGCTGCAACAGGTCCATCAGCTCGTCGCTCGAGTCGGGCAGTCCGCCGACACGGAACGTCACGGGCCGCGTGGCGAAGCTCTCCGCGGCGCGCATCCACAGGGCGTGCGCTTCGTCCGCGCGCAGCGCGGTAAAGCGACCGCCGGTGGCGGCGCGGAGCGCCGCTTCTTCAGCCGAGACGAGGGCCGCCGAGCCGGCGAAACGGACCGCCAGCAACCAACGCTCGCGTCGCGCGAGGGCCGGCGACATGAGCTCATGCGCCGCCGGCTGCACGGCCGCCGCGGCGATGTCGTCGGCCACCTGGGTCAGGTCCTCGCGCGACCCCTCGAGCACGAGCGTCTGGTCGGCCCGTGGCAGGGCGCGGAGCCGCAGGTGCACCAGCACGATCACGCCGAACGCCCCGAACCCACCCGCGGCGAGCCGGGTGAGATCGTACCCCGCGACGTTCTTCATCACGCGTCCGCCGCTCTGCACCAGACGCCCGTCGCCGGTGACGAACGTGACGCCGAGCAGGTGGTCGCGCACCGCTCCGAACCCATGGCGTAACGGACCGGCCGTCGCGGTCGCGATCACCGACCCGAGGGTGCGGCCGGCGAGCCCCGGCGGGTCGAGCGCGAGCCATGTGCCGCGGTCGGCGAGCTGCTGGCGCAGCAGATCGCAGCCGATGCCCGCTTCGGCGGTTGCGGAGAGATCTTGTGGCTCGATCGCCGGGACTTTGTCAAGCCGACGCGTGGTGAGCGCCAGGTCCGCGGGGGCGTCGGCGGGCAGCCACGTGCCGGCTCCTTCGACGCGGACGCGCCACCCCTCCTCGCGCGCCGTCCCGAGCAGCAGCCCCACGGCGTCCGGCGATCCGGGAGCGACGCGCGGTACGCCGTCGGGCGTCGGGGCGACGTCCACGGCGTCGTCGCCAAGCAGCGCGCGGACGCGGTCGACGAGGCTCATGTTCCTAATGCGGAATGCGGAGTGTGGAATGCGGAATCGACGGGCAAACTTCTATTCCGCATTCCGAATTCCGCATTCCGCACTCCTGACCATTCACGACAGGCGTGGATCGGGACCACCTTCCCCGGGTTCACCCGCTCGTCGGGGTCGAACACGCGCCGCACGGCCCGCATCGCGGCCAGCGCATCGCCGTCGAAGATCAGCGGCATGTAGCGCAACTTATCGAGCCCCACGCCGTGCTCGCCCGTGATCGTCCCGCCGGCGGCGATACACGCCGCCATGATCTCGCCGCTCGCTTGCTCCACACGCGCCTTGAGGCCGGGCACGCGCCCGTCGAACGAGATATTGGGGTGCAGGTTGCCGTCCCCCGCGTGGAACACGTTGCTCACGGTGAGCCCGTAGCTCGCGGCGATCTGTGCGATCGTCTCGAGCACGTGGGGCAGGGCGGAGCGGGGGACCACGGCGTCCTGCACCACGAGGTCACGCGACAGGCGGCCCATGGCGCCGAACGCCTTCTTACGGCCCTGCCACAGCCGCTCCCGTTGCTTCGCGTCCGCGGCGGCGAGCACGCTGCGCGCCCCGTGCTCACGCAAGATGCCGGCGATCGTCTCTGCATCGGCCGCGACCGCTTCCTCCCGGCCGCCGTCGAGCTCGAGCAGGAGCACGGCCGCCGCATCCCGCGGGTAGCCCGCCGCGTACACCGAGTCTTCGACGGCATTGATGCATGACTGGTCCATCATCTCGAGCGCGGCGGGCACGATGCCGCTGGCGATGACGGCGGACACGGCTTCTCCCGCGGTGCGCAGCGCGCTGAAATCCGCGAGCAGGGTGCGGATGGCGCGCGGTACCGGCAAGAGGCGCACGCTGATCCGCGTCGCTATCCCGAAATTGCCCTCCGAGCCGACGAACAGGCCCACCAGATCGGGCCCCCACGGCTCGCCTCCGGGGCTGCCGAGCTCGACGATCCGCCCGTCGGCGAGCACGACCTCGAGTGCGAGGACGTGGTTCGCCGTCACGCCGTACTTGAGACAGTGTGGCCCGCCCGCGTTCTCGGCCACGTTCCCGCCGATGGTGCAGGCGGTCTGGCTCGACGGATCGGGGCTGTATTGCAGACCGTGGGGCGCCGCCGCGGCCGAGAGACGCACGTTCACGACGCCGGGCTCCACCACCGCGAGCCGGTTCACGGGATCGATCGCCAGAATGCGGTTCAACCGCGTGAGCACCAGCAGCACCGCGTCATCGTCCGCGAGCGCGCCCCCCGACAGGCCGGTGCCGGCGCCCCGGGGCACGAACGGCACGCCCAGCGCGGCGAGCAGCCGCACGACCGCGACGACCTCGTCCCGGCCCCCGGGCAGCACCACTACGCCGGGGACGCGTCGATGCGTCGGCAAGCCGTCGCGCGCGTACGTGACCCGCTCGGGGAGCGCCGTACGCACGTGGCGCGCGCCGACGATCTCGCTGAGCGCCGCGGCCAGCGATTCCCCCAGCCCCCCCCTCCTTCCGGCGGTCACGTGGCGCGCTCGATCTCGGGGTGGCGCCCGCCACGCCCGTTGCCCCGCGCTTGTTGGCGCACCGCCGCCCGGCGCTCGGCGTCAGCCGCGACCGGACCAAGCAGATTCGCGAGCTGGCGCAGCCGGGCGCTGGTGCTCCGGATCGCCTGCAGCGCCTGCTTCGCCGGCGCCTCGAGCTCGAGCGACGCCGCGACTTGGAACGAGAGGAGCTGGGGATCGGTCGCCAGCTCGACCTCCTCGTCCTCTCGCTCGGTGAGGACGCCGAGCGCCCGTGCGAGGCGCCCGAAGCCGTCCCGCACGTCCGCGGCGAGCGTGGTCACCTCGGTGGCATCGGTCGGGTCGTCGTCGAATTCCTCGATTTCCGCGACCCGGTACGGACGCGTGCTCGAGATCCAGCCCCGCAGTACGAACCGACGCTCGCCGACGGTGAGGACATTGGAGCGCCCGTCGGGGAGCGGCTGGTTCGACCGGATCAGGGCGACGCAGCCGACGTCGCCCGTATTCGGTACGGGATCGGCGTCCGGCGCGGGGTCGGGCGCCACGTAGGCGATCCCGAACCGCCGGTCACCGGCGAGGCAGTCCTGCAGCAGCTGGCGGTAGCGAGGCTCGAAGATGTGCAATGGCTGGGGAGCCCCGGGGAAGAGGACAATCGGCAACGGGAAGATGGGGAGCTCGCGCGCCATGGGTACATAGTATATAGGCAGGCGGCTAGACGGTCAGACGGCTAGCGGGATACAGCGCAGAGGGGTCAGGAAGACGCCTTCCTGACCCCTCACACCTACAAGCCGCTAGCCGTCTCGACGCCTAGCCGTCTATCTATGCCGCTCTCCAGAAGCCCTTCAGCGCTCTCCCATCCGGCGATTCGCGCAGCTTCTCGAACGCGCGCTCGCGTATTTGGCGGATTCTCTCCCGCGTGACGCCCATCAGCGCCCCGATCTTCTCGAGCGTCATGGCTTCGCTGCCTTCTTCGAGGCCGTAGTAGAGATAGAGGATCTTGCGCTCACGTGGGGTCAGGTACTTCTGGAAGATGCGGTCGATGAACTCGCGCATCAGCTTGCCGTCCGTTTTCTCCTCGATCTCCCCGCCTTCTTGGCCAGCGAAGCGCTCGCCCAATGTCGCTGCGTCCTTGTCGCTCCGGTCCACCGGCGCGTCCAGCGACAGCTCGGCCGCCGTCATACGGCGCGCGGTGCGCACGTTCTCGACGGTGTCCTCGAGCGCCATCGCGATCTCGTCGTCGGTCGGCTCCCGGCCGAGCTCCTGCGACAAGTATGTCTCGGTCCGGCTCATGCGGATGAGCTGGGAGTTCTGATTCAGCGGGATGCGGACACTGCGCGTCTGCTCGGCGAGCGCCTTCAGGACCGCTTGACGCACCCACCATACCGCATAGGAGATGAACTTCACGCCCTGATCGGGATCGAACTTCTTCACCGCCTTGAGCAACCCCTCGTTCCCGATGGCGACCAACTCGGAGAGGTCGAGGCCGTGCCCTTGATACTTCTTGACGTAGGAGATGACGAATCGGAGGTTGGCGGTGACGAGTCGCTCGGCGGCTTTTTCGTCGCCCCGCTGCACGCGTCGCGCCAGGCGGCGTTCTTCAGCGGGATCTTTGATTAGTGGGAGTTTTTGGATGTCCTGCAGATACTGGTCGAAGGCACCGGAAGGATTGGCTCGAAAGAACGCCTTCGCCTTGCCTCCGCTCGACCGCGCCATAGCTAGGGCTCCGACGCTAGACGACAACAGTAGTGTAAGGGATAGTTCCGACCGGCGCCCAATATAGGAATCGCCTGTCAATGGTGCAAATCTATACATTTTTCCACATCACAAATTGTGACGTTGCCGCATGGGTGCGCCGTTTATCCACTATCCACATCCAATGTGGAGAAATTGATGTTGATCCGAGGTTGATTCTTTTCGTGGCCGATGTGGAGACGTGCACACCTGTGTGGGAAGTTGTTGACGGGTATGTGATTATGTCAGGAAGTGATGGGCGACCTAGCCAGGCCCACAACCCGATCCCTATCGTGGCCCCCTTCCCACGTTCTCTCGGAGGGCACATGAGCAGCGTGATCATCGGGCTCATCTTCATCGTCGGCGGGCTCTCGGGCCAGCTCGCGCTGATTGGCACGAACAGCGGTCCCGCGCTCGCGGTGGTGGGCGTGCTGATCCTGGGCCGAGGGATTTACCGCATTCGGAAACAGCGCGCGCAGCAGCAAGCGCAGTAGGCGCTACGTCGTGTGTAGGGGCGCAGCATGCTGCGCCCCTACGTGTTTGTACCGCTCAGCACGTCTCGCACCACGCCCTCCGGCGCCGCCACCGTCCAGCTCGTCCCGTCCGCGTACATGCGCCCGATCGTCTGCGGCAGAGCGAACCGCACCGAGCCGTCACGCGCTTTCTTGTCGAGCTGCATCGCGGCGACGAGTGCGTCCACTGTTGCCGACGCCGGCAGATCGAGCGGCAGGTTGTAGCGCTCCAGCAGCCGCTGCACGCGGTCAGCGGTGCCTGCCTCGGCGATCCCCAACGCTTCCGCGAGACGCGCCTCGTACGCCATGCCGATTGCGACCGCCTCACCGTGCAGCGTGGCGAATTTTGTGGTCGCCTCGATCGCGTGGGCGACGGTATGGCCGAAATTCAAGATCGCCCGGCGCCCCGCCTCCCGTTCGTCCGCCGCCACGACCTCCGCCTTGATCTCGACGGAACGCCGCACCACGCGCTCGAGCGCTGCCGCATCCCGTGTCGTCACCGCCGCGTGCTCCTGCTCGAGGACATCGAAGTACTGTCGATCGGCGATCACGCCGTGCTTCACCGCCTCGGCCATGCCAGCCGCGAGCTGGGGCGGAGGCAGGGAGCCGAGCACGTCCAGGTCGGCCACGACCAGCCGGGGCTGGTGGAATGCGCCGAGCAGATTCTTCCCGGCCGGGACGTCCACGCCCGTCTTGCCACCGATCGAGGAGTCGATCATGGCGAGCAGCGTGGTGGGCACCTGGACGCAGGGGATGCCGCGCAGGTAGGTCGCCGCCACGAAGCCTGCCACGTCGCCGACCACGCCGCCGCCCAGCGCGATCACCGCGGAATCCCGACCGATCCGGGCCGCGAGCATGCGGTCGGAGAGCAGCGCCCACGTTTCTCGCGTCTTGTTCCATTCTCCGGCGGGAAACTCGAGCAACTCCACTTGCAGCTTGGCGTCGTGAAATCGTGCCAGGACCTGTTCGCCGTACAGCTTCGCCACATGCGAGTCGGTGATCACGACGTACCGGCGGGCCGGGCAGGCTGCTTTCACGAGGGCCGGCAGATCGGCGAGCAGCCCGTGGCCGATCACGATGTCGTACGAGGCGTCGCGCTGCTCCGAGATGGCGACCCGGAGCTTCACCATACGATCTCGGACGCCCCCGCTGCATGATTGGCGACTCGGGCGAGTACGAACAGCAGGTCAGACAGGCGGTTCAGGTACGGGAGGACCGATGATAGGCCACCGGTCTGGTGTTCTCGCTGAAACCGGACCACAGCGCGCTCGGCCCGGCGACAGACGGTGCGGGCCAGGTGCAGCGCCGCCGCCTTCGGGACGCCCCCGGGCAGGACGAACTGCTTCAGCGGGGGGACCTGTGTCTCGTAGCGATCGATCGCGTGCTCGAGCGCGTTGACCTGCTCAACGCCGATCGGCGGCCCTCGCAGCGCCTTCGCGAGCTTCGCCGCGTCTGGAGTGGCGAGCTCGGCTCCAATCGTGAACAGGTCTCGCTGGACCGTCTCGAGCAGCTCGCGGCAGAAGGTCCGGGGGTCGAGCGCCATCGCAAGGCCGATCGCGGCGTTGAGCTCGTCCACCTGTCCGTAGGCATCGACCCGAAGGTGATCCTTGGACACGCGACCGGCGCCGAACAGACCGGTTTCTCCGTCGTCCCCCGTCTTGGTGTAGATCTTCAACCGCTCCCCTCTCCCTTCTCCCCGGGGGTTCCGTTACGATTGAAGCCCATGCAGGACGTCAAAGATATCACGATTATCGGCGCCGGCCCGACAGGGTTGTTCGGCGCCTTTTACGCGGGAATGCGCGGGGCCTCCTGCCGTCTGATCGACAACCTCGATCAGGTGGGCGGCCAGCTCACGGCGCTGTACCCGGAGAAGTACATCTTCGACGTCGCGGGCTTCCCAAAGGTCCTCGCCAAGGATCTCGTGAAGGGGATGGCCGAGCAAGCCTTCCAGTTCAAGCAGCCCGTCCACTTGGGCGAGAAGGTGATGGATCTGAAGCACGACTCACAGGACGGCCAGCCGCGCTTCACGATCGTCACCGAGCGGGACGAGTACCCGTCGCGCAGCGTGCTCATCGCGGGCGGGATCGGCGCGTTCACGCCTCGGAAGCTGTCCCTCAAGGACGCCGATCGCTGGTACGGAAAGGGCCTGCACGATCGCATCCTCGACCCGAAGGTGTTCACCGGGAAGCGCGTGCTGCTGGTGGGCGGCGGGGATTCGGCATTCGATTGGGCGGTGAACCTCCAGGGGATCGCCCGGTTCATCCTCATGATCCATCGGCGCGACGGGTTTCGGGCTCACGCGGCGACGGTGCGCCAGGTCCACGAGTTGTGCGCGGCGGGGAAAATGGAGCTCCGCACCTTCTGGGAGCTGAAGGCGATTCACGGCGGCGACGCGATCGAGGCCGTGACCATCTTCAACAATAAGAGTAAGGAAGAGGAGCGCGTCGCCGTCGACTGCGTGATTCCGCAGCTGGGCTTCATCTCCTCGCTCGGGGCGATTGCCCAGTGGGGCCTGGACATCGAGAAGGGCGAGATCAAGGTGTCCCAGACCATGGAGACCAACATCCCCGGTGTGTTCGCCGCGGGCGACATCACGACCTACGCCGGCAAGCTCAAGCTGATCGCCACCGGCGCCGCGGAGGCCGCGGTCGCGGTGAACCACGCAGTCCACTTCATCAATCCCGCCGCCAAGGTCGAGCCGGGGCATTCCTCGAACATGGCACTCTTCGGGCAGACGGAAGACTAGGGCTATTTCCGCCCGATCTGCACCACAACCGAATCGATCTGGTTGAGCATCTGCTGATATGGTACGGCGTGCCCATTCGCCTGGACGCTGAACGTGATGGTCCGGCCACCCCCGGTCGCGGGCTCGATGTAGCCTGACAGGCTGTTGACCCGGTCGATGCTCCCCGTCTTGGCGATCACACGGCCCTCGAGGGGGGTGCCCACGAAGCGCTTGAGCAGCGAGCCCGGCTGCCCTGCGTGGGGCAAGCCCGCCACGAACGGCCCGCCCTTCGGGTGGCGATGCATGTACGCCAGCAGCTTCGCGAACGCTTGCGGCGTGACGAGGTTCCCCGCCGCGAGCCCCGAGCCGTCCTCGAGCGCGAACGCAGTCGAGTCGATCTTCACGGAGTCGGTCAGGAACCCGCGCTCGACGCCCAGCCCCGCAGACCATGAGCCTTCACCCTTCAGCTCCCGGCCCAGGATCTTGAGCAGCATCTCGGCGAACCAGTTCTGGCTCGAGTTGAGAATCGGGAAGATGATGTCGGGGAGCGGCCGGCCCCGGAAGTCGACGAGCGGCGAGGCGCAGCAGCGCACCGTCCGATAGGCGAGCGAATCGGTGGTGCCCACGGCTCCTCCCTC
>Ga0207646_10002390_pt1 | contig 22160 bp, 15 predicted proteins | sample KBSK5502metaG_FD_184343 | JGI IMG/M metagenome (GOLD analysis project Ga0207646, IMG submission 184343) | Corn, switchgrass and miscanthus rhizosphere microbial communities from Kellogg Biological Station, Michigan, USA - KBS K5-50-2 metaG... | ecosystem: Host-associated > Plants > Roots >... | reverse complement strand
TTGAACTTTGCCCACAAGCGCGAGCGCAAACGCTGCAATTTGGCTGGCGGGGCAGCGGAAACGATGGTCCGCCATTGCGCCCGTGAGTGTGAAGCGGTTCTCCACGACGTAGAGCCGGTTCATGTTGTCTTTTGCCGAATTCACTCGCCGGCGCGATGTGAAAGCGCGCACTGCTGCGAGATCGCCCTGCCCGCAATCGAGAAAATCGCTGTCGAGCGCAAGGATCACATCCGCCCGATCGAGTCTCGGCAAGAGGCGCAGGTTGTCGCCAAAAGCAATTTGCGTAGCGCTTTGCGATTGACTCTGGAGCGGCTCGTAAACACACCAGCGGAGGCTTGGGAGAACTTTTTCCAATTCCGCGCGCAAACGTTCGCGGGTAGGCGAATGCGTTTCCTCGACGAGGAAAGCCAGACCATCGCCTCGCTGTGACAGGATGGTCCTTCGCAGCTCCGCTATATAATCACCAAACGCTTTGCGGTCGCTTGTTTTTCCATTGTGAACGAAGCGCTTCGAGCGCCCCGGATCATAAAGATCGAGAAGAGACGCCTGGGCGAAGGTGTCAGTCGCGCCGCCGCTTGCGGCGTGCAACGGATTGCCTTCGAGCTTGATCGGACGCCCATCGACGGTCGTCGCGATGAGCGGAATGGCCCCCGTTCGACGAGGCATCGCAGTCGCATAGTAGAGAAATTTTCCGGGAATGGTCCACTCCACGCTTTTCGTGAACGGCACCAGATGCGCTTCCGGGCGGCGGCAACTATTCAACCCAAAACCAGCCAGCGCCATCGATGCGCCCATTAATTTCAAAAAGCCGCGTCGTGACCATTCCTCGCCGTTCAATTCCGGTGCGCCGGCCGGAAATTCGCGTTCCAGCCATTCCCGGAATTCCGGGGTGTCGCTCAATTCGCCGAGGCTTCGCCAGTAACGCTTTCCCGTTAACGCCTCCGGTGGATGCTGTAAGATGCGTTTCATAGGAAGATAGGCATTCTGCCTGTCATGGCGGAGAGGCTTCCAGCCTGTTGAAGATCGACAATCGTCTCACAACAAGCTGGAAGCTTGTCGGCCGAGTCAGGCTGGAAACCTGACCTCCATTCAATCTGCGTCAGCAGTGTTGCTAGTTTCGTTTTCATCGGTGACAACCCTGGCAAGTGACCGGCGGATCGACGTTCCATCGCTCTTTCAACGTTTGGCCGATCTCGATTTGCGTAAGCTTTTTTTTCTTCGAAAAATCTTCGCCAGCGCCATGCGGTTGTCCGTATTTCGCCACGAACTCCGCCGGTTTCACGTCGTCCGGTTTCCAATCGAGATTGAATACCTGGTCCTCCGGCCGCAAAAAATTTTCCGGATGACGATGGCATTCCAGGCACCACGCCATGCTCTGCGGCTTCGCATGATAGACGACCGGCATGTGGTTGACCTCATCGTGACAGCTAAAACAACTGATGCCTCGGTTGACGTGCGCGCTGTGATTGTAAAAAACATAGTCGGGCGTGCGATGGATCTGCACCCACTCGACCGGGTTGCCTGTTTTCCAGCTCGCCCGCACTGGCTCAAGTTTCGGGTTGTCTTTCTCCACCTGGGTGTGGCAATTCATGCAGGTCTGCGTGTTGGGCAGATTTGAATGCGCTGCGATCTCGACAAAGCTGTGGCAATAACGGCAATCCATTCCCAGCTGCGACACATGAACATCATGCGGAAAAGGCACCGGCTGGATCGGTTCATATCTCACCCGCGTGTATTTTGGCGTCACGTAATACCACGTGCCCGCAGTCAACCCGCACACGATCAGCCCGCCGCAGATCGCGATCTTGAGCGGCAGCCAGTTCGTCCAGCGTGGAAAGAAATTCGCCATGAATATTAGCCGAAGCGGGCTGCGCAGACCGGGAGCCGCCAAACTAAAAACGGATCAAATTTGAAGTCAGGATGTGCTTCGTTCAAACGCCGGAAATGTTGAGGTTTGATCGGCGGGGAACAACTAGGGGCAATTCTATGAATCGACATTGCATTGGTAAAAGAAAATTCGTTAATCAACATTGTCTCAAGAAAAATTTGGCGGCTTCTCCGTCCGACGAGAGGAGCAGAATTGGCCAAAAGTCATAACGTCAAAACTTCGCCAAAGCGTCAAGTGAAAGCGCAGGTTTTTCGCATCTTGTTGCGCAGCATTCTCCTTTTCCTGTCATTTTTACTTCAAAACGTGAATGCCGCTGAAGAACCTGTCCTGAGCGAAGCGAAGCGGAGTCGAATGGATGCCGATTTCATTTTTGTTAACGGGAACATCCATACCGTAAATGAGCGCCAGCGGCACGCGGAAGCGGTCGCCGTCAAAGGTCAGCGGATCGTCTTTGTCGGCTCAAACCAGGACGCCGCAAAATTTCGCGGAGCCAAAACGCGCATTATCGATCTGGGCGGTCACACAGTCGTGCCCGGCATGACCGATTCGCATTGCCACATCTTCGGAATTGGCGAGCGCGAGATGAATTTGAATCTCGAAGGGACGAACACGCGCGAAGATTTTCTCGCCAAAGTGAAAGCGCGCGTCACGCAAACTTCTCCCGGCAAATGGATCACTGGCCGCGGCTGGATCGAAACATTTTGGAAACCGCCACGGTTTCCAACGCAGCAAGATCTCGATGCAATCGCACCCGACAATCCCGTATTTCTCACCCGTGCGGACGGTCACGCCGCAATCGCGAACAGCTCGGCGCTGAAGATTGCGAAGATCGACAAGAAGACGCCAAATCCTTTCGGTGGCGAAATTTTGAAAGACAACGCGACCGGTGAACCGACCGGAATGTTGCTCGATAGCGCGCAGGATTTGGTGGCGAAGAATATTCCGAAGCCGACTGAAGCTGAGCGCGAGCAGGCGTTCCTTCTCGGAGTGAATCGCGAGATCAAACTCGGCTGGTGCGAAATTCAAAACGCCGGCAGCTATGCAGACGACATCAAAATAATTCGAAAATGTTTCAACGAGGGAAAAGTAAAACTGCGCTTTATCAACGCGGTTTATGGGCCGGGGGAAGATGCGCAGAGATTTTTAAAAGAAGGAGCGGCCATCAACGATTACGATCACCACTTCACGCAACACACGCTCAAAGTGATCTTTGACGGCGCGCTCGGCTCGCGCGGCGCGGCGTTGTTGAAACCATACAGTGACGCGCCCGAAACTTCCGGTTATCTCACCGAAAAACCCGAAGAGCTGAAACCGATGTTCGAGGAAGCCTTGCGCCGCGGCATTCAAGTCGAGACGCACGCGATTGGCGATCGCGCGAACCGCGTGATCCTCGATCTTTACGAGCAAGCCTTTAACGCGGTGCCGCCCGGCGAGCGAAAAATTCGCGAACCCCGCTGGCGCGTCGAGCACGCGCAGATTGTCGATCCTGCCGACCTGCCGCGGTTCGCCAAACTCGGCGTGATCCCGTCGATGCAACCGTCGCATGCGATCAGTGATTTGTTTTTCGCGCCGGCGCGGCTCGGAATGAACCGCCTCGCCGGCGCTTACGCGTGGCAGAGTTTAATTAAGTCCGGCTGCATCATCCCCGGCGGATCCGACGCGCCGGTCGAGCGCGGCGAACCACTGATCGAATTTTACGCAGCGATTTCTCGCAAAAGCGTCAAAGGATTTTCCGGCGAAGGTTGGCATCCCGAGCAAGTCGTCTCCCGCGAGCAGGCATTGAAAATGTTTACGATCTGGCCTGCTTACGCTGCGTTTGAAGAAAAAGACAAAGGCTCAGTCGAAGTCGGTAAACTCGCAGACTTCACCGTTTTCTCTCAAGACATCATGAAAATTCCCGACCCGGAAATCTTAAACACGCACTCTGTCATGACCGTGATTGGTGGCGAGGTTGTGTTCGAAGATCGACAATCGAATCGATTTGACGAGACGCAGGCGCATTTACAGTAATAGCACGTCGGAACTACGTGATGCGAGAGACCTTCGTGCTGCCCCTATGCCTCTTGTTCTTCGGATCGGCTGACTTGCCTACGAGTAGAGATACTCGTCGTGATATTCGCGTTGCGGCGCGAATTGGACGGATTGATCGTCGCCTGTCTCGGGATATTCGAAGATTTTTCCTTCGTAATTGCGGATCACGATCTTCTCGTTGTCGTGATAGAGAATGTAACCGGGATTGATTGGCACTTTGCCGCCGCCGCCGGGGGCGTCGATGACGAATTGCGGCACCGCGTAGCCGGTCGTGTGACCGCGCAGGCCTTCGATGAGCTCGATCCCCTTCGCGACCGAGGTGCGCAAATGCGATGAGCCGTTAATAAGGTCGCACTGGTAGATGTAATAAGGTCGCACGCGGCACATGAGCAGTTTGTGCACGAGCGTTTTCATCGTTTCGAGATCATCGTTCACGCCCTTGAGCAGCACACTTTGGTTGCCGAGCGGAATGCCGGCATTGGCCAGTCGCTCCAGCGCTTCCTTTACTTCGATGGTCAGCTCGCGCGGGTGATTGACGTGCACGCTCAGCCAGAGCGGATGATATTTCGCGAGCATTGCGCAAAGCTCAGGCGTGATGCGCTGCGGAAGAAAGATCGGGATGCGCGTGCCGATGCGTAGGAACTCGATGTGTTTGATCGCGCGCAAGCGCGCCAAAATTTTTTCGAGTTTGTCGTCGCTGAAAATGAGCGCGTCGCCGCCGCTCAGAAGAACATCGCGCACTTCGGTGTGTTGCTCGAGATACCGGAATGCTTCCTCGAAATCGGTGTGCAGTTCCTGTTCGCCGACGCCGCTGACGACGCGGGCGCGAGTGCAATATCGGCAGTAACTGGCGCAACGATCGGTCACGAGAAAAAGCACGCGATCGGGATAGCGATGCACCAAGCCCGGCACCGGCATGTGCGAATCTTCGCCGCAGGGATCGGCCATGTCGTAGGGCGACGTCCACGTTTCCTCGATTCGCGGAATAACCTGACGCCGGATTGGATCGTCCGGTTCTTTTTCGCTGGGAATCAGATTAAAAAAGTGCGGCGTGACGGCAAGCGCGAGTTTGTCGCCGGAAAGCAGAACGCCGCTGCGTTCCTCATCGCTAAGATCGACAAGTGTGTCGAGTTGAGCGAGGGAGGTGACCCGGTTTTTGAGCTGCCATTTCCAATCGTTCCAGAGCTCCGGCGTGACATCCGCCCAATAACCTGGCGCGTGCGAGACGAACTCTTTCCCATCGCCCTTCCCTGAGGCAAAATTGTGCATTTGGTTCAGAAAAAACGTTAAGGTCGTTAATAATCGTGTCAACGCAGGCACCGAAAAGTGCGCCACGAACGTCATACTTCGCAGCGTGAACACCTTCGCACGCGAGATGCGAATCGAAAACCGGCGGTGCGTCCCCGGACTTATTGAACGGTCACGAGCGTGCCAATCGGGATTTCGGAAAAGAATTTGCGGGCGGCTTCCGAGGGCAACCGGATGCAACCGTGTGATGCCGGATAATTCGGCACCACACCTGCGTGCATTCCGAAATCGAGGCAACTGAGGCGCATAAAATATGGCATTTCCACGTGGTAGATAGTGGAACGATGGTATCGCTCCTTGTTGGTAATTACAAATTCGCCGGACTTCGTCGAGTAACCGTGCCGGCCGGTGGAACATTGCGTGCGGTAAACCGATACGCCGTTCTTGACGAGAGCGGCCCGTTGCAAAGCGAGAGAAATTTCGATACGCAATTGGTCCGGAGACGGTCCGCCGCCGAGAAGAACTTGGGTGCATCGCCAGTGACCAGTCTCGGAAGCGATGTCCAATGCAGACATTTTGTCCCGCTGCGTCAGCCGGTTGCGGGTAGCGCCTGCGTCGAGGAGACCGTGCACGTAGTCTTCCTGGCCGAGGCCTGCGGCCAGCATCAGCACCGTGAGGCCCTTGTCCTCTTCAACATAACTGCGGAGAGATTTTGACGGAAGCAGCGCCAGAAAATCCTTGTCACAACGCGCTGGCAAAACCGTGTTCGGATCAGCTCCACAGGCCAACAGTGTGCTAAAAAGAGACGAGTTGCTTTGAGCAATGGAGTAAGCAAGAAATGGGACGTTCTTGCCCTCAGGCGTCGGAGGCGCAGCTAGTTTGCCGAGGAGCAACCGAATTTGATCCTTGTTTCCCGCAAGCAGGGCTGTATTAAGTGCCCGCCTCGTACTAGTTGTCCACTGCGGCATCCGCAGTAAGCGCTCCATTACAGTCTGGACAATCTCAGGATTGCTGCCATCGAGGGCCATTCCCAAAAGATCTCGACCATCCGTGCAAGGCGTCTCCGCGTGGAGATTGGCTGAATGGGCCAGCAGCAAACGGAACATGTCGAGGTTCCCGTGCACCGCCGCTGCCATCAGCGGCGTGAAACCGGTTTCATCAGCCAGGTCAACGCGCGCTCCAGCATCAATAAGCCGCCGCGCCAGCTTCCAATTCTGCCGTGTCGCGGCAATCAGTAATGGTGTCCGAGCTTGCGCGTCGCGCCCGTTTGGATCGACATTTTCGATCAGGCACAGCTCAATCAGAGATCCCCGATCAATCGTAACCGCGCGAACCAAGTCGGCCGGCGTCATCGAGATACGCATACCGGGTTCGGGCGCGATCGCTGTCGCCCACAGCAGTATCAAGAGCACGAATCCGCCTTGGAAGAGAGCTCGTCTCGTGGATGCGCTCATAGATAACAGCCGGTGGCGAAATATACACCGTTCGCCCAGTGTTTTAAAAGGGGCTGGATCGAACTGCGATCCCACCTTCACATGAGCGGGGATTGGACGGGTCCAGTTGAACATTGCATGTTCAATGCTGTCCAAATTGCAACTCATGCTTTTATCCATTTTGATTCTTTGTGCGGCAATTAGTACATCGTTTGCGGCGCAACCAGAGGTCGTTCCAACACCTACCGTTCCCGCCGCGGCGGCCGAAGCGGGCAAGGATGTCGTTCATCAACTAAACAACGCGTTCGCCAAGGTTTTCGAGATCGTCGCGCCCAGCGTCGTCATTATTGAGACTTCCAAAAAAAACGACGGCAGCGAGAGTTCGCCTTTCGATGATCTGTTCTTCCAAGGGCCGCCTGACGAAAACAATCCGCGGCGCAATCTGAATGGATCCCGGCCGATCCAAAGCGAAGGCTCCGGTTTCATCGTTCGGCCAGACGGCTATATCTTTACTAACTTCCACGTGGTCGAGGGCGCGGATAAAATCGAGGTGAAATTGAGAGATGGCCGAGAACTTCCAGCCCGCGTAGTGGGCACTGATGAGAAGACCGATATCGCCGTAATTAAAATCGACGCAAAGGATTTGCCGATCGTTCAGCTCGGCAACAGTGACGGCGTGCGCGTAGGCCAATTTGCGTTCGCGATCGGCGCGCCCTTCAAGCTCGATTACACGTTCACCTATGGGGTAGTGAGCGGCAAAGGCCGGAACAAATTGCTGGCCAGCAACGGCTATTCCATCTCTGACTATTTGCAGACCGACGCCTCGATTAATCCCGGCAACAGCGGCGGTCCGCTCTGCGACATCGACGGCAAAGTCATCGGCATGAACACCCTCATTAACGGGATGAACCGTGGGTTGGGTTTCGCCATCCCAATCAACATGGCAAAGGAAATCGGCGCTGAGCTTATCGCCGGTCACAAAATCGTGCGGCCCTGGCTCGGCATCCGCATCGAGACGCTCGGCGACGATCCGTCAATCCGCGATTTGTTTAAAGGCCCGGACAAAGGCGTGGTCGTACGCACAATTGAAGCCGACGCGCCAGCTTATAAAAGTGATTTGCGGCCCTTCGATGTAATTACCCAAGTCGATGGAACATCGGTCGACACCGACTCGCAACTCCAGCACGAAATTCTGAAAAAGAAGATCGGCCAAAATGTGGAGCTGACGGTTTGGCGCAAGGGGCAGACGATAAAAGTCCCAGTCAAGACGGGTGAATTGCCTAACGAGATCGCGCGGGCTTCAAATGAGCGGATCCAGCCTGGCCAACCGAAACAAGAAGATGCCGGCAAATTTGGATTGCAGGTGCAGGAATTAACCAAAGAAGTTGTTGAACGCCTTCACCTCAATGTTCAGCAGGGCGTCATCGTCACCGATGTCGCGGACAACAGCCTCGCTGCCCAGCAGGACATTCAGCGCGAGGACATCATTACTGAAGTGGACGGCAAACCGGTCACCAACGTGCAATCATTTCGCGAAGCGCTGACCAAAGCCGATCCGAAACGCGGCGTCCTTCTCTACCTCGACCGAAAAGGCAGCAAGACGTTTGCCGTGCTCAAAGCGGGCAACGGTTAGGCGCAAATCAGCTTTTTCGGCTGCCTACTATCACCAGGACGATCCCACCAACCAGACAAATGCCGCCGAGCACTGGTGAAAATGGGACGTGGTGCTCTTTGTCCGCATTCACTTGCAACGGCCCGGCATCGATTACTTTTTCGCGCGTCGTATAGGTGAAACCGCCGTAGGCAAAGGCGATGATGCCGACGACGATGAGAATAATGCCGACGATGCCGGCCGGTTTCATCGGTACGAGGTTACAAGGGACGCCGGCCTTGAATCAGATTGATAATCAGCACCACAATGGCGAGCACGAGCAGGATGTGAATGAATCCGCCCAACGTGTAGGAGCTGACCAATCCAAGCAGCCAGAGCACGAGCAAGATCACAAATATAGTCCAGAGCATAGGGTTCCTTTCGGTTGAGTCTTATCTCTGCTTCGCGTCGCGCACGAGTATTGCGCTTATCGAGTTGAAAAATCGTGACATGCGACTCTGGGCTAATCTTCAGCAACTCACATAAAATCGGTTATTTCACTTGCCAATCTTGGCCACGACGGTGCGCAAATTCCAGTCGTTTGCTTCAAGTTGCTGGCGCGCCGAATCGTAATCCGATCCTGATAGTTGAGCGACCAGGCGCGTCGCGCGATCGCGCAATTTCGAATTCGACGCGTGCAGATCAATCATCAAATTGCCATGTACTTTACCGAGCCCGACCATCGCTCCGGTGCTGATAATATTGAGCGCAATTTTCGTTGCCGTGCCCGCTTTCAACCTTGTCGATCCGGTGACAATTTCCGGTCCAACGGCGAGATTGATTACAAGATCGGCAATTCCAGTTTGCAAATTCGCTGGATTGCATGTGAGCAGAACGGTCTTTGCGTCTATCGATTTCGCCCGCGCAAGCGCGCCGAGCACATAAGGCGTCCGGCCGCTAGCCGTGATCCCAACGACAACATCCGTATGTTTAATTCCGCGCGCATTCAGGGCCAGTGCCCCGGCGCTTTGCTCGTCTTCCGCGCCTTCGACGCTGCGGTGAAGCGCGGTCGCGCCGCCGGCGATGAATCCCTGAACGAGCTCGGGCGACGCGCCAAATGTTGGCGGAATTTCACTCGCGTCGAGGATCCCAATGCGTCCGCTGCTCCCAGCGCCAACATAAAACAAGCGGCCGCCATTTCCCAGAGATTCACTAACGATTTCAATGGCCCGGGCAAGATCGACAATAGCGCCTCGCAATGCGTCCTGCACAAATCTTTCCTCTTCGACAAAAAGCTCAACCAACTCGCGTGAATTTAGTTTCTCCAGATTCTCCGAGCGCGGGTTGCGCTGTTCAGTGAGCGCGGCAGCCAGATTGTCAATTTCGTCCTCAGGAAGCTTTGACTGAAAGGTGACGTGATCGCTTATTTCTGCCGCGAGCCACGCCGCACCGACTTCGGGGGCGCGCTCCGCAGTTGCCACGCGGGCATCTGGAAGATTCTTCTTTAGTCTGCGCCGAAATGCGTGGGTGTAGATTGAGTCGCGCTGAAAAAGTCCGCCGAGCAGCACGACCTTCGGCGCGAGCAAATGAAGCCGGGACGCAACTGCCTCTGTGTACTCGCTTAAAACCTGGGCGCCCTTTTCGATGATCTCCATTACGCGCGCATCGCCGCTGGCGGCAGCTTCAAAAACAACCGGCGTGAGCATCGCGATCTCCATTTTGTCTGCGGTCTGCGCCCAGCGAACGAGTTCATCGAGATTGTTAAGCGAAAGCGCATGCAAGATTTTCGCAGTGAATTGCATTTCGCCACGATGCAAATCGTACTCGCTTAGGATGAGGCGCAGCGCCTGAATCGAGAGAAAATAACCCCCGCCGGTATCGCCGAGAATGTGGCCCCAGCCGCCGGCATTCTCGATTTTGTCGCCGCGGCGCCCGGTCACCGAGGAGCCGCTTCCTGCACTAACCACAATTCCGTCGCTATGTTCGAGGGCAGCCGCCAGACCTGATTCCCGATCGCTGCCAGTGAGAATCTTGGCGTTTGGCCAGATTTCGGCGCACAGCCGCAAAAGCGACTGTCGATCCTCGCTAGTCCCACAGCCTGCAAGGAAGATTCCTGCCCGATCAATCTCCCGTGGAAGTTCGCGGAAGATCGCTCTCAGACGATCGAGTGTTTCCAATCGGAAGTTTGATGGCGGGAGTTTTCCTTGAGCGAGTATGCGCAATGGCGCGCCAGGGTCATCCCGCGATGGCAGGGCTAAAGATCGCTCGACTAAAACCCATGCGGTTTTGGTCCCGCCGCCTTCCACACCCAGGATTTTCTCAATGCGCTCCATTGCCGAGCATTCGACCGACTTATATCATCCCACATGACTGGGGAGGAAACGCAAGCGGCAAAACGTGTCGCGCAGTTGCATCGCGAAATCAAAGAACACGACCGCCATTATTATGAAGAAGCCGCGCCGGTAATTAGCGACCGTGAATACGACCGTCTCTACCGGGAACTTGTTGATCTTGAAGTCAGATTTCCGCAGCTTGTCGCATCCGATTCGCCAACGCAGCGCGTCGGTGGCAAGCCCCTCGAAGCCTTCGCGCAAATTCAGCATCGCCTGCCGATGCTCAGCCTCGACAACACTTATTCCGAAAAGGAAGTCGCCAATTTTTACCGGCGCATCACACGTCTTTTGCCTGACGAAAAGATTCCAGTCGTCATCGAGCCAAAAGTGGACGGCGTGGCCGTTTCGCTTCTCTACGAAAATGGAAAACTGCAATACGCGGCCACGCGCGGGGATGGGGTGATCGGCGACGACATCACTCAAAACGTTCGCACCATTCGATCGGTGCCGGAGCGGTTGCGTGGCGCGGCCCCGAAAATTTTCGAAGCGCGCGGCGAGGTTTACATGGACAAGCGCGGCTTCGAAAAATTGAACGAAGAACGAAGCGCGGTCGGTTTACCTTTGTTTGCAAACCCGCGAAACGCATCCGCAGGCTCCCTTAAACATCTCGATCCGAAAATTGTGGCGCAGCGGCCGTTGGGAATTGTGTTTTACGGAACCGGCGCGACCGAAGGCGTAGATGTCGACCTTCACTCGGAGATTTTTCCTTTGTTCAAGAAGCTCGGACTACCCTCAAGCGAACGCTGGTGGCTGGCCGATTCGGTTGAGGAAATTCTGAACGCGATCCGCGAGCTGGACAAAATTCGAGCTGATTTTGCATATCAAACCGACGGCGCAGTCGCGAAAGTCGATGAATTTGAGCAACGCGAGCGGCTCGGCTTCACCGCCAAATCGCCGCGTTGGGCGATCGCATACAAATACGCGGCCGAACGCGTCGAGACCCGCTTGATGGACATCATCGTTCAGGTCGGGCGCACTGGAATTCTCACGCCTGTGGCCGTGCTCGAGCCGGTGACGGTGAGCGGCAGCCGGGTTTCGCGTGCGACCTTGCACAACGAGGATGAAATCAAACGCAAGGACATCCGCATCGGTGACACCGTGGTGATCGAAAAGGCCGGCGACGTGATTCCCGCTGTGGTCGAAATTGTAAAATCAAAACGGCCGCGGAGCGCAAAGCCCTTCGATTTCTTCGAACACATTCACGGCAAATGCCCCGTGTGCGGCGGTCCGGTCAGGCGCGATCCGCAATTTGTGGCCTGGCGATGCGAAAATATTCAGTGCCCGGCGCAAACGACGCGGCGAGTGGAATTTTTCGCGGGACGCGGGGCGCTCGACATTGAAGCCGTAGGCGGAATTGTCGCCGACAAATTAGTCGAACGTGGTCTGGTGCGCGAGCCACTCGATTTGTTTGAATTGAAAATCGAGCAATTGGCGGAGTTGAATCTCGGCAGCGAAGGCGCGCCGCGAATCTTTGGCGAGAAAAATGCAACCAAAGCACTCAACGCGATTGAGCGCGCGCGTAATTTGCCGCTGTCGCGCTGGCTTTTTGCGCTGGCTATTCCCGACGTTGGCAAAACAACCGCGGCGCAACTCGCTCGTTTTCACGATGACATCCACGACGTCGCGCAGTCCCAACTACTTCGAGACGTTCTGCATTATCACGAGAAACGGGAGCGAAAAACAGAAACGAAAGAAATCGCCGAACGGCTGATTGGCGCCGGTTTCGCCGAACGATCGAAGAGTAAAAACGGAAGAGATCACGGAATTGTCACAGAAGTCGGGCCGGTCGTGGCGAGAAGCGTCCTCGATTTTTTTGAATCCGATACCGGCAACAAAATTCTGCGCCGGATGAAGCACCTCGGCATTTCTCCCAAGAGGGAAAAAATTTCGGCGAAAAAAGCGGCGGAGCTGCCGCTGGCCGGAAAAACTTTTGTGCTTACTGGCACGCTGCCATCAATGACTCGCGAAGAAGCGACCGCAAAGATCGAAACGCTTGGCGGCCATGTTAGCAGCAGCGTGAGCAAGAAAACCGATTACGTGGTGGCGGGGAAAGAGGCTGGCAGCAAACTCGATAAAGCGAAACAACTTGCCGTTCGCATTCTCAACGAGGCGGAATTTCGGAAAATGCTGGGGCGCTGACCGTGCTGCTGAACGTCAAGGCGTGCGCTGTACTTCAGAATCCAGCTTGAGCGGAATCGCCTGATTTGTCGGCGAGGCAATCAAGGGCGGACGCTGGCTAGCCGGATGCAGTTCAGCCTGTACATTAAAAGTCAGCTTTTCATTTCCGCGCATCACCGTAATCGGCACGGTGTCGCCGGCGGTGATGAAGAACGAGGCATCCAAGACGTCTTCCGGTTCGTGGACTTTTTTTCGTCCCACCTGCAAGAGAATGTCGCCAGGCTTGATTCCGGAACCGGCCGCCGGTGTGCCGTCCATAATCTGCGTCATTTCTGCGCGGGAACCTTCCACCTGTTTGGCAGCTTCCGAAACATTAATCCCCACCCAACCGTGCCTGGCCTCTCCGAAACGGACGAAATCACTCCGGATTTTCTCGGCCGCTTCAATTGGCACGGCGTAGCAGGCCGAATTGTTTTCCAGACTGCTGACCAGAATGCCCACGACCTCCCCTTTCATGTTCAAGAGCGGCGCGCCGGCCTCTCCCCGCTGTGTAGGCAGATTGACCCGCAGATGCGTAGTCGAAAAATAACGGCCGAGATATTTCCGATCAAATCCTGCGATCATTCCGAAATTTGGCGTTTCCGGCAAATCCAGCGGATAACCGATCGCAACAACAGGCGTTGCCACTTCCAGCTCCTCGGATTTTCCGATCGGCAGCGCGGGCGTTGCTACATCTGTTTTTAATATGGCCATACCACTACGGATGTCAGCCAAAACCTGGCGTGCGGGATATCTTTTGCCGTTGAAGTCGATCGTGAAATTTCCCGCTTCACCTCCGACCGTATAGGCAGTGTAAAGGGTTCCAGTAGGATCGATAAAAAATCCCGTGCCCGAAATTTCACAGTGCTCGTCAACACCGTGAATTTTGACCACAGCTTTGGCGGCCCGCTCGAAGACCTCCTTGACGTGGCTGATTGCCGTAGCGGATTCTTCCTGCGCGCGAACCAGGCGAACCAGACCAAATGCCGCGAATAGACTGAGCGCGAGCCGACAGAGCGACACAAAACGAAACCGGGAACGAAATTCCGGCGCGCGATTAAAATCGGAAAGTCGACTCATAACTCACGGGAACGCTATCGAGCACGTATCGCGGCGGGATGGCGGCCCGGTGAGTGTTGGCGCTTTCATTCAAACTGCGAAGCGGCTGCGCCCTGAAGATCCGCGTCGCCGCCGGAGATGCAAGCGTCCATTCTCCTTCGGCATTCACTGCTGTGGATAATGCCGGCCCGCTCTGGAGAGCGACGACATTGGCGGCCCCCGGTTCCTGATAAATCTTCAGCGAAATGACTGCGGCGCACACCAGCACGGCGGCAATAGCCGCTGGATAGGAGGTGAGCGAACGAACATCCAACCGGAATATGAAGCCCTGAGTGCGCTCCAGAAGGATCCGCCAGAGCGGTTCACGAAGCAATTCATCACGCTGCCGGCGATGAAACTCGTGCAGGAAATTTTCGAAGTAACCCGGCGGCGGTTGCTCGTACCGTTTCAGTCGAAGTAGCTTGCCGATTTCGTTGTCGTTAAATTCGTCCATTTCAGCGAGGGTTAACCAACGGGGTTTTTTCTGAATTCGTCCAGATAATTTTGCAGTTGCCGATTCGCGTAGAAGAGCCTGGAACGTACTGTTCCCTCCGAAACACGCAAGATTTTACTGATCTCCGAGTGGGGCATCCCCTGAATATGGAACATGGTGACCACGGCTCTGTGTTCATCAGACAATTTCATCATGGCCTCGTTCAATCTTCGCTGCAGTTCGGAAAGGTCTGCCTCCCGCACTGGGCTGCTCGTTGCGGTGAGCTCGAGAAACTCTTTGTCGTTTTGGATGCTGGTATCGACATCGTCCAGGCTGAGATGAAAACGCCGGCCGCGTTTTTTTAGAAAATTCAGTGTCATGTTTACCGCGATCGAGTGGATCCAGGTGTAAAAAGAAGACTTGCCACGGAAACCGCGGATCGCTTTGTAAGCTTTGGAAAAAATGTCCTGCAATAGGTCGTTGGTGTCCTCGTGGTTCGACGTCATGTTGTAAACCAGACCGTAAAGACGTGGCGTGTACTTGATGACGAGCTGATCGAACGCGGCCGCATCTCCCGATTGCGTGCGCGCCACCAACTGCTGGTCTTCGTCCGTTTTTGGCTGCTCCATCGCGTCGCGCTTAGATTTAGCACGAGCACCGAGACCCGACGATAACAAATCGGAAATCCGGCGAGCAGGCAGCGCGATAGACGGATTCATCTTCTTCAAACGGCCCCGCCAATTAATCAGCGGCGATCGCGCAGGGAAAGCAACCAGAGCAGGTTACCCAGCGCGGCGATGAACGCTGCTACGTAGGTGAGCGCCGCCGCATTAAGGACCTTGTTCACACCGGCGACTTCGCCGCCGGGCTGCACAATGCCCATTTGTTGCAGAATGATTTTCGCGCGCCGCGAGGCGTCAAACTCCACCGGCAGCGTGATGAGCTGAAAGACGAGCAAAATCAGATAGCAATAAATGCCGAGCGTAATCAATCCGGTAATGCGAAAAAACAGTCCGCCAAAAATCACGAACGGCAGCATTTGCGACGCAATCATCGTGACCGGCACAATGGCCATTCGCGCCTTGAGCGGTGCGTAAGCTTTGGCGTGCTGAATGGCGTGCCCGGTTTCATGCGCGGCGATGCCAAGCGCTGCGACCGAAGGCGTGTTGTAGACATTGCTCGAGAGGCAGAGCTTCTTGCTCGTCGGATCGTAATGATCCCCCAAGAAATCGTTCGTCTCGACAACATCGACATCGTGAATTTGCGCCGCTTCGAGAATTTCACGCGCGCATTCCGCACCGGTGATATTCGAGCTCGCGCGCACCTCGCCCCATTTTCGAAATGCACTGCTCACCCGAATTTGGGCCCAAATCCCGATGATCAACGGCACGCCAATATAAAGCAGCCAATGAGATCCAAAACCGAATCCGTAAGGATAAAACATGCCTGTCTTAAGTGTGTCTAGGAAACTTAGACGCGCAACCGCGCGCTTCGTTCATTGGTCGATCGAGCAGTCCCTGCTCAACGGACCAGCCGATCCACCTCAAATTTCCAGTTGCTTTGGAAAGCGCGATAGAATTTTGCAGCCGGTTTTGGTGACAACGACTACATCTTCCTGACGGGCTCCGCCTAAGCCCGGATAATACAACCCGGGTTCGACCGTCAGTGCTTGTCGATCTTTCAGAGTCACTTTCTGCAGGCGTGGATATTCGTGGATCTCGAGACCAAGTCCGTGACCGGTGCCGTGAAAGAAACCGACGTTTTTTCCCTTGCGCACTTCGGTTGGAAAACCGCGTTTGGCGAAGAGTTCTTGGATTGCTTTGTGAATCGTCATTCCTTCCACGCCCGCCTTGATTCTTTTCAATGCGAGCGCTTGGCCGGCCTTTACTGCCTCCCAAAGTTTGCGTTGCGCCTCGCTCGCGCGACCGCGCAGAACCGTACGGGTCATGTCGCCAAAATAGCCAGTCTTCGCGTCCCGCGGGAAGACATCCAGAATAATCAGTGAATTCGCGTAAAGCGGACCAAAGCCGCGCTCATGCGGATCGCACGCCTGATCGCCACCTGCGACAATTGTGCCGGTTGGAATTCCGCCCGCGTGTAAAATCGTAGAATCAATTTCTGCGCGCAGCATCTCCGAAGTCAGAGTTTTGCCGCTCCAGCGCAATCGTTTTCCAGGGCCAGGTTTCGACGCTTTCAAAACTTCAATCGCGCGTTTGAGTCCCTTTTCCGTAATTCGCAAGGCGCGCCCGATCATTTCAACTTCGTTCTCGGATTTCGCTTCGCGTTCCGGCCAGAAAAGCCCGTTCGTCGCCTGAACACGGATTTTATTTGCAGCAAGTTCCTGCGCATAACCGAGCGGAAAATTTGCCGGAACAATTGTCGATCTTACGCCGCGTTTTCGGAGAAAATGCGCAAGAACTTTTTCATAAGGCGGCGCTTCCTTCGATTTTCCCTGCACTTCGCGCTCTACCTGATTGAAGGAAACAAATTCATCCGCTTCGGCCTGCTTGCGCCCGCGATCGATTTCCAGATCACTTAAAACAAGCGTGCGCTTGCCGTTTCTCTGCAGGTAAATGAATGGATCAGGCGCCCAAAACCTCGTCGCGTAGAGCATGTCCGGATCAGTCTCGCTGGCAGCGACGATTAAACGAGTTTGGGTTTTGGATTTTCGATTTCTGGTTTTCATTCAACTCCTTCTTACTTCCAGCTGTCTTCGCAAAATCCAGTGGAGCAGGGCCAGCAATCCAAGCGTCGAGGCAATCAACACAAACGTATTGAAAACGAACACGCCGATTTTAACCCCGAAGTAATTCTTTTGTGCGCCGAAGAAAACGTTCGGCCGGTTGCCGCGGCGATAATCGCTTTGCTCCATCTCGGCGTTTGAGATCAGATCGGAAACTTTTTGGTTCACATAAATCTGTTCGGCTGTAACCGGACCAGTCGCATTGTTGAAGAGAGCACGGTCGAACGGCCGTTTACGATCGAGGATCTGATCCACCATGGTCAGGTAATGATCGAGCTCGCTGACGGAATTGGCTTCGAGGCCGGAAAGCAGAGCGAGCGTTTCCTTTAGCTCCTCCAGCCGTTTATTTTCGGCAGGATCTTGTCGACGCTCCGCAACAATCCGGTCGATCTCCCGCTGCGTCCGATCTTGTCGGCTGGTAAGCGGGTTGAGCTTGGCTTGCGCGACGATCATTTCTTCATAGGACCAACGCATGCCAATGAATTGACAAACAAATGGCACCTGCAGTTTGCTCTCCATCTTCTTGCCCTGGTCCATGCTCGGATGTTCGGAGAACCAGTGTGACAGCGTATAAAGAAGGGCCAGGTTCCGGTTCATGTCCTCATATTTAATGAGAGCGCCGCCCATGATAATCTGCGGAATTAAGACGAGTGGGACGATGTTGGCGGCAGTCTTTGGATCGGCAACGAGCGAAGAGATCACGAGGCCAAGTGATATGCCACCCATGGCTGTCATCAACATGATCCCGAGATCGATCCAAAACATCCCGCGGATCTGCAGGACGTAATTGCCGATCAGGACAAAAAGCACGCATTGAATCAGCGCAAAAATTCCGAGAGTGAGCGTTTTCGAGATCACGTAGTAAGAGAGGCGAACATTCAGATTGCGCTCGCGTTGCAGGACGGCCCGATCGCGAATGATATCGTCGGCGCTATTGGTCAAGCCGAGAAACATCGCGACGATCAGGCCGAGGAACAAAAACGTCGGGATGTGATAAGCCGAGGCGAAATCGTACTGGCCACTCTCGGAGTAACGCAGAATCGTTGCGATGAGAAACGCCAGCACAGGCGAAACGCCAATGGTGATGACGAGGTTGGCCCGATTACGCAGTTTGCTCATAAAAGCGCGGCGCAACAGCGTGCGGAATTGGGTCCACTCGTCGTGCCAGCGAAATGGCAGGCGTTTTCTTTGGATCGGGGCTGCGGGAACCGGTGCGCCCGGTTCTTTGCGCAGAGAAACTTGCTTGACGTCCTGGATCAATCGAAACGCTTCGTATTTGTCGCGCCAGAATTCCGGCGAATAACGGCGCGCCGCGATGAGCTGCCCACGACTGTTTTCTTCGTAAATAATGTCGCCGCTGATATCGCGCAACGGTGTCTCGAGCACGTCAAAAATGAATTCGGGGCGCGTTGTTCCGCATGACGGACATGCGCCCAGTTCGGCACCGAACTGATGTTGATGTTCTGCTTCGGCAAAATAGCGAAGCATGTCCGAGGGCGTTCCGAAAAAGACAAGCCGGCCGCCTTTATCGAGCAGGATCGCCTTGTGAAACATCTGAAAGAGTTTCGAGCTGGGCTGGTGAATGGTGACAATGATGATCTTGTTGTGCGCCATGCCGCGAATGATCTCGATCACGTGTTCGGAGTCTTTCGAGGAGAGGCCGGAAGTCGGTTCGTCGAAAAGATAAACGTCCGACATCCCGATCATATCGAGCCCGATGTTGAGACGTTTGCGCTCGCCCCCGCTCAATGTCTTCTTCTCCGCGCTGCCCACGACGGCGTCCCGGCGTTCGCCCAAACCGAGCTCGATCAGTTTCGCGTCCAGGCGCCGAGTGCGATCGCGTCGTGAGAGGTGCGGTGAACGAATCGCCGCCGCAAACTGCAGGTTTTCGCCGATCGTGAGATGTTCGTCGAACGCGTCTTGCTGCGGCATGTAACTGACGTAGTGCTTGAGTGCGTCGAGGTCCGAGTAAAGCGATTGTCCATTGAGGATGACCTCGCCGCTGGTCGGCTGAAGTTGTCCGGCAAGCACTCTCAGGAGGGTGCTTTTTCCCGAACCACTTGCGCCCATCACGCAAACGAGCTCGCCGCGAGTGACTCCGAAGGAAATTCCCTCCAGCCCGATTTCGCCGTTACTGAAGCGATGAGTGACTTCATTCACCTCGAGCGAGCGAATGATATTGCGCTCTTCCTCGATGATTCGTTCCGAAAAATTGCAACGAAGAAATTGTCCGACGTCGATTCGGATTGTGTCGCCATCCTTCAGCGGCGCGGTTGTCCGCACGGCGGTGTCGCCCACCAGGATCGGGCGATCGGCTTCGATCACCTCAAGCAGGCCGACCCGCTGATCGTAATCGCAAAAAATCTTCAACAGCACATCGCCGCTCGTCCCCGGTGAAAGCAAAATATCGCCAGCTTCCAGCCGACTCGGATCGTTCGAAACCAAATATTCGGACTTGGAGGCTTTAAGTTGAAACCGGCCGCCCAAAGCACGAGCCCGCCGGCGCAGATCGATCAAATCCATCTCGCTGTCGTTGTGGAAAATGATCCTGTCTTCCAAAGCCGCTTCGACCTGCGTCCCGGCCATCAGTTTCGTCCCCTTCAGCTCAGCATCGACATCGCGCAATGCTTTCACCCGCACCTTCAAGCCGAAACTAATCCGGAGCGAGCTTTCGCGCGTCCGCGAGCGCTCCAGTTCCACTTCATCCGAGTCCTTGTTTACCCGGATGAAAATCTGCGGAAGCGAAACATTCTTCTTGGCGTTGAAATATTGCGCCAGCTCCTGATAACTGAGCACCTGATCGCCAACCAGAATCCGCTGGCCAGGGTAAATTCGGCAGAACCCCCCACGCACCAGCGGCCGTCCTCGCACCGACACGTTCTGCCCGCTGTAATTTTTCAGCAAAATGAGATCACGATAGCGGAATGCCATCAAGCGATCATTGCCGTCGAGGTTCTTAAGGGTCACATCTGCCTTCCCATTTGTGCCGAACGAGAGCGACTCCAGGGGCGACGCGCCCCGCTGGTAGATCGACGGATCGGAGTCCTCCGATGCATTAAGTTGGTAAACAATGTCGATGGCTTGCGCGGCCATGCCGAGCTGTGACATGAACGAATAGAACGCGACGACTTGCTCCTGCTTCAATCCCGCCTGGGAGATCAGGTCGTAAAGCTGAACTCCGAGCATAATCTTGCGCTCTGTGCTCAGTTGTGCGCCGAGTTTCTGCGCCATCGCCGCGAGGTCCTGCCGCTCGTAAAGCGCCTGCCGGAACAACTGTCGCAGTTCCGAGTAAACCGCCTCCGGATAATCATAACGCAAAAAACCGAGACTTGAGTCGATCTCTTCCTCAAGCAGAACGCCATCGGCCTTCGTGAAACTTGCCAGCACTTGAATCAACAGAGGCAGCAGGTTTGGCCCTTCCGAGACACTGCGGGGCTTGCGCAAGGCGCGGCGCATCAGACGGCGGCCGGTCCGCCGCACGCGATAGGCAAGCGGTGTAACGCGCTGCACGGCGCGGTCGATTTTATCTGCAACCGATGAAACCAGTTCTGTCATTTCAATGTTCGAGTTTAAATTTTACCTGAAACCGACGAGCGACGCAATCTGCAGCCACGATATATAGGGAAGAGGCTGCGGTGTCTCCGACTCCTTTAATAATTCAACGTTTCAACTCTCGCGGTGTCGATCTTTTCACTATTCATTTATCACCACTCACCTTTTGCCCAAAACCGCCCTGCTCTTTGCATTGAAAAACCGTTCATGGTAACCTGCATTTGCGCGTAAAGCGTTTTAATTCCATGCCTCAACCCGATCGTAACTCTAACAAGGAGAATAAATCCCGCGGGAACGAGCCCAATTTTAACTGGCGCGGCGTCATCCTCATCGTAGTCGCCTTCAGCTTCATTGCGCTCGCGATGCTCTTTTATCGCGGAGGGATGCAACCGGTCGAAGACGTTCCCTATAATCGCTTCCTCGAACTCCTCGACAACAAGCAGATCGTCACCGATAAAAATTACCCGCTTCAACTCGTGGTTGAGGACGGCCGGCCGACCCAAACCTTGCGCGGCGCTTACATCCGCCAGGGAGTCGGCTCAGCGCCTGCGCAGCAGGTTCCATTTCGGACCACGATTTATTTGAGCTTTACGAACAATCTGCAGGAAAAACTCGCAGCCGCCGGCATTCAACCGGCCATTAAAACGGAATCTAATGTCCTGGCCCAAACCGTGGTCGGTTTTCTCCCGATCGCTCTTTTCCTCCTCGTGCTTTACTTCCTTTTCCGTCAGCAAATCCGCATGGCTGGCAAAGGCGCTCTCAATTTCGGGAAATCAAAAGCGCGGATGCTCGCGCGGGACAAGAATAAAATCACATTTCGCGATGTCGCCGGCGTAGAGGAAGCAAAGGACGAAGTGCAGGAGCTCGTCGAGTTTTTGCGCGACCCGAAAAAATTCCAGAAGCTCGGCGGCCGCATTCCCAAGGGCGTTCTCCTGGTCGGACCGCCTGGCACCGGCAAAACTTTGTTAGCTCGCGCTATCGCAGGCGAGGCAGATGTTCCATTCTTCTCAATCAGCGGCTCGGATTTTGTTGAGATGTTTGTCGGGGTCGGCGCCTCGCGCGTCCGCGACATGTTCGAGCAAGGCAAAAAATCCGCGCCTTGCATCATTTTCATCGATGAGATCGACGCCGTCGGGCGCCATCGCGGTCACGGCGTCGGCGGCGGGCACGACGAGCGCGAGCAAACGTTGAATGCGTTGCTCGTCGAGATGGACGGCTTCGATACGCAGGAAGGCGTGATCATCATCGCGGCAACGAACCGCCCCGACGTTCTCGATCCTGCGCTGCTGCGACCGGGGCGCTTTGATCGGCAAATCACCGTCAATCTGCCGGACGTAAAAGGCCGTGAGGAAATTCTCCGCGTGCACGCTAAGAAAGTGAAACTGGCGGAAGGTGTCGATCTTGCCGTGGTCGCGCGCGGCACTCCGGGTTACTCCGGTGCCGAGCTGGCCAACGTGATCAACGAAGCGGCGCTGCTCGCCGCGCGGCGCGGCTTAAAAGGAATCACTCTGGCAGAGTTGGAAGAAGCGCGCGACAAGGTCCGCTGGGGCAAGGAGCGCCGCAGTCTTGCGCTGAGCGAGAAAGAAAAACAAA
>Ga0207646_10002388_pt1 | contig 22173 bp, 24 predicted proteins | sample KBSK5502metaG_FD_184343 | JGI IMG/M metagenome (GOLD analysis project Ga0207646, IMG submission 184343) | Corn, switchgrass and miscanthus rhizosphere microbial communities from Kellogg Biological Station, Michigan, USA - KBS K5-50-2 metaG... | ecosystem: Host-associated > Plants > Roots >... | reverse complement strand
GATGCGGCCGTTGGCCACCGGGATGATCGGGTCGTCGTCGCCGGTGAGCACCAGGGTGCGCTGGCGGATGAGCGGCAGCAGCGGCAGCGTGGTGAACCCCAGCAATGCGGTGTTCTGGTACAGGAAACCGATGCTGAGCGGGCTGATCCGCGCCCTGCGCAAGGCGCTGGTCAGCCCGTCCGGGTCGGTTTTCGCGCTTCCTCCCCACAGGTCGCCCCAGCGGCGCAGGATGAGGTTCTTCACTGTCCCCAGCACCGGTGGGCCTTGTCTGCCATACCGGAATGCTAGGGGCATCGTCCGCTCGGCCCGGGTGGACGCGTCGTAGCCGGCCGCCCCTGCCGTCGTGCGCCCGCTACCGGGACGAGTTTGCCAGGCTGGCCGGACTGCCGGCGCTGACGCTACGCCGCGCCGCACCTGCGGTCGATGCCCGCCGAGTCGAGCCAAGCATGGAGGAGGCGATGACCCAGCCCCGCGTCACTGGACGCCGGTCGGCGGCGGCCCGCCTGGCCGGTATCGGCGTGCTGGCCGCCGGTATCGCGGCCACGGTCTACGTAGCGGGCAGGGTGCTCACGCCCGACTATACCTTCGGCCTTTTCGGCCGGGTGGGGCCCAGCGCGGTCTCGCTGAAGTCCGTGCTGGCGACGATCGCCTTCGGCGTGGCCATCGTGCAGGTGCTCCTGGCGCTGTGGATCTACCGCCGGCTGCCGTTCGCGGGCAGCCCGCCGCGCCCGGCGCGGCTGGCGCACCGGATCATCGGCTTTGCCCTGTTCGCGCTGACCGTGCCGATCGCGGTGCACTGCCTGATCGCCTACGGCGTGCAGCTCACCAGCCCCAGGGTGGCCGTGCACTCCCTCGCGGGCTGTTTCCTGTACGGCGCGTTCGCCGCGAAGGTGCTGCTGGTGCACAGCAGGCGGCTGCCCGGCTGGACGCTGCCGGCCGCCGGGGGCACGCTCGCCGTGCTGGCCGGCGTCCTGTGGTACACCTCAGCGCTCTGGTACTACAACGGCTACCAGCTTCCCGGCATGTAGGCTGCCCCCGCATGCCGGGACCAGGCGCAACGCCGTCGGCCGGCACCCGCGGACCGTGCTCGCCGCCGGGCGGAGGGCCAGTCAGAGCGGGCGCGGGACCTGTCGTCCGTCCGATCCCGGCGTGGCGATCGCGGCCGCGGCGGGCAGCGCTCGCCGCCGGAACCCGGAGACCGCCATGTCCACAACGCGGTCGTGACCCCAGCGCATCACCGGATACGCCGCGCACGCGGCCAGGCGCAGCGGGACGCTGCGAATCTCCAGCGACCAGGTCACCGCCACGCGCGTGCCGCCGCCAGGGGTCCCGGTAGTCCTGGGGAAATTTGGTCGGATATCCCTGACCTGCGGTAACACGTCATGGGGTACCTCTGGCCTGCGATAACACGTCACTGAATACCCTGACCTGACCGGTAATACCGGGTGTTAGTGCTGCGGGCCTGCGCCTTGGCTACAGGTCAGCGTGTGCTGGCGAGCGCGGCGTGCGCGGTGGAGCGGGAGCTTTTCAGGGTGCGGGCGGCCTGGGTGACGGAGGTGCCGTCGTCGAAAGGGCGGCGGCGGAGTGTGGTGATCTCGGCTGGCCCGGTCACTTTCGGGCGGCCGATGTGCTTCTTGCCGGGCAGCATCCGGCCTTCGGCCTGGCGGCGCCGGGCGGCGGCGATTCCTTCGGCCTGGCGTTCGGCGCGCAGCTCGAGCTCGGACGTCCAGTTCGGTTGGCTATTCGATCTACGCGACGCGGTTGTCCATGCCGAGGAGAAGCCTGCGCCTCCCGTGCCGCACCCGGCCGCAGGGAACACCGCGGCCGCCGGCCGCGGATGGAATGACTGACCCCGAGCCGTCCGGCGGCCGCCGCCTCGGCCAGCCGTCCAGCCGGGATGCCGGGGCCGTAGAGAGGGCCCGGCCCGGCGCGGGTAACACACTGGCCCGCGCCCCAGGGGGCGCGATCGCCGCGGCGCGAAACCCGAGCTCAAGGTCATCCGGCAGGGATACGTCCGTTGCTTAGCGTGCACACGCCAAGCATGATGACATCGGCGGGACCGCGTAATCGGTGTATCCAGGCCACGACCTCATCAAGCTGGTCGACCGCGGACTGCGCCACCAGCGCCAGCAAGATCGGATACCGCCGGTCCGGATCCCGGCGCTCCAGCGCCTGGCTGGTCGACCGGCGGCCCACCGCGGCCAGGAACCGGCGCCGCTCCGCCGGCAGCATCGACAGATCCAGCCGGTGCGCGTCCATGCCGCGCAGATACACCAGCTTCTCGATCGACGTCTTCACCGCCGCCGCTGTCGCGTCCACCGCCGGCGTGGTCAGCCACGTCAGCCGGGTCATCCCCAGCCCGGCGTCGACCCGCAGCAGCCTGTCCAGATCCTCGCGCACCTGCCCGGTCAGCAGATGCTCCACCAGCTCCCACGTCAGCGCCCTGGCACCGGCCCGCGCCGAGGCCACCATCTTGGCCAGGACCACCACCCCGGGCCGGATCGTCTTCGCCGAGATGAGGTACTCGGCCGCCACGGTGAACAGCAACCCCGGCGAGTCATGCTCCATCGCCCGGTCCAGCAGGAACTGCTCCAGATCCTTCACCGCCGCACTGCCCGCCGGGGCGCTCTTCCATCCCAGATACCCAGCCGCCAGCCGCAGATGATCCGACCGGGTGTGCGCGCGCTGCCCGTACCCCTCTAGCACCGCCGGATCCAGCTCCAGCCGCTCCGCCAGCCGGGCCACCGCCGCCGGCGGCGCGGCCCTCACCTCATCGGGCACGAACCCCAGCCACGGCAACGTCGCCAGCGCCACGGCAAGCCCGAGCCTGTCAGCCGGCCCCCGCCCACGGCCCGGATCGAGGAACGCGACGTCCGCGGGCGTCAACGTGAAGTACCGGATCAGATCATCCCGGCCGATGTCGGGAAACGTCCGCAGCCGCTCCAGCTGATCCTCAGCAAACATCCCCGCCGGCACCGGCCACCCCCACGCGCGACATAGCAGGCAAACGGTACGAACGTAGCGGCAATGAACGGCACCCGCCCGCCAAACACGCGTTATCGCAGGTCAGAGGTATCCCGTGACGTGTTTCCGCAGGTCAGGGATATCCGATCAAAATTTCCCCAGGACTACCGGGACCCAAGTAGAGGTGCGCGTCGTGCTCCCAGGTGAACCCGATGCCGCCGTGGATGTGAACGTCTCCGTCGTGACGGTGGTGAACGCGTCGCTGCACCAGATCTTCGCGACCGCCGCGGCTGCGGCCAGCCGTGCCGGGTCGTGCTCGACCAGCAGCGCGCGGTCAATGGCCGAGCGGCCCACCTCAACGAGTAGCAGCAGGTCAGCGGGCTTGTGCTTGATCGCCTGGAAGCTGCCGATCGGACGGTTGAACTGGTGGCGGATCTTCGCGTACTCCACCGCCATGTCAAGGCACGCCGCCGCGCCGCCGACCTGCTCTGCTGCGAGTACCACCAGGGCGACGTTGAGCGCGGCCTCCACTGCCCCGGCGCCGGCGCCACCGGTGGTCAGCGGCGTGGACGGGGGCACGCGACATGGCGGCGCTCAGCGCTAGCCGACGAGCCAGAGCTTCTTGAACTGAGCGCGGTAGTCGGCCGCGCCGACGTAGTTCAGGGCCGGGTCCGCCACCATGGAGTTGACGTTGTCCTGGGTGAGCAGCTGCGTCGGCAGTGCCGCGTTGAGGGTGGGCATGTCCTCGAACTTGCGGGCAAAGGAGTCGACCTGGCGGTACGCGACGATCGGCAGCGTGTAGGCGGTCCAGACGTCCTGCGTCTTGTTCTTCAGCGCCTGGATGTTCGGGATGTCCGCGGTCAGGCCGCCGATGCGCAGGCCGTGCAGGCCGGCCGCGGACAGGGCCGCGTTGACGCCGGTCTCCAGGTCACCGAGGTCGAAGATCAGCCAGTTGGTGCTCGGGTCCCGGGTGACCGAGGAGACCACGGCCTGCGGAGTCTTCGTGCCGATGTCGGTGCCCTGCTGCGGGTGTTCGGTGACCTTGCAGGCCGGGCACCATTGCTGGATCGCTGCCTTGAATGCCTTGTCGAACTCATACAGGATGGGGAAGACCGGCAGCGAGAAGGTCTGGATGTCGGCCTTGCCGTTGGACTGTGCGACCACGTACGCAGCGACCATCTTGCCCGACTGGTGGAGCTGATCGGGGTTCGCGATCGAGGTGTCGAACATGGTGCCGCTCGGCTGGTCCGTCGATGCGCTGGTGTTGACCCAGATGCCCTTCTGCTTCGCGAGGGCGAGCCCCGAGCTAATGGTCGCCTCCGGTATGCCGCTGGTGAGGATGCCGGCCGGGTTCAGCTGAACGGCTGAGTTGAAGGCGGCCTGCTGTGCGCTGGGCGTTGTCCCGGAGATCAGGTCCTTGTACGTCCAGCCGGCATCCGCGGCGGCCTGAGCCCAGTACTGCGCGAGAACCTTCGCGCTCCCGAGGCCGGAGTCCAGGCCGATCAGCAGCTTCCCGGCTGCAGGCTTGCTCTTGAGCGGCGTGCTGATGCCGATGGAGGTCGGCGTGCTCAGCCACTGCTGCTCGTACGCCTTCGCTGCCGCGACGCCCGAATTGCCGCCACCGCTGGAGGATCCCCCTCCGCTGCCCGCGCTGCTACTGCTGCTGCTGCTAGTACTACTGCTACATGCGGCTATGGCCAACGCTGAAGTAACTGCGATGACCACCGCCAGGGTCTTCTTCATCCGCGCCTCTCCCTGGCACGCGCTCGGGCGTACCGAGAAACCGAGTCTCAATTTTATCAAATGTTAACTTAAGGTTATCAAATGTTAACTTAAGGTTACTGAACCGATTCTCAACCTAGCCTCGAGCCTCGGCGGCACCCCGCGTGAAGAGATCGTATTACGGACGGAATCCGTCCGCAAGTAGGCCTCGGCAGGAATCGGCCGGCACCGGAGTCCAAGTCGGCTGCACCTCGGCCGCGGTGACCGTGACGAACATGTCCAAGAGCTTCGCTGGACCGCGGGTTCTGGACAGCGTGAGCCTGTCGATCTCAGCGAATTCCCGCTCAGTCCGCCTCCCGCGTAGCTCTTCCGCTGCGACCGACGGGGGCTGCGAGAGATCCTCCCCATGCTCAATCCTCGTGATCGCGGTGGCCACATGAGTCACGAACTGTGCGCCATTAGCATCATCCAGGCGTATACCGAAAACGGCCGCCGTCCGGATGATCAGCTCTTCGGTGAGAGCGCGCGCCCGCAGGCTGACCTCGCCCGCCTCCTGCAGGACAGCAAGCCGTCCTGCCGGCGACGGATCGATTGTCTCTGCCGTGTGATCGGCGCCACCGCCCTGCTCGGCCTATGGCGCATCCAGTTCCGGGCGCTGTCGAAATACCTCGACGGCGCCCGCACGCCCGAGCAGGTCCACCGGGCAGTGGCCGCCGACGTCCGCAGCGCCGCCCAGCTCATCGATACCGGGCTGAACTCGTTCGCGCCCCTCGCCCGGGACGGACACCCGGCCACCGCCGACGCCACTCAGCACGCCCCACGACGGACGCTCTCTCACCCGCCGCCCAGCTCATCGCGGCGCAGCGGTTGACCGCGGTCAACCCCGGTTGGTGATCTCGGGTCCGACTGCCTGGTCAGGCGGCGATGGTGCGCACACGCGATCCACGCCGGCTAGCACTATGTCGACGAGCTGCTCGAAGAACTGCTCGGACCGTGCCTCCATCGCGCCCCGCAGTTGCGGCGGTGTGACGAGGGTGTGATTGAGGACCGAGCCGGCGACCATATCGCTGATCAGCGTCACCGATGCGCCGGCGGGGAGGTCGCCGCGTTTGATCGCGCGGCGGACGATCCCCCGGATCGCGTGTATCTGTTCGATGTGCGCCGCTGACGACAGGCCGTCGCGGAGGTCGTCGTAGAAGCGTGACTCGACGACAAGGCGGAGGGTTACCGCTCCGTCCTCACCGTTGAGCCGGTCGAAGGTCTGCCGCGCGAACGCGAGGAGGTCGTGCCGGAGATCCCCTGTGTCGGCGACCACGTTGTCCCGCTCCCGGAGCCGGATGCTGTCCAGCAGAACGGCGAGCTTGGTTGGCCAGCGGAGGTACAGCGACGACTTGCCCACGCCCGCCTGACGTGCCACTTCCTCCGACGTGAAGCCGGCCCAGCCCCGCCTCGCGTAGACGGAGAACGCGGCGTCGAGCACCCGGGCCTCGAGGCCGGGATCGCGCGGGCGACCACTCGCGGGGCCGGTCGTCGGCGTTGTGCCCATGGCCGACATTGTTGCATCACGGCCGCTACACGCGCCGCGCATGAGCCTGCCGATCGCCTGGGCGAGCCGGCTGCACCGCGGCCGAGGTGCAGCCGGCCCGGACTCCCGGTGCCGGCCGATTCCTGCCGAGGCCTACTTGCGGACGGATTCCGTCCGTAATACGATCTCTTCACGCGGGGTGCCGCCGAGGCTCGAGGCGCGGACGTGATCCTGAGTCAGAGCGGCGTCGCTTCACCACCCCTGCAAACCGATCGGCGGCAACGGCCCGATGTCGGGGAGAAGACCGGTTCGATGAACAAGATCGTGGATCTTCCTCCGGCCGCGGGCGCCATGATGGCGCTGCCACTCACGTCCGGTGGCAGCAACGAGAGGTTGAGCTGTGGCACGGGAACTGCCGCGGCGGCACGGCCGGGCAAACCGTGCTAGCCGACTTGTCGTTCCGCGCCAGCACGCGCGGCGAGTCGTCGCGATGACGACCGGGGGGACAGCGGGCGAGCTGCCCCTGTCGGACGTCCGGGTGATTGACCTGACGGACGGCAAGGCGGAGCTGACCGCGCGCTTTCTCGGCGATCTGGGCGCCGATGTCGTGCGTATCGCCCTGCCGCGAAGCGACACCCGGGGCGCCGCCATCCGCAATGCCACTCACAACGCCAACAAGCGGATCGTGCCGGTGGACCTGACCGCGCCGGACGGACGCAGTCGGCTGCATCGGCTGCTAGCGACGGCCGACATCCTCGTCGAGGATCTGCCGCCCGGACGGCTGGACTCCCTGGGCGTCGGACCGGATGTTCTGCTGTCGGCCTACCCGCAGCTCGTTCTCGTTTCGGTGACCGACTTCGGGCAGACTGGCCCCTATCGCGACTGGGTCGGCAGCGACTGGGTGCACCTCGCCCTGGGCGGTGTGCTGTCCCGATCGGGGATACCGGGCCTGCCGCCGCTGCTGCCGCCTGGTCCGCTGGCCGTGGAAACGGCTGCGATTCAGGCCGCGTGGGCGGCGCTCATCGCGTACTTCAACCGATTGAGCATCGGCCTCGGTGACCACGTCGACGTGTCGATCTACGAGGTTACCGCCCAGGCGATCGACCCGGGCTACGGCATCGCGGGCAGCGCGACTGGTGGCGTCCCGCACTCCGCGGGGCCGCGCGGCCGTCCCGACGTCCGGCATCTCTACCCGATCTTCCCGTGTGCCGACGGCCACGTTCGCATCTGCGTGCTGAGCCCACGCCAGTGGCGCGGCATGCGCGCCTGGCTGGGCGAGCCCGAGGAGTTCGCCGACCCGGCGTACGACGACCTGGGCGCCCGCTTCGCGGCTTCCGGCCGGCTTTTCCCGGCCTACGCCTCGCTGTTCGCGGGACGCCTTCGCGCCGAACTGGTCGAGGCCGGGCAGCGCTACGGCGTTCCGATCGCCGGGCTGCTGACGCCGTCCGAAGTCCTCCAGGAGCCACATTTCGCTGCCCGCGGCGCGTTCACCGACCTCGAGGTCGCGCCCGGCGTGCAGGCTCGGGTGCCGAACGGCTTCGTCGAGTTCGACGGCGCCCGCGCGGGCCTTCGCCGGCCCGCGCCGGTCGCCGCCGATCCAGATGCTGGCCTGGACGCGCCCGTGCCGACCACGCGGGGTCCAGATGAGCGCCCGGGCGCGAAGCCGTCCGGGCCCGGTGCGGCGCGGGACGCGGGCCAGTCGCTGCGCCGAAGGCCCTTCGCGGGGCTTCGAGTCCTCGATCTCGGCGTGATCGTCGTCGGTGCCGAGGTCGGCCGGCTCTTCAGCGACCAGGGCGCGGAGGTTATCAAGATCGAGGCCCGCGCCTTCCCGGACGGCAGCCGGCAGTCGATCACCGGCGCCGCGATAACGGCGAGCTTCGCGTGGGGGCACCGCGGCAAGCTAGGGCTGGGCCTGGACCTGCGCTCGGCGCGCGGCCGGGAGCTCTTCCTGCGGCTGGCCGCCAAATCCGATGTCATCCTGTCGAACTTCAAGCCGGAGACGCTCGAGTCACTCGGTCTCGGTTACGACGTGCTGCGAGATGTCAACCCGCGGCTCGTCGTCGCCGACAGCAGCGCGCTCGGCGCGTCCGGGCCCTGGGCCAAGCGCATGGGCTACGGACCGCTGGTTCGGGCGTCAACCGGATTGACCGGGCTGTGGGCCTACCCGGGAATGCCCGACGGCTTCTGCGACGCCTCCACCGTCTACCCGGACCATGCCGCAGCGCGCGTCGTCGCCGCAGCGGTGGCGGCGTCGCTCGTCGCCCGGCGGCGTACCGGGCGCGGCGCCAAGGTCAGCGCGTCGCAAGCCGAGACGATCCTCGGGCAGTTCGCGGACCTGTTCGCCACCGAGTCCCTGGCTCCGGGGGCCGTGGTGGCGGTCGGCGACGCCGGGCCTGGCGACGCACCGCGCGGCCTGTATCCATGCGCCGGCGACGATGAGTGGTGCGTCGTCGACATTCGCGGTGACGAAGGCTTCTCCCGGCTGTGCGGCGTGCTCGGCAGGGCCGATCTAGCGAGCGATCCCGGCCTCGCCGGCGCCGCCGGCCGCGTCGCGCACCGGGCAGTACTTGACGCGGCGGTCGAGGAGTGGACCCGGCGGCATCCGCCGCGGACGGCGATGCGGCTACTCCAGCAGGCCGGAGTTCCCGCCGGGATGATGCAGCGAGTCAGTGACTACCCCGATGACCCGCACCTGCAGGCGCGCCGGTTCTTCCAGCGAATGGAGCAACCGGGCCTCGACGAGCCCATGCCGACGGAGAACGCGCCAGCCCGCTTCCGGCGGGTCGCCGATCCCGACATCCGGCCCGCGCCCTTCCCTGGCCAGCACACGCGCGAGCTCGCCGCCCGCCTGCTCGGCCTCGATGACTCCGAGGTAGACGATCTGGTCGCCGCAGGCGTCCTGGAGGAGCGGACGAGCACGCCAGCGACCAGCCAGCCACCGGCGGACATCCCGACGAGGAGAGCCCATGACGGAGAGCACCAGTAGAGGCGACGCGATGCCAGAATCCGAGGACGCGCCGCCTGCCCTGGTCGAACTGCGCGGTCATGTGATGATCGTGACCCTGAACCGGCCCAGGGCCTTGAACGCGGTCAACGCGGCGATGACCCGCGCGGTGGCTAACGCGCTAGAACGAGCCGACAACGATCGGGAGATCCGCGCACTCATCATCACCGGCTCGGGACAGCGCGCTTTCTGCGCCGGCGCTGATCTCAAGGCGGTCGCGCGAGGCGAGCAGCTAACCCCGCCCGGCTACGAACGGTTCGGGTTCGCCGGCTACGTCGCGCATTTCATTCGCAAGCCCACGATCGCCGCCGTGAACGGGTTCGCGCTCGGCGGCGGGACCGAGATCGCGCTCGCCAGCGATCTGGTGATCGCTGCTGAGTCCGCGGCATTCGGGCTGCCTGAGGTCACCCGCGGTATCTTCGCCGCAGCGGGCGGAGCGTTCCGGCTGCCGCAGCAGCTGCCCTGGAAAATCGGTCTCGAGCTGTTGTTCACCGGCGACCCGATCGACGCGGCGACGGCACAGCGACACGGGCTGGTCAACCGCGTGGTCCCGGACGAGCAGGTGCTCCCCACTGCCATCGCACTCGCCCAGCGCATCGCCCAGAACGCACCGCTGTCCGTCCAGGCGAGCAAACAACTCGCGTACGGGGCGCTCGACGACCGACTGCCCGGAGAAGACGACCGGTGGGCGCAGAACAACGCCGTCACCGAATGGCTCATGTCATCAGAGGACGCCAAGGAGGGGCCGCTCGCATTCGCCGAGAAACGCCAGCCTGTCTGGCAGGGCCGCTAATCGAACCGGGCTTCTCACAACCAAGGGACCAGCAATGACCCATAAGAATCGGGCGGCGATCGTCGGGCTCGGCATCACTGAGATGGGCAAAGTCTATGGTCGTTCCGCCGCGGATTTCGCCGCCGATGCCATTGTGCGGGCGTGCCGCGACGCCGGCCTCGCGCTGACAGACCTCGACGGGCTACTGACAAATTCCGGTCTGACGCCGGGGCCCGGCCTACCCCTCGCGCGCGAACTTGGCCTGCGAGACCTGCAGCTGCTTTCCGAGGTCCAGGGGTACGGGTCGAGCGCGGGCGCGATGGTCTCGATCGCCGCGATGGCGGTGGAATCCGGCAGCGCCGATGTCATCGCGTGCGTCTTCGCCGACGCGCCGCTGAAGTCCGGCGCAGGCAGCGGTGCGGCCTACGAAAACGCCGCGCCGCGCGCCGCCGGCTTCAGCGCAATGCCCGACGCCGTCGGGCTATACGGCGCGAACCCTTACTACGCGCTCGCGGCCCGGCGCCACATGATCAAGTACGGCACCACAAGCGAGCAGCTGGGCGCGATCGCCGTGTCGACCCGCGCATGGGCGGCGCTCAACCCGCTGGCGCAGATGCGCAAGCCGATCACGATCGAGGACCACCAGGCGTCGCGGATGATCGCCGACCCGCTGCGCCTGTTCGACTGCTGCCTGGTGTCCAACGGCGCAGTCGCGGTGATCGTGACGAGCGCCTCCCGGGCCGCCGACCTGGCGAACCCGCCCGTGCACATCCTCGGATGGGCCCAGGCGCACCCCGGATACCGGATGGAACGCGGCAGCCAGTTCGGGCTCGTCACCGGCGCGGCACAGTCCGGGCCGGCCGCCCTGCGGATGGCGGGCGTGAAGATCGGCGATGTCGGCGCCCGCGAAATCTACGACTGCTACACCTACACCACGCTGGTGTCGCTCGAGGACTACGGGGTGTGCGCCAAGGGTGAAGGCGGAGCGCTCGCGGAGAGCGGCGCGCTCGGTCCGGGCGGATCGCTCCCCACGAATACCGGAGGCGGTCAGCTGTCCGGCTACTACATGTGGGGCATGACGCCGCTGTCCGAGGCCATCATCCAGACCCGAGGCCACGGCGGTGAGCGCCAAGTCGCCAACCACGACGTCGTACTCGTCAGCGGGAACGGCGGCGTCCTCGACTATCACGCCACGCTCATACTCGGCACCCAGCCCCGCTCCTGACAAATAGAGGACACCCAATGCCAGCCAGCACAGCATCGACGCTCGGCGTGATGGTTCGCGATGAAGAGACGAGCGCGTTCTTCGACGCCGCCGGCACCGGCACTCTTGTCGTACAGGTGTGCGGAGATTGCGGGCACCGCCAATTTCCGCAGCCGTTTACGCCAGGAACAAGTCGCTGTCACGGGTGCGCGAGCAGCGACCTCAGCTGGCAGCCGGTCAGCGGTCAGGGGAACCTTGTCACCTGGACAGTGCTGCAGAACCGACCCCAACCGGACGGTACCCCAGCGCCAGTAGTGATCATCGGAGTGATCGAGCTCGACGAGGGGCCCTGGGTGCATACCCAGCTGCGGGACGTAGCGATCCACGACCTCACGCCCGGACTGCGGCTCATTGTCGATTTCGAGCGTCCAGCGGCCGGTGAACCACTGCCGGTATTCCGGCCGGCCTAGCTTAGCTAGCGATCTTGGACAGGCCGGTCCTGTCCGGGCGGAGAAGGACCGGGGCCGGGCAGTCAACGTGGGGGGTGGAGATCGGTCAACCCGGACTCCCGCCCATGGGCCGACGCCACAGATGGGTGCTGCGCGGCGGACCAGGTGATAACCCGCGGGTGTGAGACACGGCCCTCGAGGAACAACGGAACGGCGAGTGGCGGTACCTGGAGTTCCTGCAGGTCACAAGCTAGATCACGGCCGGCATATTCATGCGTGAGATACCAGGTGGGACGAGAGCCAGGCATCGGTCCGACCCAGTTGACCTGCCCGAACACCGATACTGACCACACCGATCAGACCCTGCCGGTACTTTCGCTCCGTTGTTCCTCGAGGGCCGTCACCGCGGCCAGGGCGCCGGCCCGGTCTCCCGCCCGGTGAGCGGCCCGGATGGCCTGCACGGCATCACCGAACCCGGCCCGGGTGAAGCTGCGGGCGTAGGCATCGACGACGGCGTAGGAGAACAGGTCGTAGCGGGCCCGCGGCGCGGCGGCCGCCCGGTCGCCGACACCGACGTGGATGTTGGCGTAGATCCTCGCGTTCCCGCCGCGGCGGACCTGTTCCACGCACCAGGGCACGTGGCTGGCCGGCAGGTAGTTCAGCAAGACCCCGTCGGCCTCGGCGCCGGCCAGGCAGAGCATCTGCTCGCCCAGGGCACCCACGATGATCTGGGGCCTGCGATCGCCAAGCTCGGCGCCGAGGCGGAAGCCACGCAACTGGTAGTACTCGCCGGCGAAGGTGACCTTGCCGCCGGACAGGCACTCGCGCAACAGGGCGATGAACTCCCGCATCCGGGCCAGCGGCCGGGCCGGATAGCCCGCGCCGTGCCAGTCCCCGGCCACCACCGGGGAGGACACGCCCACGCCGATCAGGACCTCCCGGCCCGGTGCCAGGGCCTGCAGGCAAGCGTCCGCCATGGCCAGCAACGGCGGGGTACGCACCTGCACCGGAAGCACGCCGGTGCCCAGCCCGAGGCCGGAAGCGGCCCGTGCCACCGCGCCCAGCACGCTGAACGCCTCGATGCCGGTCACCTCCGCGACCCACAGCGAGCTGTACCCCCCAGGCGATCAGCGCGCCCGGCCAGATCGAGGACGGCAGCAGGACCAGAGCGGATAAACGGCGCGGCGGTAACACCCGGCGGGGCACCACCAGCCGGCTGCCTCATGTCCATGACTGCAACTATCCAGCCGCCGCCCATCCTCGCGCTTGAAGACGGCGAATCAGACCTTGCGCAAGACGGCGACGACGCGGCCGATGATGCTGGCCTTGTCCCCGAGGATCGGCGTATGTGCCGGGTGGTGCGGCATCAGCCAGACGTGCCCGTCGCTCTGCTTGAACGTCCTGACTGTCACCTCGTCAACGACATCTGCCGCGACTATGTCACCGTCCCTCGCGAGAGAGAGCTGCCGCACCACGACCCAGTCCCCGTTCGCGATGGCGGCGCCGATCATGGCGTCGTCTTTGACCTTGAGCATGAACAGCGTGCCTTCGCCGACCAGCTGCCTGGGCAGCGGCAAGACATCTTCCACGCACTGCTCGTCCAGGATCGGCACACCGGCGGCGATTCGCCCGAGCAGGGGCACGCAGGCAGTTTCCTGCGACGGGATGTCAATGCCAGGTTTCTCGGCCGCTTCCTCTTCTTCCTGGCCGGGCTCCGGCCGCACCGCCGGGTAACCGGGCAGGCGCACCTCTACAGTCTGCGGGCGGCGGTGTAGGTAGCCCTTGCGCTCCAATACGGAGAGCTGGAAAGCGACACTGGACGTGCTGGCCAGACCCACGGCTTCGCCGATTTCCCGCAGCGGCGGCAGGTAACCGCGGTCCTGCACGGAGTCCTTGATGACCCGCAGGATTTTCCGCTGCCTCCAGGTGAGGAGATGATCCGGATCGACCCTGTCTGGCATCCCTGTGACCACTGCCGGGGCGCTATCGTTCGGTTTCCGTCCGGCCCGGCCCTTTGGCCCGGCGCCGAAGTGGGGCATCGCCGCCTGCCGCGACTGCTCGGCGGATACCTGTTCCTGCAGGGGAGTGTCGGCAGCTTCGGCGCCGGGATCCTCGCTAGAGCTCCCGGCCGGTGTCTTTGTGTCCTCAACGAGGCCCAGTGAGAGTCCCAACGCGTCGGCATACCTGCTGAGCGTGGCAAACTTCGCGCCGCGCCGGGCAGATTCAATCCTTGCCACGGCAGATTGTGAGGTCCCCATCAGCCTTGCCAGCCGCGCTTGCGAGAGACCTGACGCGGCACGTCGGCGAGTCAGCCGGGCGACGAGCTCACGCTCGCGGGCGGCCGTATCGGTCCCGTCGGCTGAATCCGCGCTCTCGCCGGATCCGGCACTGGCGTTAGCCATTACCTCAGCACACCCCTTGACCTGCTCCTACCTTTGCCGTTCCCCCCTCGATGGCCCTCCCTGACAACAGATATGACGTTGAGGGACTCCGGTTTCTCTCGTTGCAGATGCTATCGAATACGGCGCCCGGAGCTGCCCCAAGCCCGCTAACAGTTTCAATATTCCCATCTGGAGTGTGCCTCGGCGGTGCAGCGCTGTCCAGCGTTTTCCCGCCGTAGCTACACAGTGGCCGCCAAGTCGAGGGGCGGCAAGGTCTGGTACTACCGCGTCAACGATGACCAGGCACTGGCCGCAGCGCCGGTGGTCGCACCACGATCGACCCGTTCTCCATACACGGAGAGTAGCGGTGGGCTCTGACATTCCGAGGATACGGTTCGCCGAGACGGAAGAGCCTCCGTCCGGCATGGCGGGCGCGGTACCCGCGGCGCCTGATCGACGGTTCTCGGGTCAAGGCAGTCCCGCCGGCCCGTGCGCCGAAGTTCCCTCTCGTCGGGCAGCCTCACCATCGCGTCAAGAACGGGGAGATCCCGGGCTCACCCGCGTATCCTGCATCGCCGCCCCTCCTCGGAAGCCACGGCCCTGGCCGGGCGCAGCGTCTCCTGCTGACTGCAGGCCAGGTCGAACAGCAAAATCGTGATTGTTCACTACTCGATACCTCTTGACGTTAGGGGGGGAACAGGTGTTCGATATAGGTATGAGCTTCGATACAGGCATTAACGACGATGGAGTGGAGACCTCATGAACTTCGATACACGCAGGAACGACGATGGACTGGAGACTCACGGCCAACCCGGCGACTCTGTGAACTCTGCCAAATCAGCGCGGGCTGCTCACGGTGGTCCTCATGATGTTCCTGATTTTCCGCCGCGGCCCTGGCACGGCTCTCCGATAGCTGCCGAGCGGGCAAGCTGGCCGCTACCAGCCGCGGTGGCGCAGAACAAGGAATTCAGGCTGAGGGACGATGACACATGGCAGAGCGGACCGGTCAGCCGGCCGCCGCGCGAGAGCAGGCGTCGGCGCCGCCCCAGCCATCGGCGCCTGGTGCATTCCCTCAAGACAGTCGGCGTTGTCTGTGTAATTCTTATCCTCCTGCTTTCGATAGTCGTTTCACCGATGCTCCTGGCCCTGCATGCGGGAGTATTGGCAGCGCTCTAGGTCGGGGCAAGCCGACGGCGGCGACCCGGTCGATGAACAGCGCACGCTGGCGCGCAACGGCTGCTGAACTGGGCCCGAGGCGACCGGCTCGCGTCGTTCGAGAAGACGCTCCAGAGGGTTGGCCCCCGGTAACGGCTCCCAAGCCGGACTCGAGCGTCTTCCGGTCACGACGACAGACGTCGGCCGTGCAAGCGGAGCTCCGCTACGGCTTCTAAGCCGGACCCGCGCTGTCACAAGAAGATGCGGCGGTCGAGGCAACGATCCGCCGACACCCGGTCGATCCGTGCGCAGCGCCGCGCTGGAAGGAATGGGCCACCCGGGGGAGTGTCCGGTAGGGGACCGGTTAGCGGACACGCCGGAGCGCCACCCTGCAGGCCGCGTGGCCTGCGAGAACGCCGTCTCGTAAGACCAGTCCGCTCAATGGTCCGGTGACCGGGGGCTAAACGGTACGCTGCCGGGATGGGCGAACTCATCGGCTACGCCAGGTGCTCCACCGTCCTTCAGGACCTCACCGCCCAGCGCCAGGCCCTGGCCGCGCTCGGTGTCCCGGACGACCGGATCTATCTCGACAAGGGCCTTACCGGCACCAGCCGCGCCCGCCCCGGCCTAGACCAGGCCCTGGCCGCCGTCCGGTCCGGCGACATCCTCGTCGTGCCCAAGCTCGACCGGCTCGCCCGCTCCGTCCCCGACGCCCGCCACATTGGCGACTCTCTCGTCGCCCGCGGCATCAAACTCTCTCTGGGCGGGACTATCTACGATCCCGCGGACCCGCTCGGCAAGATGTTCTTCAACATCCTGGCCACCTTCGCCGAATTCGAGGTCGACCTGCTCCGACTCAGAACCCGGGAGGGCATGGCCGTCGCCCGCGCCAAAGGCAAGCTGCGCGGCAAGCAGCCCAAGCTCACCTCCCGCCAGCAAGCCGAGCTCGCCCGTATGCACGCCACCGGCGAGTACACCATCGCCGACCTCATGGAGGTCTTCTCCGTCGGCCGCGCCACCGTCTACCGCACCCTCGAGCGCACCGCTTCGGTACGCTGAGCCGCCACCACGTTCTGCCGCTACGACCGCAGCCGCGGCAACCTGGACCGCTCCCCCGGCTACCTGCTCGCCGGGTACATTGGCCGCAGCCGCTGAGCCCGGCTGCCAGTACCTCCTAAACGCTTCTGGACCCCCATGCATATAGGTGATGCCAGCCGCTACGTTGATCGAGCGTAAAGGGGCTCAGCTGCGATGTATCTATGGATGCCTATGGTGGCCTGGGGTGTGGTACGGCTGCTATCTGCGCTGATCGAATGGCGGGCCCGTATCAGCTATGAGCGGGCCCGCGCGGCGTCAGTTGTTGATGTGGTGCGCGCCGTACCCGGCGGGGCGACCATGCGGGACAGCCGTGCAGATGGGACGGTGCTTTGCATAGATATCCCGGCCCGCCAGGAACTACGTAGCCGCGGCGCTTATGAGACGACCGGGAGAAAGCCTTGCTGAGCGCTGACGAGGACGCCCAGTTCTGGACGTTCTACCGGAAAACCTCGGAAGCCCTCTTCCGCAAGGCATACCGGATTTGCCGCGGCCACCAGGCCGACGCGGATGATGCCCATCAGAGGACCTACTTGAAGGCGCTGGAACACTGGCCCACTGTCAGCGGTCTGACTGATCAGCAACGTAACGCCTGGCTAGCGACGACGCTTGCTAGAGAAGTACTGCAAATCTGGCGTACTCCGCACCGGTCCCGAGAGACAGGATCGCATGACGATGCCGGACAGCGGCCAGGCGCGGCGGTCGGTGCTGATGGTGCCGATGCTGTCTTTGCGGCAGACCGTTACCACAAGGCTTGCCAGGGCATCGCCCGGTTGGAGGGCCGTCAGCGCGACGTAATCGCCTTGCATTGCCTTGCCGGATATGAGATCTCCGAGGTAGCGGAGATGCTCGGGATCAGGACGTCGACGGCCCGGGTACATCTTCATGCAGGGCGGCGACGCCTACTGGCGATAATGGCAGGGGAGGAGGGACTGCCTGATGGCCAAGTCTGACGGGGCAGGAATGCCCAAACACCGGAAGCGGCCGCTGCTCGTGCTGCTCCGGGAATCTGGAGATGCCCTCGAGGCAGCGTCTCCGCCGTTTGACGCCGCCGCAGCCGCGGCCCGGCTAGGTGAGGCAGCCAGGGTGCACGGGCTCCTCAGACCAGGCGGCATACCGGAGGACGATCTTGCGGTCACAGACTCCCGGCTGGAAGAAGAGGCCCCTCCCTTCGACGTGGAAGCTGGTGCTGCCCGGCTCCGGGAAGCGGGCAGGGCCCGCGGGCTTCTGCCCAGCGACCCTGACATCTGGCCTAACAGCTACCGGGCGCCGGACCCCGGGTCCCGGATGGTGCCGTTCGGCCCTGACATCACCTGGCCTTACAGCTTCCGTCAGCTCAACCCCGAGTCCCGGGAGGTGCTGGGGTCCGCTTACGGCACCGGCCCGATATACCAGCAGCCGGCCATGGACGACTATGGCTACGAGGACCCAGGCTACTCAAATCCCGTCCACGGCGGCTCGCGCTCGGCCGATCCGCGCCTGGAGGGCATGACCTACGGCGAGCCGCGCTACGACCCGGCCCCGGAGGGCTCCGGGGAGTCCGGCCACGACGAGCCGCTGGACGATGAGTCGTGGTACCAGGAACTGCGCCGCAGCGCCCCGGCCTACCCCAAGGGTTTCGGCCCTGAGCACCCCAGCGGCCCGCAGAGCCCCGGCCATCCGCCGCGCCAAGACGAGCCGCAGGTTCCCGCGCATGAACCGGATGGTAGCGCCGAGCACCGCCATTGACCGGGTGATACAGCGGGTTATCACCCGGTCCACGCGCTGCTCCAGACCGCGCCCGCCATAGACGGAAGTAACCGCGTGCGGAACGCGGTCAGCGCATGAGCCGGGGGTCTCACCGACAGGAAGGCGCGGGCAGGGCAGGGGGCACCGGAACCGGGACCTGGACAGCCAGAGCCGGGGTAAGAGGCAGGGGCGGCCCGGCAGCGCTGCAGGCAGGCAGGAGTTACGCCTCTGAAATTACAGCTCGGTTCAAGCGGCTAACCTATGAGCAGTAAACCTATGAGCAGTAATTGCATGCAAGAGGCAAATGATGCACTGACTCAACTTACAGCTTCCTTGGAGTCTATCTTTATAGATTCAACAGCCCCCTAGCCCGTAGGATTCAGGGCGGGGGGTGACGAGGGTGAATGGCTCGTATGAGGTGGTACTGGGCCCGGCGGCAAAGCGGGCCGTCCTGTCGATGCGGTTTGCGAAGGACCGGGATCGCCTAGCTGATGCGCTGCGGGTGGAACTTGCTGGCGGGCCGAACGCCGGAAAGGAATACGAGTTCGACCCTTATGAAGGCGGCAGGGACTATGCCGACCGCGCCGCCCCCGCCTTTGCGGTATACACCGCAACCCCCCTCAGTTTTGACGGGTACATAGCGATTCACCGGCCCATGTCCAAGGAGGAACTCCAGCGGCTCCGGCGGGAACAGGGCTATGCGGCACGCCGGGGCTTCTATGTGCTGGACATCCTCCCCGTTGATTCCGGATTCACCCGGAGACCTCGCTCTTCCTAGCTGCTGGCCGTCAGGACCGCAGCGGGGAAGCAGCACGCCAGCTGCGGTCCTTCGGCCCGGACGGCAGCCGGCTGGGCAGGGAGGCCAGGTTGGTGGGCTTGGACGGTCCTGCCAGCCGGTGCCTGCCTGGGCGGATTAGCGGCATAGGCGAAGATCACGATGCTGACAGCGAACACTGCCCCGGCCCTCGCCAGATGCCGGCGCAATGCGGCGAACTCAGACCGCGTGTAGAAGTAGTTCGCAGCCTGCACGACCGTGTCCACGGAGCTCCTGAGAGCGGCCGCCGCTTCCGCTTGCCCGGGAAGATAGGGAGATATCCCGCGGCGGCGGGAGCCTTTCCCGGAGCCGGTGCGCGCCCGGGCCGTGTCATTGGCCTTGATGAACTTGCTATACAAGTCGGAGATCGACTCGGCGACGTCGCCGTAGAGTTCGTCGCGGTAAACCTGGAGCTCGTCATAGACGCGGTCGATCGCCGCGGCGCGCTGCTTGTCCCGCCGGCGGCCGGAATTACGCAGTCGCGTCTTGAACTGGTCCAGTTCCAGGTCGGCTAGAGTGATCCACTCATTGGTCAGCAGCCGGCTGGTCCGCAAGATCATGTAGCCGACGGCGCCGAGCGCACCCGCCAGGCCGGCTGCGGCGGCGGCTAGCCGGGGCCAGTCATCTATATCCAGCGATCCGATGCTGGTGAGCTGCAGGCCGGCCGCCACCGCTGCTCCCGCCGCCGCTGCCGCAGTCAGCAGCCACCGAGTGGCGCTCCGGAGGTTCTCGGTGGCTGCGGCATAACTAGCCGCCCGGGATGCGTCATCAGGCATTAACCTGCCTTCCTACCGCGCGGGTCGTTACGCCACGACCATCCCTGCCGGCGGCTCAGGACATGTAACCGAGGCCGGACGGTGCCAGGCGCGGAGCCGCCGGGCACCGATCGTCTTGCCGCGCTCCCTGAGCGGGCCTGGCTGGCCTCACCAAGGGCCTGGTCGAGCGTGGCAAGCTTCTCGTCCGTGCCGATCTGCTTCTCCCCCAGGCCGATGTTGTACAGCACCCGGGATATGTTCTGCTCGATCAGGAACTGCACCAGGTCCGGCGTAACGGGTATCACTATCCCGATCAGCTCCCGGTCGTGGGTAATTGCCAGGGTCTGCCCGGCCATGCCAGCCCGCTCGATCAAGGCCGCCGACAGGTCTCCGATGCGGACGGTACGCGCCGGGGGCTCATCCTGGCCGGCCCCGGGGCCGGGGACTGGCCCCGGGAGGCCCAGCGCTCCTCTCAACCCCGCGATGGCTTCCCTGCTGGCCGACGCCAATACCGCCTCCTTGCCGACGATGGCCCCCGAAAGCTGAGCGGCCAATCCCGCCGTCGCGGCCTCTCGCGGATCAGGGCTCTGTCCCTCATCGTCGGCATCGCTGGCGACGGCCAGCACGCCATCGAGCGTGACCATGGGCGGGCCTGCGGCCATCGCCTGCTCGCCCTCGGCAATGCTCTGACGCACGTGCGACCAGTTGTAGTCGAGGACCTGCTCAACCCAGCCTGAGGTCGCAGGAACGAAGACTCCGATCAGTACCCGGTGATTCGCGAGCGCGAGCAACTCACCCTTGAGGCTGCTCTCGCGGAGGCCGGCCCCCCGCAGGTCCCGGATGCTCACAGTCTTCATGGCAGCCTTCCCCACATATCTTTGTTTGCTCTCTGTCTACGTGCGTCTACAACTGTCGACGCATGTAGACAGAGTAACTTACCCGGCTGTGGGATGCAAGAGCCGCAGCGTGGGCCCGGCCAGGGCGAGGTTGCCGGGCCCGGCGGCCGACCACAGCCTGGTGGCGTCCCCGACGAGCCAGCGAATCGCGCTGACCTCCCGCCGCACTGGGCGGCGGCCGTACTGCTCGAGTATGGCTGCGTTCTCTGGAGTCGGTCCAGTGCGGACGGCCCTGCTGCCCGCCACGTTCTCAGGAGTCACGTTGGCCGTCTGCTCCTGAGAATCACTATTCTCAGGACTTAAGGGAGAGCCGTGCATCAGTCCCGCAGACTCGCCCGCCCTTTCCTCCGGTCAGCCCAGCAGGTTCGGCTAGCTCACGATGACCACGGCGCCGCCGCCGGCTCGGAGCGGGCAGCCCCGGACTGACCGCAATCCAGCCGGACCACCCTCCCGAACCATGTCGTAACCGCCGTCAACGACCCGGAGCTCGCATCTAGCTCTGACGTATTAGGCCGACGAAACCTCACCGCTTACACTCTCCGGTGCCAGATGACATCCTCATGGTTTACCCGGCGCGGTTCAGATGCCGAGGTCGGGCAGCCAGCTGGCCGCCGGGCTCGCGCGCACGTACGCCGAGAAACCGAAGTCCAGGCCAGGCTCGCGGAACTCCGCCCCCAGACGGCCAGGGCTAGAGGCGCACTCCCCCGCCGGGCAAGCCGCCGGAGAACGGCGGCCGCCGCGCCGCGGCCCGACGCCGCCTCCCCTCCTCCATCCACGCCGGTATCGCGTCCAGGTCGGCCCCGGCCTTCCGGCACAGCCACGCGCCCTGCCGGGCCAGCGGCTCATCCAAGTCGCCCTCGGCCACGCCCTCGAGGAGCCCGGCCACCTCAGCCAGCAGGTCGGCACGCCCGGCCGCGAGCTCGCGCAGCGCAGCCACCGCGGCGGCCTCCTCAGCCTCGCTCAGCTCACGCCACCGGGCACGGTGGCGGGCCTCCCCCGTGAGCTGCGCTACCAGGATCCGGTCAGCCCGCGGGCGATCATCGAGCACGCATTCGAGTATCACACCAGGTCACAACCAGCCGACGGCCGGGATCGCAAATCACGAAGTTACAGACTTCCGGAGTTCGTCTTCTGTGGTCCCGCGGAGCCGGCCGGCCCGGGTCAAGAGCAGGTCCACGGCCACGCGGATAAGCGTGTTCTCAGTGATCCGCTCGCCCTCTCCCCCGCGCTGACGGTTGAGCGTCCGGCGGATCCGGGCCAGCTCGTCGAGCTGGTCGGCCCGCAGCCGCAGTTCCTTGCGCTCAAGGCGCTGCCATTTGGGAGTCTGTGACTCTGTTACTCCGGAAGTGCCAGTATCACGGGGCCGCCGCGGGCCACGCTCCCGGCGGCGCTGCACGCTCTCCGGGCTGCGTGACGGCGCGGTCAGTGATGGCGCCGGGGTGCCTGGCTCACCCGCAGGCCTGGCCGGGAGCGCGGCGGCCGCGGGCGTCCCCTCCTGGTCGACTTCGCCGAGCAGGTCAGCGACGCTCTGGCGGGGCATCAGCTCACGTCCTTTCCGGCGGCCAGACGGCCGAGGTCGAGCAGCTGCTGGGATGTCGTGCCCGCCGGATGGCGTGAGCACTGTTTTATTAGGTCGCTGATTGTTCTCCCGCAGGCTGCCGACGTAATTCGACATCGTTGACGGGAGTGCTCGTGCGGCTGTTCGTGGG
>Ga0207646_10002387_pt1 | contig 22174 bp, 21 predicted proteins | sample KBSK5502metaG_FD_184343 | JGI IMG/M metagenome (GOLD analysis project Ga0207646, IMG submission 184343) | Corn, switchgrass and miscanthus rhizosphere microbial communities from Kellogg Biological Station, Michigan, USA - KBS K5-50-2 metaG... | ecosystem: Host-associated > Plants > Roots >... | reverse complement strand
CTTCTGCGCCACATTCTACCACCTGAATTGATCTCAGTCTAGCTGCGTTGATTACCACAAAAGGCAAACTCCCTGGTGAAGCTTTTTTCGCAATTGGCACAACTAGAGTGAGAAAATGGTACAATGCGGTCACGGTTTTGAATGAGGTAGACCGAAATTGCGTATCTACAAGGATGATTCAGATGAAAGCTCACGCCCAGCGTACAGCTCGCTTACAATTGATTGCCAGTATGCTCGAAGGTCATTCCTGGCAGCAGGCGATGGCCACTGCAGATTTGTCCATAGGACGATCCACTGCCTACCGTCTTGTGCAACTCGCACGTGATCCGCAGCGGAGCGAACGGCCTTTTCTCGACGACAGGCACGGCCATCCGTACAAGCTGACGGAATCGATGCGGCGTTGGATTGTGGAGTACTGCACGCAGCATCCGGGTGTCTATTCGAGCCAGGTCAAAGCAGAACTCCAAGCGCAATTTGGCGTAGAGGTCAGCCGTGGGCATATTAACCGGGTGCGTGCGGAGGAGGGAGTCACGGCTCCGTGGAGAGGACGTGCGAAAAAAAACTAACGGAGTCCCAGCCCGTGTGGCAAGAGGGGATTGGCAGCCTCTTGCTACTGGCGGCAGCCCAACAAACGGGGTTACTGACTATGCTTGGGACCACGATCCAGAGTGTGGCGGCTCACTCCAGAGGCTTGCCGCTCAATCCGGTGGTGATAGAACGACTCGTTCTGACCTTGCTCTTTCTGCCTGTGGCGGGGTTGGCCCGCACCTGGGATTTGCGCACTTACACGGGAACCTTGCTGGCCCTGGTGACCGGACGCGGCTGTGCCTACAGCTATGCCTATGTGGAGCAGTTTCTCTCCCGCCTGGCACATGCCGGAGCAGACGAGAGGCTGACTGATGGGGTGGCACAGTGGACCTGGACCTTGTGGCATGACCAGCGAGCGAAGCCTGAGCAGGAACAGGAGGAGCACAGGACGGTTTTCTACGTCGATGGACATCGCAAAGCCGTCTACAGTGACGTGCTGGTCCCCAGGGGCCCAATAGGCAAGCTGGGTGGGAAAATCTTGGGATGCCGAGAGTTAGTGGTGCTGCATGACCAGGAGGGCCATCCGAGGCTTTCAACTACTCATCGAGGCGACCAGCATCTGACGATTGGGACCCCTGAGTTGTTGCGGCGCTATGAACAGGCGACTGATCTGGTGCATCTGGATGACCTGGTAGTGGATCGAGAAGGCATGGCAGTGGAGTTTCTGTCCCAACTGCACGCGGAGGGACGGCGCGTCGTCACGCTGCTGAAAGTCAATCAGTATGAGGATGAGGGATCGTTCACGGAAGTCGGGGAGTGGCTTCCTTGGCGCTCGGATCGGGAGGGCTCGGTGGTCTGTGAAGTGGCGGCGGCCCGGTTTGAGCTGCCACGTCCTACGCAACCCGGCCAGTCATTGGCGGTCCGGGTCGCACTGATTCGGGATTGGCGCAAGTTGATCGTGTGTGAAGCCGCAACGGGTGAAGGCGAGCAATGGAAGGCCGATTTAGCCCCGGACCAACAACAGTTCTGGGAGCCAGGCTGGCAAGCCACACCTGCGCCGCCTGCCCCTACCAGGCCAAAGCTCATCCCCGTCGTGACCACAGCGGCGGAAGCCGACGCCGTAGAGTTAGCCCACACCTACTTCCGACGCTGGAACTGTCAGGAGAATGCGATCCGAGATTGGCTCATCCCGCTCAATCTGGATACCAATCACGGCTATGCGAAAGAGCCAGTGGTGAACTCGGAATTGGTCAAACGACGGGCGGTCTTAGAGAAGCGCGTGGCTCATTTGCATCGAGTAGCCGCCGAGAGCCGCAAGCGACTCCGCCAGATGCGCGCGTCCGACCAGGTGCGAGAAGAGCAAGTCGTGAGCTGGGAGCATCGCCAGCAGGAGTTGCTGGCACAAGTGATGGTGCTGGAGACCCTGGGCCAGTCGGATGAGCCCGGCTTGCTTGCCATCAAAGCCCAGCAGGTGGAGGCCGAGTGGGAAGTGCATCACCGACGCGTCTTGCTCGCAGCCACCAGTGTTGCGGGAAAACGCGAGCTGAACCACTGTGCACGATCCTGTCGAGCCCTGCGACACGTCCTGCGCCAACAAGAAGACCTTCGAACATACGAACGCGAAATGCGGGAATTAGATACTACCAAAGACCAGATCATGACCCTGTTGAAGGTCGGACTCGCCAATCTGGGTATGTGGGTCCGGGATCATTACTTTGGAGAAAGCTATCAGTCGTGTGGGTGGGAACGCTTGGTGCCGTTTTTCCAGTTGAGTGGCTGGATCACCGCGACCGAAACCGAAGTGAGGCTCGACTTCTCCCCGTTCAACCATCGGGCAATGGAGCGAGATCTGCAAGAGCTGTGTCGAACAGTGAATACAAGTGAGGTCCACCTTCCCGATGGCAGACGCTTGGTGCTCAGCGGAGGACAACAGCGGAGTAGACGCTTCGACGGACCCCTGGCGAACACCGGGTGAATCCCACTCTACTTATGCCAATTGGGGAAAAAGCTTCACTCCCTGGCTTGGTGAATGCTGTTCCTGTTTTGTTGGTTGGCACATCAAGCAAACACACTGCATCTTTGGGAAGCACCTCTCCTGTCCATGGAACTGTGACATCCTCTCGCTGCCAACGGATACATCCAAGACGGAGGCGGCTAAATTCGTTTTTGCGTAGCCCTGTAAAGAGCCAGACCATCACCATGGCTCGCACCATCTCGACTGGATAGTAGGACGCACGGAGCTCCGTTGAGCATGCCCCGTTCGCTCCACGACGATACACACCGCGAGGGAGATCATTGGCAGTGAGATTGAGACCAGCCCACAGGAGTTTGGCCCTTATCTGTACCCGAACCCTGTAGACCCTTTCAATACCTTGTCTTGCACGTCGTGGACATACTCACAACGAGGCATTTCCAACAACGTTTCTTCTATTGTAGCATAGCTATCCTCCCGCTTCAAAGAGCAGATGCTGCCTCCCGCGCGGGACCGGAAAGTTTACCATGCACGTCAAGGCCAAGCAAGCGCGCCCCGACCTATCCCCACACCTCCTGCGCGGCCTTGACGTAGCATGGTCTGTCACGCTCAACCCGCGCGGGAGTCGGGGACGCGTAGCGGGCACGGCAGACGGCAGAGAGGTACGAGAGTCGGGGACAGCTTGCGGTCGGCAGAGGGAAGTACGCGGGGACCGTCTGCCGGCTCCAGCAGAGAGGGGGCCGCCTTTCCTCCCCCCTTGTCCCGAGCCGGCTACTGTTGGTACAGTGATCCGTAGGCCACCTCCAGTTGTTTTTCAAGGTCCTTGATCCTCTCAGCCTGCGCGCGGACTCGCTTCTGGAGGGCAGCAATCACGGCATCTTTCGATGCAGAGGACGCCTGCTCACGTACTGGGATCTTCACCTGCGCCTTGGGCACCTGTTGAGAGCGCAGGTGAAGAATACGTATCTTGATCGCCTCATTGGCATACAACCAGGCGGTCGAGATCTGCGCCGTTGCGGCCACCGTCTTGAAGTTAATTGGACGCTGCTCTTTGAGCAGCAAGGCAATCGCTTCTTCCGCGCGCCGTCGAGTCTCTTCCGCCTTCTGTCGCGCTGCTTTGCGCAGCCCTTCAATGTTTTGAGGTTTTTGGCTGGTCTTTGGTGTCATGATCTGTCTCCTCTAAGGCAGCGATAAGTGCTTGCAGGCTGGTAACGAGCTGCTCGCACTTCTCACGCATACGAATGTAGCCGCGAGCTTCTAGCATGGGAAGCCTCGTCTCTTCCTCATGGCATCGTTGTTTGAGTAGGGGCAACGCACGTGTATCGATCCTGGCTCCACACAGGTCCAGAAGTTCCTCGGTCACTTCCATCGACTCTAGTCCCAGATACTGTTCGATGAGCTGGTCAAGCTGAGGGCTGTTCTGCTCTGTCATGCGGATTCCTCCAATGCAGCAATGCGTGCCTTGAGATCGATAATGGTCCGTTCCAGGTGTTTGGCGGCCAACAGGAGTCCCGCTTCTCGTGCTTCTTCTAACCCGCTCTCCGCCTCGGCCAGATCCACCTGTAATTGCGCAAGCACATCATCCACGCAAAGGGTTCCATCCATTTCGCTGGCTTCTAGGCTCTTGATGCGTACCGCCAAGGTGGCGATGATATGCTCTTGCTGTTGGACAACGATGTGATTGCCAGCCTCGACCCCCCGTTGTCTCAAACGGACAGCCCGTTCGTAGAAGGATTTGAGCGCTGGTAGGTCATCGGTCGAGGTGAGCCACATGGGGCAGGTCAGGCATTTGTTGGCGTAATTGCAGACACCAAGCACGACCAGCCGCCCACAGCCGCCAACGGCAAGGGTCTGGCCGCGTATCCCTTGGCGCACCATCTGGGCCTCCGGGTCGTTCGCTTGCGGATCGCCTTTGACGGCTCTCCCCTGGTAATCGACCGTTTTGCGTTTGCGTGCAACCCGTTCGAGTTCTTTCCTCAATTCAGCTGCCCGTTTGCGGGCATACCGCTCAGTCAGTCTAACGGTGGCGTGACCGAGCAAGCGACTGATCACCTCCAGGGGGACATCGTCATTGATTAAGCGCATCCCGACGGTATGCCGGAACTGGTGTCCAGTGAAACGCCAGAGCTTTCCATCGCGATCTGTGATGCGATTGGCAACAGCCCATTCATTGAGATGATTGCGGAAAGCATTCTGTTTGTGCGGGAAGAGCGGGGATCGAGGAGAAGGAAACAGATAGGCACAGGCATCACCCCATTGTGCACGAATGTCTTGTTGCTGCGCCTGAATAGTCCCCACAACGGTCTCATCGACAAGAGGGACAAGATGTTCTTTCTTCGATTTCCAAAGAAAGGATCGCAAATACCACTCATGCCGATCATCACACCTCAGACAGTCAAGTGGTAAAGTCAGCAACTCTGAGAGCCTCATTCCGACCTCAAGTAAGACCGTCGTCATGCGCAAAATGGTCGTCGGCAAGGCATGTAAATGCGTTCTGAGTTGGACCAGGACTTCTTCAGGAATCTCGCGGGACAGGTACTCTGGCTCTTTCGCAAGATCGTCATCAAAAATGATCTGCTCTTTTGTCAGACCTCTGACCTGCAACCGGTGGACACAGGTTTCAAAAAAGACCCGGAGACCAATGAGTAAGCCGTTCCTCCTGGAAGGCCCTTTTTGGGATTGCATGTGCAAAAAATGCACATAGGCGACGATCAGCGAGCGATCAATATCCGTGATCTGACAGTGAGGGGCCTCCTTCGCTAAAAATTGGGAAAAGCAGTGAATAGCTCCCAGTTTTCCACTACAGTCACTTGCGCTCCGTAGCGCCATGTGGTATTTCATGAAGTCTTTCGCCAGGTCGCGCAGCCAGGGTTGGGAAATGAGAGTAAAATTCAAGCGAACATTCGTGGTAGTGGGATTCACTGCTAACCCGAGTTTTCGCATATCCCACACATCTTTGTCGGTTTCTTCTCGCTCATCGTAGGCAGAGGCCACCACACCATAGAGCTGGCGCATCAAGCAGATGCGGCGATCTTCTCCGTAATGCACATAGCGCTCTTGATTTGCCCGTAAGTAGCGTCTGTGCGTATGTCTGTATTTTCCTGACTGGATCAGATAGGTACGTAGCGAGGTCTCCCAGTACTCCAAACCGTGGGACATGAGTGAAGGGCACGTTGGTGCAATGATGTTGAGCCAGGTCGTCAGCCCTTTAAATTCCCGGCAAAAGCTGGCTTGATCACTCCCAAGCCTCCATTCTCCTGAGGTAAATTTGTACCACACAGCATATTTCAACTCTGTCTTGAGCCCTGGTGATACAATCGAAAAATGGAGATAGGACTTGTTTTTGCTTGCTCTCTTCTCCATCGCATCCCAGGTATCCGCTGCCCATTGATCTACCAGAGGCTCCTGCAATCGCTCCTGCTTTACAAGAGACCATTCCATCTGTTCACTCTTGAGCCTTGCCATGAGCTTCCTCCTTCTTCAACGCTCGTTTCAAGTCGGCGGGAGTCAACTCCAGGTAGATGTCCTGAGTCGTCTGGACGCTGCTATGCCCAAGCAACCGTGCTACAGTTGCAGGTGACAGTTTGTCCTCTTTGAGCCAGATGGTAGCCCGTGTATGGCGAAACATATGGGGGGTGAAATGCACGTTTGCCCGTCTGCAAAGATGCTTGACGAGTGAGCGTACAGCATCGTACGTCATGGGACGCCCCAGATCCCCTCCCCAGAGATTCACGAAGACGTAATCTGGGAGAGAATCGGCCTCAAGTGCTCCGAGATCCGAAACTAAGTAGTCTATGTAGAGCTGCATGAGTGGCTCCTCACAAGGAATGGTGTAGGGGCTTCGTGCTTTGGCGCGTGCGCCATTGGTATTTTCCTCACGCGGCACAATCTCGATGGTCCTCTCTTCAACGGAGATATCCTCGTGTTTGAGTCCTAATGCCTGTCCGACGCGAATTCCCGTGCTGAACAGTAAGGCCATGAGAAACCGATCTCTGGTATGGGTGCAAGCCTCGAGGAGCTTCTGGATCTGCTCGCTGGTTAAGGTTTTGGGGCGACGCTGTTCGCGTTTGACCGAGACGACACGAGTCTGGACAGGCTTCGTTTTGGCTATGCCATACAGCAGGGGCTTGTAGCGACGCTGAGGCAGCATGAGAAAACGGTACAAAGGAAGATCAGGGACGGTGTGCAGGCGCTGGTGATACTCATACAGCCCATGCACAGAAGTGAGCATGAGATCAATGGTGGCATTGGTTCTCCTAGGAGGCTTGGGGTCAGGTCGTCGGAGCCATCGGATAAATGCCGCCAGGTGGGCAACATCCACCGCAGTCCAGTCCAGGTGCTCGGAACGCAAGAACTCCCAGAAAGTTTTCAAATGCTGGGCTGTGGCCCGAATCGTGTTAGGAGATCGCCCCAGATCATCAAGAAACGTGAGATAGGAAAGGATCGGCTGAACGGGCTGATACGCGTCGTCGAGCACGAGCCAGGTCATGTGCTCCCGCTCTGGAAAGCGGATACGTTGTACCTTCATAGATGACACTCCTTTCGTTAAAGAAATGCTACAACTATCTTTTTCCACGACGGTGAAAAAGGATTCGTAACACGCCTTGTGGACGTTGTGAGTGGTCTCTTGAGGTGGTACAGATAATGGCCCAGATATCGTCAGCGATGACCCGAGGATCGGGACCAATGAGCGACCGGACAGCACGAGGCGTGGCAAAACGCCGCCGTGGATCAAAACGGCGGGCAATCCATCCCCACTCCTGGCAATCGCGAAAAAAGACGCTGATGGCACCTAACAAGTGACTCTTAGAGCGGGGAGATAAAGGTTTACCAGCAAGCTCAGGGCGAAAATTGCGCTTGGGAACCCATTGTCCAATGACCATGCGATCCACCGCGGCGACGTAGGCGATGGTGAGGTCCCGTGTCCACTGAGCTGGTGAGATCACCTCTGGATGCTGTTCCGCCAGCCAATGGCCTGCTTTCAAGAGATTGTAGTAAATGCCTTCACGCGAATAAGGTGCTTGTGTGGAAGTCTCACGCCATCGTTGACACCACGAGACCCACTCCTCTGCTACGCCTTCGGCAGCTCCACGTTCACCATACCGAGCATCTGCGATACAGTTCGGCTCAAGCGGCCTGGCAATGACGCCCAGAGTCACGAGAGCACGAGAGATAAGAATGACATCATTTTGTAAATGGGAAGGGACGGTCTGATGATAGATGAATTCGAGCGTCTCGCGAGTGATGGTCTCTAGACAGGGATGACGATTGACCAGCAAGATTTCATATATGGTGTTCGGAAGAAATCGCTGCATATGGGGCTCTTTGTAGCCCCATTGTGTCACCACGTCAAGCACGCGGTCCACAGCCAAGTCGACAAGTCTCCCCCCAAAGAGTTTTTTGGCGAGAGAGCCGCGATACAACACACCAAGCCGGTGTAGCTCCTTGAATTCACACAGAAGGTAAGCGATAGCGATGGCATGCTGGCGACAGGCGTTGGAAATATGATGCAGGCGTTGAAACTCACTTCCGGTCACCTGGCTTTCTTTTGCAATGAGCGTCTCGATCCACTCATCGGAGGACCAGGCCCAGAAAGCCGTCTGGCGGCGAAGCATGGCATGCACGATGAAGCGAATGGTGCCTCGGCGTATGGCGGCATCAGCTCCGGTCACATCGAGGGCGTCAGATAAGGGACGGACAAGGTGATGCAACGTTGCTTTCACATGCTCAGGGATATGGCTCCCATGTTCTCGTTCGCGCTGGGAAACCCAGATATCCAGAGCTGCTACTTCACCGCGGTTCAGGCTTGGTGTCTGATCATAGTTCTTTGTATCGATAGGCCATGTCCACATGGCAGATGAATCAGAGGGGACAAGAGAGGAATGTCTCATTGCAGTACCTCCGCCATCATCTGCGCCCGCCATGTATGGATGGCAGCCATCCCTTGTTCGAGCTTTTTTGCGAGATCGCGTCCGCTTAAATGGATGTAAAGCAGCGTGGACTGCGGATTGCGATGACCGGCAAACGTCGCAATCTCATGGAGGTCCCAATTCGCCCGGGCCAGATGAGTGAGGCGTAAGTGACGTGGGGTGTGCGTGCTAAATTGGGAGACCTCTGCCCGGTGTGCAAGCCCTTCCACAATTTTGGACCACATGATGAGCGAAAGGGGACCGGCAAAGTTGCGTCGAGACTCCGAGAGAACCAGCGGACCGCGCTTGGTGCTGAGTGTGCGACGCCAGACGAGGTAGGCCTCGAGAAACTGGCTGGCCACACGGCTGTAGCCCACCACCCGTTCAGCTCCATTCTTGGCATGCTCGGCTCGAACGTGGATCTGCCGGTAAGCAAAGTCGAAATCAGCGAGCTCAAGGGTCACCAGTTCCTCGCGGCGAAGCGCTCCATCGTAGGCGAGCAGCAGCATGACCTGATTGCGAAGCCTTTCTCCTTTGAGAGCTCGCAGTACGGCCTGCCACTCTTCGTCTGATGGGATCCATGGGAGCTTGTGCTGCGCGGGGAGCAGGCCCCGACGAGTCGTGCTCACGCCTTTGCCGGCAACAGAGCTCCCTCGGCCCACCGGATTATCTGGACGAATCTGTTTTTCGATGAGATAATCATGGTAGAGGCGAATCACCGTGATGCGCTGCTGCATGGTGGCACGCGAGAGTCCACATCCAGAGCCAATGGAGACCATCTTGGGACCTCTGGGGTTGGGGCGAGAGGCAAGATCTTGGACGTAGAGCGCCAGCGCTTCACGCGTCAGGGTTTCAGGAAGGAGGCGGTGCTTGGAGCAGAAAGTGAGATAATCGTTGAGGTTACGCCCATAGGCGTCAATGGTGGCCAGGGCTAATTGCAGGTTGCTCTGCATCGTCAGCCACGTTTGTGCCAGCTCGTGTTGTGCCACCAGTGGGTAAAACTCCCAACGAATCTCTGGCATGTGACAGCTCCTCCTGCACGGAAGCGATGAACAGTCCAGCTTGCTTTATCCTACCACAAGAACCCCTCGTCGGAGTCACTCATCTCCTCCGAGCGTTCAGATTATATTTAACATACATTCTGGTGGGGAATTATGATTTGTACGATTTCCGCAATCTCAGTGGGCAAGCGGCACGACGTGGACGAGATCTGCATTTTCCTCGCTACCGTTTGGACTCACAGGTGGAGTGTGAGGAGTTTGTCGGCGCATTACGCTACCTTTTAGAACGTGTTCCGCTGCTCTGTGAACTCGATGACCTCCTCTCACACTGGCGCTGGTTCGCCGAATGGAGTATTGGCTGCGTGGGTACGTTACGCGATTGGGTAGTGGAAACGGTGGCCGCGTTGTGCGAGGAGGGAGGAACCACCTTGACCATCAAGGCTCTCGAACAATATGCGCTCCAACCCGATCAACGTGTGCGCATGGAAATAGAGGCACGCGCAGGGGAACACAAGGTTGAGGTGGGAAAAGCGCGCAGTCAGCAACAATTACTAGAACTGATTGGAAATGCAGCGAAGACGCCCCAAACCACTTTCAATCAGAACGGAAGCGCTGCATCACAAGCCGCGACCGTACCCACCCCTGGTTGCTCCGACACTCTACCTCCGAAGACACCCAAAGGAAGCAAGGTCGAACGTGCTCCCCAGCGTGATCGAGTCGGCGAAGGAATGCAGGAGGGAACCACCACCAGATGCTTGTTTTCCGGCAGCATTATCGATGTGCCTGCGAGCAACATGAAAGACGCTGGAGTCTTGCGAGTAGAGTGTCCTGAGTGTCTCACCATGCGCGGCCTGACTCCCCAGGGGGAAACCGCACGATTTCCTCCTCATGACCAACGCAAGACCAGAACACCACACCGTGAAGCACGGTGGATCAGGCGTGAGGGAGTATGGGAACTGGCTGGGGAGTCAAGTGCCACATAACGTGCCTCATGGCCACACTGGATACTTTTCAGAAGAGTATCCAGTGTGGCCATGAGCCGTTTAAAGTTTGTATTTACACTCAGAGTGACTGAGAGCATTCATGTCGTCTGCATTGCGGTGACACGAATTTCGGAATCTCTTTTCTGCGGTTGCGTCCTCAGGCCTTGCAGCCCGATGCTAGAAGGGCACGTGCATTCTTACAACGCTTGATACAACTAGATGTAGCGCCGGCAGTCAAAAGTAATAAAATAGGGCCGTAATAGGCCTTTCGGGAATAGCGGCTCCATATTGCTATTACAGATGAGCCTCGCTACCTACCCTGCTGCAATGTCAACGGTGAGGTGTGGGCTTGAGCCCCAGTCGATCTTTAAGAAAACCTGGTGACGCCCTGGTTGGACCTGGAAAGTGCGCTTTCCGTTTGGCGGGCGGTACCATTCTTCTTGCCATCAATAAAGATGCGGTAGGCACGCAAACTATCTGCATAGGCCGACTGACGCTCCAGATGAATGACCGCGTTTTCTATGGTATTGTCCTCCTATTGAGCTATGCTGTCTATACCAAGCTCACGAGCCCTCTGGAGGGCTTGTGCTGCCTCAGTTGGCTTCCCTAAACCTTCAAGTGCAGTAGCCTTGCCAATGTAGGCCTCGCTGTACTTGCGATCAAGCTGAATAGCTCGGTCAAAGGCTACTATTGCTTCTTTGTACCGCTTGAGCCCATTGAGAGCGACGCCTTTGTACATATGGGCATCCTTGTAATTGCGGCCAAGTTGGATAGCACGTTCACAAGAGGTGAGAGCCTCCTCATATCGCTTGAGGGCGTTGAGATTCATCGCTCTCAGTATGTTGCCGCTTACATAGTTGGGATCAAACTGGACGGCTCGGTCAAAGGCCACTTGTGCCTCCTCATACCGCTCGAGGGCATTGAGAGCAATAGCTTTACCCAAATGGGCAAACATGTTATTGGGGTCGAGTTGGATAGCACGTTCATAAGAGGTGAGAGCCTCCTCATATCGCTTGAGCTCATTGTAAGCGAGGCCTTCAGTAAGGTAGGGACCTGGTAAGTTGGGGTCCAATTGGATAGCACGTTCACAAGAGGCCAGTGCCTCCTCATATCGCTCCAGGAGCTGGAGGGCAGTACCCTTGCCCACATAGGCCAGTGCAGAGTTGGAATCAAGTTCGATCGCTCGGTCAAAGGCCACCAATGCTTCCTGGTACCTATCGGACTGGACAAGGGTGCTGCCCTCAGAGAGCCATTGCTCCTTACTTTTAATGGCCTTGTCCTTTTTTTCCTCTTGTCCTTTTTTTCTCCAAAACATGCTGCTCCTCCTTATTAATCAGATGTGGGTAAAGCAGTATTTCCTTATGCAGTTCCAGCAAACATGCAGCTAGTTCACCCCTCCTGTATACAATCTCTCATAATAGCGGATAGAGCATATATCTCATCATGTCATCACAAAATGTCGCCTCACCAACACAAACTTGTCACAGCAAAACATTCCAATGGCAAGAGTCGCTCTCTCGGTTCTCACGTCAGCAGAGGCTGCTGTACGTGTTGTGACTACTCATGAGTCACATTAGTGTGTTATGAGCATGTCCTGTTACTAGAATACCACAGATTCCCTGAAATTGATATAAGGCCCTTCGATGGAAATTGTTCAGACTTGACCTAAGGGATGTTCCTGGGAAAGCCCGACCAAACATTGGAGGAACGGATTGAGACTCTGAGCGGCCCAGGACCCAAAGCGGCTGAAGAGCGCCATCCGCCTCTGGGAGCCGTTGGGGCTGCGCGAACCTCCACAAATCTTACGTGCGATGACCAAGGGCCCACGCTGCGCTCGGCGAGATTGTTGTGCGATGGAACCTCAGTCCGTGCCACGAAGACGAACAATTCGGGTAAGAAGCGTTCGACCCGTTCATAGAGGGTATGCATGGGAGCAGACGTGCGTACATAGAGCGCACACAACTGCATCAGTTCCTGCTCGTAGGCATGCTGCTGCTTGCGTCGTGCAGCCTCTCGTTTGGCCACAGGCAACGCAGGTTCGGGACTAGCATAGGACAGCGCCCGTTCACAGAGCTCAAAGAGCTCTGTGAACCACTGCTGCACGGCAGCATCGTCGGGATACTGCTCTTGGAGGTCTACCCATCGCACAGAAAGTGAATCCAGCAGTGCTGATGCAGCCCCTGATGGATATTATAGGCGGCGTAGAAGTCACTGCCCAGTACCCCCTGGAAGTCTTTGCCCAAGAGTGCCTCGACCACCTCACTGCCACGCGAGTGATGCGCCCTTACGAGCCATTTCACGCCCTCTCGCAATCCGTGGCCAAACTTTCGGTAGGAAACGGACAGACTTTGGGTAATCCGCACTTATTGACACGATATTTTTGCTAAAAAGCGACAAGTTATGTGGCAAAAAGAAGTGCTGCATCGACCCATATGGCCTATTAGGCCCGCCGACGAAATGGACAACGTTAAGCCCATGTTGGGAATGAAAAAGAAGCATGAAGAGACAAAAGAAGCGACCAAGGGTCACTCAGGAACTGTTTGTGGCAGGTGAGAAAAGATAGAGCCTTCCTCTAAGCTGGCTTGTGAAGGCGATTGAGAGCTTCGCGTTGTAGATTTCATGAGCGGGCCTAATAGGCCGTACTCAATTTTCGCACCAAAAGCAAGGTGTTGGCGCATATCCTGGTAATTGTCACAAGAGGCCTAATACATACGTCGATGACATGAAAGGGAAGATAGTTCTATCCCAACTATAGTATCAAGTAGGAACGCAGAAAAGCGGTAGGAAATGTATTGCGCCGAGCAGAGAGCAGACGTGCAATTTGTGCCGAGACCATACCAGAGAAAGAACGACCGGAGCCAGCGGATGCGCCACATCCCTATCGATCGCGCAAGGAGGAGCAGGCAATATTACCCACGGGATGCGTGTATGACTTACCCACCTCGTGGCTCTCCCCAACTTTTGATGATGTGGAGAATCAACCGAGCGAGGAGCAGGCTCTGAATTCTGGCTGCAGTGCAGAAGAATGCTGCTCACCTCATATGCTCCATCGTGCAGGACACAGGAGCGTGAGAGCATACCATTGAACTACCCCAGCCAGCAAGCTGTTCTGAGCGCTCCCCTGAGAAGGCTGCTCAGGCCGCATGCAACACACGCAAGCGCAGCAGATCGAGGTTGGCACGTCCATACATCTGTCGTTTGAGCAGCTTGAGTCTGGTGATCTGTCCTTCGACCTGCCCAGTACTCCAGGGTTCAGTGAGGGCGGCTTGAACCGCCGGTAACTCTCTCTCCAGCCCCTGAGCAAAGCGTTGCAGTTCCTCATAAGGACACCCTTTGGCCCTCTCCAGCCAGGGAAGCAGCGCCTCGCTTTGGCGCTCACGGATCAGGCGAACAAAGTCCTGGCCGAGCGCGGCGAGAGACGAAAGGCGCGGGGAAAGGCAAAACAATGCCTGCCGATAGGCCGCATCCTGTGCATTCAGCTCCTCAGGCTTGTGCAACAACAGCCATTTCACCTGCCAAGGCGTTCGGGTGGCAGGAGCACCCCGACGAGTCGAAGCAGCCACAGAGGAAAACGAAGACGTGGGGGTCATCCCTGCCGGAAGGGGCCAGTTGCGCACGAAGGTCCACACACTTTTGTAGCTGCCCGTAAAGCCTTGCCCTTGTAATTCTTGCCAGAGGGTTGTGATCATGACCTCTCCTTGCTGCCAGCGCTCTTCCAGATAGGCCCGGTAGGGTTCGACAGCAGAGGGATGCGGACTGCAGTAGTGTGCCACAAACGTTGGCATCCGCAGATATTTGCGCACCGTCTGCCGATGGAGGTGTAGACGGCTGATGATTTCTGCCTGCGTTTTTCCCTCTGCGGCCAGTTCATGCACTTGTTGATGCATCGCCAGCTGCCAGGCACGCCGAGGACTGGGTGCAGGGGGCTTACGCCGCGGAGGCTTACGAAGCTTCCCATCAGGCTGGGCAGACTCAGGTCGAGCAAAGGACGTCTGCTGGGGGTTCTTCTTCACCTGCTGGCCTGCCTGACGGAGCACGTCGATCTGTTGCGCCAACGTTTTCTGGATCACTTCTCCCAGATTTTTGAGCACATGCCAGCGATCGAGCACCTGTTTGACCTGCGGCGCCACTCGCTTGATCGCTTTGCGGTAGCCGGCACCCCGATCTCGACTGATGAGCTGCACGCCCCGATGGCTGCGTAACCAGTCGGACAAGACCTGCTCATCGCTCCCCAGCAGGAGATCGACCGGCTGGTGCTGTTCCAGGTCGACCAGGATGGTCCCCGTCGGATGATCCCGTTGAAAGGACCAATCATCCACGCCCAGCACCCGAGGCGTTGGAAAGGTTCGCTCTCCGTGTCGACGCATGAGGGCAAGCAAGGTGCTGGCCCCGATCGGCATGTGGTGAGCCATCCCCTGCCGAGCTCCCTCCTCGCCTCCTACTGCCCAGCCTAAGGCCAGCAGAGCATCACGCAACCGGCTGGTGCGGCGAGCAGAAGGCTCTGCTAGCGGCCCGAGTCGTTCCGTAAAGATTTTGCGAGGACAGGAGGGAGTGGCACAGAAAAAGCGGCGTGCGTGAACGCGGAGTCGGAGGCGCTTTGCCCCCCAGGGCAAATCCTCCAACGTGCGCCAATAGCGGCTATGGATCCGCTTGCTCGCTTTTTCACACACCGGACAGCGTCCTTCTGACTGCGTAGAGGTCACCAGCAGCGTCAATTCACTAGGAGTGAACACGAGCCGATCCACCTGCAAATTGGCCTGTTCAGGTAACAACCACTTGACGAGCTCTTCCAAAGCATCAGTTGACGAAAGTATTTGTTGGGTCTTCATGCCCCTAGTCTATCACTTGCCGCCAAGTGAGCTTTCCCGTATCATCAAAAGTTGGGGAGAGCCGCCAGGATGGAAAACATGTTCATCGTATCTTGATCGGCTGGTTTGTCAACGTTGATGGTGATCGGTACATAGTTCCGGTTGCGCAAGACCCCGCAGAGCACCTCGACAACCATCTTTCTCTCTGCAGCAAAATAGCCGATAATCAACACGGCTTTGGAGGTAATGCCGTCAATCATGTCGCGAAGCCCGGGATTGTTGAGGAGGAGAAAAATGAACTGAGCTAATCCAAGCGTGTCTACTGTAATCGTGACTTCCCAGGGAAGGGAGAGGATCAAATCTGATTGGATCGTTTTTTCCAATTGGGTGTCGTAGCACGAAATGGCATGAACGCGACATCCTGTCAGGCATGCTCCACTGAGGTTGGCTCGACTAATATACGAGAAGCTGAGATCTGCCCCGCTCAAGTTGGCTTGGCTCAAGTCGGCGTATCTGAGATCTGTCCCAATAAGTTTTGCGCCAGTCAGATCGACTCCTCGGAAATCCACTTTTTTGAGGATGGTCCAATTGAGGTCTGCCTCACTGAGATTGGCTCCGTTGAGCTTTGCACCGAAGAGGTTGATGCCAGGTAGGTATGCCTGGCTGAGATTCGCTGCACTCAGATCGGCTTCGCAGAAGTTCGTTGAGTGACAGTTGACTTGACGAAGGTCCGCTCCATGCAGATTCGCTCCGGAGAGGTCTACGTCGTAGAGCAACGCTCCTCGCAGGTTGGCACCGCTCAGGTCTGCCCCGCTTAGATCGATGAGGGTCTCCGCTGGATCCTCAAGCTGTACCCCACGCTGCCACTGCTCAAAGGTCTCTTCGCGCCAACGATTCCAAGTGGCTACCCCTTGTCGAAGCACATTAAGGTGCTGCTGATTTGCCATTCTGTTCACCTTCTCCTCAACGAGCTATCTCAATGCCCATGTCTCAACCGAGCCTCTGCAGCTTCCGCTCGCAAGCGCCATGTCAGTGCCTCGTCCTGCTGCGCAAGCCATCGTTCTCGCTGCTCGGCCAACGTTCGTTCAGCAGTGATCAGACGGGTCACCAGGGTTTCCTTGCTCATGCGCAGGTAGCGCTGGCGCACCCGCTGCTCATCCCGGCCAGGCTTGACCGATCCCAGTGGAGCTGACGATGCCACAACCAGAGGTTTGGCTTGCTTCCTCGGTGAACCTCGCCAGCTTCGATGCTGCGCGTAGTAGGCTCTGGCCTCCTGATTGTCGAGGATCGCACTCTCGGAAATGCCCTTCCCATTGCCCTCAATGTCCAGTTCTTTCGACTTTGCGGCGACTGTCGCCAGCGAGACCCGTTGCTTGTCTTTGCGGAGTACATCGACACTCCGCTTGACCAAGTCCAGCGTGCGCTGCCGCAGGCGCGCGTAGACTTTCTCCTCTAGCCAGGGATGCGGCTCAGGATGATCGTTTGGGTCTCGGTTGGATCTGGATGACACGGTTCTCGTCCTTCCTGTAGGCGACAATTTGCTCCATCTCTTTGATCTCCAGATCGCATGCTCGGATCAATTGTCGCATCTTTTCTGCCTCGAGCACTAACCCTTCTCGCTCGTAGTAGGTGAGGCGTTCTTCCGCCCAGCGCAGTTTTTCTTCGACCTGATAGCGTTTCTCAGGATCTGGTGCCTTTGCCGGACAATGAATACAGTCAAACTGGTTCGGACAGTAGACATCGATTGTGCAGTCACCACCGCAAACTGGTACAAGCAGGCCAATCCGCTTCCTGGCAGACTCGGCCTGCTTCCGAATTTCTTCAGGTGAGCGCAGGATAGCCTCACGGACGTTAATCTGAGTGGCGAGCCGTGCCACGAACGAGGCGTGCTCGTCTACGACCATTTGCTGCGTTTTCTGACTGTAGTACCTGGTCACGTCCAGATTCTTCTGCTTGAGCCACTCGGCGACCAAGTCAATTGACAACCCTTCGACCTGGACAGCATACGTTGCAAAGACATGGCGCAAGAGATGCGCTTTCAAGACAACTGGCGTGCCTTGGCTGGTCTGAAAGACCATTCCATGCATGAGGAAACGAAGACAGGCATTAATCGCATGATCGCGCAAATGACGAGAGTTGTACTGAAACAGATAGGGGACAGGAGTCGCATCGAAGCGATGGCTCCTGTGATGATCAGGATCAAAGGCGACGCGAGGGAGTGGTTCTCCGGTTTTCAAGTGGTAATGCTCACACAGCATGTGCGCAGTGCTCTCAATCAGCCGGACGGATTCTTTGCCAATGCCGTAATTGTGACGTGCATCTGTTCGCTCCCCCTTTGGCAACAGACGCAAGAGATAGCGAATACGTGAAGATTGGTCCCTGGCTCCTGGAGGGGGATCATCTACCAGGCGAATGAGACACTCCGGCAACAAATTGATCTGTTTGAGCTCTCCGGCTCTCATGCCTGTCGTTGTCAGCAAGTCAAGCCCAAGCAAACCGAACGTCACCGCTGCATAGAGCGATTCAACCGGCACAAAAACTTTGCCAGTTCGCCTTTGCGCTCCACTGATAAATTGTCCTAGATGTGTCCGCTCACTTTTGTCTTCATCAGACCAGCTCAGCAGTCCTGCGCAGCGTGTGTCAAATGGAGCGGGTAACTCTTTGGCGTCATCTTCTCCATATCCCCACTGGCGTAACCACGCTTGCCGTGCTGCAATCTCTTGCTCAGTCCCATCGCGTGGTTGGGTTCCTAGCAACCTCAGTGAGAGTAATTCAGTGAACCAGAAGCCTTCAGGCGGTGCACTTCCCTCTAAACGTTCCGCCTGAACGAATTCGAGAAACACCTCATTCCGCTTCTGTGAAAACTGGTGCCATGCATAGGTTGCACTTTCTCGCGTCTTCGTGCCATACAGCACGACATGCTGCGGAGCGAGTACAAAGCTTCGTCGATCCCAGAGTTTGAAGTGTAATCGTTCAACAGGTGGGTCACCTTCGTCATAACTAAACTCCAAAGGAAGGTTAGTATGATCCGGAAGCACCTGCTCCAGAGCCTGTTGGTAGGCTCGACGAAGTCTCACCAACCGATTGTACCTGAAGTGAGCCTCCGCTCGCAGCGCAGCAAACTGTGGCACCACCGCCTCTGTTTCAGCCTTGCGGTGCTCTTGTTGCCGCTGCTTCACCTCTTTCTGCTTGCTCACTGTTTCGATCAGAAGCGGATTCACCAGGGGAAGCACAAAGCGTTGATAGCTTTGCTTTTCCGCCTCGGGCAAGGTGCCGAGCCAATTGCAGACCTGCTTGGTAGCACTGGTATATCGTTTCAAGAACAGCTGTCGCGTGGTTTGACTATCGCTGGGGATGATCTCTCCTCTCAGATATGAGGGAAGATGGAGATCCGGCTTCCATGCGTCCATAGTTTCTAATCCTAAGGAGGGGAAAATGGCAGAGAAGCGTGTGTGGAGTGAACGGATCGTTAAATGGACTGTTTGTACATCCCGCAGATGCGCTGAGAGTACCGCCGCAACAAGTGTCAGATGAGCTATCCACAGTTTCCCGACAACATTGCGCAGAAGGTAGCGCACGATACGGGGATGCACCGACGGCCAGGTACTCGTCGCATCTCCACCAGTTTTGGGTGCAAAGAGGACCTCTGGGGCAACCTCGCCCTCAAGCTGTTGCCATGTCTACTCAGGGAATTGTTCGGCTTTCTTTTTAGTCATCTTATGCCTCACCCGCTAAGCTGTAGAGAAATGCGAGATCTGGCTCATCATCAAGATGAATCACCGTTTGAGCAGGGAGAGGCGCTTCCTTGTGCTTCTCCCTGGGCGGTGAATATTTCCCTCGTTTTCCTCTTTGCTGCTCTTCCAGGTAGTGTTGCACTTCCTGATGCATGCGCTTGTGGAACTGTTCACGGGTATCAGCACACTGTTGTTCATCGAAGTAGTGCTGGTAGGCAGTCAGCGTTTCTTCGCTCTTCCATTTCATGTACTCGACGAGTCCACGGAGCCGTTGCTCGATCTCTTCTTTGCTTTTCGCCGTCTCGTAAATATCTCGGACAGACCGTGTAACGTGCCAGTGCCTGCTCTGGTGGACGTCTGCCTCGATACCAGCCGCTTGACAGGCCGGATTCCAGTAGTGTTCCCGATATTCCTTGGGCGCGAGCTGAGTTCCCTGGGTTGTCAAAAACAGTGGGATCGTCTGCAGATCCACGTGCTTGCATTTGGATAGGAGCAGATAATCCTCAAGCCGGTGGCCATGGGGGTCAAAGCGAATCCGCTCCTCATCGAAGTAGCGCTTCAACAGAATCACTGTGTCATCGTAGAAGCTCAAGGTCTTGGTCCGCCTCCCGTAACTGCCTTTATTGAAGGCTCTGGCTTTGGTGTGTGTCCCGAGCGCGGCCCAGTCACCGAGCATGAGGCCGGTCACTTCTGATACCCTCGCGCCCGTATCAAACAAGAGCCAGGTCACCACTTCGTCGCGCTGACGGGTGTACTTCAGTGGGAGATGTTGCCCACCTTCCAGAATCAGACCCGGCAGTTTCGGATCATCGATAATCTGGGGGAGCCACTGCTCATGTTCCAATTTGTAGTAACTGTCAGTGAGTCGATGCCGTGGTCTTGTGCGTGGTGCTTCCACAGCACTCTGCTCTGGCATGTGCGGCGGGATCTGCTCGCCCTCCTCACCGTCAAGATGAGCTTGGACAGCGGCGATGGTGGCGCTCATGGAATCTACCAGAGGGTTCGCGAATCCGTAGGTACCACGCTCACGCATCACCTGGTAGAACATCTTTAAGGCAGCTAAGAAGATGCGCAAGGTACTGCGCGTCCCTACCGTAATGGCAACGAACTTCCACCCCTGGTGGTGAGGCTGCACCTGACACTGCAGTTTCTGCCCCAGGTAATCGTCGATAGCCCGCCGGACTTGCAGTGGCGCAGCATCCCAGGTAACACCTGCACGCTGCTGCCAGACATCGGTATCCAACCAGCTGAAGAAGGGCATGATCGAGTACAGGTAGGTCTGAACGGCCTTCGGGCTGACACGCGTACATGCTTCTTTGGCAAAGGTCGTCAAGGGCATATGAAGGCGGTTATGGCCGTCGAAGACTAAAAATGGATGCTGGTGTTCGACTGTTTTGGGTCGAGGAGCCAGCCAATACTGGGTCATTTCCTACAAAAACTCCTTCTAGCTACAACAAGGTAGCGTTAATGCCTACCAGTATGTAGCAGAAAGAGCTTTCAGTCAATGAGTAATGTGTCCAGACTTCAAAGGGGTTTACTGTATGATGCTTGATGAGCCTCCGGCTCTCTTCCTCCACACGGCAGAAGTTTTACCCTCTTGACAAACTACACACATCGGTGTCATATCCCATGAAAGGTCTGCCACGAGTACAAGTAAAACCTGTAGAAAAGGCATGATTTCGTGCGAAAAGATGACTTGTTTTCTTGGCAAGGGTATGCTTCCGAAATCGAATACGTGGCAATGCTATTTGGCAAAGTGCTTTCACAAACCTGAACTATTTACGCTCAATTCGCGGCAAAGGTATGGGTCAATGTTGGCAAATTACCCTGACAAGTTACATTCACCGCATTGGTAAGTATCGCCAAATCGATTGAAAACTGAAATCGTGGATCTACAAATTTACGCTCAAAGTTTTACCGTCGGCGGGCTGGCGGTTTTTCAGCGGATTGAAAATGCTGTAGTAAAGGCCCCGGCTTCAAGTGCCTCGATGACCGCTTTTCTGATGCGGTGTCTATTGCGCCTGCCCTCTTTTATCGTTTCAGCTTCCAGCGCACCGATATAAATCCATCTGCGCACTGTGGAGGCTTTCACGCGCAGGCGCTGCGCTACTTCTTGCGGTGTCAAATATTCTATGTCCATGCAAGAATAAACGTTCTACACTTCAAGATTGTGGTAGATCTTTAATACCAGGAGATGATTTTTAGCTAGTGAATATCTTTCTCATCTTTTTTATTTCAGACCGTCTCTTGCCCTTCTCATGCATTCTGTGATAGCGTTTACGTATACGTCTACGGAAATGGAGGAATGCTATCATGCGGATCTTCACACTGGCGAATAACAAAGGCGGTGTGACCAAGACAACCACGGCAGTAAATCTTGCCTACGGGTTAGCTCGATCTGGCCGCCAGGTCCTGATAATTGACACCGACGCGCAGAGCAATAGCACGTATTCGTTAGTGGGCAACCTGGACCAGGATATCACGCTGTTTGATGTCCTGTTCAACAATGCTCGCCTGGCGGATATCATCGTAGGGACGAAACAGCAAGGGCTCTATCTTGCACCTAGCTCCATTGACTTGAGCGCTGCTGATCTCCTTATGGCAAATGCGACAGGCCGGGAGCGCAAGTTAAAGCGAGCCATTGCGCCTATTATCGGTGAGTTCGATTATGTGCTGATCGACACGCCGCCAAATTTGGGGATCATTAGAGGTAAGGCTAGGATCCTGACGAAAATAGCTCATAGCCTTGTAAAGCCGCTTCTCAAGGGGCTTCATGAAGTAAGAAAAAACGAACGTAACGGAGACAAATGCTGCATGAATTACATCAAATATATCCTAGAAAGGCTTTTACTTGGATTCAAACGCTCCAAACTAGGCAAATTGTTAGAAAAAAAGTTCGCTATGAGCTATTTTCGTCAGGATCCGAGCCTTACCTCATCAAGTTGAGACCATTCCAGGCTGGGAGCAAACTGCTCGCTTGGTTTGTAATGACTTGATGAGAAGAAAGTGGTCATCCGATAGACTGGCTCTGTCGAGAAGAGTCTTCTGCAGAACAGAGAGGTGATCTATGTTTTAGCAAGCATCCGATTTGCCCCCAGCCTGGAATGGTCTCCAATAATACGGCATATGGAATAACCTATTACATACTTCTGTTAGTAGTAAATCTCACTTTAATCCCTTTCTCACCCCACTCCCCCATCTGTTCTTTTGCAATACTAGAAAAGTTGACAGCATATTTG
>Ga0207646_10002386_pt1 | contig 22186 bp, 16 predicted proteins | sample KBSK5502metaG_FD_184343 | JGI IMG/M metagenome (GOLD analysis project Ga0207646, IMG submission 184343) | Corn, switchgrass and miscanthus rhizosphere microbial communities from Kellogg Biological Station, Michigan, USA - KBS K5-50-2 metaG... | ecosystem: Host-associated > Plants > Roots >... | reverse complement strand
CGCACCGCGATCTTTGTAGCTTCTTGCGCGTCGCCGTTTAGGCGGATCATCGACCTAAGCAATTGCTTTTATTGGCAATTGCAGCGGATCAACGCGTACGGCTCGGTTCTTGCTCCACTCATCCGGCGAGCCGAAAGGAAGAGGGGAGCCCAGCTCAGGGATCACCCGGAACCGCGCGATGCGGGGCCGAGTGGCGCGAGGGATGAAAGAAGGAGGTGGTAACAATTTTGAAGGAATCGAGAAGGTGAGCACCAATTCCGTGGCACGGATAGGGGCGCGCGAGCCGAAGGGTTTGGACACGGCGGAGATCCGCAAGCTCTCCGACCTGCTGGAGCTGAGCCGGACGCTGTCCTCCACCCTCAACCTGAAGGCCGCGCTGGCTCGGGTCCTGGAGATCCTCGAGGAGAACCACCGGACCCTCAGCGGCGGGATCATGCTCCTCGACGAGGGCACGGGCGAGCTGGCCATCGAGGCGGCCAGCGGCATCGATTCACAGACCGCGCGCCGCACGCGCTACAAGGTCGGCGAGGGGATCACCGGCCGCGTGGTGCAGAGCGGCAAGCCGGTGGTGGTGCCGCAGGTGAGCCGGGAGCCTCTCTTCCTGAACCGCACCGGCGTCCTCAAGAAGAGCGGGCGCGACGAGGCGACCTTCATCTGCGTGCCGATCGCCGCCGACGCGCGTACCGTCGGAGCCCTGGGCGTGACCCTGCCCTACGAGGCGGAGGTGAGCTACGACCGCGAGGCCAAGTTCTTCGGGATCGTGGCGTCGATGGTGGGCCAGGCCGTGCGCGTCCACCGCCTCATCGAAGCCGAGCGCCAGGGACTGTTGCAGGAGAACCGCCAGCTCCGGCAGGAGCTGCGGGAGCGCTACGACTTCCGCAACATCGTCGGCAACAGCCGGCCCATGCAGAACGTGTACGAGCAGGTGGCCCAGGTCGCCTCCACCGCCACCACGGTGCTCATCCGCGGGGAGTCGGGCACGGGCAAGGAGATGATCGCCCACGCCATCCACTACAGCTCGCCGCGCGCCGACAAGCCGTTCGTCAAGGTGAGCTGCGGGGCGCTGCCCGAGAGCCTCATCGAGTCGGAGCTGTTCGGCCACGAGGCGGGTGCCTTCACCGATGCGCGCGCCCAGAAGAAGGGCCGGTTCGAGCTGGCCAACGGGGGCACGCTCTTCCTCGACGAGGTCGGCGAGGTCAGCTTCTCCACGCAGGTCAAGCTGCTGCGCGTGCTGCAGGAGCGCGAGTTCGAGCGGCTCGGCGGAGTGCAGCCGATCAAGGTCAACGTCCGGCTGATCACCGCGACCAACAAGGACCTGGAAGCCGCGGTGAAGCAGGGCGCCTTCCGGGAGGACCTGTATTACCGGCTCAACGTGTTCAGCATCTTCCTGCCGCCGCTGCGCGAGCGGCGGCCCGACATCCTGCTCCTGGCCGACCACTTCGTCGAGAAGTACGCGGCCGCCCACGGCAAGGACGTCCGCCGCATCGCCACGACGGCCATCGACATGTTGATGAGCTACCACTGGCCGGGCAACGTCCGCGAGCTGGAGAACTGCATCGAGCGGGCGGTGCTCGTCTGCGACGGCGGCGTCATCCACGGCCACCATCTTCCCCCGACGCTGCAGACGGCGGAGGTGTCGGGCACGCTGCCGCGTGTCGCGTTGGAGAGCGCGGTGGACGGCTTCGAGAAGGACCTCATCATCGACGCCCTCAAGACCGCCCGCGGCAACCGGGCCAAGGCCGCGCGCCTGCTCGACACCAGCGAGCGGATCGTCGGCTACAAGGTCCGCAAGTACGACATCGACTGCTCCCGCTTCAAGTCCGAGCCCCGCCCGCGCGCGGCCAGCGACGAGCCGGAAGCCGACTGAGCGCACGCCGTCCCTGGGTCAGGTCACTCCTCGCGCAGGACGGCCGCGGGGTCCAGGCGCGCGGCGCGGCGGGCGGGCAGGTAGCTGGCCAGCAGCGCCGCCATGGCCAGCACCCCCGCCACCGCCGCGAACGTGGCCGGATCCGTGGCGCTATGCTCCGGCCCACGAGCTTGGGGTCAGCGCCGAGCCGCCGCCACAAGCCGTCGCCCAGAACCGCCACAGGCTCGCCACCGGGTTGGTCCACCTCCGCCGGGAACAGATGGCCGAGGGCCGGCACCACGCGCAGGGCCTGGAAGAAGCTGGCGGTGACGCGCGCCCCTTCGATGCGCTCCGGACCGCCGGGCCCCGCCAGGGTGACGTCAGCAGCGCACAGCGCCGCGATCGTCTCGAAGCTCCGGCTCCCGGTACGTGCCATCGCGCCTGCAGACGCCAGGCACGCGCTGATGAGACAATCCCCGCCATGGACGCGAAGACGAACCCCAGCGGGCTGTCCAACCCCGCGCTGAAGGCGCTCCTGTCGCCGCCGCGCCCGACGCTGACGGTGCGGCTCCGCAACAAGTTCATCGCGGGGCTCGTCATCCTCGTCCCCATCGTCATCACCGTGAACGTGCTGTGGTGGCTCTTCACGTTCGTCGACGGCCTCGCCCAGCCGATCTTCGTCGCCGGCGTGGGCCGGCCCATCCCCGGCATTGGCTTCATCATCACGGTCGCGATCGTCTTCCTGGCCGGGGTGCTCTTCTCGGCGGGGCCGCTGCAGCGGCTGCTGCACGGGCTGGAGGGGCTCGTCGACACCGTGCCCGTCGTGGGCGCGGTGTACGGGACGATCAAGAAGGTGCTGGCGGGGTTCGGGGACCCGGAGCAGCGGAGCGCGTTCCAGCGCTTCGTATTCGCGCGGCTGCCGGGGCGGACGACGCCCGGGTTCGTCACCAACACCTTCACGCTGCGGCGGACGGACAACACGGTGTACACCCTCTGCAGCGTCTACATCCCCACCAACCATCTCTACGTCGGGGACGTGGTGATCCTCCCCGTCGAGGACGTGATCGACACGGACCTCACCGTCGAGGACGGCGTGAGCGTCATCCTGTCCGCGGGGGCGTCGCTGCCCGATCGCGTCGTCGAGAAGCCGCCGCCGCGATGATCGGCGCGCTCGTGCTCGCCGCGGCGCTGACGCCGACGCCGGGCGATTTCATCCTCGATGACTTCCGCTTCGACAGCGGCGAGACGCTCGCGAGGCTGAAGATCCACTACGTGACGCTGGGGACGCTGCATCGGGGACCGTCCGGGCGCGTCGACAACGCCGTCCTCATCCTGCACGGGACCGGCGGGAGCGGCCGGCAGTTCCTGGCCGATGCGTTCGCCGGCGTGCTCTTCGGGCCGGGCCAGCTCCTCGATGCGGGCCGCGACTACGTCATCCTGCCCGACGGGATCGGTCACGGCGGGTCGAGCAAGCCCAGCGACGGGCTCCACGCTCGCTTTCCGCGCTACGGTTACCGCGACATGGTGCGGGCCCAGCACCGCCTGCTGACCGACGGATTGAACGTCGATCACCTGCGCCTCGTCATGGGCACCTCGATGGGCGGCATGCACACGTGGCTGTGGGGCGAGACGTATCCCGACTTCATGGACGCGCTCATGCCGCTGGCCAGCCTGCCCGTCCAGATCGCGGGACGGAACCGGATGATGCGGCGGATGATCATCGATTCCCTCCGCAACGACCCCGAGTGGAAGGGAGGGGAGTATACGGCGCCGCCGCGGGGGCTTGCCTCCGCCGTCTACACGCTGCTGTTCATGGTCAGCAGCCCCTTGCAGTGGCAGAAGGCGGCGCCCACGCGGGAGGCGGCCGACCGCTTCTTCGACGAGCAGGTCCAGGCGAGGCTCCGCGGCGTCGACGCCAACGACATGCTCTACCAGTTCGAAGCCTCCGCCGATTACGACCCCGCGCCGGAGCTGGAGAAGATCCAGGCCCCGCTCACCGCCGTCAATTCCGCCGACGATCAGGTGAACCCGCCGGAGCTGGGGATCCTCGAGCGCGAGATCCGGCGGGTGAAGCGGGGCGCCTACGTCCTCATCCCGACGAGCGACGAGACGCGGGGTCACGGGACGCACTCGCGGCCGGCGGTCTGGAAGCAGCACCTCGCCGATCTGCTCGAGCGGTCGCGAACCCCGGCCCCGTGACCCTTCTCCTCGTCCTCGCCGCCTGGCTGGGCGGCGCCGCCGCGACGTACCTCTTCGACGACGACGCGCCCCTCGTGGCGCGGCTGGCCGTGGGCGGGCCGCTGGGCCTGGCCGTCTTCGGCCTCGCCGGATTCGTGGCCGCATCGCTTCTGGGACTGGGACCGGCGGCAGTGGCGGCCGGCCTCCTCGCCGCCGCGGCCCCGCTGCTGGCGTTCGCCGACCCGGACCGCCGCCGCCGCCTGGGCGCCGATGCGCGCGCCGCCCTCGCCTGGCCCGGACGCGCGGAGCTGGCCACCGTCCTCTTCTACGTATGCATGGCGCTGCTCGTCTGGCAGGTCACCGGGCGCGCGGCGCTGTTCGAGGGCGGCGCGATCGGCACGGGCGTCGACCACAACCTCGGCGACCTCCCCTTCCATCTCGCGATCATCAGCGGCTTCGCCCACGGGCAGAATCTCCCCCCCGAGCACCCGGAGCTGGCCGGCGTGCGCCTGACCTATCCCTTCCTCGTCGACTTCGTGGCGGCCATGCTGGTGCGCGCGGGGGGCTCGCTGCGCTCCGCGCTGTTCCTCGAGGGCCTGGTGCTCGGCCTGTGCATCGTCGCCCTTCTCCACCGATGGTCCCTGCTCTTGACGCGCGACCGGCTCGCCGCCCTCGTCTCACCGGTGCTCTTCCTGCTGAACGGCGGGATGGGCTGGACGCTCCTCTGGCGCGACGTGAAGCCGCAACAGGGCGGGCTCGTGGCGCTGCTGGCCCACCTCCCGCACAACTACACGATCCTGACCACGGGCGATCTGCGCTGGGGCAACGTGGTCACGACGCTGCTGGTGCCGCAGCGGACGCTGCTGCTGGGCCTGCCGCTGGCTCTCGCCGCGGCCACGCTGTGGTGGCAGGCGCTGGAGCCGGGACCCTCGGCAGACGAAGCGCGTGCGCGGCGGCGGATGGCGGGAGCGGGCGTGATCGCCGGCCTCCTGCCGCTCGTTCACGGCCACAGCTTCGCGGTCGTCATGGCGGCGGCGGCCGGCCTGGCCCTGCTCTTCCCGCGCCGGACGTGGGCCTGGTTCTTCGCGCCCGCGGTGGCGCTCGCGCTGCCGCAGGTTTTCTGGATGGCCGCCGGCAGCGCCCTGCGCGCGCGCAGCTTCGTGGACGGGCACGTGGGCTGGGACCACGGCGAGGAGAACGCGGTCTTCTTCTGGCTCCGCAATACGGGGTTGTTCATCCCGCTCCTCCTCGCCGCCTTCGGGTGGCGGCGGCGGGACGGCGGAACGCTGGTGCCCGGCCGACTGGCCCGCTTCTACGTCCCCTTCGCGCTGTGTTTCATCGTGCCGAACCTCCTCCGGCTCTCGCCGTGGATCTGGGACAACATCAAGTTCCTCGTGTACTGGTTCATGGCCTCGACACCGATCGTGGCCTTGCTCGTCGCGCATTGGTGGCGGCGCGGCGCGTGGCGCGCGGCGGCCGTGGTTTCGCTGGTGCTGCTGACGCTGGCCGGCGCGCTCGACGTCTGGCGCGTGGTCTCGCGTGCGGAGACGCACGTGATCTTCGACGCCGACGCGGTGTCGTTCGCCGACCGGCTGCGGGAGGCGACCCCGCCCCGCGCCCTCGTCCTCCACGTGCCGAGCTATCGCTCGCCGGTGTTCCTCGCCGGGAGGCGCTCGCTCCTCGGCTACCCGGGTCACATCTGGTCCCAGGGTCTCGACGCCGGCACGCGCGAAGCGGACATCGCCCTGATGTACCGCGGCGGCGCCGACGCTGCCGAGCTGATCCGCCGCTACGGCGTCGACTACGTGATGTACGGGCCGGAGGAAGCGGCCGTGGCGGGCGAGGAAGCCTTGCCGGGATTGCCGCTGGCCCTGTCGACTGGGCGTTACCGGCTCTACGGCGTGCTCCCCGCCGAAAAATGACTTGACTCCGGCCGCCGCCCGGTCGGATCATCCGCGCCTCGCTCCCAAAGGAGGACCACGATGAAACGAGCCGCGCTCGTGTTTCTGGCCGTGACCCTCTTCGCGTGGCCGGCCGCCGCCGACCCGCCGTCACAGGTCCCACAGAGCCTGCAGCTGGTGGAGGCGACCGTGCCGGAGCTCCAACAGGCCCTGAAGACGCATCTCGTCACGTCCGAGCAGCTCGTGCAGATGTACCTCAATCGCATCGCCGCCTACAGCGACGCGGGGCCTCATCTCAACGCGTTCATTCACCTGAACTCGGAGGCGCTGGACGAGGCGCGCGCCCGGGATGCCGATCGACAGAGCGGCCGGGCGCACGGTCCGCTCTTCGGGATCCCCGTGCTGCTCAAGGACAACATCAACACGCAACGCATGCCGACGACGGCGGGCTCCGTCGCTCTCGAGGGCTCGATCCCGCCGAGCGACGCGTTCATCACGCGGCAACTGCGCGAGGCCGGCGCGATCATTCTCGGCAAGGCGACGCTCACCGAGTTCGCGAACTTCATCGCCATCGGCATGCCGTCCGGATACAGCTCGCTCGGCGGATACGGGCTCAATCCCTACGACCCGCGCCCGCTCCCCGGCGGCGACGGCCGGCCGGTGCTGACGCCCGGCGGCTCGAGCTCCGGCTCGGGCATCGCGGTTGCCGCCAACCTGGTCGCCGTCGCCGTCGGCACGGAGACCTCGGGCTCGATCCTCAGCCCCGGCACCGCCAACAACGTGGTGGGCATCAAGCCGACGCTGGGGCTGGTGAGTCGTCACGGGATCCTGCCGATCACGGCGGACCAGGACACGGCCGGTCCGCTCGCGCGCACCGTGACCGACGCCGCCACCCTGCTCGGTACGATCGCGGGGTTCGACCCGGACGATCCCGCGACCGCCGCCTGCCTCGACGGCCAGCATGACGAGGGCGAGCACAGCGACGGCGACGATGATGGCCACGACGACGCCTGTCACCGCGACTACACGAAGTTCCTGAAGAAGAACGCTCTGCGCGGCGCCCGCATCGCCGTGCCCCGCGTGCCGTACTGGAACGGCTTCTCCCCGGGCCAGCAGCAGATCATGCTGGACGCGATCGACGCGCTCCGCCAGGAGGGAGCGTTCGTGGCGGACCCGTACGAGATCCCCAACCAGGCGGACATCTCGGGCTTCGGGATCTGCGTGTCGTTCCCGGCTCCCGCCAACTGCTCGACCGTCCTCATGTACGGGCAGAAGCACGACTTGAACAACTATCTCGCCGACCGCCCGGACGCCCCCGTGCACACGCTTGGCGACATCATCGCGTTCAACAACGCGCACGCCGCCGTCGCCCTCAAGTATGGCCAGGCCATCTTCCTCGCCGCCGACCAGCTCGACACGAGCCCGGGGAGCGCCGACACCCAGCGCTACCTGAACGATCGCGCGCGGGACCTGGCGCTCACGCAGACCGGGCTGGATGCCGTCCTCAACGGTCCCGACGGCATCGAGGGCACCGACGACGATTTCGACGCGATCCTCTTCCCGCAGAACCGCGGCGCCGCCGCCCCGGCCAAGGCCGGCTACCCCAGCATCGTCGTGCCGGGCGGCTTCGTTCCGCCCGTGGCCCCGGTCGCCAACCCGACGCCGTTCGGCGTGACGTTCTCGGGACGCGCTTTCAGCGAGCCGAGGCTGATCGCCCTCGCCTACGCCTTCGAGCAGGCGACGAAGCACCGGGCGGCGCCCGCGAGTGCGCCTCCGCTGCCCACCGACTCGGTCCAACGGCGCTAGGGCGGCTCGTCCGGCGGGAAGTGTTCGTGGGCAAAAGGGAGCACAATGGGGTCTCCGGAGGAGCATGGCGACCCGTAAGACGACGGCGGGAGCGGTCCGGCCGGCCCGACGAACGTCGGGGGTTCCTCCGACGAAGCGCGCCGGCCGGAGTGCCCAGCCTCCCCCGGACGTTTCGCCGTCGCGCTACATCGCCCGCATCAGCCGGCTGACCGGCCAGGAGATTCCGGGCGAGGTCGACCCCGACGAGCTGCTCGTCCACGCGCACCGCGACCATCATCCGCTGGAGGTGGCGGCACAGTTCGCGGCCAGCCGGATCCTTCAGCTCACGAAGAAGGAGGACCTCGTCGACCAGGGCCTGCGCGCGGTCAACCTCGTCGGCTCCACGGCGGCCCGCGCCGCGGGCGCCTTCTTCGGCGGCGACGCCGTGGAGCGTCGAGTGCGCAGGCTTCTCGGCGTGGTCGGCCGCGACCACTATTTCCAGTTCCGCGAGCCGACGCACCTCTCCGAAGGGGAGGTGCGCGAGAGGATCGGCAAGCTGCAGCGCGAAGCCGCCGCCGCGCTCCACGTCCGGGGCCGGAACCCGCGCCTGCGCGTGCTGCTGACCGGAGCCACCGGCTTCCTCGGCAAGGAGATCCTCGCCCAGGTCGCCGATGACCGCCGCGTCGAGGAAGTGGTGGCGGTGGTGCGGCCGGAGACCGTTCGCGACCCGAAGACGAAGGAAGTGGTCAAGGTGCTGAGCCCGCTGGAGCGGGGGGCGCTGCTGCTGAAGCGGCTCGGCATCCACGGCGCGAGGGCGAGGCGGTTCCGCTTCGTCGCGGGGGACATCGAGCGCCCGGACCTCGGCCTCGCCCCCGACGAGGTCGCGCGCCTGCGCCAGACCTTGACCCACGTGATCCACTGCGCGGCCAGCGTCTCCTTCGACGACACCTACGAGAACTCGTTCCGCGCGAACGTGACCGGCTGCGCCAACGCGCTCTGCTTCTCGTTGGCGCTGCAGCACGCGCCGGGCTCGCCCTTCGTGCACCACGTGGCCATCGAGACGTCCTACATCCACGGGCGCAAGAAGGCGTCGCTCGCGCAGGAGAACGCCCTCGCCTTCCCGCGCCACTTCTACAACAACTTCTACGAGCTGACGAAGGCGATGGCCTCGCTCGAAACCGACCGCTTCCTGGTCGACTCGGGCCTGAGGGTGGTTCAGCTCCTGCCCTCCATCGTCATCGGGGAGTCCCGCAACGGGAACAACCGCGGTGACACCAAGGTCGTCAACGCGCCGATCAACGCCTTCGGCCGGGCGAAGGAGGCGGTGACGGCGGCCGGGCGCGACCCGCTCGCCCGCGCCCGCGCCCGCGCGATCGGCTTCGTGGCCAGCGGCTTCCCCGGCGACCCCACCGCCCAGCTCAACCTCGTGCCCGTCGACCGCGTGGTCCAGGGCATCCTGGCCGCCCTCACCGTGCCCGCGGCGATCGGGACCCGCATCCACCTCGCCACCGACAACCGCATCCGCTCGGAGGACATCGTCCGCATCACGCGCGAGGAGCTCGGCGTCCACGTCCGCCTGTCCGATCCGACCCTCTACCGCAACGTCACCTTGCCGATCGTGACCACGGTGCTCGAGAAGCTCAAGGAGCCCAAGCTCGCCAGCGCCCTCGGCAAGCTGGGAACGATCTTCGGCAGCTACGGCGAGTGGGGCCAGCCCATCCACGACGTCGGCAACGACGTGCGCATCCTCGGCCTGCCGATCCGGCGCCCCGACACCCGGCACGCGTTCCGGATGCTCTGCCGGCACAACCGCTACGTCCAGGAGTACGGGCGGGTGCGCGATCCCGACGAGGTCTTCCGCCGCGAGGACCTGTGGGCGCGGGCGATCGAGGCGATCGAGTTCCGCACGGGCCGCGAGGTGGCATCGATGGCGGCCGAGGAGTTCCGCGAGCACCTGGCCGCCGAGGTCGACCTCGCGACGTTCCGCGCCCGGACGCGCGCAGGGGGCAAGCTGCGCGCGACGAAGCTGCGCGCGCAGCGGGATTCACTCCCGCGCAGCGCGCGGGGGGTTCAGGGGGGCGCGACGCAGCGCCCGCCTGCTCAAAGAAGATCAAGGAGCGTTCATTGAACGACGAGAACAGCGTCTTCGACCGTTGGCGCGCCCGCGGCGAGGCCGTCTTCAACCAGGTCTCCGAGGAGCTGATGAAGAACCCGAACTTCGTCAAGGCCATGCAGGCCGCGATGAAGGGGAAGGAGAGGGTCGACGTCGCGGTCGGGCAGGCCCTGAAGGCCATGAACGTGCCGACGCGCAGCGAGTTTCGCCGAGCCGTGGCCCGCATCGACGCCCTCGAGCAGGAGCTGGCGGCGCTGAAGGCCGAGCGCGACGCGCCCGTGCTCGAGCGGCGGACGAAGCCGCGTCTCCGGCCGCGGAGAGCCCGCTAGGGGCATGGGAAGGATCGCCCTCACCGGCACCGCATCCTTCCTGGGCGCCCGCCTGCTGCGGCGCCTGGCGGAGACGACGGGGGCCGCGCGCCTGCTCGTGGTGGACGTCGCCCCGCCCCCCGACGCCCTCGACGTGCGTCACCGCGCGGTCGACCTCACCGAGCCCGCGGCCGACCAGCGCCTCCTCGACGTCTTCCGCGAGGAGCAGGTGGAGGCGGTGCTGCACTTCGCCTTCTACACCGGCCCCCGCCGCGACGCCACCCACGTCCACGAGCTGGAATCGATCGGGACGCTGGCGGTCCTCGCCGCGGCGGCCGCCGCCGGGGTGGGCCGCGTCGTGATGCGCTCGTTCACCGCCGTCTACGGCGCCCGCGGCCAGAACCCGGCCTTCCTGACCGAGGACCGCCCGCTGCAGCCCGACCCGGCCCTCGGCTGGGCGCGCGACAAGCTGGAGGCCGAGCAGCACGCGGCGTCGTTCTCCCGCCGCTATCCCGACCTGAAGATCGCGGTCCTGCGCTTCGCGCCGTTGCTGGGCCCTCGCGTCCACACCTTCTACACGCGCATCCTCGACCGGCGGGTGGTGCCCGTGCTGATGGGCTACGACCCGCTCGTGCAGATGCTCCACCCCGACGATGCGCTCGCCGCGGCCGAGGCGGCGGTCGATCGCCCGGCGGCGGGGGCGTTCAACATCGTGCCCAGCCGTCCCATCCCGCTGCTGACCGCTCTCCACCTGGCCGGCAAGATCCCCGTTCCCGTCCCGCATCCGATCGCCTACCCCGCGGCGGAGCTGATGTGGTCGGCGGGGGTGGGGGAGGCGCCGGGTCGCTTCTGCGACTACGTGCGTTTCCCGTGCGTGGCCGACGGTGAGCGCGCCCGCCGCGAGCTGGGCTTCGCGCCCCGTCATGCCAGCCGCGACGCTCTGCTCGCCTACCTCGAGTACCGGCACCCCCCTGCGCGGCTGGCCAGGGCCGAGGCCCCCGCGTGAGCTCGCGGCCCAAAGTCGTTCCGCTGCGCCCACCGCCGGGCCCGGAGTCCGACCCGCGGGCAACGGCCGCCCAGGAGACCGCGCGACGGGACGGCCTGCTGGTCGCGATCGCGCGCGCCCTCGAGGCGGGACGCCACGGGCTGACGTGGGAGAACGTCGCCGCGCTGTGGCGCGCGGCCTACTTCTCGTGGCACTCCGAGGAGGTGGACGAGTTCGGCCGCGACGCGAAGTTCACGGAGACGATCCGGCCACTGTTCGAGTTCCTCTACACCGTGTGGTGGCGCGTCGAGCCGGCGGGCGTGGAGAACGTGCCCGCCGAGGGCGCCGCCCTCGTCGTCGCCAACCACTCCGGCGTGCTTCCGTGGGACGGAGTGATGATCACGCTGGCCGTGCGCCACGAGCATCCCGCCCGCCGCGAATGCCGGATGCTCGCCCTCGACATGTTCGCCCTCCTTCCGTTCCTCGCGCCCGCTCTCGCGCGTACCGGAGCGGTCCGGGCGAGCCAGGAGAACGGAGAGCGCCTGCTGCGCGCGGGCGAGCTGGTCGGGGTGTTCCCGGAGGGCGTGAAGGGAGTCGGCAAGCGCTATCGCGACCGGTACAAGCTCGCCCGCTTCGGCCGCGGCGGATTCGTGCGGCTGGCGCTGCGCACCTCCGCTCCCATCGTGCCGTGCGCGGTAGTGGGCGCGGAGGAGATCCATCCCGTGCTCGCCAAGGCGGACTGGGTGGGCCGTCCGTTCGGCCTGCCCTACTTCCCGATCACCCCGAGCTTCCCGCTCCTGGGGCCTCTCGGCGCGGTGCCGCTACCGGCGAAATGGTCGATCGACTTCGCCGACCCCATTCCCACCGCCACGCACGGGCCGGAGGGCGCCGAGGATCCGATCCTCGTCAACCGTCTGTCCGAGCAGGTGCGCTCGATCATCCAGCGGATGATCGACGGCCGGCTGGCCCGCCGGCGCTCGGTCTGGTTCGGGTAGCTAAGGCACCAGACGCAGCGTGTGGCGCGCGGCGCGGGCCACCGCTTCTTCAGTGAATGGTAGCGTCTGAGATTCCACGCGGACCCAGGGCCAGAACTGGTCCTGATAGTGCGGGCTGGCGGGCTGACCCGACTGTCCCATGAAGTTCACGAGGCGCGTGGCGTCGGGGTCGGCGAGGTCGGCGACGAAGCGCATCGACGGCGCCTCGATGCCATCCGGATTCACCACGAACACGTCGGGCGTCGTGGACGCGCCGCCCATCTCCGCCACGGGCGGATCGAAGAGCCGGCCGAGCGGTGAGAAGGCGCGGCCGAGAGGATGGTGGACGGCGAGCCGGTTGAGGGCCCCGCACGTCCACCGCGTGCGGTCGCGGCCCAGGCGCCGCTCGAGCCGCGCGCACGCGTCCTGCCAGGCATCACGCAGGACGAGGTCCCAGTCCGCGCTTCCCGCCGGCAGCCAGCCGGCCGGCCGTTCGCGGATGAGGCGGTCGATGGGGCCGGTGCGGTGGCGGAGCGCCTCCGCCTCGGGAAAGCCCTGCACGCGCGGTCCGATCACACGATCGCCGAGGGCGAGGAAGGCCGTCATGGCCATGGCCCCCGGCCGGCTCGTGGGCTCGAGCCGGCCGTCCCAGCCCGACATCTCCAGCATCACGTCGTCCCAAACGGGATCGCCCTTGTGTCGTGCCGCGGCCTCGAGCAGCGCGCGGGCGAGATCGCGATGGGGGATGGAGAAGCGCTCGCCCTGCAGGCGCACCATGTCGTCCGCGGTCCAGCCGTCGCGCCGCTCCAGGTCGGCGAGGAGCGTCGCCGTCCGCCACGGCGGGATCCCGCCCCGGCTGATCCGGTGGCGGTAGTCCGTGCCCGTGGTGCGGCTGTTCGCGGTGACGATGCGGCCCGCGGGCGGATCCACGATGTGGGGCAGCTCGTCGAAGGGCACGAAGCCGACCCAATCGCCGTCCGCGCCCGCGCCGCGGTAGGGCCGGGAGCCGTCGCCGGCGCGCCGGAGCGGGATGCGGCCCGCGGAGTACCAGGCGATGTGGCCGTCGGCGTCGGCATAGACGAAGTTCTGGGACGGGCCGGCGAAGAGCCGCAGGCCCTCGCGGAACTCCTCCCAATGGCTGGCCCGGTCCATCAAGAGGAACGCGGTCAGGTCGGGCGTGTCGTCGAGCGAGGTCCAGCGCAGCGCGTAGAGCCGTCCGCGCACGGCGATGAGCGGCCCATGGCGGGTGACCCGTACCTGGTGATCGACGGTGCGCGACGAGGAGGAGAGCATGCCGTTGCGCACGCGGATCGGCTCGTTGCGCACGGTCACCGTCTCCCATCCGTCCCCGACCCGGTACCGACCCGGGTGAGCGGGATCGAACTCCTCGACGTACAGGTCGGCGCAGTCGTCGTGGACGTTGGTCGCGCCCCACGCCAGGTGCTGGTTCCGGCCGAGGATCACCCCCGGCACGCCCGGCATCGTCACCCCCGCGACGTCCAGGTCCTCGGCGCTGAGGTGCACGGCCGTCCAGATCGAAGGCACGCCCAGCGTGAGGTGCGGATCGTTCGCGAGCAGCGGCCGGCCGGAGGCGGTGTGGGCGCCCGAGACGACCCAGTTGTTGCTGCCCTGGGTGGCTTCGGTCGCGGCCGCCGCTCCCGCCGCCGGCGGAGCCGTGTCGCTACCCACGAGGATGCGATCGTCGGGAAACGTCGTGGGGAAGAGCAGGTCCTGCACGTCGGGGGGAAGCCGGTCTCCGACCACCGCGCGGAAGGCCTCGCCCTCCCAGCCCGAGGCGAGGTCGAGCGAGAGGAGCTTGCCGGTGGCGAGCGTGTCGACCGCCGTCCACGGACGTGGCGAGTACCGCAGCAGCCGGAACTCCACGGGCCGCGTGTCACGGTGCGAGTCGATGAAGGCGCTCACGCCTTCGGCGTACGCCTCCACGAAAGCCCGCAGGTCCTCGGGCATGCGGGGCAGCGAGGCGCGGGCCGCGGCGCCGAGGCCCAGGTTGCGGACCTCCTGATCGGCGCGAAGCGCGGCTTCGCCGAAGACCTCGGCCAGCTCTCCGAGGGCACGCCGCCGCAGCAGGTCCATCTGCCACAGCCGGTCCTGGGCCGTGACGTAGCCCTGGGCGCGGGCCGCGTCGAGGATGCTCTCGGCCCGGACGTGGGGCACCCCGACGGCATCACGCCGGACGACGACGGGCGCCGACAGGCCGGGGAGCCTCGCCTCACCGTCCACCTCCGGTAGCGCTTCGCGTGACCAGATCCAGTACAACCGGGCCGATCCCGCGCCGAGCACGGCGAGGGTGATGACGGCCAGGATCGCGGCGCGGCCCAGCCCGCGGACGAGCGGCGACCAGCGCGTCATCGGCGCTTCACGTCGAGGCTCGCGTCGAGGCGGTCGAGCGAGGCCCGCAGAGTGCGGGCGAGCGGAGAGCGGCCGGAGAGGTCGGGCCCGGGAGAGCCGGGGATCCCGCGGGGGTCACGCAGCCCGATGCCGTGCCGCGCCAGCATGCGCGTGTAGGCCTGGCGGCGGCGGCGGAATGCCTGCAGCGTGGCGCGGTAGCCCAGCTCCGCGACCACGCGGCGGGCGCCGTAACGCAGGATGTTGTAGCGGAACATCCGCAGGTCCTCCGGGTCGGGCTCGAGAAGCAGGATGTCGACGTCGGGATGCTCGGCGCGATAGCGTTCGAGGCCGTACTGCATGCGCCCGTGGAGCATGATGCGGAGGGCCTGATCGAGCACGTAGGCGACACCGCGGCCGCTGAGCGGCCCCGGCAGCGGAGGGTGCGCGCCGTCGTTGCGCAGCGGGACCATCGGGTTGATGCAGAGCACGAGCCGCGCCCCTTCCCGGATGGCGAGGTTGACGTGGGCGGTCTTCTTGACGCCGCCGTCCACGTAGTCGCGCCCGCCGATCCGCACGGGCCGGTAGAGGCCGGGAAGGGCGGCCGAGGCCTGCACCGCCCGCGACACCGGCACGTCACGCCGGCCCTTCGCTCCGAAGGCCACCGCCTCCCCGCGATCGAGGTCGACGGCCACCACCCGCAGGGGCCGCGCGAGGGCCGCGAAATCGTCGGCCACGCCGCGGCGATCGAGGATCTCGGCGATGCTCTCCGCGACGCCGGAGCTGTCGAGCAGCCCCGCGGGCAACAGCTCGAACAGCGAAAGGGCGGCGTCGGAGAGCGACCCCGCGCCCCCGGGCAGCGCCTCGACGAGCGCGCGGAACAGAACTCCCGGCGCTTGCCGCGAGCGGGCGAGGACCTCGCCGAGCCCCAGCCGGAACAGAGGCGGCACGACGCGGCCCAGCGGGCGGCGGGCGACGCTCTCGTCGTACATCTCCCGCGGCGAGACGCCCGCCGCGAGCAGCGTCGAGACGAAGGCGCCGCCGCTGACGCCGACGTAGAGGTCGAGGTCGAGGACGCTGCGGTCCAGCAGCTCCTCCAACGCGTGCAGGGCGCCGATCTCCCACACCGCTCCCGTCACGCCGCCTCCGGCGCAGACGAGAGCGACCTTCGGCCGCCCGGTCTTGCCTCGTCTCGGTCTCAAGCGCCCGAGTCTATGCGCGCGCACCCCGCCGGCGCGAGCGCGCCCGGAAGGCGTCGATCTTGCGCGACAGCTCGTCCACCTTCCGGGTCAGCTCGGCGATCTCCCGCCGGTTCGGGATGTTCAGGCGGGCCAGCGTGCCCCGCACCGCCTCGTCGACCCGGCGGCCGAGGCTCGTCTTGTCGCGGCCCAGCCGCTGCTGCAGCTCCTTCATGCGAGCCTCCATCTGCCGGTAGGCCTTGCGTCCCTCCCGGTCCAGGCGGGAGCGGATCTGGCCCACGAGGGCGACCCCGTGCTCGCGTAGCCAGACGGGGACGGTCCGGGCGGCGCTCGCGGACGGCCGGCGGGGTGCGCTCCGGCGGTTCACCGTCGTTCTCTTCGAAGCGGTCATCTCATCTCTCCTTCATCCTGCGGCGGGACGCGCGCCCGGCCCGCCGGCGGCGCGTGACGGACGGCTCCGCCAGATGCGTCTCGAGGGACAGCAGCCTCTCGCGGAGGCCGGCCAGCGAAGGGTGGACCTCGCCGCCCGTCCCATCGAGGAGCCGATGGACGCGGGCCTCGAGGCCGTGCTGGGCCTCGGCCACCAGCCGCTGCACCGCGCCCGCGATCTCCTGGCGGAGGGCCAGGCCCTCCTCCAGCGTCAGGCGGCCGCGCGCGAGGAGGCCGGCCACGATGCGCTCGGCCTCCCGGCGGGCCTGCGCCGCCGCCTGGGCCGGCTCGGGCCACGTCGCGCGCCGGCCGCGGGGGCCGAAGCCGAGCCGGATGAGGCGGGCCAGTACCTGGCCGGGAATGCGCGCCGTCCGCTCCCTCACGCCCTCCAGGATCACCTGCGCCATCACCAGGGCCGTCAGGTCCTCGCCCGTGCGCTGGTCCTCCACGCCGACGTCCTCGCCCTGTCCGACCATCCGGGCCAGGTCCCCGAGCACGACGTAGCGGCGCTCGCGGGTGTCGTAGAGCTTGCGGTTGTCGTACCGCCGGATCAGGCGGCGGGCGGCGGGGTCGTTTCTCGGCACGCCGGCAATCTAACGCACTGCGTCATGATTGTCAAACAAGATTGACGCAGCGAGTCAAACGGTCGGGGCGGGGGAAGTGGGGCTAACGCCGGGCGAGCTTCAGGCCGTCATCGGCCCAGGACCGGGGAGGGAAGCGGCGGGCGTGCAGGATGAAGCCAAGGCCGAGCGCGGCCCCGAAGGCGAGGGCGACGAGCACGCAGACGCCGGCGAGGGCGAACGAGCTCAGGACCACTCCCACCAGGTCGAAGGTCGGCTTCTGGACCTTGATCCACGTCACGGACTGGACGAGCAGCGGCAGCGTCAACGACGATCCTCCCCCGAAGCCACTGTACTTTTCCGCGGAGCCTGGGTCAACTGGCGGCTCTGGGTGCGGTTGAGAGCGTCGAGATACGCGCGCACTCCCTCGAGGAGGCTGGCCGCGATGCGCTCCCGATAGTCGGCCTTCTTGAGACGCTTCTCGTCCTCGGGGTGGCTGAGGAACGCGATCTCGGCCAGGATGCTCGGCATGTTGGCCCCGATGAGGACGTAGAAGGGGGCGGTGTGGACGCCGCGGTCCTGCACCTCGGGGTCATGGGGGCGCATGTTCTCCACCATCGCCTCCTGGACGCTGGCCGCGAAGTCGCGGCTCTCGTCGACCTTGCTGTTGAGGGTGATGGCGCGGACGAGGTTCTGGAGGTCCTTGAGCGTGGCGGCGGAGATGGCGTTCTCGCGGGCGGCCACCGCCTCCGCGTGCGAGTCGGCGGCGAAGTTGAGGAAATAGGTCTCGATCCCCTTCGCCCGCGGGTTGCGGCTGCTGTTGGCGTGGATCGAAAGGAAGAGGTCGGCCCCCTTGGAGTTGGCGATCGCGGTCCGCTCCTCGAGGGGGATGAAGACGTCGGTGGAGCGCGTCATGACGACCTCGGCCCCCAGCTCCTTGCGGACGAGCCTCTCGACGCGCAGCGCCACGTCCAGGACCACGTCCTTCTCCTGCACGCCGCCGGGCCCGATGGTGCCGGGGTCGTGGCCGCCGTGGCCCGCGTCGATGACGATGCGCCGGGCGCCGAGGCCGAGCTGGCGGGCGAGGCTGTAGGAGCCGGCCCGGTTCGCCTGCGGCGGCAGGGGCGCCACCGGCTCCGCGCGGGCGCTCCGCGCCGTGGACGGCGGGGGAGACGGAGCCGTCGGCCGCGGGTTCGCGGCCGAGGGGTCGATCACCACGTCCCACGCCGGCGTGCGCCGCCCGGACGCCGCCACCGCGGGGCCCTCCACGGGCGTCACTCGGCGCGCCGGCATGCGTTCCGCGCCGGCCTCCGGCGGAGACGGGCCGGCAACGGGCGCGAGGCTCCGCGGCGCGGAGCTCGCCGCCGGAGGGGGGCCGGGGCTGCCCGAAGCGACGAGCGGTCGCGGGGTCGCCCTCACGTCCACCACCAGGCGCGTGGGGTTCTGCAGGTAGAAGAACGAGTAATCCTTCACGTCCTTGAAGTCGAGGACCACGCGCACGACGTCGTCGCGGTTCTGGCCGATCCGCACCTGCTTCAGCAGGCCGTCCCCGACCGGGAACGCGCGGTCGCTGAGGTTCGGGTGGAGGCGCGTGCCCGCGAGGTCGAGCCAGAGCCGGTCGGGATCCCGGATGCGGTCGCTGCGGATCTTCACCTCGTGCTCGAGGTCGAGGACCACGCGGGTCGACGTCTCGCCGCTCCAGAAGCGCAGGTTGAACACCTGGGCCAGCCCGGGCGGAGGCGGGGACGGAAGGGCGGCCTCCTGCACGGAGACGCGCCGGCGCGTCTGCGCCTTGACCTCCGCCGCGCGGACGGAGTTTGGAAACGCGTCGAGGTACTCGCGGGCGGCCGCGGCGATCCGCTTGCGGTCGGCGCTCTCCCGGGCGATCTCGAAGGCGGAGTGGAGCGCCTTCTCGCCCAGGCGGCTGCTCGGGTATCCGGCGACGAGCGCTCGATAGGCCTGGACCGCGTCCTCTTCGTAGCGCGGAGACTGGAAGCGCTTTGCCATCATCCGGTACATGTCGCCGATGGCGAGCAGCGAGTTGTCGCAGTACCCGCTCTGGGGGTAGCGGGCGATCACCCGGCGGAAGCGCAGGATGACGCGCTCCCATTCCGTGCGCTGTGCCTGCTTGCGCGGCGACGCCTTGAGCGCGGCCAGGCCGTCCGTGGCCTCGCGATAGAGCGCGCCGTCGGGTGAGGGGTCCGGCGTGGCCACGGGCCGGGCGCGCGCCTCGGCCTTCGCGTGCGGCTTCGCCGTGCGGGCGCCGGCCGCGGCGCAGGCGTCGGGCGGGAACGGCGGCACCGACGCCGCGAGCGCGACCGCCGAGACGAGGAGGAGACGGGGGCTCATTTCGGCCAGTGGTCCACCGTTTCGTAGTAATCGGCGGCGACCAGGATCTCCCGCGGCTTGGAGCCGTCGGCGGGGCCGACGATCCCCTCCCGCTCCATCATGTCGACGAGGCGGCCGGCGCGGGAGAAGCCGATGCGGAAGCGGCGCTGGAGCATGCTCGTCGAGGCCTGGCCGTTCGACACGACGAAGCGCGCCGCCTCGTCGAACAGCTCGTCCTTCTCGTCGACCTCGGCCGTCTCCGCCGCGCGCTCGATCTTGCCGACCGACTCGTCGAAGGCCGGCTTGCCCGTCTTCCGGAGATAGGACGTGAGCCGCGCGATCTCCGCCTCGGTGACGTAGGCCCCGTGGATGCGCAGGAGGCGCGCGCTGCCCGGGGGAAGGAACAGCATGTCGCCCTTGCCGAGGAGATGCTCCGCACCGATCGAGTCGAGGATCGTACGGCTGTCGACGCGGGCCGCCACGCGGAACGAGATGCGGGAGGGGAAGTTGGCCTTGATGAGGCCGGTGAGCACGTCGACCGAGGGCCGCTGGGTGGCGAGGATCAGGTGGATGCCCACGGCCCGGGCCATCTGGGCGAGCCGGGTGATGGCTTCCTCCACCTCGTGGGAAGACACCATCATGAGGTCGGCCAGCTCGTCGATCACGATCACGATGTAGTGGAGCGGCTTCAGCTCCTCCTCCTCGCCGTCGCCGTTCGTGAACGTGCGATCGCCGCCCTCGGCCCGGACGAGGTTGTTGAACTGCTCGATGTTGCGCACGCCCTCGGAGGCCAGCCGCCGGATCCGCCTCTCCATCTCGCCCACCGCCCACTTCAGGACGTTGGAGGCGATCTTGGCGTCGGTGACGACGGGCGTGAGGAGGTGCGGGATGTCCTCGTAGACGCCCAGCTCGAGCCGCTTGGGATCGATGAGGATGAGGCGCACCTCGTCCGGCGTCGTCTTGAGCAGGATGCTGGCGATCATGCAGTTGAGGCCCACGCTCTTGCCGGTGCCGGTGGAGCCGGCGATGAGGAGGTGCGGCATCGCGGTGAGGTCGGTGACGTAGGTGTCGCCGGAGACGGTCTTGCCGAGGCCGAGCGTGAGGCGCGAACCGGGGCGGCGAAACGTCTCGGACTCCACGATCTCGCGGAGATAGATCGTCTCCCGGACCTCGTTCGGGATCTCGATGCCGACCGTGCCGCGGCCGCTCATGCGGTCGATGCGGATCGACTCCGCCTCGAGCGCGAGCGCGAGGTCGTCGGCGAGGCCCACGATCTTCGAGTACTTCACGCCCGCGTCGGGCTTGAACTCGTAGGTCGTGACCACGGGCCCGGGGTGGATCTCCACCACGTTTCCCATCACCCCGAACTCCCCGCTCTTGGCCTGGAGGGTCTTGGCCTTCTCGAACAGGCGCGCCTTGTCGAGCGTGCCGCTCGAGCGCGCCTCGTCGAGGATCGACGCCGGAGGCAGGACGTAATTTCCGCGCACGGTCGGCGTCGCGGGCTTCTTCCGCTTCGGCTCCCGGGGCTCGGCCGCCTCGTCGTCGTCCTCCTTCGGCTCCCCCTCGGGTGCGGCGAAGGGCAGGGGCCGCTGGGCGGGAGCGGTCCCGGCCCGCAGCGGCAGGTCGACCAGCTCGTCGCCGTCCCCGGCCGGAGAGCCCTTCACCTTGCGGACACGGGGCAGGCTGTCGCTGCCCGGCGCTTCCCTTTCCTTCTGCGTGTGCTTCTTGATGACCTCGCGCCGCATCCTCTCCTTGCGCCGCGTCTCCAGGAACTGCGCCCACGCCGCCCGCAGCGCCTGCAGCCGGCTGCCGACCGCGGCGCCGAGCGCGGACAGGAAGGTGGCGAAGGAGAACTGCGTCGCCAGGATCAGCGACACGAAGAGGCAGGTGGCCACGACGATGTAGGCGCCGGTCCGGTTGAAGCTGCTCGTGAGGACGGAGGCGAGCAGCGTGCCCACCGCGCCCCCCGCGCGCACGCTCTCGCCCTCCACGGTGAGGGCGCCGAAGGTGAGGGCGAGGAACGCGCACAGCGAGAGCAGGAGCGCGCTCACGCCGCAGGCCTTGGTGTAGGGGGCCTCGATCGGCTTGCACCAGAAGAGCTTCCAACCGGTGACGCCGAGCACCAGGGGAAGGAGCAGCGCCGCCACGCCGAAGAGCTGCGGGACCAGCAGCTCGGCCAGGAAGGCCCCGATGGGCCCGATGAAGTTGCGCGCGGGCCCGCTCGCGCCCGCCTTGAAGAACGGGGCCGGATCGCCGGGATTGTAGGTGGCCAGGCTGATCAGGAGCATCAGCGCAAGGGCGAAGGAGCTGAGCCCCAGGAACTCCGCCAGCCGGCGCGACCGCGTGCTGCTCGCCATGCGGCTAGACCTCCATCACCACGGGAATGACCATCGGCCGGCGCTGGGTGCGCTTGCGGAAGAACCGGCGCAGCTCCTGGCGGAGCCGCTCGCGGGTGAGCGCGGGGTCGTGGCGCTCCTCCTCGGGACGCGACGCCACCGCTTCCGCGACCAGCCGGCCCGCATCCACCAGCAGCTCCGCGCCGCGCTCTTCCGCGTCCACGAAGCCGCGGGTCACGATCTCGGGCGCCGACTCCAGACGGCCCGTCTGCTTGTCGAGGACGACCACCGGAACCACGATGCCTTCCGCGGAGAGATGGCGCCGGTCCCGCACGACCACGTCCTCCAGGCCCTCGATGCCCGAGCGGTCGAGGAGGATGCGCCCGGCGGCGACCCGGTCGACCTTGCGGGCGCCGGACGACGAGAGCTCGATCACCTCGCCGTCCTCGGCCACGAGCACGCGGTCGGCGGGGACGCCGGCGCGCGCCGCCAGCCGCGCGTGCTGGGCGAGCATCCGGTATTCGCCGTGGACCGGGATCAGGTAGAGGGGGCGGACCCGGCCGAGCAGCTCGACGAGGTCGTCCTGGCTGCCGTGGCCGGAGACGTGCACGCGGGCCAGGCCGGGATGCACCACGTCGCAGCCGCGGCGGAAGAGGTTGCCGATGAGACGCGACACCGCGCGCTCGTTGCCGGGGATGGCGCGGGCGGAGAGCACGACCGTGTCCCCGGGGCCGGCGGAGACGTCGTGGTGCTCGTCGACGCTCACCATCGAGAGCGCCGAGAGGGGCTCGCCCTGGCTGCCGGCGACGAAGAGACACAGCCGGTCCGGAGGGTGCTGGGCCACCTCGCCCGCGGAGAGCAGCTCCGAGGGCGGGATGCGAAGAGCGCCCAGCTCGAG
>Ga0207646_10002385_pt1 | contig 22192 bp, 20 predicted proteins | sample KBSK5502metaG_FD_184343 | JGI IMG/M metagenome (GOLD analysis project Ga0207646, IMG submission 184343) | Corn, switchgrass and miscanthus rhizosphere microbial communities from Kellogg Biological Station, Michigan, USA - KBS K5-50-2 metaG... | ecosystem: Host-associated > Plants > Roots >... | reverse complement strand
AGGTCGGGATCCTTCTCGCCGCCCACGCGCGTCTTGCCCCGCACGACGTCGCGCGGCTCGATGCAATAGACGGTGACGCCAACCAGCGCGTCGGCGAGACCGAGCACGCAGAGCAGCTCGGTGGTGCTCGGGATGAGTGAAATGATGCGCTGCGGCGCCGCGGCGAGCTCCAGCGCGACGCCGGAGGCGTCCACCCGCGCCGGCGGTGTCACCCGATACGGCGGCTGCGGAGCCGGTCCACGAGCGAGAGCACCTCGCGGGTGCGCTCCGCGACCTCGGCGTCCCACTTCATGATTTCCCCCACCGGAGCCCTGCGGTCGATGGCCTCCTCGAGATTGGTCACGGCCACGCCGAACAGCTTGAGCACCCGCCGCGTTTCCTCGCTCGGCATTTAGGCCTCCAGGTCCAGCGCGGGAACTTCGGCCCAGCGCGCCTCGCCCGCGGGCTTGAAGTTCTTCGTGTTCACGAAGTGCATGCCGTGGTGCAGGTTGAGCTTGAACTTGCCGCCGCCGTAGCGCGCGGCGATCCACCCTTCTGGGTCGTCGAGGAAGGGCCCGGCCTCAGCCGACGGCAGCCGGACCAGCCACTTGAATCGAATGGTGCCGGCGTACGGCTCCTGCACGCCGAGCGTGGCGGTGACCTCCGGCCACACGCGCCCGAACTCTTCCAGCACTTGCTTGCGCGTCGGCCGCTCGACGCCGCGGTTGGTGAGGTTGCGCCGGAGGTACGGCTCGAGGAGGTCCCAGCACCACGTCGCGATCACTGGCGAGCGGAGTGTATCACGCGTCCGGGCGGCACCTCGGCCAGGAAGTTGGTCGCGCGCGCCTCGGCAAAGTCGGCGCGCGTGAGCGGTTGCGGAGGGGAGCCGTCCACTGCGGCCACCGCGTACCCGTGCTTGTCGAGCATGTTCCACAGCGCGCGACGGGCCTCCAACTCACGCCAACTCTCGAAGACGAGCGTGGGGGCCGTCCGCAGCAGATCCGCGGCGCCGCGCAACACCGCCAGCTCGGCGCCCTCGGTGTCGATCTTCACGAGGTCGGGCACGAGGCCACGCTCGGCCACGATGTCGTCGAGCGCCACCTGACGAACGGTGACGTTGTGGACCATGGCGTTGCGCCAGCGGGCGCGGACGTCCGGGAGGATGCTGGCGCGGCACGTGTCGCCCTCCGGAACCGCCAGCACCACCGTCGCGGCGCCCTCACCCACCGCGACCGGCTCGAGCTCGCACGCGACGCCGTTGGCGGCGCACCACGCGCGGAGCCAGCGATGACAGTCCGGATTGGGCTCGAACGCCAGCACGCGCGCGCCGTGGACGAGGAAGCGCAACGTGTGCAGCCCATAGTGCGCGCCGACGTCGAAGACCACGCGCGGTGGCCGCGGCCCCCGCAGCAAGACTTCGTAGAGCGCGTGCAGCTCGGGATCGTAGCCGTGGAAGCCGATCGCGGTCGGCCACGCGTCGGGGAAATCGCGCGTCAGGGGCAGGATGATGCGCCGGCCGGCGACATCGACAGTCCAGCGACCGCTCACACGCCACGTCGGGTCACAGCACAGATAGAAGAAGCGCTGACGCCAGACCGAGGACAGACGGCGATGCATCACGTTGACCAGGCGCAGCCCCGCGCCGCTGCTCACGAGTGTCCGTACCAGGGTACGGATGGGAGCACGTATCAACCTGCGCATGCTGACAGGAATCAGGCAAGTGCCATGCCCGGCGCAAACCCGCGATAACCGCAACGGTCAGTGCAAGGCACCGGGAGAAGCTGGAAAACGAATGGTAGATTGCAGACGTGAAGAATTTCGAGCTGGCGCGGATCTTCTACGACATTGCAAGCCTGCTGGAGGTGCGCGACGAGTCGCGCTTCCGCATCCGGGCCTGGCAGCGCGCCGCCCAGACGCTCGAAACGCTGACCGAGGACGTCACCACCGTCGCCGCGCGGGGCGCGCTCCGCACGCTTCCCGGCATCGGCAAGGAGATCGCCGCCCGCATCGAGGAATATCTGACAACCGGGCGCCTCGACATGCTCGAGCGTCTGCGCGAGAACCTTCCGCCCGACTTCCTCAGCCTGCTCGACGTTCGCGGTCTCGGCCCGCGCACCGCCCGCACCCTCTGGGAGCTCCTCGGCATCGACACCGTCGAGCGACTGGAGGAGGCCTGCCGCAGCGGTCGCGTGATCGGCGTGGCCGGCATCCAGAAGAAGACGTGCGAGAACCTCCTGAAGGCGATTGCCCAGTACAAGGCCGGCCGCTCGCGTGCGCTGCTCCCGACGGCGCGGGCCGTGGCCAACCAGGTGGCCGCCGCCTTGCGCGCCCACGGCGGCGTCGACCGGCTGGAAATCGCGGGGTCGCTGCGCCGGATGCGCGAGACGGTCAAGGACATCGACATCCTGGTGACCTCGACCGAGCCCGCGCGCGTGATCGAGACGCTGGTGAGCCTGCCGTCGGTGGCCGAGATCACGGCGCGCGGCGAGACGAAGGTCTCCGTCCGCCACCAGGACGGGCTGGCCATCGACCTGCGCGTGGTTGCGCCCGAGGCGTTCGGCGCGGCGCTGCAGTACTTCACCGGCTCCAAGGCCCACAACGTGCGGCTGCGCGAGATGGCCGTACGGCGGGGGCTCAAGATCAGCGAGTACGGCGTCTTCAACGAAGAGACGGGGGCGCGTGTGGCCGGCGAGACGGAAGAAGACGTCTACGCGGCCGTGGGCCTTGCCTGGATCGCGCCGGAGCTGCGCGAGGACGGGGGCGAGATCGACGCCGCCCGCGAGGGCCGGCTTCCCCGGCTCGTCGAGCGTGCTGATCTGAAAGGTGACCTGCACGATCACACCGAGTGGTCCGACGGCCATCATCCCCTCGAGCGCCTGGTCGAGGCCGCCGAGGCCCGCGGCTACGAGTACGTGATCGTTTCCGATCACTCGCGCTCACTCACGATCGCTCAGGGCCTCAGCATCGAGCGTCTGCGCCAGCAGCGCGCCGAGATCCGCGCGGTCCAGGCGCGTCACCGGATCCGCATCCTTGCCGGCACCGAGTGCGACATCCTGGAGGACGGCGCGCTGGACTTCCCCGACGAGGTTCTGGCCGAGCTGGACGTGGTCGTGGCGTCCGTGCACTCCCGGTTCAAGCAGGATCGCGCGACGATGACCGCGCGCATCGTGCGCGCCCTCGTCAGTCCCCACGTCGACATCCTCGGCCATCCGACGGGGCGCCGCCTGGGCTCACGCGATCCATACGACGTGGATCTCGACGCCGTGTTCGCCGCCGCGCGCGCGCACGGCAAGGCGGTCGAGATCAATTCGTCGCCCGAGCGGCTCGATCTGAACGACGCCCACGCCCGGCGCGCGGCCGAGGCCGGCGTCCTGCTGTCGATCAGCACCGACACCCACTACCTCTCCGAGCTCGACAACGTCGACCTGGGCGTGGCGGTCGCGCGTCGAGCCTGGCTCGCCCGCGACCAGATCCTCAACACCCGCCCGCTCGACGCGCTGCTCTCGTGGACCCGTCGCGCCTAGCGCGTGGCTCCGAAATCACGAGCCAAGCAAACGCTTCGCGAGACGATCTGGGCGCAGCTCACGCGCCGCCGTCTCGGCCGCTTTCCCTTTCCGCTGACCGACCGCATCCCGAACTTCCGCGGCGCCGAGGCCGCCGCCGAGCGGCTCGCCACGCTGCCCGAGTGGACCGCGGCGCAACGGCTCAAGTGCAATCCCGACGCGGCGCAGCTGCCTGTGCGCCGCGCGGCGCTCGCCGCCGGCAAGCACGTCTTCATGGCGGTGCCGCGCCTGAGCGCGGCGAAGTGCTTCGTGCATCTCGACCCTGCGCGCCTGCGCGGCAGTGTTGCGCAGGCCGCGACGATCGCCGGTGCGGCAACGCTCGGCGTGCCGGCCGGCCCTGAGGCGCTGGGTCACATCGATCTGATCGTCGCCGGCTCCGTCGCCGTCGATCAGCGCGGCGGGCGTCTCGGCAAGGGCGGCGGCTACAGCGATCTGGAATTCGCTCTGGCGGTGGTCCACGGCGCGGTGGACGAGCGCACGCTCGTGGTGACGACGGTGCACGACGCGCAGGTCGTGCGTGGCCGGATCCCGATGACGTCGCACGACGTGCCGGTGGACGTCGTGGCGACGCCGACGCGGCTGATCCGGACGCGGCGCGCGGTCCCGCGGCCCGCCGGGATCGACTGGAAGGAGCTGAGCGACGAACAGCTCGCGGCGATGCCGCCGCTGGCCGCGCTCGCACGACGCGCTTCACGCAGGCGGTAGACTTGCAGTATGGACGCCCTGGAGCGGACGTGTCCGCGTGCGGCGCCGCCATCGAAGACGACGATGCCAGCGTGTTCTTCGACGGCGAGATGTACCACGTCGGCTGTGCGCCCGGCGCCCCGCCGTGGCCGCCGCCACCCCGCCAGCCCCGCTGGGACTGAAGCAACAATCAGGAGCGCCTATTCTGGCGCAGCCCCGCGCGCCTCGTCGTGAGCCCCTGAACGCCTCGGGTCCGGCGAGAGAAAGGAGACCAACCATTCCGAAGTTGTGAACGAGCCGTGCCTCGGTCCTCGATCCCTGGAGGGAACATGTCTCAGAATGCCGCGGTTTCAACCAGCCGGCGCGCGCTTGCCGCGCTGGTGCCCGTCGCGCTTCTCGCCCTCATCGGCATCACGGCGGCACCGGCCGCCGCCGAGACCTGCGAAGGCCTCGGAAGTCTCTCCCTGCCACACACCACGATCACGATCGCCGCGTCGATTCCGGCTGGCACCTTCACGCCGCCGGTCGGTGCGCCGCTGACCGGGCTTCCGGCTTTCTGCCGAGTGGTTGGCACTTCACACCCGACGGCCGACTCGAACATCGGCTTCGAAGTGTGGATCCCGGCCGGCGCCGCCTGGAACGGCAAATATCTGCAGGTGGGCAACGGTGGCTTCGCGGGATCCATCCCGTATGGCGCGCTCGGCAACGCGCTCCAGCGCGGCTACGCGGCGGCCGGCACCGACGACGGCCACGTCGCCGGCGGCACGAACGCCGCCTGGGCGCTCGGACATCCTGAAAAGATCATCGACTTCGGCTATCGCGCGCTCAAGGAGACGACGGACAACGCGAAGGCGATCATCGCTGCGCTGACGGCAACCAGTCCGGCGCGCTCCTATTTTGTCGGCTGCTCGGACGGCGGTCGCGAGGCCTTGATGGAGGCGCAGCGCTTCCCTGCCGACTTCGACGGCATCGTCGCGGGGGCGCCGGCGAACTTCTGGACGCATCTGCTCGCCGCGGCGGCGTGGACGCAGCAGGCCCTGCTCGAGACGCCAGGGAGCTACATTCCGCCCGCCAAGCTTCCGGCGGTCCAGGCGGCGGCGCTCGCCGCCTGCGACCTCGTCGAGGACGCCATCCAGGACGGAATCGTCGGCGATCCGCGCGACTGCACCTTCGATCCGACGGTGCTGCAGTGCACCGGTGCGGACACCAACGCGTGTCTGACCGGGCCACAGGCCACCGCGCTGAAGAAGATCTACGCGGGCCCGCACAATCCGCGCACCGGGGCCCTGATACATCCCGGCCACGAAGCGGGCGCCGAAGCCCCGCCTGCGTCGTTTCCCGCGTGGGAAACGGGTCCCTCGCTCGCGGCCATCGGTAACGCGCTGCTGAATCAGTTCTCGGTGAACTTCTTCCGCTTCATGGTCTTCGATGACGCCACCTTCGACATCCGCACCCTGAACTTCGATAGCGACATCGCGTTCACGGACAGCAAGCTCGTCAACGGCCAACCGCTCGCCTCCGTGCTCAACTCGACCAATCCCGATCTCAGCGCGTTCCAGAAGCACGGCGGCAAGCTGATCCACTATCACGGCTGGAACGATCCCGCGATCGGGCCGCGTAACAGCATCAACTACTACGAAAGCGTCGCGACGGCGCAGCGGCCCGGAAAGGGCCAGGGCAAGGGCGAGGACAAGGTGGGGCTCAGCCGGACACAGGATTTCTACCGCCTGTTCATGGTCCCGGGGATGCTGCACTGCGGGGGCGGTCCCGGCCCCAACACGTTCGGCCAAGGGGCTCCGCTCGCCGACGCCGATCACGACGTCGTGAAGGCGCTCGAGCAGTGGGTCGAGCACGGCATCGCGCCGGATCGCATCATCGCCACGAAGTTCGTGAACGACAACCCCGCGAACGGCGTCGCCCTCACACGGCCGCTGTGCCCATATCCCCAGGTCGCGGTCTTGGCACGGCCGGGCGCTGACACGAACGACGCGCATAACTTCATCTGCGTGGACGACGAGCGGGGCTCGACCCGCTAGACGGCAATGGGTGTGGGGGCCTGTCGGGCCCCCCACCTCTCGAGGGCGTAGACTCGGGGTCGTTCGGTGAGAGGGTGATCGGACCCAGGAAGGAGCCGATCATGACCGCTCGTGCGACCCCGACCGTCGATTCCCTGTCCGATCCCGCGCATGACGCCGCTCGCCTCTATCAGGAGGGCATGATCGCCGGCGTCATCGGCGCCGCCACCCCGCCAGCCCCGCTGGGACTGAACGACCTTCGAACTCAAAGGCTGAGCGCCCTCACCCAGGTCTTGAACTCGGGCGTCACGGACGAAAACCGGATTTTGCTCCGACTCGGTGTTCCCTCGAACAACTCGACGACCTTGGCATAAATCTCGCCCGACGGATTGCCCAGCGGTGTCACGGCAACACTGATCTGCAGATTGCTCAAGACCGCGGGCCTGAGATGAGACTCCATGCCCGCCTCGAGCGCGGACAGCGCCGTCAACTGGCCCTCGTGCACTGTCCGCCCGACGAACTTTTCCTCCAGGACCGTGAACCGGACCGGCAGCGGCGAGGCGACCGGGTGCAGCGGCACGGCCCTCGACGGCAGCGACAGCGCAAAGGGCTCGCCAATGGCACCGATCTCGTACAGGAGCAGGCTCCGCGACGCGCCCTTCGGCTCGACCCGACACTGTCCGTCGATCCGCACCGGCGCCTTGATTTTCCCCCGCGTGTCCTCGGAAATCAGCAGCTGCCCGCCGATGGTGAAAGATTCGATGCGCCCGGCCAAATTCACGTTGGCGCCGACCGCCGCGTATTTCGTACGGCGCAGCGACCCGATGTTGCCCACGATCACCCGCCCCGTATGCACTCCGATGCCCATCTCGAGCTCGACTGCGCCCTTGGCGACAAGACGCTGGTTGAGCTCGGTCATCGCGAGCTGCATGGCCAGTCCGCACGCGACGGCCTTCTCGGCATGATCATCGCAGACCACTGGCGCGCCGAAGATCACGAGGATGGCGTCGCCGATGATCTCATTGATGGTTCCCTGGTGACGACCGATGACATCCACCATGGCCTCGAGATAGAGATTGAGAATCTCGATCACCTCGTGCGGGCTGAGCCGCGCGGCCATGGCGGTGAAGCCGCGCAGGTCGGACATCAGGATGCTCGCTTCACGTTCCTCTCCGCCGAGATCCAGAGCCTCTGGCGCGCGCAGAAGGCTCTCGGCCACCTCCTCTGACACATAGCGCCCGAAGGCATGCCTCACGAGCTCATGGGCTCGGGCCAGCTCCACATTCTTCTCCGCAAGACTGCGGCGCAGCTGGTCGACGGTCACGTGCGTACTCACCCGCGCGAGGAGTTCGTGCGCGTTGAACGGCTTGGCGACGTAGTCCACCGCGCCGACCTCGAAGCCCTTGACGATGTCGGTGGTCTCCGTCTTCGCCGTGAGGAAGATAATCGGAATGTCCCGCCAGGTTTCAGAGTTCTTGATGCGCCGGCAGGTTTCGAAGCCATCGAGGTCCGGCATCATGACGTCCAGGAGGATCAGGTCGGGGTGGATGCGCTGCAAGACGTCCAGCGCCTGATGTCCGTTTGTCGCGACGCTGAGCTGATACCCTTGCGCTTTCAAGATGGTCGCGACGGTCTGAATGTTGCCCGGCGTGTCGTCGACCACCAATATCCGCTCGTTCATGACGGACGCCGCATATCAGGCGCCGCGGGCCTTCGCGGCCTGCTCGAGCATGGCGTGCGCCTCGTCAAAGGCGTAGCCCTGCACGTGCTGCTCGAACGCCGCAAGGTGGTCCGGTGAGAAGAGCGAACCGAACGTGTCGCGATGCGATTCCAGGAAATCCGCCGCGCCAGGGTCGAACTCGGTGAGCTGCTTGCGCATCTGGGCCACGAGGGCCTTGATCACCTCCGCATCGACGGGGGCGGCTGGTGACGGCGCCGCGACGGCTGACGTTTGCTCTGGGGCGAGCGCAGGACGCATCCGGCCGAACAAGCCGGCAAGCTCCTCGGCGACCCGCTGGCGCAACGTCTCGATCCGGGGGGCCTCGCCACGGCTGGCGATGGCTTTTTCGAGCTCAGCTGCCGCAGCCTGCAGAGCACCGGCGCCGAGGTTGCCCGCCACTCCTTTGAGCGTGTGGGCCAAGCGTTCGGCCGCGCCGTGGTCGCCCGTCGCCATGCATTCCGCGATGCGGTCAGGCGCGTTCGACTGCTGGTCGACGAACTGACGCAAGAGCTTCAGATAGAGCCTCCGGTTCCCCGCGACGGATAGGAGACCGTCAGACGTGTCGAGACCTTCGACGGACGGGAGGGGCGCCTCTTCGGCGGGACGTCCCTCTGTCGGCCGACCGGACGACGCGTCATGAGACACGACAGCGAGCGGATTCAGACCGGCGTCCCCTGCCCCGGCAGGTCGGTGGTAGTGGCGAAGCGTCTCGAGCAGTGCACCGGGATCTATGGGCTTGGAGACGTGGTCGTTCATGCCGGCGGCGAGGCATCGCTGCCGCTCCTCGATCGTGGCGTGGACGGTCATGGCAATGATCGGCAGGCTCGCGAAGCGCCCGTCGCCCCGTATCCTCGCCGTGGCCTGGTAACCATCCATCTCCGGCATCTGGAGGTCCATCAGAACCAGGTCGTACGATGGCGGCTGCGGACCGTCCAAGAGGATCTCGACGGCCTCGCGTCCGTTGTGTGCGACCCGCACGGTCGCCCCGGCGCCCTCGAGGAGTTCGATAGCGATCTGCTGATTGATCTCGTTGTCCTCGGTCAGCAGGATCCGGGCGCCAAGCAGCCGGCCCCATTCTTCCTGCCTCCGCGCGGCGGCCGTGACGCCGCCTGGTCCTGGCTCGGCGAACACATTCATCAGGGTGCCCACGATCATGGACTTGGTGACCGGCTTGGCGAGGAAACCTTCGAGATGGAGCCCCTCGGCTTCCTCGCGCACCTCCTCGAACGCGGTCACGAGCACGATCGCGGGCTGATGGTGCAAGCTCGTGTCGCTCTTGATCCGACGGCTCGCCTGGAGCCCGTCCATGCCGGGCATGCGCCAGTCCATGAACACGATGTCATAAGGCTCCACCGCGTCCTGCTGCTTGACTGCGGCAATGGCCTCGGGACCGGACGCGACCATATCAACCCGGCTGACCAATGTCCGCAACGGCTCATGCAGGATCTCGCGCGCCGCGGGATTATCGTCGACGACCAGCATCCGAACGCCAGCGAGCCGCTCGGGGACCACCTTCCCCGAGCCCTTCGGCGCGCCGAGCCAGACGGTAAAAAAGAAGGTGCTGCCGACGCCCGGCTCGCTTTCCAGCCACACGCGCCCGCCCATCGCCTCCACCAACCGGCGAGAGATGGTCAGGCCGAGCCCGGTGCCGCCATGCGTGCGCGTCGTAGACATGTCGGCTTGCGTGAACGGCTGGAACAGCTTCGCGGTCTGTTCCCGCGTCATGCCGATTCCCGTGTCTCGCACTGAGCATTTGAGCTGCACTTTCTCGTCCGTGCGTTCGAGCACTTCAACCGTGAGCCGGATCTCTCCGCGCTCAGTGAACTTCACCGCGTTGTTGACGAGGTTCGTCAGGACCTGGCCGAGCCGGAGCGGGTCACCGCGCAGACTCTCGGGGACCGCGGAAGACACGTGGGCGAGGTATTCGATGCCCTTGTCCTGGGCCTTCTGAGCCGTGAGGGTGGTGACGGTGCTGATGACCTGGTCCATTCCGAACTCGATGGTCTCGAGGTCGAGCCGCCCCGCTTCGATCTTCGAGAAATCAAGGATGTCGTTGATGACACCCAGGAGGGACGTGCCGGCGTCGTGTACCCTGCCGACGTAGTCACGCTGCTTGGCGCTGAGCTGCGTCTTGAGGGCGAGGTGAGACAGACCGATGATGGCGTTCATCGGTGTGCGAATCTCGTGGCTCATGTTCGCGAGGAACATGGATTTCATCTCGGTGGCTTCTTCGGCCTTCTGCCGGGCCTGCTTGATCTCTTCCTCGGCCTGCCTGCGCTCGGTGACGTCCTCGAGCATCCACACTGTGCCCCGTGACAGGTCGCCGGCCTCCACGGCGCGGCCGCTCAAGCGGCACCAGAAGAGCTCGCCGCTCTGACGCCGGAGCTGCTGTTCGCGCTGGTGGGTTTCGCCTCGCGCGAGTTGCTCGTACACCGCCCCGCCGGCGGCCGCGTGGCTCTGGTCGTCCGGATACCAGATCCGGGTGGGTTGCCCGAGCTGTTCTCCGCGTTCGAAGCCGAATAGCTCATCGAGCCTCGAGTTCGCTCGCACGATGATCCGATCCTTGATGAACGCAATGCCCAGCGTGGCCGACTCGAGAGTCGCGGTTTGCTCCTCGTCGGTGAGTCGTAGCGCGGCCGTCGCCAGCTCCACCTTTTCGTTGATCACGCGATTGCGCTTGATGAGACTGGCCATGAACATCGCAATCAGCAGGGTCGCCGTGATGCCTCCGATCAGGGTCATCGCCGCGAGCGCATCGTCGGGCCCGTTCCCATACTGCTTCGTCACACCCCAGACGATCTCCAGATCGGCGCCTCCCGTCGCCGCCCGCGTGACAAGCTCCTCCACCAACGGTTGATCCGGTTCGTCCTGGATGATCGGCCGGGTCTCCGGCGCCTTCATGAATTTGCCTTTCAACGTCAGGTAGAAGCCCTGTGGCGTCGGCGTCCCGAGCAACGCACTCTGCAAGGTGGCGTACTCAAGCTTCCCGACGAGAATCGTGGGGGTCTTGACGTTGCTCAGGGCGATCATCACCGGCGACATCGCCTTCCCGTCCCCCGAGCTGACGGGCGGACTGAGCACGAACTGATTGCGCCGCGCGAGGGCTAATTCGATCACCGGCTGAAGCTTGACGAAGCCGTTCGCCGCATCATTTTCCAGGAACTCGAAGTTTCCCGACGATATGGCCAGCACCCACTCGCCCTTCGTATTCCGCTCCAGCATCGCCGCCGCTCCCAGGAGACCGGTGGTGGCTCGTGACTCCATGGCGTCGAAGGCATTCAGGAATGCCTCGGGCTGAGTCTGGTAGGCGTTCTCCACCAAGGCAGCCAGGCCTGAGAGCGGCGCGTAGCTGTCGTCCAGCCAGCCGAGCAGCATCGTCGAGAGCCGCTGCGCCTCGGATTCCGAGCGCGCGATCCAATGGCGCTCGGCGCTCCGGTAGAGCGTGTAGCTGACCGACAGCGATGCGGTGATTCCCGCGGCAATCACCAAGGCAAGCAGCCACGTGTACCGCGTTCTCGGATGTTCCGGCGCCACGTCGGGCCGCGCAGGCGTTGGAGCCATATCGGGCGTTAATTGGTGGTGCTGAAGATGCGGCGGAAGCCGGGCGGTGCGAGGCTTGAGTCGACGTCGAACCGGTTGACGCTGCTGCCGTCGACCAGCAATACCGGCGCGCTGACGTGCTTGAGGTGGTCCCTTCCCTCCAGAATGCGAACCACCAGGTCGACAGCGAGCTTCGTCTGGAGAGCCGGCTGGTCGGTCGGCGCCGCGACGATCGTGTGACGCTGAATGCCGCGATAGACTCCCGAACCGAAGTAATAGGAGATCACCTTGATGCGCTCCGACAGCTTGCGCTCGCGCAGCACCTGCACCGCGGCTTCCGCAGTCACGGCCGTCCCGGCGATGTAGTCGATATCTTTGTGCTGATCGAGGGTCGCATTGAGCAGCTTGGCCTGTTCTGTGATCCCGGTGTCGCCGAAATTTGTTTCGACAATGGTGATCTTCGTGCCTTTCACCGCGTCGCGGAGGCCCTGATCGCCCGCCGACACCCACCCAGCCCCCTTTGGTCCTGGGAACCACGCGATGCGGACGAGCTTCCCGTTCGCGCCGGTCAATTTCTTGAGGTATTCGCCGGCAGCCAGGCCCATGTCGTAGAAGTCTGCCCCCACCCGCGCGGCCACGGCCTTGGAGCTGACCCCGTTGATGAGGTCCACGACCGGGATGTTCCGATTGGAGTAGGAAGCGATCAGATCGTTCAGGCCATCCGCCGAAATGGCCCCGAGGATCAGACCATCGGCCCCGCCCTTCACACATTCGGCGATCTGCTGCCTCTGCGTGTGCAGATTTTCGTAGCCATCGGCCTCGAACAGATCCAGCCGCACCCCGAGACGTCTCGCTTCCTGGATCGCGGCGAAGTTGACCGCCAACCAGTAGTCGTCCTTCAGATGGGGGATCGACGCGCAGACCTTCCACGGCTTCGTCGCGTGCGTCAACGGCACGTAGTCTTTCCGAACGTGCCGCCGCTGCTGATTGAACGGCGGCTCCCAGACGTCAACCGCGAATGGCTTGGTATCGTCCGCCGTACGCGCCGCAGTCGGCGCCAGAAACATGCATGCGACGATCGCGGTCACGAAAGAGACTCTGATGGACATTGTCAGTCTCCCGACGGTTTTGTCGCCGTCGCCACCGGACGCCGAACAACCAATGGCCGGCGGCGATGTGGGGGCCTCAAAGCCTCCACCCGCAAATGGTTGGGATATGTCCGGCGAGAGAACGAAGCGCGCGCTCACTCCCCCCCGATGGGCGACTTCATACCGCCGTCGGCTCAACGGTGCGCCGTTGGTACAGCAACGTCGACGCTCACGTCCTCTTTGGAGGCTCGACAATGGATGGGCGATGCGTGGCGCGGTTTTTTCGCAAGAAGGTGACAGCGACCGAAGAACGTAGGTCCGGGCAGATCGAACGCCACCGAGGCCGTGAGTCCCCACAGCCGCAAGGTCTGGGGGCCGGCGCCGCCTCGTCGTCGCCTACGCATCATCCCGGGCGTAGACTCGGGGTCGTTCGGTGAGAGGGTCGATCGGACCCAGGAAGGAGCCGATCATGACCGCTCGTGCGACCCCGACCGTCGATTCCCTGTCCGATCCCGCGCGTGACGCCGCTCGCCTCTATCAGGAGGGCATGATCGCCGGCGTCATCGGCGCCGCCACCGTGGCGCTATGGTTCCTGCTGGTGGACACCGCCGCGGGGCGTCCCTTTTACACCCCGACCGTGCTCGGCACCGCGATCTTCCGTCATTCGGCCCTCGCCTCGCCCGGGACGCTGCCCGTCTCGCTGGAGATGGTGGGGATGTTCACGTGGATCCACGTGCTCGTCTTCGCCGCGCTGGGTGGCCTCGTGTCGCGGCTGCTCGCCACGGTCGAGCGCAACCCGTCATGGGGATTCGGGTTGCTGCTGCTCTTCGTGGTCTTCGAGTTCGGGTTCGTCGCGGCGGCGGCGCTTCTCGCCTCGCCGGTTCTGCGCGTCATCCCGTGGCCGTCGGTGCTCGCCGCCAATCTCCTGGCGGCGGCGACGATGAGCGCCTACTTCTGGTGGCGCCATCCGAACCTCGTCGTGAGGCCCTAAGAAGTGGGGGGCCCCGACATGGCCCCCCACCGTTCTACGTCTCCTGCGGCCTCATCCACGCGCGCGGACCCTGCGAAGGCGTCCAGGCGGCGAAGCGATCGAGCAGCTCGGCCGGCGCATCGGCGAAGAGCAGCAGGGCAAGATGCTCGCGGCGCACGAAGCCCTCGCCGGCGGCGTGCGAAAGCCAGTGAAGCAGGCCGTCGTAGTAGCCCTCCACGTTCAGCACGCCCACCGGCTTGTCGTGGATCCCCAGCTGCGCCCACGTGAGCACCTCGAGCGTTTCCTCGAACGTGCCGAGCCCGCCGGGCAGCGAGATGAAGCCGTCCGCCAGCGCATTCATCGTGGCCTTGCGCTCGTGCATACTGCCGACGACGCGCAGCTCGGTGAGGCCCGCGTGCGCGAGCTCCTTGGTCGCGAGCGGCCGCGGGATCACGCCGATGACCTCGACGTGGGCGGCCAGCGCCGCGTCGGCCAGCACGCCCATGAGACCGACGGAGCCGCCGCCGTAGACGATGCCGAGTCCACGCTCGGCGCAGGCGGCAGCCAGCCTGCGCGCCGTGGCCGCGTAGGTGGGACGCGCGCCGGCATTGGAGCCGGCGAAGACGCAGACGCGCTTCACGCTCCGCCGAGCCAGTCGCGCGCGAACTCGGCGGTCAGCGCGCCGGTATAGACCTCCTCCACCGGGCCCTCGAGCCGCAGCGACCAGTCGGGTCGTACCTCGATGACGAGCGTGCCGCCCGGCATGCGGACGCTGACCCGGCCGTGACGGCACAGGCCGTTCTTCACGGCCGCGGAGGCGGCGCCGCAGGACGAGGAGCCGGAGGCCAGCGTGTAGCCGGCGCCGCGCTCCCAGATCAGGATGTCCAGCGTGTCGGGGGCGGCCGCGCGCGCGAACTGCACGTTGGTGCGCTGGGGGAACGAGGCATGGCGCTCGAGCAGCGGGCCGACGCGGCGGACCTCGGCCTCATCGAGGCGATCCACGAACACGACACAGTGCGGATTGCCGACGGATACCACCGTCGCCGTGACCTTACCGCCGTCCGGCAGCTCCAGCGGCACCGCCACCGCGTCGCGATCGGGACCGGTCATCGGGATCGCGGAGGCGCGGAAGCTCGCGGTGCCCATCTCCACGGTGACGAAGCTCATCCGGCCGTCGCGCACGTGACACGTGCACTCCACCACCCCGCCCTTGGTGTCCACGCGGAACGTGGGACGCCCGCGCGCGTGGCCGTGGTCCCACAGGTACTTGGCGAAGATGCGCAGGCCGTTGCCCGATTTTTCGGCCTCGCTGCCGTCGGGATTGAAGATGCGCAGTCCGAAGTCGGCGCGCGTCGACGGCACCTTCAACAAGATGCCATCGGACCCGACACCCCAGTTGCGGTCGCACACGCGCTCGATCGCGCGCGTGTCGAGCGGCCGCGGCAGGTCCGCCTCATCGAGGACGATGTAGTCGTTGCCGAGGCCGTGCCCCTTCGCGAACGGAATCATGCGCGCACGAGATCCACGCGCCGGCCGGTGGCGGCGGCCAGGTAGCCGGCGTAGATGACCTCGACCGTTTCGCGCGCGAGCGCGCCGCCGGAGAGCGGCTCGCGCCGCTCGGCGATCGCGGCGACGAAATCCGCTAACTCCTGAGGATAACCACGAATCCAATCCTCGTCAGGACTCGGATATTGCCAGCCGGCCTTTGTTTCGACCTTCTCGCTGATGTACTCGTCGCCCCACACGCCGCCGTCGGGCGTGTAGGCGGTCAGGGTCGTGTTCGGGGTGATGTTGGCGTTGACGACGGCGTTGGTGAGGTAGGCGGTGACCGTGTTGCGAACGCCGCCCAGCGTGACATCGTTGCTGTGCACGGTCGCCTTCGTGCCGTCCTCGAAGGTGATGAGCGCCACCGACCAGTCCTCGACATCCTCCACGGCCGTGCGGTGGTACGGCGTCTTGCCCGCGATGCCCGGAAGCTTCGTGAGCTGCGCGACGTCGGCCAGCACCGAGCGCGCGCGAATCGGCCGGCCCGTGCGCTTGAGACCTTCGTAGTGCTTGAGGTGGAGCACGACGCCGACGGGATGACTGCCCATGCGCAGTAGCGCGCCGCCGCCCGCGGTCTGCCAGCGGCGGGCATAGGCGGAGTGCGAGCCGGAGTGACTCTCCTCCGCGCGCAGCTCCAGGATGACGCCGCCGCTGGCGTCCAGCAGCCGGCGCAGCTTCGCCACCGGAGGCGCGTACACGAAATCCTCCGCGTAGCAGAGCGTGACGCCGGCCCTGGCCACCGCCTCCAGCACCGCATCGGAGTTGCGCAGCGCCGTGTCGAGCATGCGCCCCCGGTCGACGTCGCCGGGGCCGAAGAAGCCGGTGAGCGGCTTCTCGACGATCACGTGCTTGCCGGCGCGCGCGGCCGCGATCGCGATCTCGTGATGACTGTCGGTGGTCGAGCACACGTCGACGACGTCGACCTCAGGACACTCGACGAGCTGGCGCAGGTCGGTGAAGGCGCACGGAATGTCGTGGTGCTTGGCGAACTTCTCCACGTCGGCGCGCGTGCGCGAGCAGACGGCGGCCAAGCGCACGCGCGTGGGGACGAGAGGACGATAGTTGACGGCGTGCAGGTCGGCCGCGAAGCGCGCGCCGACGATGCCGACGCCGAGGGCCGGCACGCCTGCGCCCTAGCGCTGCGCGATCGGGACGTACGTGGCGCGCGTGGCGCCCGTGTACTCCGCGCGGGGTCGGATCAGCCGGTTGTTGCCGTGCTGCTCGAGCACGTGCGCGGCCCAGCCGGCCACGCGGCTCATCGCGAAGATCGGCGTGAACTGATCGGTCGGGATGCCCATGGCCGCGTAGCCCGCGCCGGAGAAGAGGTCGACGTTCGGGTAGATGTGCTTCTCCTCGGTGACCACGCGCGCGACGGTGTTGAGGATCTTGACGGCGCGTTCGTCACCGACCTGGCGGCCGAGCTCCGTGGCGAGCCGGCGCAGGTGCTTGGCGCGCGGATCCTCCACGCGATAGACGCGGTGGCCGAAGCCCATGAGCCGCACCTTGTCCGCGATGGCCTTGCGGATCCACGCCTCCGCCTTCGCCGGATCCTTGATCTTGTCGACCATCAGCATGACCTGCTCGTTGGCGCCGCCGTGCAGCGGCCCCTTGAGCGCGCCGATGGCGGAGGTGACGGCCGAGTACATGTCCGACAGCGTGGCGGCGGTGACGCGCGCGGCGAACGTCGACGCGTTGAACTCGTGGTCGGCGTGCAAGATCAGCGCGACGTCGAAGGTCTTGGCGGCGAGGTCGGTCGGCTTCTTCCCGAACATCATGTAGAGGAAGTTGGCCGCGAGGTTGAGCTTCGGATTCGGCGCGATCGGCGCCTTGCCGCGACGGATGCGCTCCCAGGCCGCGACGAGCGTCGGCATCTGGGCGGTCAGCCGCATCGCCTTGCGAATCTCGGCCTCGCGCGAATTGTCAGGATCATCAGGATCGAAGGCGGACAGCGCGGAGACGCCGGTGCGCAGCACCTCCATGGGCGTCGTCTTCTTCGGAAGCCCGCGGAGCAAGGCCACGAGCTTGGGCGGCAGCCGCCGCGTGGCGGTGGCGCTCAGCGTCTTGTAGAACGCGTCGTATTCCTTCTTCGTCGGCAGCGCGCCGTACCACAGGAGATACACGACCTCTTCGAACGTGGACTGCACCGCGAGATCGTCGACGTCGTAGCCGCGGTAGATCAGGCGCCCTTCGCGCCCGTCGATGAAACAGATGTCCGACGTCGAGACGACGACGTCCTCGAGGCCGGCTTTGTTGACGGTGCTCATGGCGTCCATCTCCTCGCGGGGTGTGATCGGAACGAGTGGTTTGTATCATGGAAGGCCGGGCGCTTCAACCAAGCCGGCATGCGGATCATCGACTTTTACGACCACCATCCGATCAGCGAGGGCCAGGTGCTCGATGCTGTGCGGCGCGTGCGGGGCGGCCGCGACGCGACGCTCACCGCGGACGACCTCTTCCCCTTCGATCAAGACCATTACGGCGGCCTCGGCGCCGTCGACGTGCTGGCGCGCCGCGCCGGAATCACGGCCCGCTCCCGCGTCCTTGACATCTGTGCCGGCCTGGGAGGTCCGGCTCGTTTCCTTGCGTCGCGGCGCGGCTGCCGCGTCGTCGGCGTCGAGCTGAATCCCGGCCGCGCCGCCGGGATGGCGCGGCTCACGCGCCGCGTCGGTCTGCATGGCCTGGTGATCACCGTCCGCGGCGACGCCACCGCGCTGCCCTTCGGCGCCGAGCGGTTCGACGCGTGCGTCAGCCAGGAGGCGCTGCTGCACGTGGCGAACAAGGGCGCGGTGCTCGCCGACGCGCGCCGGGTGCTCGTGGTCGGGGGCCGCCTCGCTTTTTCCGACTGGATCGCCCACGCGGGCCTGGGCGATCTCGAGCGCCGACGGCTGGAGGAATGGATGGCGGCGGTCACCCTGCAGTCGCTCGACGGCTATCGCGCGCTGCTGGGCCGCGCAGGCTTTCACGCGATCCAGGCGGAGGATCTCACCGATGAATGGCGCGCGATCTTGAAGGAGCGCCTGGTCATGTATCGCGCGCTACGCGAAGACACCGTGCGCCGCCTCGGGGAGGCGCGCTATCGCGAGTACGACGCGCTCTCCACGTTCTTCGTCGGGCTCGTGGACGCGGGCAAGCTGGGCGGCGGCCGCTTCAGCGCGACGCGATAGCCGACGCGTCGTACACTCCGCGTATGACGCTGCGCCGAGCGCTCGGGCTCGCCGCGCTCGCCGTGGTCGCCCTCGTCGTGGTGCTCGCGGTCGTCCGCGGCGGCCTGCGGTGGAGGCGCACGGCGCCGGTGACGCGTGGTGACGCCACACGCGGCGCCAAGCTCTACGCGACGCTGCCGTGCGGCTCGTGCCATGACATCGGTCATCCGTGGCCCGGCGGCGACATCTGCCCGAACCTCGGCAACATCGCCACCGAAGCCGCTCGCATCGTCCGCCAGGCCGACTACCACGGGCGCGCGACGGACGCCGCCGGCTACATCCGCGAGTCAATCATCGACCCCAACGCCTACATCGTGCCCGGCGCGACCTATCGACAGGCCGACGGTCAGAGCGTGATGCCGAAGACCTTCGGCCAGACGCTGAGCCCAGGAGAGCTGGACGACCTCGTCGCCTTCCTGCTCTCTCGCCGGTGAGGAACCTTTACCGGTGCGGTACCGTTTAAAGGGGTGCCCCGCTGTCGAGGCGCCTCGTTCAACTCTCGATGTGGAGGGTCACCAATGGTTGCTGGAAGAAAGCTCTTCGCTCTCATGCTCACAGTTCTCGCGCTCGGCGTGACGTCGTTCGCCCTCGCGGCCGATTCCTCATCTGTCAAGCTCGAGCCCCAGAACAGCTCGGGCGAGTCGGGCACCGCGACGTTGACGAAGGCCGGAGACACCAAGACGAAGGTGGTGCTCGAGGTCCAGGGTGCTCCGGCCGGTGTGTCACAGCCCGTGCACATCCACAAAGGCACGTGCGCCAACCTCGATCCCAAGCCCGCGTATCCACTGTCGCCGGTCGTCAACGGCAAGTCGGAGACGACCGTCAACGTGTCGCTGGACAGTCTCGAGAAGGGCGGCTACGCGATCAACGGCCACAAGTCGGCGCAGGACGTGAAGACGTACGTCTTCTGCGGCCCGATCGCGAGCATGTAAGGTTTACGACCGACGGAGTCGGTCGACGAAAGGCTCACGGCGATGGCGGTGAGCCTTTCGTCTATCGGCACCGTTCACTTGATCTTCTTGAGCAGGTCCCCGAGGCCCTTCTGCATCTGGCTCTTGTCCACGTCGCGCAGAAGCGTGGAGGGATCGACGCGGATCGAGGGCGACGACGCGTTGCCGGTGACCTTCGCTTTCAGGTCGCCTCGTCCGTGCGAGATCGTCATGTCGAGATCCATGTTGCGCGTGGCCAGGCCGAACGAGCCGGCGATCGCGACCTTCATCGGCTTGCTCGTGTAGAGCAGATCGCGCGTGGTCACGACGCCGTTGACGATCTGATAGGTCCCGGTGATCGAGTCGAACTCGAGCGGCGAGTCGCCGAGATTGGGAATGTCCGCGTTCAACACCGATGACAGCGCGCCGCCAACGCGCACGATGCCGGATACGAGCGCGAGCGCTTGCCGGCCGACGACCTTGCCGCGCCCGATCTTGAGTGTGCCCGGCCCCGAGATCGTATGCCAGACGTCCTGCGCGCTGAATGTCGCGCCCCCGGTGAGGTCGAGCGGCCCCGTGATGGCGTAACCCTCGCAGAGGTAATCCACCAGCACCTTCTCCAGCGGCACGCCTTTGATCCCGAGATCCGAGACCTGCACACGCATCCCGGGCGCCAGTGAGAGCGAGAGCTGGCCGGTGATGGGTGCATCTGCAAGCGACGTGGTCATCGGGCGCGCGGCGAGCACCTCGTCGCGGTAGCTGGCGTTCAGCTTCAGCGTGCCGAGCGTCAGCGTGCGGCGCTTGGGGTCGGGACACGTCGGCTGCAGCTGCGAGACGGAGGGCTTGGACACCTCGATGTCGCCCGCCACGGTGGGCGCGCCGAGCGTCCCGGACAGCGTGAGCTTGCCCTTGAGCGCGCCCCCGAACTCGGGCGACGGCCCCAGCGCATTCTTGGCGAGCTCGCCGATGTCCTTGCCGTCGATCGTGACGACTCCGCGTAGCTGCGCGTCGGTCAGCGGCTTGCCACCGTTCACCGCGACCTGCCCATCGGAGACCTTCACCGCAAGGTCGCCGGGCTTGACCTTGAAGTCGCTCTTGAAGCCGAGCTGCGGGCCGCCGCCGGTCAACGTCAGGGCGAGATTCTCGACGCGATACTGCGACGTGGCGCCGGCCTTGCCGCGCGCGACATAGGACACGATGCCGTCGTCGATCGAGACTGTCGAGGCCAGCGCGGCCCCCGCGCCCGTCCCGCCGCCGCCACCACGCGGCGCGCGCTCTCCCGCCTTCGGCTGCTCCTTGCCGCCCGTGCCGAGCGTCGAGATGTTCATGCGGCCATCCGCCGCCTGGATGACCGTGATGACGGGCTTGGACAGCTTGATGTCACCGAGCTCGACGCGCCCGGCGAACAGCGGGCCGAGCTTGAGACGGACTTTCCCCGTCTCGAGGCGCAGGAACGGCTCGGTGCCGAACTGTGGATCCTCGGCGATCTCGAGGCCGTGCAGCGCGACGGCGGGCAACGGCAGGACGGAGATCGACATCGAGCGGAACTTCACAGGGCGGCCCAGCGCCTGCGAGGCGTTGGACGCGATGAGCGCCTGCACGCGCGGCGTGTCCACGAGGTACGGCACCGCGATCACGGCCGCCACCACGAGCACGACCACCGCCGCGACGGCGCCAATCAGCCACTTCACCGCCCGGCTCACGCGATCGTCCCGCTCAGGCGCCCTGAATGGCCGAGAGCCTCCACGGATTCGGCCCGACCGGGCGCGTGAACGTCCAGAACTCCTCGAACTCCTGCGGCGTCTTCGACCCGGCAACCATCGCGCCGGTCGTGTCGTCCACCGTGTAGTCCACGAGCGAGCCGCCGAGGTACACGGTGACGAAGTCCTGGCCGGACTCCTGCCAGGCCTCCGTGACCTCCACCCGACGCAGGTTCATCGCCTCCATGCGATTGGTCTGGCGTGTCGCGCGGAGCTGCTCGCACTGCCCGGAGAGCTCCGTGAACATGCGCGAGGTCAGCCGCGAGCTGACGGGGCTCATGTCGCGCCCGGTCAGCGCCCGCTGCACGTCGCCGAAGAGGCCGCGCGCGGCATCGGCGACGAACCCGGGGTCGAACGACGGATCCATGGCGCGGATGTGACCGAGGCCACGGTCGAGGTCACTGGGAACCTCGGCGACGGTCTCCTGCACGCCGCCGCCCGAGTATGTGCTCCCACCTGTGCTCCCACCATATGTGCTCGCACCCGCATACCCGCCGTCGTAGGGCACGCCCGCCGTCGCGTAGGTCGGCTGCGCCGCACGCCGCGCGGCCATGAAGCGGAAGAGCAGGAGGAGCCCGGCGCCGATCAGCAGCACCTCGAGCAGCCCGATACCACCGCCGAAGCCGCCACCGAACAGCATGCTGCCGAGAAGACCGCCGAGGGCGAAGCCGGCGAGGCCTCCCATGATGCCGCCGAACCAGCCGCGGGAAGGCTGCGGCGCAGGCGTCGGCGTCGTCGGCGTGGTGGGTGAGCTCAGCGAGCGCGACGGACTCGAGGGAGTCGTCGGCGAGGCCGGCGTCGACGACGAGCGTGAGCCGCGGCTGCCGCCGCTGCCAGCTCGCGCGAATGCCTCACCTGCCTGCAGGGCCAGTAGCGCCGCGAGCGCCAGCGCCGCCATTGCAAGAGTCGACCGCCTCATGGCGCACCTCCTCGTCTCATTCTATCTGCTATCCACGCGTACGCAGGTCTTTCTTCAAGATTTTCCCGGTGGGATTCTTCGGCAGCGCCGGCAGGAACTCGATGCGTCCCGGCACCTTGTAGTCGGCGACGGCGACGCGACACAGCGCCTGCAGCTCCTCCGCGCTCGCGCTCGCGCCCTCGACGAGCACCACGAAGGCCTTCACCGCCTCGCCGCGCACCGGGTCCGGGATCCCCACCACAGCGGCCTCCTTCACGGCCGCGTGCCGGAACAGCAC
>Ga0207646_10002384_pt1 | contig 22193 bp, 20 predicted proteins | sample KBSK5502metaG_FD_184343 | JGI IMG/M metagenome (GOLD analysis project Ga0207646, IMG submission 184343) | Corn, switchgrass and miscanthus rhizosphere microbial communities from Kellogg Biological Station, Michigan, USA - KBS K5-50-2 metaG... | ecosystem: Host-associated > Plants > Roots >... | reverse complement strand
CAAATACCCCGCTGACAGCAGTGCCCATTCATATTGATAAGGCAACTGGCGCAATATCCATCAGCAGCTAGCAAAGCCTGACTATTCCCACGTTCTGGTCTGATTGACCCGCTCTTTCTCACGGAAGGCTTTCTATCGCTTCGCGTTCCATAATGTAGTGCGTGCATCAGTACTCGATGAGCGTCCGGCTTCGATCATTGTACGGCGCAAAAAGTAGCCCCCCATCAACACCAGCAGCGAAATGACAATTCCCCTACCATTACGACGCTTACCAGAACGTCCACCAACCAGCGAGAGCGTCTGGAGCAGCCAGGGTAGCGCCAATCCACCGCCGAAAACAAAGCGCCAGAACGTGCGGCCGTGCTCTGCCGGTGCAGTTCCTACCAGTGGACGAGCCGCGCGACCAGAGCCACGCAGGAATGTCACTAAATCCATCATCTCAACCAGCAATGCGACCCATTCCAGGCGTTCCAGTTTGTGTAAGGTATGGGCAGGGGTGTGGGTGAAACGTAACACCAGTGAAATCAACGCCGAACTGGTTGAGAAAGCGGATGAGATGAAGACTGCCCCTAACACCTTGCTGCGTGACCAGAGCGGAACGCTCGTCGCCGTTAACAGCACGCCGGTATAGCCTCCCAGGAAAATCCCCAGCACAGTTCCAGGCAGCGCGATCAATCGCTGGGGCAGCGCAGCCAGCAATCTCGCGCCCCACCAGCGTCCCAGGATACCATCTCTAGCGGCCTGGATAACCGCCGTAACCCCGCTAAAGAGAGAAAAGCTGACCAGTCCCCACGTTCCCATTGACATGGGTGATTTGACCTTAAATATACGCAGCATGTGCAGGAAGCGTTCAGGCCTGCCCAGGTCTTTGGTGAGAAGCAGCGGGCAGGGCAAAATTGCTAAGAGTGAAAGATAGTAGCCCGTGCGTGCCACGGCACGATCTTCACGCGAACCAAAAAGCGCGGCGATGCTGGCAATCACATAGCAGCCTGCCGCCAGGCCGCCAAAAAAGAAATACCAGATAATCTCCCAACGCCAGACGGGAGCTTTCAGTACAGGATAATCGTAATAGGAAGGTTCTTGTAGTTCGTGATCTAGGTCTGGTGTGTAGCCCGTAGTGAGCATTGCCAATCGCTCGACAAGGTTAGACAATGAAAAACGTTCCTGGACACCTGTAAAAGGTGTCGTTGTGGTTGGAAGACGCTTACCCTCCATTGGAACCCTCCCGCTTTACAAAGATGCAATATGCAGGCGCAACAAGGCACTCTCATAGATACCCAGCGCAAGTCTATTTCCTGAAAAAGAGAATCCCGAACAAACCCAGCACTGTAGCCGCCACTATCGTCCACAGAGAGGCTGGGACAACATTATTCGAGGGCCGTGGTGGATGCTGCGGCAAGTTGTATACCTCGGGCTCATCCAGTAAGAGAAAGAACGAATTCAGGCCCCCCTCAAGGATGTTGTCATCCACGCCATAGAGTCGTGCCTCTTCGACACCTCGCTCGTGTAAGATGCCAAGACGCTCGCGAGCGTGCGCTTTGAGTTGCTCCACTTCGCCAAATTGTATAGAATCGGTGGGGCATGCCTTGGCACAGGCCGGTTCTAAACCATCTTTCAGGCGGTCATAACACAGCGTGCACTTGTGAGCCATGTGATCGCCGTACTCATCACGCGCAATCACCCCAAATGGGCAGGCGACGACACAATAGCCACATCCATTGCAAATATCCTGCTGCACGTAGACCGTGTCAAACTCGGTGCGAATAATCGCACCCGTGGGACATGCCTCCTGGCAGGGCGCGTTGGCGCAGTGTTTGCACACGTCGCTCTGCATCAACCAGCGATCAGTGTTGAAAAAAGGTAATGCCGTCCCCGGTGGCATCATCGGGATGATACCATCGAGCTTCGCCTGTGCTACTTGGTCATCAATGTCTGCACTGCGCCCGTTTTCACGACCAATACGCTCGATAAATTCCACGTGTCGCCAGGTGATTGCGCTCAATTGCCCCGTGTTATCATAGCTAGAGCCCGTCCAGGCCGGATCCTTGGCCGGAAGTTGATTCCACTGCTTGCAGGCAACTTCACAGGCTTTGCAGCCAATACACAGACTGGTATCTGTGAAAAAGCCCATCGCGGGCTGGGGCGGTAGCGGAGGCTCTTTGCTACCTACAAACAGAGATGCCATAGCTCTTAGGGGAGATCCCCGGGATTGCCCTGACCGTGTAATACTGTGCAGAGTAGTTTCAACGGCCATAGAATCCTCCTTTATTAGATAAACGTAGGGACGCAAAGAGCCGCATCCCTCTATTTAAGGAAAGCGTCCGGGGCGCACATTACAGGTAAATGCCTTGGCCTCTTCAATACTCACGTTTGGTTCCAATACCATATGCGCCAGGTCATTGGTAATACTGCCGGTGCTCTTTCCCTGGAAGCCCCAGTGGAAAGGTAGACCAATCTGGTGCACCACGCGCCCCGACATATATAACGGGCGCATGCGGCGTGTCACCAGTGCCCGTCCTTCAATCTCGCCGCGCGGCGTACTGATGATCAGCCACTCCCCATGCTTAATCCCGCGTTCGGTTGCCAGTTCAGGGCTGAGCTCGGCGAACAACGTTGGTTGCAGCGCGTTTAGCCACGGCATCCAACGTGTCATCGGCCCACTTACATGATGTTCAGTCAAGCGATACGTTGTAATTACAATGGGATAGTTTGGATCACCTACCGCGGCCAGGCGGTTGTCGGAGCGGTCCCGGTAGTACTTCGCAGCCGGGTTACTTTGCTGGTGATACATCGCGTTGTGAACCGGCGACTCCGCCGGTTCATAATGGGTCGGCAAAGGGCCATCTTTTAACCCTTTGGGGACGAAGAGCCAGCCCTTCCCATCCGGCTTCATAATGAATGGATCACTACCGGAATGCGCATCCATACCGACCGCTCCTGCTGGAGGAGTATAGTCAGGTGATCTGCCTATAGGGAAGTCTGGCACATCCACGCCAGTCCATTTTTTCTGCTGCTCATCCCACCATACGTATTTCTTGCGTTCAGACCATGGGCGACCCTGCGGGTCTGCTGAGGCGCGATTATAGAGAATACGCCGGTTAGCAGGCCAGGAATAACCCCATTGCAGGAACGTGTAACCGCCAGAGATACGCGAAGCTGCACGGTTGTTCCCGGGTTCTGGATAGACACCGCTGTAAATCCACGAGCCGCAGGCCGTACCCCCATCAGCCTTGAGTGCTGCGAATCCCGGCACATGTTGCGCATCGCGCAGAGTATAGGCATGTTGTGTATCAGCCTCCGTATCCGTTTGGGCTGGAGGACGTACATAATACCCGTTGAGCTCTTTCAACACCAGCAGCGCATCTGGCTCGTCGGGAATGCGTGACCCCGGCTCCGGCTCTTCACAGTCATAATCCCACGTTAATGCCTGCAACGGCTGATCTTTCGGTGCGCTGCTGCCGGCATACAGCTCTTTCAAACGCTTGCCCAGGTGGTAGACAAACCACAGGTCCGAACGCGCATCCCCGGATGGATCAACCGCCTTGTCTCGCCATTGTATGAGACGTTGAGTGTTCGTGAAACTGCCCTCTTTTTCAGTAGAGGCCGCAGCAGGCATAAGAAAGATCTCCGTCTTGATCTTGCTCGAATCAACTGGCTCTGTATCCGGTCCAAATCCTGGCTGCTTGTACCAGAATGCCGCCGATTCTACCTCGTAGAGGTCGCGCACCACCAACCAGTCTAACTGCTCTAACGCCTTGCGCTGCATATGCGCGTTGGTACTACCCGCCGCGGGATTCTCGCCGAGGAGCAGGTAACCATGTACCTTGCCATCCAGCATCTCATAGCTGGTTGCCAGGTGTGAATGATCCCCAATGACCTTGGGAAGCCAGCGATAACAGTAATTGCCGTCTTCCGCGTTTGCTGCGTCACCATACCACGCCTGGAGCAGGCTCCTGATATATGCGGGTAGGTTTGACCACCAGCCGAGCTTTTGTCCCGATGTGTCAATATACTCCTGGAGCGTCTGCTGTGATAGTACATTAGAGGGCGCATCCCTCTTTTCTCCCCAGGTAGTAGCGGTAGGATGCTGTTCCGCACGCGGCTGGGGTTGTACTATCGCGCTAGGCTGTGGCATGTAGCCGGACAGCAAATCATATAGTGTCGGCACATCGGTTGAACCCTGAATGGACGCATGCCCGCGCAACGCCATAATCCCTCCGCCAGGACGGCCAATATTGCCGAGCAGTAGTTGAATAATAGCCGCGGCGCGGATAATCTGCACGCCTTTCGATTGCTGTGTCCACCCAACCGCGTAACAGATGGCAGAGGTGCGTTCCCGTCCGGAGTTCTCGATCAGCGTTTGTGCAACCTGCAACCATTGCTCGCGAGACACACCACAGACACTCTCAACCATCTCAGGCGTATAGCGAGCGAAGTGACGGCGCATAATCTGCAAAACGCAGCGTGGATGCTGCAACGTCGGATCGGTCAGCGGTCTTCCGTCTGCGTCCTGCTCATAGCCCCAACTGCTTTGATCGGCGTACGTCCCGGTTTCAGGATCGAAGCCAGAGAAGAGTCCATCGAGGTCTTCAGTATCGCGATAGTCCTCTCGGATAAGCGTTGCTGCGTTCGTGTAATTCACGACATAGTCGTAGAAATAACTTTTGGTCTCGAGCAAATGGCGAATAATCGCGCCTAGGAAAACGATATCGCTTCCTGCACGTGTAGAGACATATAGATTCGCCAGCGCCGAGGTACGCGAATAGTGCGGGTCTACATGGATAACCTTTGCTCCGCGCTCCCTGGCTTTGACGACATTGGCGAAAGCAATAGGATGAGCCTCGCCCATGTTGCTGCCCATAATCAAAATAGCATCACTATTGACAAGGTCTTGTGGAAATGTTGTGGCTCCGCCACGTCCCAGTGATGTACCCAGACCGGGTACAGTGGAACTGTGTCATATACGGGCCTGGTTCTCGATCGAGACAATTCCGAGCCCGCCAGTGAAGAGCTTTTTCATTACATAATTCTCTTCAACGTCTAGCGTCGCGCCGCCGAGAGAGGCAATGCCCAGCGTATGGTTCACTTCTCGCCCATCGGGCAGGCGCTCCACGAATGTCTCGTCGCGCGTCTGTTTGATACGCTGCGCAATCTGCTCCATGGCCCAGTCGAGCGACTTGGGTTCCCAGTGATCGCTATAAGGCGCACGGTAAAGCACCTGGGTCAAACGGCTGGGGTTCACCGTGTACTGGAACGTGGCCGATCCCTTGGGACACAGTGTGCCGTGATTAATGGGGCTGTCTGGATTGCCTTCTATATCAATGACCTGGCCGTCTTTGACATAGACATTCAATCCACAACCAACCGCGCAGTAGGGACAGACGCTGTGCACAACCTTTGCATCGCGGATACGTGGGACCTTCTCGCGACTTTCTGAACTGAATGGCTGTACTCGAGAGCCTACCTGCATGACCTGTGAGACGATTGATCGTACTGGTTCAGGCAGAAGTGTACGTTCTTGCATAGGACGCTAACCTCAATTCCAGTAAAAGATACCAGCTTCAGTTGCGGGCTGTTTCACAATGCTATTGTACCATCTTTTTTCCCCGCTAATGTCGGATAAGCAGCAAAGCTATTGCGAAGTGCTACCAGGTTTATCAGACTGCGCCGTAAAACCCTGTGGCTTTAGCCGTGGGGAGTCGTCACGGAATTCAACTAAGCAATAACCTTGATTACCTGTACTGCATGGGTTATACTACCTACATATTTCTTTCTGACATACAATAATACATGCTGTAACGTTTTGAGAAGACCTTTGCCTGGGGGCAGACGGTCAGTGTTGTATAGGGTTACCCCCGCGGTCGCCCGCTTATCCACAGAATATAGAAGGGTCTGGCGTTATTTCATGCAAGCACCTCAACCAGATAACCAGGAACCGGGAGATCCCAATTCGCCACGTTCCCCACATAAAATAACGAAGAAACGGAACATGTTGGTTCGTTTTGGTGTCCCTGCGCTTGTTGTGCTCCTGGGGGCCGTGTTCCTGGGAGTTGTAGTAGCTCGTTTGGTGAGTAGCAACATGAGCCACTATAACACCCTGGAGAAGCCAATTAGCGATGTGCTGAATCTTGCAGACCAGCATGTTTTGCAATCGGTGACAATTAACGGCAACGATATTTACGCTGTAAATAGAAATGGTCAACATTATCATGCCGTCAAAGAGGATGGGCAGTCAATTACCGAGATCTTCCGGCATGATGGCGTGACCGTCAATATTGATAATGGGCAACAGGCTCAGTGGACACAGGTGGTGGTAGACATTTTATTTATAGGCGTCATCGTAGGCGTTCTCTATCTCTTCTTTAGACGTGGCGGCATAGGTGGCCAGGCGAATGTATTTGCCCGCTCAAAAGCGAAACGCTTTAATGAATCTCGTCCCTCGGTGCTCTTTAAAGATGTCGCAGGCGTCGAAGAGGCCAAGTTGGAACTTCAAGAAATCGTTGAGTTTCTCAAGTTCCCGGCGCGCTTTATCTCCATGGGGGCGCGGATTCCTAAGGGGGTGCTTCTAGTGGGTGCTCCTGGAACAGGAAAGACGCTGATCTCACGTGCAGTGGCGGGCGAGGCTGATGTGGCTTTCTACAGCATTAGCGGCTCTGAATTTGTAGAGATGTTCGTAGGTGTTGGAGCTGCGCGAGTGCGCGATCTTTTTAAAGAGGCTAAAGAACATGCGCCATGCATCATCTTCATCGATGAGATTGACGCTGTAGGCCGCCAGCGAAACAACTCTGGTGTGGGTGGTAATGATGAACGTGAGCAGACGCTCAACCAGTTGCTTGTTGAATTGGATGGCTTTGATAAACATACGAATATTGTTGTCATTGCAGCTACCAACCGTCCCGATGTGCTTGATCCTGCGCTGCTGCGCCCAGGGCGCTTTGATCGCCAGGTGATGCTCGATAAGCCCGATATTCGCGGCCGCGTTGCCATCCTCGAGGTTCATGCGCAGGGCAAGCCGCTTGCAAACGATGTCTCCTTGATGGACCTGGCACGCCAGACCGTAGGTTTCTCTGGCGCTGACCTCGCCAATCTATTGAACGAGGCCGCTTTGCTGGCAGCGCGTCGCCACCAGGATGTCATTTGCAAACCTGAACTTGACGAGTCCATCCTGCGCGTCATGGCGGGACCCGAACGCAAGAGTCGTTTGATCACTGAGGCTGAGAAAGCGATTATTGCCTACCACGAAGTCGGGCATGCTATTGTCATGCGTTCTATGCCGGGAGCCGATCCCGTACAAAAGGTGACGGCCATTGCGCGAGGTATGGCCCTTGGCATTACGGTACAGGCACCGGCTGAAGATCGCTACCTCATGCGTAAGTCAGAGTTGCTGGCGAAGATGGCTGGAGCAATGGGCGGCCGCGCCGCCGAGGAGATCATCTTCGGTGATATCACGACAGGCGCCAGCCAGGATATCGAGTATATCACGAATATCGCGCGGCGCATGGTATGTGAATTTGGCATGAGTCCAGTGGGATTGGTTGCGTTCAAGGCGGAACCCGATGGCACTTCTACTATCAGCGCCGAGACGGCAGCCAGGATTGATAGGGAAGTGGCACTACTGGTCGATCAAGCCTACAATACTGCGCTTAACATTTTGCGTGAGAAGAAAGATAAACTTATCGCCATTGCAGAGCATCTGGTCGAGGTCGAAACAATCGATGGCTCGGAGCTCGACGCGATGTTATTTTCGACATGACACGAACATTTATTGCTCTCGAATTAGATGAATCCCTCCAACGCTTTCTTAGCGATATTATACGCCGGGCGGCCCAGGAATTACCTGATTTGCGCTGGGTCGACCCGGCAGGGATTCATCTGACATTGGCTTTTCTTGGCGAATTGACCGATGAGCGCCTGGCGGCGGCCATCGATGCTACCCAAGCAGCTGCACAACAAGCTGTGCCCTTTGAGTATCGACTCAAAGGATTAGGAGTATTTGGCCCATCTCTCCAACCTCGCGTGATCTGGATGGGCGTTGAAGATCAGCCATCAGGGCAAGTGCAGGGATCACCCTTGCAGCGACTACACCGTGTACTTACTAAAGGGCTTGAGCAGCAGGGCTTCGAGGTTGAAAAGCGACCTTTCTCACCGCATCTCACGCTTGCCCGTATCAAGCAGCCTCTCTCTCCCTATGAACAACAATCCTTGCAGCGCCTGCTCCATAGTAAGCAAGCTGGCGCATCTTCGCCTCTGTATCGTGTCAATCATGTGAACGTTATGAAAAGTGAGCTTTCAAGAGCGGGCGCAAAGTATACCTGTTTACGAGAGTTTGGCCTCGTCAATTCCAACATGCAATAGTAGTGATAGCGTCAGTCGCTAACACCTCCATATCAAAATCGCCCTGTCATGGTTGAGAAAGCTTGACTTGCCGACTCAATGAAGAGCTTTTCGTACTTATGCGATAATATTTGTGGACAAACCTGGTAAAATAGTAATGCTCAGTTCCCGCTACAATAGCTGGGTTGCGAGCGGTATTATTTCGAGTTTCATCTATAGAAAAGGATTCCAGCATTGATACTCGTACCACTACCCACTACTGTTGCTGTCTTTACGCCTGCTACCTCGGCTAATCTCGGCCCAGGGTTTGATACCCTTGGCCTTGCGCTACAACTTTACAACCGTTTTGATGTAGAAGTAGTGGATGGCGATCCTCAATGTCCGCAGCTCCTTGTGCAGGGAGCATTAGGAGGCGGGCTTTCCAGCGGGCCGGATAACTTGTTTTTCCGCGCCTTTGCTCTGCTTTTCCAGCGCGAACAGGTTGATTTACCCGCGGTGAAGATACGCATGTCTATCAATGTTCCGCCAGGCTGTGGTCTGGGCAGCAGCGCCACCGCTGTCGTGGGGGGCCTGGTAGCAGCAAATGAGCTCTTACGTGTCCAGGGCCTGGCAGTGCAGAAAGAGGAACTTTTAGCGCCAGCAGTTGAGGTTGAAGCGGGCAATCATCCTGATAATGTTGCCCCGGCATTACTGGGTGGCCTGGTCGCCACTACAACGATGAATGGGAAGATCCGCGCCGTGAAAACGCGCTTCCCTGATGTATTGAGAGCGATCATTTTCACTCCTTCATTTCCTATGGATACTGTGGCCGGAAGGAAATTACTCCCAGCCACGTATTCCAGAGAAGATGTCACCTTTAATACAGGACGAGTAGCTCTCCTGCTGACAGCATTACACACGGGGCGCTATGATCTTATTGGCGAGGCTATGCAGGATCGCCTGCATCAACCTTACCGCCAGGTGCTGTTCCCGGCTATGCCTGATATTATCAATGCTGCTATAGCCGCTGGAGCGTATGGAGCCAGTCTTTCCGGCGGTGGTTCATCATTAATTGCCCTTGCCGGCTCCAATTTTCATACTATATTGCGAGCAATGCAGGAAACTGCCCGTTCATTAGGCGTAGATGGAACTGGCATGATTTTACGTGCAGACCAGGTTGGCGCGAGAGTACTGAGTACCGCACAGGACCGGAAACGCAAGGATAATAATTATCGCTCTTCCTCCATTGCTCTTCATTAAGAATACAGGATACTTCGCGTAGTTGAAAGGATATCACTACCCATATGGGAATGGACCCTGCGGCTCTACAGCCCGATCAATCGCATAGTCTTGTGCCGAGCCACAAGCTGGCTGCGACTGTTTCTTTGCGCTGCGTGGAATGCGCTGCTCTCTACCCGGGAGTAGAGCATCAGCCGCGCTATCGCTGCGATTGTGGGGGCGTTCTGGATGTCGAAATGGCATTTCGACATCCTGGGCCGCCACCGGTAACTGCTCTACAAGACGCTTACGAGGCTCTCACTGCTACTGAGAGTGAATTTGCACCCCTGACAGGCGCACATTGGAGGCAGCTTTTTGACGAACGTGCCTCGCTTCCTCAGACCTGGCCTGCAGGTACCGGCACACGGGCACTCGATGCCAGTGGCGTTTGGCGTTATCGCCAACTCATCCTACCGGTTCCCGAAGCATATATCGTCAGTCGTCCTGAAGGCAACACAGGGTTGTATCCTGTTGGCATAGAAAATTGCGGAGTTGACCGCGCCGGTCACCGGCAAATTGGATACTATGCTGGCCTGGGACAACTCTTCCTGAAGCATGAGGGCGAAAATCCAACGGGAAGTTTTAAGGATCGTGGTATGACGGTTGGGGTGTCCATGGCTCATCTACTTGGCGCGCGTGCCGTAGCCTGCGCTTCGACTGGCAACACTTCTGCATCCCTTGCATCATATGCTGCCCAGGTTGGATTGCCGTGTATCGTCTTCTTGCCTTCAGCTAATGTCGCAGGTGGCAAGTTAGCACAGTCGCTGGCGTATGGTGCTACAACCATACGGATTGAAGGCGATTTCGATGATGCCATGCATTTAGTCGAGCAGGTTTGCAACGAACTTAGTGTTTACCTGCTCAATTCGCTCAATCCTTATCGCATCGAAGGTCAGAAGGCAATCGGTTTCGAGTTATTGCAGCAACTTGATTGGCAGGCTCCCGACTGGCTTATCCTGCCCGCTGGCAACCTGGGCAACACCTCTGCCATTGGTAAAGCTTTTCGCCAGGCTCACCAATTGGGTTTGATCAGTCATTTGCCCCGTATTGCCTCCATTCAGGCCGCAGGAGCAAATCCTTTTTATCGCAGTTTCGTAAGCGGATTTGCTCAGAGGGAGCGCGTTCAGGCACAAACTATTGCCAGCGCTATCAAAATTGGTGACCCGGTCAGTTATACGCGCGCCCGCCGCGTCATCGAAGAAAGCAATGGTGTGGTTGAAGAAGTCACTGATGATGAAATCCTGGCTGCGAAAAGGATAATAGATCGTGCTGGTATCGGCTGCGAACCAGCTTCTGCGGCAACCCTGGCAGGCGCTCGCAAACTCGTGGAACGTGGCATTATCAAGCGAGGAGAGCGTGTTGTCGGTATTCTAACCGGCAATTTGCTCAAGGATAGTCACACTGGTATCCCTCAACCAGAACAAGGTGATGTAATAGAAGCAAATATCGAGTCGGTAAGAAAAACACTGGGTAATCTTGCCACTGGTAATGATGTCTAGAAAGAGACTGCCTCTAGCAACAAAACCTCATTGCGCCATTTGCTGCACTCTTTACACTTTCAGGTTGAATCGGTAACCCTTACGTTTTTGTGTAGGCCAAATATCTCTTGCGGGTGCAAGACTGGCGTGCAATAATGCTTATGTAGGTCACTAGCGTATGCAATATAGGACTGCTACAATATGCTTTAGGGTAGGCGGTCTCACGAGCCGCCATTGTAGAGTGTACCCACCGCAGGACATAGAAGCCTGACACTTAAAGGGTACTCGAAGGGGGCTTCTTTGAAAAACCTGAGACGAAAACGCGAGCTGATTCCGCGTTGGGAGATGCCTTCTGATCCAGTCAAAGCCGTGTTTTGGTTTATGCACTGGCTCTTAAGAGTACTTGTGCGTTTCTTTTATATACTTATACTCGGAGCAGTCATCTATGAGAGTATTATAAATGGTATTGTTGGTTTTATCGGAACCTTGCTGGTTGGCCTGGGAGTGTGGGGTTTACTGGCCCTGGTCTTGCTCGTATTTAATTTCAGCACCGGTGTCTCCACGGTTTTATCAGAAATGAACCGCATGCAACAAGGCTTTCCTCCACGTGCGCCGTTCAGCAATTTCACCAGGCCAGATAAAGACGATCGAGTTGTTGAAGGTACTGTAACTGACCTGGAAGAAGAACGCAAGAAACGCAGGCAAGAGTGAGAAGAACGGGATATAAGTGGCTCTCGGTCGCCCGGCTTCACTTATATCCCGTTCTTCTCTTCCCATAAGCGCCGTACCTCATCGTTGGGAGCAGGCACATAAGAGAGCAGCAAGTTACCGCTGCCCTGGATGTAATAGTCACCTAGCGCCGCAGGTAATACCATCGTCCGGCCACGGGTAAGCTTCTCTCCATATTCAAAAGTATCGCCATACCTCACCATCACCTCGGCCCCTAGAGAGGACAGGATAATGCAGCTTCCCCCGGCCTTGCTTTTCATGTAGCCATGAGGTACTCCATCCTGCTCAAAGACCAGTTCGCGTGTCACGAAATACCGGCAGGCTACCAGGCAGCGATCTTGGTAACCTTCTCCACTGGGAAGAGGTAGTGGCTGCATTTTGATGTGAGGGGAGCGGTCGTAGACTGAGACCTCCAGTGCTCGTTCAACGTGTAACTCGCGGGGAGTCCCTGTGGCAGTCAGGCGACCATAGTCGTACATGCGGTAGGTAATATCCGAGTATTCCTGTAGTTCGTAGAGCATTATACCGCTACCAATCGCGTGGACGGTACCGGCTGGCACAAAGATGACATCGCCAGCAGAAACACTTACATCTTGAAGTAGTTTCTCTAACGTGATATCTTCGATAGCTTTCTGGACCTCTCTGCGCGAGGCGGGAGCGTTAAAACCATGAATGATAGAAGCGCCGGGGACAGCGTCCAGGATATACCAGAATTCCGTTTTGCCGAGTTTACCGTGCTCATGCTGATTTGCATAGATGTCATCGGGATGTACCTGCACCGATAGCTTATCGTTCGCATCTATAAACTTTGCAAGCAAAGGAAAGCGTTGACCCGAAATAGCTATTGCCTGCTGTCCAAGCAGCCCCGGTCCAAGTTCTTCGACAAGGGATCCAAGTGTCCTACCCGCGTATGGCTCGTTCAGAGCAACAGTGCTTATCTCGGTTTCCCAGGATTCACCGATGACAACGTCACCAGGCGGGAGCTTTTTCCAGCCTTCACGCTCTAGTCGTCGTCCCCCCCAAAGCGTCTCATGTAATGACGCTTCTAGTACAATAGGGTGTAGAGTCCCCACAAACCCCTCCTAAAATAAGTATCTATAGCATTGATGATGTAGAAGCCCGGTGTATCCCACTCGCATGCTGCTCTTCTCACTACTACCTGCGCGATACATCGGGCTTCTTAAGCCAAATCGTCCAACAAATTAATGATCGATCAGGTCGCGAGCAATGCACCTTCGACCTGGCGACGCAGTTTATCGCGCATCACGATGCCCTTAATGCGATTGATTTCCTGACCATTCTTGAAGAAAATCAGGGTAGGGATACCATCAACGTTCCACTGGCCGGTCAGCGCTTCATTCGCATCTACATCCACTTTGGCAAATGTTACACGCCCCAGGTATTCCTTGCTGATCGCCTCAAACTCTGGATCAAATATCTGGCAGGAGCTGCTGCGCTCTGATGAGAAGTCAACGACCACCATTTGTGGTGCATTTAGCACCTGTTCAGCGAAATCCTGGCTCGTTACTTCAATGTAGCTATGTATGTGGTCTGCCATGCTATCCTCTTTACAGCAATTTCATGTTGCCCATGCTATCGTCTTAAAAGCGTATCATCGAAGAGTTAGGATGTCAAGGAAATCAATGATAGCAAGTTTGTGATACTCACCCGACATTGGTCGCAGGCGATGTCAGCATCTCCTCGGCATCCTCAATCACGTATCGATACCCTTGCTCTGTAAGAAACAACTGGCGATTGGCTGAGAACTCCTGGTCGCGCGTATCGCGAGTAACGATAGAGTAGAAATACGCGAGTCCGCCATCTTGCTTGGGGCGCAGGATACGCCCTAGGCGTTGCGCTTCCTCCTGGCGCGAACCGAACGTACCGGATACCTGGATGGCAACATTTGCATCCGGCAGGTCAATCGCGAAATTCGCCACCTTGCTCACGACCATATGTTTGATTTCACCGCGCCGGAACTGCTCGTACAGCTTTTCCCGCTGTTTATTTGTTGTTCGGCCCGTCAACAAGGGAGCCTCTAGTTCTTCAGCAAGCAGTTTGAGCTGGTCGATGTACTGGCCAATAATTAACACCTGGTCATCTCGGTGGCGCTCTGCGAGAAAGCGTGCTATGTTCAACTTTTCAGGTGTCTCCGCTGCAATCCTATATTTCTCTCGCTCATCGGCAACGGCATAATTCAATTGTTCATCTTCGGTCATCCCCACGCGAATCTCGTGACATTCAGCGGTTGCAATCCATCCTTGCCGCTCTAACTCGCGCCATGGCACATCATATTTTTTGGGACCGATCAAACTGAATACATCGGCTTCCCGTCCATCTTCTCGCACTAATGTTGCAGTCAGGCCCAGGCGGCGGCGTGCTTGAATCTCCGCAGTAATGCGGAAAACGGGCGCGGGCAATAAATGCACTTCGTCATAGATAATCAACCCCCAATCATAGCTGGTGAAGAGCGAGAAATGCGGGAAATCCTCTTCTGCTACCTCCTCTCGCCTATCTCCATCTGCTTGCTCTTTGCGCTTAGGACGACGGTACGTGAGAATCTGGTAGGTGCTGACCGTAATGGGACGGATTTCTTTGCGATCTCCCGTGTACTCACCAATCATCTCCGGTGGGATATCCGTCTTGTCGAGAATTTCTTGTATCCACTGCCTTACTGCTATGGTATTGGGAGAAAGGATCAACGTGGCGCGTTGAATATCGGCCATGGTGACTAAACCGACAATTGTTTTGCCTGCACCGCATGGTAGCACGACCACACCGCTGCCTCCACTGGGTGCACCTCCTGCATAGAATGCAGCCGAGGCTCCATACTGGTATGCGCGTGGCTGAAACTCTTTCCCTGCTGTTGCAATCGTCCGCAGATGCATGGGTAGTGGGGAACCCTCGGTATAGCCAGCTAAGTCTTCGGCAGGGAAGCCGATATGGATCAACGCTTGCTTAATATGCCCCCGGCGTGAGGCGTTTACCTGGATCGTATGGCTGTTCAATTGAAGCAGCAGGAAAGGCTGAGTGCGCCTGTGGTGCATAATCTCAGCAATAAGTGCTGCATCGCTAGAAGTAAGGAGTAGCGCGTCCCCTTCACGTATCAGTTTGATGCGCCCATAGCGGCTGATATAGTCGCGAATATCAACGGTGATATTTGATGGGATATCATATTTGCTATAGCGTGCCAGTAAGTCGAGAATCGTTTGTGCGTTCATGCCACCAGCAGCAGCATTCCAGAGTGAGAGCGGCGAAAGACGATAAGTGTGAATATGTTCTGGTGATTTCTCCAACTCAGCAAACTGGGCGATAGCATCTCTCGCCTCTGCATGTTGTGGGTGATCGACTTCTAGCAAGATGGTGCGATCACTCTGAACAATCAATGGGTTACTTGGATTCATGCTTTCCTGTTACACTCCTGGCATCTCCGCCCAATTCTTCACATATTTCACGATGGTAGTGACAGTTGCCTCTTCATGTCCACGCATGAGGTGACGAGCGCCGGTAATCACCTTGATGCCCTTAGGGCCTTTCAACTGCTCGACAAACGGCTCCAGCTTATAAAGTGGGCAAATTTCATCAAATTCACCGGTCACAAATAATTTGGGGCGTTCAAAAGGTTTAGGAAATCCGCCCGCTGCACGAAAAAGTGGCAGACTTATGGCAACGATGGTGCGTATACGTGCATCAAATGGAGCATATAGTAGAGCAATATATGCACCGAAACCGTGACCAATCACACAGACCTTAGCCGGATTCCCCTTTGGTTGCGCTAGTACGCAATCAATAGCTCCCGCGAGATCAAGCGGTTCCAGGCGCCCATCCGTTTGCCGACCTTGACTTTTGTCTACTCCTCGGAAGTTAAATCGCAATGCTATCATCCCCGCATCGGTCAACTGCCGGGCCAGTGCAACTGTCAACGTATCATTCATGTCGCTGATGGCCGGTTGGGGATGACACAAAACGATTACGGGAGCAGACTTGACTTCTGTAGGAATATGTAGCATTCCCTCCAAAAGAAATCCGGGTTGCCCCCGACTAGGAAAAGTAATTGGTCGCTCATCGGATGCTGTTGAGTTCATTTCCTCCCTTTCCTGCTATTCGCCTAGTTTATAGGATGCGCATTTCATCTTATCGCAGCCAGGGCATTGCGTCAACTGGCTAATAAGAGGGTAACAGGGCTATTCGTCAAAGCGACTATCGAAGAGTCCTTAAGAAGGCAAGCATTACGCTCAAAATTTTGATATGCCAACATCGTTATTGGTTCATGCACAATCCGTTATAGCTTATGAAAGCTCATGAAATTTGTAAAATGTTTCAACGAAACTATACATACCCTTTGCATATGCGTTTAAGAATGTTATACTGAATAGTAAATTATGTTTGACATACGTGTTTTGCCTACGTTTGATGCACATAGTGTATCTCGGTTAGAGAATGTATTTCTATCCTTTGCCGGTTTATTTTAGTTTTTCTGGTTACTTCGAGAGGTCATCGAAGGAGATCAAGTACCTATGGGATTCACCCTACGCTCGATGTAGGAATTGACCCTGGACTGATTGACTTCTCTATTTTTTAATCCCTCTCCTGGTAACTTCGGCTTATGCAGTATCCGTGTGGGGGAAGGATACTCGCTGAGCTTGTTTCTGACGTACCATACAGGTAGCAGAAGATTCCACAAGCTAGTAATGCTTGGTGGTATGTGGAAGTCGGCCTTTTCTGCTCGATCAGTGTTTGCGGTTGAGCATATGTAAGGAATGCTCTTACATCCCACCAAGTGTACCGGATAGCCATTTTTGCTATGGCATAAATGTGTCATGCAATCCTGGCGGAACATCATCTCTAGATAAACTTGTCATTTAAGCGATGGTGGTTGTAAAGAGATAGTTCGGTAGTCGCAAATCTACTGGGGCAGGAGTATTTATGGCCAACATTCTAGTCGTCGAGGACGAACAATTAATTGCCAGATTGCTAAAGGAAACATTGCTGGTCGAGGGTTACCAGGCTGTGACTGTCCTTAACGGCGAAGATGCTGTCCAGTTTGCGCTACGGGAAATACCACACCTGATTATCTTAGATCTTATGCTACCCGGCATTGATGGCTATGAGGTGGTTCAACGATTGCGCTCTCATCCCAAGAGCATGCATGTCCCCATTATTGTTCTCAGTTCCCTGGGTGAACCAAAGGATAAGGTGCATGCTTTTGAGGTAGGTGTGGATGACTATATCACCAAGCCTTTTCATACCGATGAATTGCTTGCCCGTATTCGTACACAGCTTCGCCGCGTGCAACAGAACTTTCTATCCCCGCTTATCGGCCTGCCAGGTGGCTTTCAGGTCGAGTTAGCCATCAAGTATAAGCTGAATAGCGTAGAGCCATGGAGCATGCTCTACCTCGACCTTGACAACTTTAAGGCTTTTAACGATGTCTATGGATTCCTCAGGGGCAATGATATGATTCGCCTGGTCGGACAGATCTGCCAACGCGTGGTGCGCCAGTATGGCAACCCAGATGACTTTGTAGGTCATATTGGCGGGGATGACTTTGTGGTGGTTACAACGCCTGAATGTGCTCCTATACTGTGCGAGTACATTAGCGCCCAGTTTAAAGAAGAGAGCACCATCTTTTACCGTCCCGAAGATCTCAGGCGTGGCACGATTAGCGGTGTGGATCGTAAGGGACGATCATATCTGTTCTCCCTGGTCTCCCTATCAATCGGAGTAATTAATAATCAGATGTGGCAGCCTCATAGCATAGAAGAAGTGAGTTATTTAGCGGCTGAAGCAAAGTGCTATGCCAAACAATCTATCGATAATGTATACCATTTGCCATCTCGCCGGGAAATAGCAGGTCACGAGACCCGCTATGCATCGTCGTCTACCTTGCCTCCTACGCTTGCCCGGGCCGCTAATGGTCATATCTATAATCGTCACCATCTTTTATCTATCACCGAGGAGAATATCCTCGAAGAATTTGAGCAAAAAGTACGCTGAGAGTGCCGCTCTTCTTTGAACACCTTGCTCTTTTGCAGCAAGCTCAAAATACATATCTCATACTTCTTCTCCTTCCCTATACAACAGTAACCTTTAAGAGTGCCTTTTCGTGATTTATCTGTAGGCTTACTCTGTTGAACTGGAATGATTCTGTGAACCGCATCTCTTATACTTCTAAGCTGAAACCTACCCACGGAGGCAGGACATGAATCCTTCACTGCTGACGGTTCCTGCCAACATTTCGCTCCAAAAACTGGTAGATGACTACTTTTTGCCGCGTGGGCTGCGGTCGGCCATGGTCACGCAAACGGCAGGGTATGGGAATTGCAAACGTTGCAGTTTCACTGGACATCGTGATATCGTAGGTAATGTGAACATGCATTCGCTGGCCTATAGTGAGCGGGTGACGTTTCCTCTGTACTAAAGCATTCTTTGAAAGTGGTGAATACTACGAGCCAGGAAGAAAAACAATTAGAAAGCATCCTGAGCAATGAAGTAGATGAGGCCAGCCGTCTGGCCCTGCGGGAGAATGCAAAGCGTGTCTTGCAGGAAAGCGGCCTTGCCGAAATGCTCAAAACGCTCAACAGAAATTCGCTAAAAGGAAGAGGCAGTTTTCAAGAATATGACTCGATGGTGCTCCTCAGATGGGGTACGAGTTACACGCGTCGTCATATTTGGGTGGAGATAAATGGAAACACTATCCGTTTCAGGCTCGCTCCCCATCGTAAGTGCTCCACGACAGCGCCAATCTGCGATGGTGAATATCATACTTTCACCAGTAGCATGTGGGCGAATCGAGCGTTGTTGCTAAGTGAACTGGATAAATATTATTCCAAACCGGTAGCGGAAACCTCATCCGATTAGTTGATAGCTACTGGGGATCAAGCGTAAATACCCGTACAACTCCTAAACTACTGAGGAAACCACTAATCACACGATAATTTTGGTCGGCATAGAATTCCTTGCGCTGTGACTCACCGGGCCAACTCAGCAAATTCAGGAAGTGTGAGCTATATTCATCAGCCACACTAGCTGCAACCTTATTATCTGGTGTTAGAGTCTGTTGAGGTAATGCACTATCCTCGTTTCGACCGCGCGCCAAAAACGCGAATGCCAACGTCGGCTGCACTGCCTGTCGTCGAAGACCCTCTATCCAGCCTCGTTCTACACGGTTAGCTTGATCCGGTCGGATGGTGGCCAAGTGTGCCGCTGCGATCGTAGGTTGAGCCGAGGGGCGACTATAGCCCCACAGGTAGTGCATTAACCATTGCTCAGGAGGTGTTGTCAATAACCCCCCAGCCGATCCTATTAACAGGTTCTTCAGGTTATACCGGTCCTGCTCCTTCTGCCAGATCTCTTCATCCTCCCACGTGGTAAGCATGAAATAGTACGATTCTGGTTCCCGGCTACGGTAGAAACGGGCATTCACTAACCCGGGCGCATTGCGTACTGTGTCTGATATGAAGCGCAGGCGTGCCAGTCCTTCTACATCTTTGCCCGCCGCTGTATGTGCCAGTGTTGCAACCAGTAGTTCCATCCCTGACTCATTCTAAAATAATTTTCGTCATGAAGCATGACATAGACCATTGTTTTTGTCAAGGTTGTGAAGTAAATTGGGCTCCTATCCTCATCGCAGATTACCGGGCTCAGTATAAAAGCGTGGAGCCTCTATGCTGAAGAAGGCCAGAATTCATGGTTCGCGTGCGAAAGAGCGCAAAGCAAGGGTAATTTGTTCTTCCAGCGTCATTGGTCGGTCCTGCGGAATCTTTGCTAATGCGGCTTGCGCCTCCGCCGCGGAAAACCCCAAGCCCATCAGCGCCTCTAGTACCTCCGACTGTATTTTTCCAGAGGGTGAGAGTGCGTCAGCACCTCCCAGGAAAACCAGTGATGGAAGTTTCCCCTTTAGCTCAAGCACTAACTTGGCTGCCAGGCGCTTGCCAACACCTGGAGCCAGTGCCAGACGTTGCTGATCCTCATCGGCAATCGCTTTATAGAAAGTTCGTGCGTCCATCACCGACAACAGCGCTAATGCGATCTTTGGGCCGACCCCGCTTATCCCGATAAGCTGCTCGAATGCGTCCCGATCCTCTTCACTAGAGAAGCCATAGAGGGCCATCCCGTCCTCACGCACATGAAAATGTGTATAAAGCATGACCTCTGCTCCGACATCACCCAGGCGACTCAGCGTGGAGGTGGGTGCAAAGACACGTATACTAAAGCCGCCGACGCGTATGATAGCGTAACCTGCTCGACGCGCTTCCAGAAGGCCGTGAATGCTGGCAATCATGAAAACCTGCCTTTAACTCTTCTATAATTATGTGATACGGAAATTCGCATCTATTTTAGGAGATTCGGGTGTGAGTGAGAAACGAGGCTGTATGCAAGTGGCAGATGGCCACGGCTGCGGCATCTGCGGCGTCATCTGGACGAGGGACTGCTTTGAGACGTAGAAGAATACGCACCATCTCCCCTACCTGTTCTTTACTGGCACCACCGTAGCCCGTCACGGCCTGCTTGACTTGCTTGGGTGTATACTCGGCAATTGAAAGGCCACCATTGGCTAATGCCAGCATTGCCACTCCCCGCGCCTGGCCCACTGATAAAGCTGTACGTGCATTTTTGGCGAAGAAGAGTTCTTCCATTGCCGCTTCGTTTGGATGATACGTGGAAACTATTTCGCTCAAACGGTGAAAGATATTTTGCAAGCGTTCGGGCAGTGGCATACCTGCGGGCGTTGTAATCACATCACATGCAACCATACTTAACTCGCTCCCTCGCGCGGCCACAACCGCATAACCGACAATAGCAGTACCCGGGTCTATGCCCAGAGTGAGGCGGGGAGGGGGAGTTGTTGACGATGGGCTTGATGTATTGCCCATTGCTCAACCCTCGTAAGAAGCCGCGAACTCCTCCGGGAAGTCGGCATTGGTATACACATTCTGTACATCATCCAGGTCTTCGAGTCTTTCTACCAGGCGCATTAGCTGGTGTGCGACCTTCTCATCGCTGATTTCGATCTTGGTTTTTGGTAGCATGGTACTCTCGGATTTCACTACCTTATACTTTTTTGCCTCCAACGCCTGGCGAATCTTCTCAAGGTCCGCAGGGTCAGTATAGATAGTCAGTACCTCGTCGTCAGGGCCTACCGGGTCGACGTCATCAGCACCCAGGTCGATAGCCTCCAGGCTGAGTTCATCGGGATCATGCCCTTGCAGTTCCACCTCAATGATCCCCTTTGCCTCGAAGAGCCAATCAACGCAGCCATTTTCACCCAGGTTCCCGGCATTGCGGTTGAAGGCATTGCGTACTTCGGCAACGGTGCGGTTGCGGTTCTCTGTTAGCGTCTGCACCATCATAGCAGTGCCGGAAGGTCCATATCCTTCGTAAGTGATCTCTTCGAGCGATGCTCCTTCTGTGCCTCCTAACGCCCGCTTGATTGTGCGCTCAATGTTATCCAGTGGCATATTAGCATCACGAGCGCGTTGAATAGCCAAACGCAGCCTGAAGTTCGCATTGGGGTCGCCACCGCCGCCTTCGCGCACAGCTACCACAATTTCACGCCCAAGCCGGGTAAAAAGTTGTCCTCTCCTGGCATCATTGACACCTTTGGCACGGCGAATCTGTGCCCACTTTGAATGACCTGACATATACCATCACCCCCCTAGTTGATTTTAAGCTGAACAATCACGAAAATATGTCTCTTTAATGCTTGTGTATTATGAGAAATCCTGTTGCTAGCATTGTAACATGATTGACCGCTAAGCGTCGAGGGGGGTACGAAACGTGGCAGGAGCTAGTCTCTGCCAGGTTTATTTACAGTCCTTCTTATCTATCCAATCCTCGATGACGTGGTTCACCGCTTCCGGTTGCTCACGCATGACATAGTGGCCTGCGTCAGGAATAATGTGTAGGGTCGAACTAACTATCTTGTCATGAAGATACTGGCTATATTTAACAGGCGTCAGCCGGTCTTCTGTGCCACAGATAATCAACGTAGGTAGTTGAATTTCATGGATCCTTGTCATGATATCGAAGGAGTTGCATGCGGCAAGATCACGATAAAGCATGTTTGGCCCTGGCGTGACCTGCTCATTTATCAATATGCCAGGCATACTGGCAGCACTGGTTGCAGCCACGGCCAGTTCCTGTAATCGATGACCGGCCTTCTGAGGAGTTATGCGTGCTGATTCAAGCAGGTCGGGATGGACACGCAAACGTGCTCCTGTACCGATCAAAATAAGCCCACTCAACTCCGAGGCATATTCCAGGCCCAGCATGAGGGCAATCGCTCCACCAAGAGAATGTCCGGCAATGATAGGATGATCCAGGTGCAGTTCGTCTGTGATGATTGCAAGAACAGACCTGGCGTAATCAAGCACGCCGACTTCGTCCAGCAGC
>Ga0207646_10002382_pt1 | contig 22201 bp, 24 predicted proteins | sample KBSK5502metaG_FD_184343 | JGI IMG/M metagenome (GOLD analysis project Ga0207646, IMG submission 184343) | Corn, switchgrass and miscanthus rhizosphere microbial communities from Kellogg Biological Station, Michigan, USA - KBS K5-50-2 metaG... | ecosystem: Host-associated > Plants > Roots >... | reverse complement strand
GGCCTCGTCCAAGGCCCGGACCTAGCGAACTGGGGCACGTACATCAGCAAGATCACGCCTTAGGCAGCACCCCGCCGTCTGGGAGGAGGGCCGCTCTTCGGGCGGCCCTCCTCCCAAGCAAGGGGGCTTGGTCGACCGACCCGATAGTCTGCGAGCGGGTGTCCTAGACCGCCGCTAGGCAGCCACGATCCGACCGTTCTTTCCAACACACGACCGGGCCAGTTGTACGGGCTCTCCGGTGCGGGCCATCAGTCGTGCTTTGACCCGTGTCGCCGCCAGAACTCGGCAAGGCACTCGGCCGAGAGCTGATCGCGAGACCTGCTGAGCAGGATGACGAGCGGCGCCGACAGTCTCGAAGGAGGGCCATCGAGGTCGGCGCCGCTGCCGCAGGTGCGACCACTCCCCTTCGGGTCATCACCCACTTCCCCTAAGACGCGCGGAAGGCCCGGCTTCTTTCAGAGTCCGTCCGGTCGCCTTGGCACCGTGCGGAGAAGCTGATCTCGACGTTCGTCTGCGGCAGGACGGCGGGATCCCGTTACGGCAGGGGGTCGTGGATGAGCGAAGCATCGTTCGATCGTGTGATCTCGGAGCATCTCGCGCTCTGCAAACGGAATAAGCGTCTGGAACGACGGATGCCGTTGGACGGCTACCGCGAAGAGGTCGGAGGCGCGGCAGCGAAGGTGTCTGCGGACGCGCCGCCGAACGGCGATCCGCAGACGGGCACGAAGGAGAGGCAGGAGCATTGGCTCGACTCCGAGTCGTTCTGGGACACGACCGGGGAGCGCCCGTTGCCGGAGTTCGACTGGCGCGACGACTGATCCCCGGTGTGCATTGACCGGCGCTGTCCCTCACCGCGTCGGTGCAGGTCAGTCCCCAAGGGACAGCGCCGCTTGCCCCCGTTCCCCTCGATGGGGTCCCCCCGAAGGGGAAGGGAGCCCGCATCACTTTCCCGGCGAGCCGCTGTGCCTAACACCAATTGCGAATAACGTTTGAAAGACATATGTTGACGCACTACCCGGTCATTGACGCGGGAATCCGCCTGCTGTCATTGCCGGGGGACAGGGGTTAGGGGTATGACGAGCGACCAGAAGAGGGGCCGTGTCTTCGGCGTTCTCTACCTGATCACGTTCGCGACGTCGATTCCGGCGCTCGCTCTGTACGAGCCCGCGCTCCGCCACCCGGTGAGCTACATCGCGGGTTCCGGACACGACAAGCAGATCTTGCTCGGCGCGTTCCTCGAGCTGTTGCTGATCATCGCGAACATCGGCACCGCGGTCGTGATCTTTCCGATCGTCCGACGGGTAAACCAAGAGCTGGCGCTCGGCTATGTGGCTGCGCGGCTCCTCGAGTGCACCTTCATCCTCGTCGGGATCGTCTCGATGGTCGCCGTCGTCACCTTGCGACAACAGGTCGCGGGTGCGGCCGAGGGCACCGTGGCCTACACCCTCGCCGCGATCAAGGACTGGACGTTCCTGCTCGGGCCAGGCTGGGTTGTCGGCTGGGGGAACGGCCTGATCCTCGGCTACCTGATGTACCGCTCCGAACTGGTTCCGCGCCGCTGGTGCTGGCTCGGGATGATCGGCGGGCCGCTGGTCATCATCAGCGGGACCGCCATCCTGTTCACGGGCAACAATCCCAGCCATGGCCTGCGCTCCGCGCAAGCCATCCTGACCATTCCGGAGATCGTGTGGGAACTCTTCCTCGGCGTCTACTGCACCTTCTGGGGCTTCCGAGGTGAATCTCCGTTCCTGGACGGGGGCTCTCGGGCGGTCTCCGGGGACGCAGTCGTCGCACGGGCGTAGTGCCGGATTAGAAGTTCCGGCGGTAGAGCAGGAAGCCGAGCGGAATCACTCCGGCCAGGACGAACCACGGCGCCAGTGCGACTCGCGCGTAGCCGAGCACCTTTGTCGTAACCGGCGAGCTGCCGGCCTCGGCGCGGATCGTCTCTTCGAGTGCGTGGAGGTCGTTCTCGCCGAAGACGCGACCGTGCGCTGCCGTCGCGAACCGGCTCAACTCGCGGGCGCTGGTCGGATTGGGCCTGTAGTTGGGATCGATCCGGCCGTGCACGTAGATCCGTTCGGTCGGCGCCCACACGTGCACGAAGAGTGGGTGCACGGTCATCGCGCGAGCCAGCTCGTAGCCGATCTGCGAATGGATGGGCTTGGCCTCGCCGTCGGTGAAGACGACAAGGATGCGATGTCGCACCCCCGGGTTGTAGAAGTTGTAGGTCGGGATCGGGTAGAGCGCTGCGAATGTCGTCGCGACCTTGTAGATCTGGCTCGGTGGTGGCCGGTTGATGCCCACCGACTGCCCGACCACACGCCGGAAGAGCGCGAGATTCGGGGTGGGCATCAGGTCGGGCAGAACGCGGTCGGTCATCGACGCGATGCCCACCGGGATGTCACCGAGCTTCGGGATCACATCGTTGGCCTCTTGCTTCGCGCGCTCGAGCCGGGTCAGGCCGTCTGGCCCCGTCCGCGCTGCCATCGAAGCCGAGGTGTCGAAGACGAAGAACGCCTGCACGTCCAGACGCTGTCCCAGTAGGTGATGCCGCACGACGACCGGCTGGGCGGCTGCGACGCCCATGAGCACCGGCAGCAGGGCAAGCGCCACGATGATGGCCACGAGCTCGCGCCGGCGCGGCGACTTCAGCGAGAAGAGGCGACGGACCTGCTCCATCCGCGTCTGGGCGAGCCATAGAGCCGCGAGCGGTATGACCGCCGCGAGCGCGAACAGGGCGTCGATCGGCGTGAGGAACGTGAAGCCCATCAGAGCCCGCCGCCGATGGCGCCGACACCGTTGGCGCCGCCGAAGCCAAAGCCGCCGCGCGCGTCCTGGTCGAGTGCGTTCTTGCCGGGATGCGCGATTCGCAGCAGGAGCTCGAGGTTGAGCTTCGCGCCGTAGTTCGTCGGATCGGCGATCACCGCCTGCTGGAAGTAGCGCCGGGCGGAGGCGATCTCCTCCTTCTGCGTTGCGCTGTTCTCCGGCGCGTTGACCGTCATCACGCCGAGCAGGTTCGCCGCGTTCGACCGCTCCCTCGCGCTGGCCGCCGACGTCATCAGCCGCTGGAGCTGCGTCTCGGCCGCGACCGTCGTCGCGGCCAGGTCCGCCTGGCCGCCTGTGCTGGCTCCTTTCTGGCTGAGCCAGAAGAGCTGTATCGCCCGTCGGTACGAAAGCGCGTCGTCGGCGCCGAGCGCCGAGCGCGCCGGATCGCCCGGAAGGACGGCGGGGGAGCGCCAGAGCCCGATGTGCGAGCGCTGGGCCCGGAAGCGCACGTCGCTCTGGGTGAAGGCTCCCTGCCAGGCGCGGACGTCGGTCGCGAACAACACGAGAACCGTCGCGAGTCCGAGCAACACGACTGCCCCGGCGAGCGGAAGTGCGCGGCGGATGCGTCTCACGCGGCCGACTCCGGAACCAGCCGGGAATTGAAGCGCTCGTTCGCCGCGAGGAGTCCGACGAGGACGAGGCCGACCGCGAGCAGAGCCCAGGGCGCAGACGCCACGATCGGCTGGACACGCTGCTTCGACGTTCTCCTGAACGCCTGCGCCCCGACGAATGCGCTCCGGCCGAAGAGGCCGGTGAAGATCTGGACGTTTGACGGGAGGGCATTGATCGGCACGATCCGAACCGGGACGTTCGCCTGCCGCAACGCGTTTGCCTCGGCGACGAGCGGGTCACGATCGTTCTGCGAATCGTTCAGGTCGCTCATCAGCACCAGCGTCCCGTGCGTCACTCCGGCGCGGCGGAGGGCTTCCTGCCCAGCGACGAGCCCGGTCGAGATCCTGGTGCCGCCGCTGAACCCGCTCCATGGGCTCGTTCCGAAATTCGGCGCGCCTTGGACGACGCTCGTCGGAGCGAAGAAACGCAGGAACTGCTGCAGCGCGCTCGGCGGCGAGTTCGGCGGCAGGAGCTCGTAGCCGACGTCGGAGAACATGACGAGTCCCATCGCTTGGTTGGCCGCGACGAGACCGCGCACGATCGCGCCGACCCTCTGGAAGGGCGGGCCGGCGACGCTCGCAGACATGTCCAGGACGATGACGCCCGTTCTCGAGCCGACGGGAAGTACAGCCGCTCGTCCGCTGCCGGCGGAGCGTGCGAGCAGCACCGCGCCCGCCAGCGTCGCTGCGAGAGCGAGTGCAAGGGCGACGCGCACGAAGGTCGTGCGCTGTGCCTGGCCAGCGAGCTGGGCGAGGTCGCCGAGCCGGGTCGCGCCGCGGCGCGCAAGCGTGGTCCCTCTCACGGCTTCGGCTCCCCGTTCCGGCGACTGATCCCTGCGCGCTCGGAGATCTCCTGCACCTCTTCCTCCTCCGGCGTCTCCGGTGACCACGCGAGGGTGCGCGCGGTCTCCGAGAGATCGTGGACGTCGTACGGGAGCTCGTCGGCGACGCGCTCGAGCGCCTTCCGCTGCAGGGTCTCGTCGTCGTGCGCCCGCGCCCAGAAGAACAAGGTGAGCGCCCGCTCGAGCGAGGAGCCCCGAAGCGGTTCCTGCCCTGCCCTGGACGGGCGGAACTGCCAGGCCCAGCGGGACGCGAGCGCCAGACCCGCCGCTCCGAGCACCGCCGCCAGCGCAAGCGAGAGCCAGAACAGAAGGCTCGGAGACGCGCGGTACCGGGGCGCGGGGAGTGGGGTGAGCTGATCGGACCACTTGAGCTCGTGATTCCCGAGGTTGGCAACCACTTTCGGGCTCAGCTGGGAGAGAACCGCGATCCGCGGGAAGCGCGCGTCGAGCGAGTACCGGACCTGGCCGGTCGGGGCCACGTATTCGATGTGCGCGGGGCTGAAGCCGAAGACGCGGGCGAGATCGCTCGTCTTCGTCTCGGGGAGGCACTTCGCCGTCAGGCAGCGGAGCTGCCACGTCCAGGTCAGCTGCAGGAACCGTCCGTTGCTCCTGCGGACGACGATGGGCGGCCCGGCCGGCCGGTAGGGGTGGAAGTGGACGATGACGTGCACGTTCGACGGAGCGACCCACTTCCGGTCCGCGACGACTGCGACTTGGGCCGTGAGCGGGTCTCCGAACAGGTGCACCGACGGATCGATCGAGGCGAAGACCTTGAGCGGAAGATTGCGGCCGAGGACCGAGCCGCCCGGGGTGGGCGGAGGCTTCGCGCTGGCCGGACTGGAGACGACGAGCGCGAGCAGCACGGCGGTGAGGGCGGCGGCCGGGACCGCGACGCGCTTCATACGAGGGCTCCCCGGGCCATCATCCGGAGGTCCGCCCAGCGGAGGAACGCGCCGAGGATCGCCCCGGGATCGTGGGAGTGGATCCAGACCGGCTCGGCTCCGAGCGAACGGAACAGGCGCAGCATTTCCGCGTGGCGCGCCTCGTGCTCGTCGTGCAGTTGCTCGGCTTCGGCGCGCGTCAGGTAGACCGGCACGACGGCACCGGACTCCGGATCGGCATACGGCACGGTCAGGGCGCCGACGTCGGGGAACGATCGCTCCCACACGGGATCCTGGATGACCACCGGTACCAGCTCCCAACGGTGCTCGAGCGCGCGCTGCCACGCCCCTTCGTCCGGCAGCACGAGGAAGTCCGAGAGGACGAACACGAAGGTCTGCGTCGGTAGCTCGCGTCGATGCTGGTGGAGGTGCGCGAGGGCTTGCGAGACGGTGTCGGCGGGCGCGCCGAACGGGCGCCCATCCAGCGACGCCTGCGGTGCGAAGCGCTCGCTCCGCGGCGGGCGCCACAGCGTTTCGCCGTCGGCATGGTCGAGGTAGGCCGCGAGGCTGCGGGTCACACGCGCGCTCTCGCGGACCAGGCGCAGGCTCTCGTTCAGCGCCTCCGGCTTGTCGAGGCGCCGCAGTGGTGAGGGCCGAATTGCCATCGTGGGCCTCCGATCGGCGATCATCACGACATGCGGAGCCTCGTCCGCGAAGAACTCGTGGACGATGAACTCGTCGTTGTCGCGGACCGCGGAAAGGCGCGCGGACGCGGCCCAGTCGATCCAGGCGAGGTTGTCTCCCGGCACGTAGTTGCGCGAACCGGCCACGTCGGAGCCACTGCCGCGGCGAACGCTGCGGATTCCGCCGAAGGCGAGGCCGATCACGCGCCGGCGAGGGATCAGCGGGAATGTCCCGGTCGCCATCGCTAGTCCACGACCCGCGCGGCGGGCATGTGCGCTACACCGCCGCGGCTGGGACGTCGAGGTCGATGTCGAAGCCGGGCTTCGGCGCCCGCTCGAGGCAGCGCGTCTGGATCTCGGCCGAGGCCTCTTCCCAGCCACGGTCCCGAATCTCGGCCACGAAGCTCGGCTTGAAGAGCAGGCGGTGCAACAGCACGGGAACGAACAGCCGCTCGGCGTCCTCGGGCGTCACGAACCTGCGGCCGTTGAGCATCGCCCACGCACGTGCGGCGCGGTTGAGGGCCAGTGAGCCGCGCACCGAGCTGCCGATGGCCACCATCTCCAACTGGCGGGTGGCTCGTACGAGGTCGACGATCCAACCGGCGACCACCTCGTGCACGAAGACCTCGCGCACCGCATTGCTCATCGTGGCGACGTCGGCGACGTCGACCGTGGGCTCCAGCCGTGTCAGCGGGTGGCCGCCGAGCTGCTCATCCACGATTCGGTTCTCGTCCGCCGCGTCGGGGTAGCCGAGCGTCGTCCGGACGAAGAAGCGGTCGAGCTGCGCCTCCGGCAGCGGGAACGTGCCTTCGTATTCGATCGGGTTCTGCGTCGCCATCACGAGGAACGGCTCGGCAAGCGGGCGTGTGACGCCGTCCACGGTCACCTGCTGTTCGGCCATCGCTTCGAGCAGCGCTGACTGCGTCTTCGGCATCGCGCGGTTGATCTCGTCGACGAGGACGACGTTGGCGAACACCGGCCCGGGCCTGAACTCGAAGTCCCGCTCGCGCTGGTTGAAGATCGAGAGGCCGGTGACGTCGGTCGGCTGTAGGTCAGGTGTGCACTGGATCCGGGAGGAGTGAGATCCCTCGATCGACTGCGCGATTGCCCGCGCGAGGACCGTCTTCGCAGTGCCCGGAACGTCCTCGAGCAGCACGTGCCCTCCGCAGACGAGGGCTGCAACGACGAGCGTGATCTGCTCACGCTTCCCGTGCACGACAGTCTCGATGTTGTCCAGCAGCCGGCACGCGATTTCGTGCGCATCGGCGTGCGTCTGAATTGCCAGCGCGGCCTCCTTCAAAGTGCGACTGCCCGGAGCGTAGCCTCACCGGCTGAGACGACGAAAACCTCTGGAGGTTGGCGCGAATGCGTCGCAGCTCCGAACCGATTTAGGATCGCCGTCGGGGTCTGTCCACAACGCGAGGAGGGACGGATGGCTGGGTCGGAGGTGCGTGACTTCTCTGCGCCGGACGAGACGCGGTCGCCGGACAAGACGAAGGTGGAGATCGTGCGCATGGGCGGGACGAGTGCCTCCCGCATGTCCCTGGAGCCGGGCTGGCGCTGGTCGGAGTGCATCAAGCCGATCGCCGGCACGGAGAGCTGCCAGGTGCACCACGTCGGCGTGATCCTGTCCGGCACGATGCACATCGCCCACAACGACGGGAGTGAGCAGAACATCGGCGCGGGCCAGGCGTATGTCATCGAGCCGGGACACGAGGCGTGGGTCGTCGGTGACGAGCCGGTCGTGGGCTACGAGTTCGATTCGAAGGCCGCGGAGGAGTACGCGAGAGGCTCGTAGGCTCGGCGACTGCGGAGCGCTGGCCAGAGAGGTCAGGAAGGGCACGTCCCCGGCGCGTACTCGCCCCCTCGCGTGCCGGGCGTCAGTGGCTAGACAACGCACCCTGCGTCGTTGCGCAAGCGACTTCCTGACCTCTCTGTGCGAAATAGGCGGCATCTCCGCGCCCGGCGTCCCCAGGACGGACGGGGTGACTTAGTCCGTCTGGATCGGCCGGCGACCCATCCCTCGAACGAGCCACAACGGTCGGTAGTCCAGAGACTGGCCCTCCCGCCAGGGCGCGCGTTGAGCGGGTCGCCCAGGATGTCTGCAGAGACGGGTTCCGAGTTCGCGCACACCGCTCCACGAGCGCAACGCGACCGGCCCAAACCTAGGCACTGCGGCCCAGGCGGACTCGAGCATGAGTCCGCCTCCGCACGTTGTAGGTCTCAGGCGGCCGGAACCTCGGCCGCCTCGACTCCTTCGGTCACCTGGGCTGCGCCGCGCCGGATCACGCCCGTATCGCGCATCACGCGCTGGGCGAGCCAGACCGGGATGATCGTGATGACGATGACGAAGAAGGCCACGACGTTGATGACCGGCAACTCCTGCCCTTGCCGGATGTTGTCGAGGATCCAGATTGGAAGAGTTTGCTGTGCGCCCGCCGTGAACGTCGTCACGATGACCTCGTCGAAGGAGAGCGCGAACGCGAGCAGGCCGCCCGCGACGAGAGCCGTCGACAATACGGGCCAGAGGACGAAGCGGAACGTTTGCCAGCCATCCGCACCGAGATCCTGTGACGCCTCGATCAACGATCCCGACGACCGGCGCAGGCGCGCGACGACGTTGTTGTAGACGACCACGACGCAGAAGGTCGCGTGGCCGACCACGATCGTCCAGATCGAGGCCTGGATCCCGGCGAAGTTGAAGAATGAGACCAACGCCATCGCTGTGATGATCCCGGGCAGCGCGAGCGGAAGAACGAGCAGGAACGAGACCGCCTCCCGGCCGAAGAAGCGGTAGCGGGCCACGGCGGCCGCGGCCATCGTCCCGAGTACGAGCGCGACGACCGTGGTGATGGCGCCGACCTTCACCGAGAGCTCGAAGGCGCTGCGCACGCTGGGGTCGTGCCAGGAGACGCTGAACCAGTGGGTGGTCCAGCTCGTGATCGGCCAGCCCTGGATCGTCGAGCCGTTGAAGGCGTAGAGCGCGATGATCACGATCGGGATCCAGAGGAAGGCGATCACGGCCACCGACCAGATAGCCAGCGAGATGCGGGTTCCGCGGCCGGTCACAGGGCCTCGAACGCTCCCAGCCGTCGGGCGATCAGCAGGTAGGCGCCCATGATCGCCATCGGGATCACTGCGAAGGCCGCGGCGAACGGGAGGTTGGTGGCGAAGTTGTTGTAGACGACCGTTCCGATCATGTCCGAGTTCGTGCCACCGATCAGCGCCGGCGTGATGTAGTCACCGAGCGTCAGTGCAAACGTGAAGATCGATCCCGCCACGATGCCCGGCAGCGCCAACGGCAGGATCACCGAGCGGAACGTTCGCCAGCCGCGCGCGCCGAGATCGGCAGAGGCCTCGAGGTACGAGTCCGGTATCCGCTCGAGCGCCGCGTAGATCGGCAGCACCATGAACGGGAGCCAGACATACGTGTAGACGATCCACATGGCCGTGTGCGTATACGCGAGATTCTGGTCCGGTAACCCGAGCCCGTTCAGCGCCCAGTTGATCGCGCCGTTGTGGGCCAGGATTGTTTGCCAGGCGTAGAGGCGGACGAGGTAGCTCGACCAGAGCGGCAGCAGCACCATCACGAAGAGCAGAGCGCGCGGTCGCCTGCCCGCCACCCGGGCCATGAAGAAGGCGAGGGGGAAAGCGAGAACCGAGCACGTGAGCGTGACGGCAGCAGCCATCTCGAGTGTGAACGCGGCGATGTGGAGGTACGGCCCCGTCCTCGAGAAGATCGTCCGGTAGTTGGCCACCGTCCACGTGTGCTCGATCGTGGACGTCAGGGAGCTCGAGGTCCAGAGCGACGAGACGAAGAGGACGCCGAGCGATCCGACGTAGACGACGAGGAACGCCGCGAGCGGCAGCGCCAACAGCCCGATCGCCCGAAGCCAGGGGCGCCGCCAGAAGAAGCCAGAGAGGCGCAGACGGGCCCGCCGAATCGGCGGGCCCGTCTCGACTACGCCGGCGTCAGCCGCCAAGCGTCACCCGGTTACTTGCGCCCACGCCTGCACCCAGGCGTTGTAGTCCATGCAGTCGTTGCTCTTCTGCCAGCCGCACTGCGGGACCGGCGTCTTCCAGAACTTGATCTTGTTGTAGTAGGAGGCCGGCTCGTTCAGGTGGTACGCCGCGCACGAGCCCTTCTGGATCTTGTCCATGTACGGGCACGCGAGCGGGTTGACCGGCGTCTCGCCGAAGACGATCGCCTGCTGCGCCTCGACCTTGGGCGTCGTCACGTACTGCATCCACTTGTATGCGCAGTTCGGATGCGGAGCCTTTGCGGCGAGCATCCACGTGTCGGCCCAGCCGGTCGTCGGCAGCGGGACGACCTCCTTGACCGGCTGCTTGTCACCCTGCAGCTGCAGCGTCTGGTACGGCCAGCCGGCGCCCATCCACACGTCGCCGTTCTTGAACGACGTGATCTCGTCGGCGGCGTAGTTCCAGTAGCGCTTGAGCTGCGGCTTCTGGTTGATGAGGAGCTGGGTGGCCGCCGTCAGCTGGCTTTTCGTGAGCTCGTAGGGGTCCTTGATCCCGAGGCTCGGCTTCGTCTGCATCAGGTAGAGCGCCGCGTCCGCGATCTGGATCGGATTGTTCGGCACCGTGAGCTTGCCCTTGTACTGCGGGCCATAGATCGCGCTCCAGCCCGTGGGCGCAGGCTTCACCTTCTGCGTGTTGTAGAGGAGCGTGTTCGGTCCCCACTGCACCGAGACGCCGTAGTGCTTGCCGTCGACCGTGTTGTGCGGCGGCGACTTGAACACCGGCAGGAATTCTTTCCAGCTCGGGATCTGGTTGATGTCGATCGGCTGGACGTCGCCCGCATCGATGAGACGAAGGCTCGCGTCGCCGGAGGCCGAGACGAGGTCGTACTGGCCGCCGCCGCCACCGCCGTTTGCATGCATCAGCGCAAACATCTCCTGCGAGGTGCCCGCGTCCTTGCGGTGGATGATGCAGCCCGTCTGCTGCTCGAACGGGTGCGCGAAACTCTTGTAGGTGTAGTACGGCCATTCGACGACGTTGAGGGAGCCCTCTCCCTTGCCGATGGTCGTCGTCGTGCCGGCGCCACTGCTGGTGCTGCCGCCACCCCCGCCGCCGCCGCCACCGCAGCCACTCGCCACGAGTGCGAGCGTCGCTGTGACCGCAGCCAGAGCGACGACCGTCACGCGCGACCTCTTGGGAATCCTTCTCACGTGCCCTCCTTGTTGATCTCGTACGTGTGCTCCGGCCGCCACGAGAGGCGGACCCGCTTCCCTTGCTCCGAGAGCGCCTCCTGTGAGGTGGTCTCGAGGTTCTGCCGGACGACGACGAGCTCGCCGCCCGCGTCGAGGTCGACGACGAAGCGCGTGACCATGCCGACGTAGACGACTTCGCGCACGGTGCCCGGCTCGCCCTCCGCCGCGCGCTCGTCGCTCATCCGAATCTTCTCCGGGCGGATCGTGATCTGCTTGCCGTCCCGCTCGAGGATGTTCGAGACGCCGACGAAGCCAGCGACGAACTCCGTCTGCGGATGCTCGTAGACCTCGGCGGGCGTGCCGAGCTGCTCGATCCGGCCCTCGTTGAACACGGCGAGGCGGTCGCTCATCGTGAGCGCCTCCTCCTGGTCGTGCGTGACGTAGACGAACGTGATCGCGAGCTCGCGCTGCAGTTCCTTGAGGAAGATCTGCATCTCCTGGCGCAACTTCAGATCGAGCGCTCCGAGCGGCTCGTCGAGAAGCAGGACCGGCGGCCGGTTGACGATCGCGCGGGCAAGGGCGACGCGCTGACGCTGCCCGCCCGACAGCTGGAGCGGCTTCCGGTTGCCGACGCCCGGCAGGCGCACCCGCTCGAGCACCTCCTCGGCGCGCGCCCGCCGGTCGCGGCGCGAAATCCCCTTCACCCGCATCCCGTACTCGACGTTCTCTACCACCGTCATGTGGGGGAAGAGGGCGTAGTCCTGGAAGACCGTGTTGACAACGCGTTGAGAGGGGGCGACGTTCGTCACGTCGACGCCCTGCAGCTCGACGCGGCCGGCGTCGGGACGCTCGAAGCCGGCGATGACCCGCAAAGTCGTGGTCTTGCCCGAGCCGGAAGGGCCGAGGAGCGTGAAAAACTCACCGGCGCGGATGTCGAGGTCGATGCCTGCGACCGCGACGACGTCGCCGTAGACCCGGCGGATGCCGCTCAGGCCGACCGCGGGAGCTTCCGCGTCCTTGGTTTCAGGCGCGTTCGGCGCCAGCGTCGCCAAGTGCCTCCTCCAGCAGGCCGAGCCCGCGTTCGAGCTCCTCGTCCGATGCTGTCAGCGGTGGAAGGAGCCGGATGACGTTGCCGTCGAGACCGCACGCGAGGAGGAGCAGCCCCTTCTCGAACGCAGCCGCGCTCGTCGCCTTCGCCACGTCGGGCGTCGGCTGCCGGAGCTCGAGCGCCAGCATCGGGCCGAGCCCGCGCACCTCGCCGACGAGTGGCTGCCGGGAAGCGATCTCGTCGAGCCGCGTGCGCAGGAAGGAGCCGACGTGTTCGGCCCGATCGGCGGAGTCGGGGGCCGTCAGCTCGTCGAGCACCGCGAGCGAGGCCGCACAGGCGACGGGATTGCCGCCGAACGTGCCGCCGAGCCCGCCGACATGCACCGCGTCCATCAGCTCGGCACGACCGGTCACCGCTGCGAGCGGGAGGCCACCGCCGAGGGTCTTCCCCGAGACGAGCAGGTCCGGCTCGACGCCGAGCTGCTCGATCGCCCAGATCGTGCCGGTGCGCCCGCAGCCGGACTGCACCTCGTCGTCGACGTAGACGATGCCGTGCTCGTCGCAGATGCGGCGCAGCGCCTGCACGAACTCCGGCGGCATCGGGATGAAGCCGCCCTCGCCTTGCACCGCCTCGAGCACGATGCACGCGATCGAGCCCGGATCGACGTCCTGCCGGAAGAGGAGGTCGAGGCTCGCAAGCGCGTCCTCGGTCGAGATGCCGCGGAACGGATACGGCGCGGCCGCGCGGTAGACGTCTGTCGCGAGCGGCCCGAAGCCCTGCTTGTAGACGAGCTTCGCCGTCATCGCCATCGTCAGGAGCGTACGCCCGTGGAAGGCGCGGTCGAAGACGACGACGCCCGCGCGCCCGGTCGCGGCGCGCGCGATCTTGACGGCGTTCTCGATCGCCTCGGCGCCCGAGTTGACGAGAATCGACTTCGTCTGAGAGTCGCCGGGCCAGAGCTCGTCGAGCCGGCGGCAGACCTCGATGTACGGCGTGTACGTCCCCACCATGAAGCACTGATGGAGGTAGCGGTCGACCTGCTCGTGGACCGCGGCGACGACGGCCGACGGGCCATGTCCGAGGTTCTGGCAGGCGATTCCGCCGGCGAAGTCGAGGAACTCGCGGCCGTCGACGTCCCAGACACGCGCTCCCTCGGCGCGCGAGACGACGAGGGACGGCGTCGCAACACCACGGGCGACGTAGCGCTCGCGGTCCGCGAGGACCCGGTCGGCGGCGCTGGCGCGTTGCTCCACGGACATCGGCCCGGGGGATTATCACTGCGCGATGCGCCGCGTTCAAGCGGAAACCCTCTCGCAATGCGAGGCGGTCGGTCGCCGTGGCTACGAAATGCGCGGAGTCAGGCCCGAAGCGTGTCGAACGTGCCGAGGCGCAGCTCGCTGTCGTAGTGGAACCGTGTGGCGTCGACGCGTTGCATGTACTCGTCGCGATTCGCGGCGACGAACGCGTTGTACGCGTCGGCAGATTCCCACCGGTCGATCACGAGATACCGGGTCGGCGCCTCGACGTCGCGCAGGAACTCCGTGCCGATGTAGCCGCGGCCGCTGCGGAAGAACTCTGCCCACTCACCGTCGGTCCCGTAGACGCGCTCGAACTCGGTCGCGTCGCGCACCACCTCGTAGCTGAACACGAGTGCAATCACGCGGGTGAGGATAAGGTCCGGGCCGTGAGCGCCGAAGCTGTCCCCGCAGAGCCCGAAGCCCGGGAGGAGTACGCCGGCGTCCTCCGCTTCTACCACCTTGCGAAACACCAGGAGTGGCAGGTGGACGAGGTGCCGTGGGGCGAAATCCCGTTCGTGCCCGAAGGCAAAGGAACGCCTGAGCGCCGGGGGCGGCGCCGGGACATCTGGCGCTCGGTGATCATGCAGCAGCTTCAGGCGGACGTCTTCGCCTGCGAGATGGCGTCGCAGCTGCTCGCGGCGGCGCCCGATCCGGAAGCGCGCCTCTACTACTCGACCATGGTGCAGGACGAATCGCGCCACACCGAGGCGTGGCTGCGCCTGATCGGCCAGGTCGGCGGGGAGGGGGAGCGCGACCCGTACCTCGACGAGCTCGCCCACATGTTCCTCGAGGCCGATCTGCTCGAGGAGAAGGTCTTCCTCATGCAAGTCTTCTTCGAGCGCCTGATCATCCCGCGCTTCCGCCTGATTGCGCGCTCGTCGCGCGGCACGGTGCTCGAGGATCTGTGCAACCGGCTCGCGGTCGACGACGGCATCCACCACGGCGCCGGGATGGCCTACGAGCGCGTGCTGCTCCAGTCCGCGGGCAAGAAGGTGCGCGCGCGGCTCGTGGACGCGGCGAACACGATGCTCCCGATCTTCGCCAACCACGTGCTCTGGCGGCCGAAGGCGCGCGAGGTGATCGGGACGCTGATGGAGGCACGCGACCGCGAGCGCCTACGCGAAGAGCTAAACCACGGCGTTCGGCTCGCGAACTCCCTCGGCCTGGACGTGTCTGACGTCCGCCTCCCAGCCGGCTGACGCTCGTCGTCAGGCGAGAGGACGCTGGCCAGCGCACGGTCCTCCAGCCCGGATCGTGGCGGATCGCAGGGTCGTGCCATATAAACAGGACGAGATGAAGGGCTGGGCGCTTGATCGCGCGGCACTGCTCAGGCCCACGTCCAGTGGGAGGCTTGCAGCCGCAGTTTGGGTGCTTGGCGCGGCGATCGCAGTCGCGGGGATTCTGCACGGGCACCGTGTGCGTGAGCCGTATCCCTGCCTGCCTGGCGCCTTCAAGTGCTACAACTTTTCCCACCTAGTGCGATCAGGTTGGGTCGATCCGGTCGCACTTGGTATCTGCCTGCTCGGACTTGCCGCAGCCGTCGGCGTCCTCGTTCGCTGGCGGCCGTTTCTAAGACTCCTGGCGACCGTGCTTGTTCTCGCGGCCACGGTGGGAGGTGCCGTTGCCCTGTCCAGGCATCGGGTTGTTGGGGCCGCTCATGACTGTTTGGGAGCCCCTGCCGTAGCCGACTGCTTCTCCCATCCCAGGCCAGGCTGGGTCGTGCCCACCATGGTCGGCCTCGTCCTGCTCGGACTCGCTGGAGCATCCGGCATCCTGGCGACCTCCAGACGTCGCAGCACCTAACCACTCCTCGATCGGACCGGATCCCGCTCAGGGGTCATTCCGGAACACCGGCCCAGGCGAGTGTCCCCTCACTTACGATTCCTAGCGTTATGCGGGCTGCATGGCGCCGCTGCGGGCGGCCGTCATGACGACCTCCGCGACTTCCTTCGGGTGCGAAATCCTCGCGACGTGAGAGGCACCCTTCGACCTCAGTGATCTGCGCGTTCATCCGCTCGTAACTGAAGTGATGGACACCGGGATCGATACACCGGTCCGCGGTCGGGAGCACAGCCCAGACCGGGCGGTCGCGCCATGCTGTCGGCCGTGCCAGCGGCCGTGATGACGGAGCCGCCGTAGGAATGGCCGACGAGCAGAACCGGCCCGTCGATCTCGTCGATCACACGGCGAAGGTAATCGCCGTCGCCACCGGTCAGTCCGCGCAGCGGGTTCGGCGGCGCGATTAACTTCGCCGACATTCGCCGCACCGGCCTGAGTCTGGCTCGACGCGTTCATCGAGTCCACAGCCACTTCTGGAATCCGCAGTGCTGGGGCGCCTTCTCCGGCTTGAGCGGGACGTGCGTGTATTGGTTCTCGAGCTGCCAGCTGTGCCAGATGACCTTGCCGCGGGCGTCGCGGGCGACGAGGAACGCTGCCGCAACCTGTGGTGGCTGCGCATCGATGTAGACGTTGTTGATCACGGGCACGGTGACCACTGGACGGCAGTCAGAGAGTGAGAGCACCTGCACCGAACGAACACCGTCTGCGGCTACACCCGCGAGAATCCCGAAGTCCGTCCACACGACTTTGCTACACCAGCTGCATCCGAGTTGCTTCGAGCGGACCGCGCCGACCATGGACAGGTCCAGGATGGGTCGCGCCGGCGAGGGGAAGGGATGGGCTCTCAGCCAGGCGCTGACCCTCTCGCTGGCTCTCTGGCCGTACCCGAAGTTCGAGCCTGCGGGTAGCGCGAACTGTCCGCCGTTTGGGCCGCGACTGCACTCGGGGCCACGTTCGAGTCGGAACATGCCGGGAGATTGCCCCGGCGTCCTCCAGTGCGGGCCAACAGTCGGAGATTGCGCCCCTTTCCTCCAATGCATGCCCATGTAGAAGCACAGGCTGTTGTCCTTCAACTTTCGTGCTGAGTAGATCCCGATTCCTTGACGGGACGCAAGCCGCTTGAAGGTGCTGGGTTTCGTGGCTTCGGGGGTCGGGATCCCGAACTTCTTGAAAATCTGCCCCTCGAGTGTGCCCCGCTCGGAGGAGTTAGGACGAGCTCGCGTGCCGTGATTGGAGAAGCCGAAGAGGGAGGGGCCGGCGATGGCAACGGCCGCGATTACCAGCGCAACCAGAACGACAACGAGCACAAGCGCCCGCCTTCCCGACCACCAGCCACGCACTCCGAGGAGATGCGATGGGGGTTGCGAGCCGCTCGCTCCGCCGCTCGTCGCGTAGGCGTACGCCATGCGGCGGGTCATCGCGTTCGGGGCAGGGATTCCTACCCGGAACTCGCGGAGAAGCTGTAGGTCGTCGTTCGTCATCGTTGCTCCTCAACCGTCGTCAGGCTCTCTCTCGCTACTTGTCCAGTGGGGCCTAATCGGTTCCGAACGTGCTCCCTAGCGCGGCTGAGACGCGACTTGACCGTTCCGAGCGGAACCGAAAGGGACTCCGCGATCTCCCCGTCGCTCAGCTCCGCCCAGGCGTGCAGAAGCAGAACCTCGCGCTCCTCATGTCGCAGCTCGGCAAGTGCAGCAGCCAACCTGGCCCCTTTGGGCTGGGCGTCGAGCCGATCAAGCGAGATGCCCTCGTCGACCAGGGCAGGGTCGGTTCCAGTACGGGCATATGCCCGCAGCATCCGGCGCTCCCTGCGCCAGTGGTGCCGGATGAGATTGGACGCGATCCCGTACAACCAGGGCTTGACCGGCCGAGCTGGATCAAGCTGGTCCCAGCGCCGAAAAGCTATGGCGAACGTCTCAGCCGTCAGATCGTCCGCAACCGAAACGCCGAGCCGCCTAGCGATGTAGCCGTGCAGCGGGTCGAACTCCGCGGCGAAGACCTCCTCGAAGGCATACCCCACATCTCTAGTTTCCCGATCTGGCCCAACCGGTTCCCGGTTTCACGGGTCATTCCGGAACACCGGCCCAGGCGAGCGTCCGGCTTTCCAAGCTTCCCTAGGGCCTGCAGGAGATCACGAGCGAACCGTCCTGGAGACGCTTTAGGTCAATCTCCGATGACAACGCAGGGGACGACGCGTTAGCCGAACCGCTCACCCCGTGACCCGGAGGCGGAACCCTCGCGCCGACGCTCCCGTTGCAGCGGATTAGGGCGCCGGTCTTCACGCTCTCGACGGTGGTCACCGTCGGCCCGGTAACGCTCATCGAGCCAAACACCTTCGCCGAGCCGCATCCAGCCGCCAATCCAACCGCGACCAGCGCTAGCGCAAGAATCGCTTTCACCGTCGGCTTCTGTACGTCGCGTCCCTGATGACTGTCAACTCCTGCTCAGTGGTCATTCCGGCGAAACTGGCCCAGGCGGTTCTTACATCTGGGCGATGACCTCGCACACGTCGGCGCTGATGAAGCGAGCAGGCGCTTCCGGCATATCGCGCAGCGACGTGAACACCGTCTCGGCCGCCCGCGCATCCTTCTCGGTCTCGAACAACCAGAACGAGTGTTGGATCACCGTGCCACTGTCGTCGCGAGCGCGCACCCAATAGGCGGCGTTGCCAGACATTCCCCCGACGAGGGTCGGACCGTGCTCTTGAGCCATCACGGCGGTCTCCTCTTCATGGCCCGGCTTGATCTCGACGCGACCGACAAGCGCGTACATCGATCCTCCTTCGACGGTTCCGTCATTCTCTCCCATCGCGTGTTCAGGCGTCATTCCGGGACACTGGCCCAGGCCAGTGCTCCCGCCTCAGCCCCGAACGGGGTGATCATCACCTACGGCCACGACAGCTCCAATCGTCGGGGCGAGACGCCTGCCGTTGAACGTGACGAGGCCGATTAAGCGCAACACTCTCTTCTGGGTGATGGCAGAGCTCCAGGGAGCGGTCGCATCACCTGCAAGGTAGTCATCGGCAACAACGTCAAGGCCGGCCACGCCGTCGGGGCTTCAACGTCTGCACGGCGCAGTCACCGAGCGATCCACTCAGCGGCTGGAACTAGCGGACCGTCTTGAACCGGGTATCGGGGTCATTCCGGAACACCGGCCCAGGCGGGGGTTACTGGCTCTCCGCGTCGTCGGGCTCTTCGTCGCCTGACCCGCTGGGTTGAGTCCTGGCAAGCGCCGCGTTCACCATCTGCGTATTCAGCTGCGCCCCGCCCATCCCCTCACCGTCGACGACTGATGCGGCGAGAGCCGTCTTTTCCATGCTTCGATCGATGCGACCCGGCAGGTGATAGAGCCACTTGAGGAACCCCATGTCGGCAGGGTGCCAGATCTCCGGCCCTTCGGAGGATCCTCTATCCCGGTGGTAGCCAGCGGGTCCAACGGAGCATCCGGTCGAGTCGCTTCATCAAGCTCTCGAAGGCCTGCCAGATTCGGAGCGACCAGATGCCCAAGCGGCCGAGAGGGTAGCGCGGGCACAGGGTCCCCGAACCCTCACCGCCGCCAGACGAGGAACTCGCTAACCGCGACGCACGGAATGAGGTGGGGGGACGACGGACTCGCCGCCCCCACCGGTCGTTGGCTTCGCTCGCTCGATCTTCCGGAGTAGACGCTGATGCGTCGCACTCGACGGCGATTTCTGCGATCGCCCCGAGAGCTACGGTGAGTGCTGTGGCCGAGTTCGTCCCGCCCGACTTCGAGGTTCCGCTCGGACTCCAGACTCCCGAGTTCGTGCTGGAGCCGCTCGGTCCCGAGCACAACGACCGGGATTACGACGCCTGGACGTCGTCGATGGAACACATCGCCGCGACTCCGGGTTTCCCGTGGGGGTCATGGCCCCGCGAGATGACGCTGGATGAGAACCGTGCGGACCTGGAGCGCCACGCCGAGGATTTCCGGACCCGGAAGGGCTTCACGTACAGCGTCATCGATCCGGCGAGCCGCGACGTGATCGGGTGCGTCTACATCTACCCGGTTCGCGACAGCGACGAGGCTCGCGTGCTCTCCTGGGTAAGGGCGACCCACGCGCACCTGGACGCTCCGCTGTGGCTAGCAGTCAGTGAGTGGCTCGCATCAGACTGGCCATTCGCCAACGTCCTGTATGCACCGCGTAGATAGCTTCGGGCGTGGATGACGACGACCGCCCGCCGATCTGCCCGCGCTGCGGCGTGACCATGGTGCCGGCTGCGCTGAGCGCCGACGACAAACACGAGGGCGAGTGGGTCTGCCTCGAATGCGAAGAGCTGGACGAGGACGAGTGAGACGTCGGCTCAGAGGTCGCCGGTCGGGCGTTTAACCTTCCGACCGCGCGCCCGGCGAACCAGCATCACTCCCGCGCACAGAAGAGCTGCGGCGATGACCCACCGGGTGGCGTGGGGAAGAACACCGCCCAAGACGGCGATCGCGATCGCAAGACCGATCAGGACGTAGCCCACACGCACGGATGTGCTTGGCCTTCCTCGAGTCCTCTCCGACCGGTGCTCTTCCACGGCGCTCACGATAGATCGGGGCTCAGTGACACTGCCCGCGCTTGTCAGTCCCGAGGAGGTGAGCCGAAACTTCATGCCGCAGTCGTCGGTGGCCGTCGCATCGGCCAGAACGGGGGTCCGTCCGGAACGCGCAGCTCGCCGAGGTGGACGAACCCGAGGCGCTCGTACAGCGCCGCGCTGCGCTCGACCGTCACGGGCACGAGCGCAGAGACGGGCCGGTGGGTGCGCATCCCCGGTTTCGAGGAGTGGACGATCGACGCCGACGGATCGATCGCCGAGTCGCGCGGGCACTTCGACCAGGCCGAGTACGACCGCCAGCTCCGCGAGGGAGCCGCGCCCTAGCGCGCGCCGCCGCGCTCGAAGTGGGCGCGGAAGAAGTTCTCGCTGCCGGCAGTCGCCATCGCCGCCGAAGCGCTGATCTCGAGCGCAAGTGCCGTCGCCGCGACGAGCTGCGCCATCCGGTAGACCTTCCCCGGCCCCGCGCAGCCCATGAGCTCCAGCCAGCGCTTCGGGTCGGGAAGCGTCGTGCCGCCTCCGACGGTGCCGACCTCGATCCCGGGGAAGCGGATCGAGACATGGAGACCGCCCTCCACGCGCTGCTCGGTTCCGTGGGCCATCGAGCTGGTACCGACGAGCCCGAGATCCTGGCCGGTGGCTGCGAACAGGGCCGCGATTGCGGAAGCCGGGGTGAACGCGACCGACTGCATGCCGGACGCGACTGCCCCGTGCGTCCCCGCCCAGGCGAGCTCCTCGAGGTCGGCGAGGGACGTTCGCAGCACGCGCTCGATCGCCGCCTCGGTCAGCGTCGTCTCGGCAATCACCGTCTTGCCGTGCCCTTGCTGGAAATACTCGAAGGAGGGCTTCTTGTCGCCGCCCATGTTCGCCTCGAGAATCGTGCGCTCGATCGGCACCGGGGTCTGCGGCAGGACGTAGGCCATGTTGAGCGCGTAGGCGTTGCGGGTCATCATGTTCGCGCCGAAGGCGTCGCCGGTCGTGAAGCGCCAGAGGACATGGCACATCAGGCCGACGACGTGCGTCTTCGCCTCTCGCAACACAGCGAAGGTGGACAGCTCCGGCAGGTCGGCAGTGCGCAGGAACTCGCGCATGGCCGGCACTTCGCCCTCGATCCAGCGGGCGAGCGCAAGCGCGTCTCCCGAGTCTTTGCAGACAAAGCAGGATGCTCTGGTGATCCTGTCGGCGACCACGTATGTTCGGCAGCCGCCGGACTCCGCGATCGCCTTCGCGCCGCGCTGCACCGACGCCGTCAATCCACCCTCTGTGTGCGCGAGCGGGACGACGACTTCCTCGGCGGCGCGGCCGGTCTCGACCACCTCGCCGTCCTCCGACAGCTCGTACTCGCCGAGCGAGACAGCGACCTGCGCGACCGAGACCGGGATCGAGACGAGCCCGGTCACCGACTCGGCGGCTTTCACGTACGGCTCGAGATCGACCTCGGGCAGCCCGAGCGCCTGCTGGCGCACGCGCACGGCGTCGGCGTCGTTCTTGCGGGAGAGGCGCATCGGGGCGGAGGCTATAACCTCGCCCCGTGCCCGCAACGATCATCGACGGCAAGGCGCTCGGTGCAAGGGTGCGCGAGGAGGTGGCCGCGTCGGTCGCCGAGCTCGGTCACGTCGGCCTCGCAACCATCCTCGTCGGCGAGGATCCTGCGTCGCACATCTACATCGATCTGAAGCAGAAGGCCGCGACACAGGCCGGGATGGAAGCCCGCGATCTCAAGCTCCCCGCCGACACTTCGGAGGAGGAGCTGCTCGCGACGATCGCCGAGGTGAACGCCGACGACGGCGTCGACGGCCTGCTTGTCCAGCTTCCGTTGCCCGATCACATCGACGAGACGCGCGCGATCGAGGCGATCTCGCCCGCGAAGGACGTCGACGGCATCCATCCATTCAACGCGGGCCGGCTCTACCTCGGCCGCCCGACGCTCGTTCCGGGCACGCCGCTCGGGATCATGCGCATGCTCGACGAGTACGAGATTCCGCTCGAAGGGGCGCGGGCGGTGGTCGTCGGTCGTTCCGCGATCGTCGGCAAGCCGATGGCCCACCTGCTGCTCCAGCGCAACGCGACCGTGACCATCTGCCACTCGCGTACGCAGGACCTCGAACGCCACACGCTCGACGCCGACGTCCTCGTAGCCGCCGTTGGACGGCTCCACCTGATCTCCGCCGACATGGTGAAGGCGGGCGCGACGGTGATCGACGTCGGGATGAACCGCGACGAATCGAGCCGCAAGGTGCTCGGCGACGTCGACCCTGGGGCCATGGAGCGCGCCGGCTACATGACGCCCGTTCCCGGCGGCGTCGGCCCGATGACGATCGCAATGGTGCTCCAGAACACCGTTACGGCAGCGCGATTGCGGAGACCGGCGGCCATTGCTTCTCCCAAAAACTGAGCTAGACTCCGGCCTGTTTCAGGCAAAGGTCGGCGGCTCGGTGCCCGGGCCGTC
>Ga0207646_10002381_pt1 | contig 22204 bp, 23 predicted proteins | sample KBSK5502metaG_FD_184343 | JGI IMG/M metagenome (GOLD analysis project Ga0207646, IMG submission 184343) | Corn, switchgrass and miscanthus rhizosphere microbial communities from Kellogg Biological Station, Michigan, USA - KBS K5-50-2 metaG... | ecosystem: Host-associated > Plants > Roots >... | reverse complement strand
GGATGTCCTTGAGGTCGATGAACGTGCGAAAGGCGAGCGAGACGAGGATCTGCAGCTTGTGGGCGGAATCCATGCCCTCGATGTCGAGCGTCGGATCCGCCTCCGCGTATCCCTGGGCCTGCGCTTCCTTGAGCACGAGCGAGAAGTCGAGATTCTCGTCGGTCATCTTCGACAGGATGTAGTTGCACGTCCCGTTGACGATGCCGGCCAGCGACAGGATGGAATTCGCGACGAGACCTTCCTTCACGGCGCGGATGAGCGGGATGCCGCCGGCCACCGCCGCCTCGAACGCGAGCGTCACGCCCCGCCGGCGCGCCTCCTCGTACAGCTCGGCGCCATGGTGGGCGAGCAACGCCTTGTTGGCGGTGACGACGTGCTTGCCGGCGGCCAGGGCGCGCAGGATGAAGGTGCGGGCGGGCTCCAGGCCACCCACCAGCTCGATGACGACGTGCACGCGCGGATCGCTCAGCACCTTCGCGGCGTCGCCGGTCATCGGCAGCGCGGAGAGATCGAGGCCCTCGCGCGGGCGGATGAGATCGGTGTCGGCGATGGCGGCAAGCGTGAGCCGGCAGCCGGCCCGCTCCTCGAGCCTCGGGCGGTGGGCGGCGAGAATCTTCACGACGCCGGCGCCGACGGTGCCGAGGCCCAACAGGCCGATGCGGACTTCGTCGACGGACGTCACGGGCCGCTTGTTCGCGAACTCAGCGCTGGACGTGTTTGAGGCCGCGGAGCGCCTGCTTGATGCGTTGCTCGTTCTCGACGAGGGCGAAGCGGACGTAGCCTTCGCCGTACTCGCCGAACCCGATGCCCGGCGACACCGCGACCTTCGCCTCCTGGATGCACAGCTTGGCGAACTCCAGGGAGCCCATCGCACGGAACGCCTCGGGGATCGGGGCCCACACGAACATCGTGCCCTTCGGCTTGGACACCTGCCAGCCGAGCTTGTTGAGGCCATCGACCAGCACGTCGCGGCGTTTGCGGTGCACCTCGACGATTTCTTCGACCACCTTCTGGTCGCCCTCCAGCGCGATGATGCTCGCGATCTGGATCGGCTGGAAGGCGCCGTAGTCGAGATAGGATTTGATGCGCGCCAGCGCGGCGATCATGCGCGGGTTGCCGCACACGAATCCGATTCGCCAGCCGGGCATGTTGTACGACTTCGAGAGCGAGAAGATCTCGACGCCGACCTCCTTGGCGCCCGGCACGGACAGGAACGAGGGCGGCGTGTAGCCGTCGAAGGTGAAGTCGGCGTACGCGAAGTCGTGGACGACCATCATGCGGTGGTCGCGCGCGAACTCCACCACCTTCACGAAGAAGTCACGGTCGACGCACATCGTCGTCGGGTTGTGCGGGAAGGACAGGATGAGCATCCGCGGCTTGGGCCATGCCAGCCGCGTCGTCTCCTGGAGCCGCGCGAAGAAGTCGCCGTCCGGCGTCAGCGGCACCGAGCGCAGCTGGCCGTCGGCAATCACCACCGAGTACGAATGGATCGGATACGTGGGGTTGGGCACGAGCACGCCGTCGCCCGGCTGCAGCACGGCCAGCGCCAGGTGGGCCATGCCTTCCTTGGCGCCGATGGTGGCGATGACTTCCGAGTCCGGATCGAGCTGGACGTGATAGCGGTCGCGATACCACTTCATCATCGCGACGCGCAGCCGTGTGATCCCGCGCGACGCCGAATAGCGATGGTTCTTCGGATTCTTGGCGGCTTCGACGAGCTTGTCGACGATGTGCTTGGGTGTCGGCATGTCGGGGTTGCCCATGCCGAGGTCGATGACGTCTTCGCCGCGAGCGCGCGCCTTCGTCTTCAGATCGTTCACGACGGCGAAGACGTATGGTGGCAGGCGCTTGATCCGGTAGAACTCCTCCATCGCGGCCGCTCCCCTCTGAGAGTGTCTCGCGATGATACCGAAGCGGCGCGTGAAGTGTCAACGAATGGAGCCGTGACGCGGACTTACGCGGCGCGGCCGTCGCCCGGGCAACCGGTCAATTCGTGGACGGTCGTGACGTCTTGCGTGTCGGACTGTCCTGGCTCCTTCGGTGAAGTACCTGATTTTCCGTCGAGCCGGCTCGGCACGTCGCTTGCGCCTGAGTGCGCGCCATGGGCGATCTTGCACAGGCGGTCACTGCGACGGAGACGGCGATCGACGACGTCCGCGACGCGGTGCCGACCGCGAAATCCAGTGGGCGCGCCGGGTGGCTGCGCCGTGGGTTGGGGCCGGATCGGACGCCTTCCTCTAATGGGAGCCGGCGCCGCAGCGTCAATCCCCACCGGGGTCAGTTCAGCCTCCTGGTGATGCGTGGGGACGGCGTGCGGGTCATCCGGTTCAACTTCGCGCGCCCGCTAGCCGTCGCGGGTTTCGTCGCCGTCGCAACCGCGGTGACGATGGTTGGCGTGCTCGTCGGTGACTGGCTCCAGCTCCGCCAGCTGACGCGCGAGTCCGTCACCTTCGCCGCTCAGATCGCCGAGCAGCGCAAGACCATCAACGACTTCAATCATCGCGTCGCCGATCTCCACAAGGAAGTCGGCGCATGGCGCGAGATGCACGCCCGCATCCAGGAGCCCTTCGGTCCCGAGGCCGGGCGCGGCAGCCGCGATCGCGGCATCGGCGGTGCGACGACGCCGTCCGAGCATCTGAACGGGCCGTCCCCAAGCGAGGAGCTCAACCGCCTCACCGAAACGATCAGGCAGGAGGGCGAGAACCTCCGCGCGCTCGATCGGCTGATGGCGCGCGCGGGCAAGGCGCTCGCCGCGCTGCCATCGCGGTGGCCGGTGCGCGGCTCGGTGAACTCGGAGTTCGGGAATCGCAAGTCGCCGTGGACGAGCGATTCCGAGTTCCATGCCGGCATCGACATCGGCGCGAACCGCGGCACCCCGGTGCAGGCGCCGGCCGCGGGCACCGTCTTCTTCGCGGGCACGGCGCCGGAGTACGGCACGACCGTGATCATCGATCATGGCCAGGACATCAAGAGCCTCTACGGTCATCTCTCGCAGGTGAACGTGAAAGCCGGCCAGAAGGTCGAGCGTGGCACGCTCATCGCGTACACCGGCAACACGGGCCGCTCCTCCGGTCCGCATCTGCACTACGAGATCCTGATCAAGGGCCACGCGGTCAATCCCCGCGCCTATCTTTGGGATTAGAGGGGGCTGGACGGCCCCCTCCAATACCTCCCCGATCCACGTTACGTCACGGCACCGTCCTCAAACTCCCCCGCGCTCGTCGCGCCCCGGCAAAGCCGTGGCGCTCCTCGATAACCCGACGACCCGCTAGCTCTCGTCGATCGGGCGGCCGTCGATCTCGATGAACACGAGCGACCGGTCGCCGCCCCGCACCCACACCGCTGACGCCACCGCGCCCGTCTGCGTGTTCAGGCCCTGCCAGACGCCGCCGGACTGCGCGCGGTTCGCGGGATTGCGCGCGACCTCCCGTTTGCATTCTTGAAATCCCTCGCTCGCGAGCGCATTCACGACTTCGTCGGGCTCGGCGAGCCAGCCGTCACCCGTCCACCGCATGCGGCCGCCTCGACACAACTCCAGCAGACGATCCGGTCCCTGCATGTGCCCCCTCCTCGCTCCGCGGCGGGCGCCGCGAACCGCGCCGAGGTGTGCAAGGTGAGCGCCATCGATGACGCGCGCAGGCATGAGGCCTAAGCACGCGAGCTGTGGTCTGCGCTCGGTCGGACCGATGCTGACATGGCCGCGCCCGCGCTGAACATTCTGCACGCGTGATGTGCGGAGCAGGAACGCGTCGTCAGCCGCGACACGCGAGGAACTCGAGGCACATCGCGTTGAACGCGTCCGGTTTCTCCCACATGTATGCGTGGCCGGCGTCCGCGATGGTCTTCAGCTCGGCGCCCGGCACGCGCTGGGCGATCGCGTGCGAGAAACGGGGCGGCACGAGGACATCCTGATCGGCGACGCTCACGAGGGTGGGGCAGCGCAGGAGATCGAGCCGCTCGAGGGTGTCGTGGCCGAGGACCGCGTCGCCCTGGCGCAGATACCCGGTGAGCGACTGGGGATGCGGATTCGCGATGGCGTTCTGGAGCACGAGCTCGACGAATTCCGGACGCTCCTCGTACGAGCACGGCGCGAAGAGCCAGAGCGCGAGCACACGCGCCGCCTCGTCGCGGCCGAGCGCGACGCGCACCTTGCGCCAGGCCTCGACGAGCGTCTTCATATACGCGTCGGGGCGGGCGAGCGTCGCGTGCAACTGCAGCGTGCGTACGCGCGCGGGATGCCGCAGCGCGATCTCCTGGGCGATCATGCCGCCCATCGACACGCCGCACACGTGGGCTCGCTCGATGCCGAGGGCGTCGAGGAGACCGACAGTGTCGTCGGCCATCATCGCAGTGGTGTACGGAATATCGGGCGCGTCCGTCTGTCCGACGCCGCGATTGTCGAACGCGATGACGCGATAGCGCGCGGCGAAGGCGGGGATCTGCAGGCCCCAGGCGAGGTGGTCGCCGCCGAGGCCCATCACGAGAACGACGGGATCGCCGGTGCCCGCCTCGACATAGAACATCCCGATGTCGCGGACGCGCAGCGTGGGCAGCGGGTGTGCCTCAGCCGGTGGCGACGCCGGTGCGCACCTGGCAGGCGACCCAGTGGTTCGGGCTGATCTGCTTGAGCACCTGCTCGTTCTGCGAGCACGAGGGCACCCGCAGGCTGCAGCGCGTGTGGAAGCGGCAGCCCGACGGCGGGTTGATCGGGCTCGGCACGTCGCCCTCGAGCAGGATGCGCTTGCGCTTCATGGTGGGGTCGGGGATCGGCACCGCCGACAGCAGCGCCTCGGTGTACGGATGCTTGGGGTTGGTGTAGAGCTCCTTCGCGGGCGCGAGCTCGACGATCTTGCCGAGGTACATCACGGCCACCCGCGTGCTGATGTGCTCGACGACGGAGAGGTCGTGAGCGATGAAGATGTAGGTGAGGCCGAACTTCGCCTGCAGATCCTCGAGCAGGTTGATGATCTGGGCCTGGATCGACACGTCCAGCGCCGAGACCGGCTCGTCGGCGATGATCAGCTTCGGGCTCACGGCGAGCGCGCGCGCGATGCCGATGCGCTGGCGCTGGCCGCCCGAGAACTCGTGCGGGTAGCGGCGCAGATGCTCGGAGGACAGCCCGACCGTTTCCAGCAGCTGCACGACGCGCTCCTCGCGCGCGCGCCGGTTGGGGGCCAGCTTGTGGATCACCAGCGCCTCGCCGATGATCGACCCGACCGTCATCCGGGGATTCAGCGACGCGTACGGGTCCTGGAAGATGATCTGCATCTCCTTGCGCAGCGCGCGCAGGGAGCGCTTGTCGAGCGTGGTGACGTTCTTGCCCTCGAACGAGACCTCCCCCGACGTCGGCTCGATCAATCGCAGGATGGACCGGCCGGTCGTGGACTTGCCGCAGCCCGACTCGCCCACGAGGCCCAGCGTCTCGCCCGGCATGACGTCGAACGAGACGTCGTCCACCGCGTGCACCCGCGCCACCTCGCGCGACAAGAGGCCGCCGCGGATCGGGAAGTACTTCTTGAGGTTGCGGACCTTGAGGAGCGGCTCTGGCATGGCGTGGCCTCTCAGTACAGGAAGCAGGCCACCTTGTGGCCCGGCCGCACTTCCTTGAGCGGCGGTGTGTTTTCGAAGTGCATGGGCTTGGCGAGCGCGCAGCGCGGCGCGAAGCGGCAGCCTGGCTTCTCGGGGCCCCGCAGGGTCGGGACCGTGCCCGGAATCGGCTCCAGCCTCTGTCTCTTCGTGGCGGCCATGTCGATGCGGGGGATCGAGCGCAGCAGCCCCTGCGTGTACGGGTGCAGCGGCTCCTTGAAGAGCTCGCCCACCGGAGCCTCTTCGACGACCTGAGCGCCGTACATGACGACCACGCGCTGCGCGGTCTCGGCGATGACGCCCATGTCGTGGGTGATGAGCATGATGGCCATGCCGAGCTTGGCCTTGAGCTCGTTGAGCAATTCCAGAATTTGCGCCTGGATGGTCACGTCGAGGGCGGTGGTCGGCTCGTCGGCGATCAGGAGGTTCGGGTTGCACGACAGCGCCATGGCGATCATGATGCGCTGGCGCATGCCGCCCGAGAGCTGGTGCGGGTACTCCTTCACGCGCCGCTCGGCGTTCGGGATGTGCACGAGCTTGAGCATCTCGATCGTCTTGTCCATCGCGTCGCGCCGCCCGAGGTGCTCATGCAGGCGGACGGCCTCCGCGATCTGCTCGCCGACCGTGAAGACGGGGTTCAGAGACGTCATCGGCTCCTGGAAGATCATTGCGATCTCTTTGCCACGGATCTTCCGCATCTGCGAGGGGGACAGGCTGAGGAGGTTCTTGCCGTTGTAGATGATCTCGCCCTGCACGATGCGCCCGGGCGGCTGCGGGATGAGCCGCATGACGCTGAGCGCCGTGACCGACTTGCCGGAGCCCGACTCGCCAACGATGCCGAGCGTCTCGCCCTTGTTGATGTAGAGGCTGACGCCGTCGACGGCGCGCACGACGCCCTCGTCGGTGAAGAAGTGCGTCTTGAGTCCTTTGACTTCGAGGAGCCGTTCGGCCATGGAGCCTCCCGTTCGAGCTACCAGCGACTCGTCAGCTCGCGGAACGCCTCGAGGGCCCGCGAGATATCTTCGGCGTCGACGTCCTTGTGGGTCACGCATCGGATGGCGGTGAGGCCCATGGCGTGCACCTTCACCTTGCGGGCGGCGCAGCCCTTTACCAGATCGGCGGTGGCGGCGGCGCCGCGCTCGACGCCGACGATGGCGATGTTCGTCTGCACGGTCGCGAGGTCGACGCGCAGGCCCGGCAGCGCCGCGAGCCCTTCGGCGAGGCGGCGCGCGTTCACGTGGTCCTCGGCCAACCGGTCGACCATGCGCTCGAGGGCGACGATGCCCGCCGCGGCGAGGATGCCGACCTGTCGCATCCCGCCGCCGAGCATCTTGCGCCAGCGTCGGGCGCGCTCGATGAACTCCCCCGAGCCGCAGATGACCGAGCCGACGGGCGCCGACAGCCCCTTGGACACACAGAACGTGACGGAGTCCGTGTGCTGCGCGAAGTCCGCGGCCGGGCGCTTGAGCGCGACGGCCGCGTTGAACAGCCGCGCGCCGTCCAGGTGCACGGGCACGCGGGCCTCGTGAGCGACGGCGGCCACCGCGGCGATCTCTTCGGGGGTGCAGCACGTCCCGCCGTGCCGATTGTGCGTGTTCTCGATGCACACGAGCCCCGTGGTGGGCACGTGGATGTTCGCGGGGCGGATCGCCTCGCGCACCTGCTCGGGGCTCAGAAAGCCGCGCGCGGTCTTCGTCGGCCGCATCTGCACCTGGCCGATGATGGGAGCGCCCGCGACCTCGTTGTTGAAGACGTGCGAGTCGAAGTCGACGACGACCTCCTGGCCGGGACGCGTGTGGGTCACCACGGAGATCAAGTTGCCCTGGGTGCCCGAGGTGACGAAGAGACCGGCCGGCTTGCCCAGCCGCTGGGCGGCCATCGCTTCGAGCCGCTGGACGGTGGGATCCTCGCCCCAGACGTCGTCGCCGACGTCGGCGCGGGCCATGGCTTCGCGCATCTCGGGTGTGGGCAGCGTGAGCGTGTCGGATCGCAGATCGACGATGTCGTGCATATGCTCCTTTATAGGCTCGCCTCGGACGGCGGGGGCTCGATCACAGGCTCGCCTCGCCTATCGGCTGCGGCTCGCACTACGGCCCCGCGAAATCCCAATGGCCGCACTACCGTTGAGCCCTCAGCCGCTGCGCGGCGCGCTTGCCCCATTCGGTATACGAGTAATCGTTCGCGACCTGGCGCAACAGCTCGACGGCTTCGCGGTCGCGTCCCTCGCTGAAGTTGACGTCGGCCAGCAGCGAGAGCGCCTCGGGAATCACGGGCGCGCGCGGATAATCCTTGATGACTTTCTCCAGCCGCTGGCGCGCGCCGCCCGGGTTGCCCTGGTTCATGTAGTAGGCGGCGACCCAGACTTCCTTCTGGGCGAGACGGCCGCGGCACACCTCGATCTTCGCCAGCGCGTCGGTGGCGTAGCGTGACTCCGGATACTCTTTCACCAGCTTCTTGAATTGCTCCATCGCTTTCTGCGCGAACATCTGCTCCTGCTCGATGGGCTTGATCTGGTCATAGTAGGACATCGCGAGGCGGAACTGCACGAGGTCGGCGATCTGATGCCGCGGATAGAAGGCGAGGAACGCCTCGAACTCCTTCGCGGCCTTGTCGAAATCCGGCTCGCGATAGAACGCCTCGCCGATCAGGAAGCGCGCGCGCGGCGCGTACGACGAGTTCGGGTGGCGCTCGACGACCTTGCGGAACTGCTCGCGCGCCTCGGGATAACGCTTTTTCTCCAGCTCCGCCTCGCCGAGCTGATAGAGCTCCTCGGCGGGCAGGATCGGCGTCGGCTGCGGCTTGAGCCAGGAGCAACCGGCCGTGAGAAGGAGGAGCGAGACGAGCAGCGCCCGGAGCATCGTGGGCAAAGGATATAGCATATTTCCCGCCGAAAAATCCTTTGACTTCCGCGGCCTGGGCCGGTATGACCTTTATCGCCGGAGGCCCCAATGGCGTTGCCCCGCATGATTCGCGTCCGCCAGACGTTCCCCCGCCCACGCGTCGCCGACATCCCTCGCGCCGTCGCCGACACCCTCGGTCAAGCCGCCCTGCGGATCCGGCCGGGCGACACGGTCGCCGTCGGCGCGGGTAGCCGCGGCATCGCCCACATCGACACGATCGTCGGCGCCACCGTGCGGTGGCTCAAGGATTTGGGCGCGCGGCCGTTCGTCTTCCCCGCCATGGGCAGCCACGGCGGCGGCACCGCCGACGGACAGATCTCGGTGCTCGAGCACTATGGCATCACCGAGGCCACCATGGGCTGCCCGGTCCGCGCCACCATGGACGTCGTGCAGGTCGGGGAGGCCCTCGGGCTGCCGGTGTGGCTCGATGCGTACGCGGCGGAGGCGGACTGGATCGGCCTCGTCAACCGCGTGAAGCCGCATACCGACTTCAAGGGCTCGATCGAGTCCGGGCTCTTCAAGATGATGACGATCGGGCTCGGCAAGTGGAAGGGCGCGCTTCAGTATCACCGTGCGAACGTCAATCACGGTTACGAGACCGTGATCACGGCCGTGGGCCGCGAGATCCTGTCAAGAGCGCGCATCGGTTTCGGTCTCGGCATCGTCGAGAACGGATACGACGAGACGGCGCACATCGAGGCGTTCGCTCCCGAAGCCCTCGAATCGGGAGAGCGCCGGCTCTTGAAGAGCGCGCGCGAATGGATGGCGCGGCTGCCGTTCTCGCCGATCGACGTCCTCATCGTGGAAGAGATGGGCAAGAACATCTCGGGCGCCGGGATGGACACCAACGTCATCGGCCGGCCCTCCAATCCGCACGAGCCCTTTCCCGCGGATCCGAAGATCCTCTGGATCGTCGCGTTGGACCTGACCGAGGACAGCTACGGCAACGCGGTCGGGATCGGCAACGCCGACTTCACCACGCGGCGGCTCGTGGACAAGATCGACATGAAGCCCACGCTGATCAACGCCATTACCGCCTGCGCGCCCAACGGCGCCAAGGTTCCGCCGACGTACGACACCGACCGTGAGGCGATCGAGACGGCGCTGTCCTGCATAGGGCTGACGCCGCCCGAGCGCGCGCGCGTGATTCGTATCAAGAACACGCTGATGCTCGGCGAGATCGAGGTTTCTGAAGCCTTTGTGCCCGATCTCGCCAAGCGCCCCGACCTCACGCCGCTCGGGGATCCCGCTCCGCTGCCCTTCGACGCCGCGGGACGGCTGGCGTCGCGCTGAGGCGCGGCGTGAGCCCGCGCCGCTCGTAGCGGCGGTCCCGTGAGCTTCGGGGGCCGCCGCCTCGTCCTCAGCCTCGCCGGTGTCGCCGCGTGCGCCGCCATCATCTGGGGCGCCGTCGTGTGGTATCGCGGCTCCACGCGGGTCAGCACCGACGACGCATACGTCGAGGGCATCATCGCGCCCGTGAGCGCCAAGGTGACCGGCCACGTCGTCGAGCTGTTCGTGGGCGACAACCAGGCCGTCAAGCGCGGCGACCTCCTCCTGCGCGTGGATCCGCGCGACTTCGAGGCGCGCGTGATGCAGGCGCGCGCGGTGGTGGCGGTGGCCGAGGCGAATCTGAAGGCCGCGCGCTCCGAGGTGCCGCTCGCGCGCGACATCACGCGCGCGCAGACGGACGAGGCGCGCGCCAGCTTCGAGGGCTCGCAGGTCTCGGTCAAGTCCGGCGAGGCCAACGTCGCCGAGTCGCGCGCGCGGCTGGAGGCGCGGCGGGCGGCCGCGGGCGCCGCCACCGCGGAGGTGGCGGCCGCCGAGTCCACCGTGCGCAAGACGAGCCTCGAGATCGAGCGGATGCGACGGCTGATGAAGAACGACTACGTCTCGCGCCGCGAGCACGACGACGCCGAGGCGGCCTACGACAACGCCGTCGCCATGCACGAGGCGGCCCGGCGCCGGCTCGCCCAGGCCGAGCAGGAAGTCCACTCGACCCAGGCGGAGCTGGCCGCCCGTGAGCACGCCGTGGACGTCGCCAGGCAGAAGGTGGCGGAGGCGCGGGGCACGGTCGCGCGCGCCGAGGGGCTGCAGGGTCAGGTCACGGTGAGAGAGGCCGAGGTGACGCGCGCCGAGGCCGTGCTCAAGCAGGCGCAGGCCGAGCTGGCGATGGCCGAGCTGCAGCTGGCGTACACCGAGGTCCGCGCGCCCGCCGACGGCGTCGTCTCCAAGCGTACGGTCGAGATCGGGCAGGTGGTGCAGCCCGGCCAACCGCTGCTCGCCATCGTTCCGCTGCACGAGGTGTGGGTGCTCGCGAACTTCAAGGAGACGCAGCTCGCCCGCGTGCACCCCGGCATGCGGGCCGACGTCGAGATCGACGGCTTCCCGGGGAAGGTCTTTCACGGCAAGGTCGACTCGATCAGCGCCGGCACCGGCGCCCGCTTCTCGCTCCTGCCGCCCGAGAACGCCACGGGCAACTGGGTGAAGGTCGTGCAGCGCGTGCCCGTCAAGGTCCTCCTCGAGCAAAAGGAGGTCGGCAACCCGCAGCCGCTCCGCGCGGGGATGTCGGCGGTCGTCACCATCCGCCTGCGTTGATCGCGACGTCGGCGACCGGGGAGCTGTCCACCGCCCGCAAGTGGGCGATCACCTTTTCGGTCATGCTCGTGACGGTGATGCAGATCGTCGACACGAGCGTCACCAACGTCGCCCTGCCGCACATGCAGGGGTCGCTGTCGGCGAGCGTCGACGAGGTGGCCTGGGTGCTGACCTCCTACCTCGCGGCCAACGCCGTCATCATTCCCGCCACCGGCTGGCTGTCGGGGCTGCTCGGCCGCAAGCGCTTCTTCCTGATCTGCACGACGCTGTTCACCGTCTCGTCGTTCCTCTCGGGCATCGCGCCGACCCTCGAGTTCCTCGTGGCCATGCGGATCTTCCAGGGCATCGGCGGCGGCCCGATGATTCCGATCTCGCAGGCCATCATGTGGGAGATCTTTCCGCTGCGGCAGCGGGGCATGGCCATGGCCGTGTGGGGCATCGGCATCATGATGGGTCCGATCTTCGGGCCCACGCTTGGCGGCTGGATCGCCGACAACTGGTCGTGGCGCTGGATCTTCTACATCAACTTGCCGATCGGCGTGCTCGGGTTCCTGGCGGCGAGCGCGTTCCTGTTCGATCCGCCTCACATCCGCCGGCCGGCGCGCATCGACGGCCTCGGGCTGGCGCTGATGGTGGTGGGCTTCAGCGCCATGCAGTACGTGCTCGACCGCGGCGAGCGCGAGGACTGGTTCGAGTCGGGCTGGATGGTCACTCTGACCGTGCTCGCGGTGTGCGCGCTGGCGGGCTTCGTCGCCCGCGAGATCACGACCGAGCACCCGATTCTGGACTTCTCCGTATTCGGCGACCGTAATTTCACGCTCGGCGCCGCCCTCGTCTCACTGACGGCCTTCGGACTCTACGCGAGCATGCTCCTGGTCGCGCTGTACACGCAGCACGTGCTCGGCTACGACGCGTGGAATGCCGGGCTCGTGCTGGCGCCGGGCGGTGTCGGCAACATGATCTCGCTCGTGATCGCCGGCCGCCTCATCGCCCACGTGGATCAACGCTGGCTGCTCGCTCTCGGGCTCGTCCTCAATGGCATCGGCCTGTTCATGATGTCGCACCTCACGCTGACCGTGGACTACTGGACGCTCGTGTGGCCGCGCTTCGTGCAGGGGCTCGGTCTCGGCTTCACGTTCGTGCCGCTCACCACGCTGGCGCTGGCGACGGTGGCCAAGGATCGGCTCGGCAACGCGACCGCCGCCTTCAACGTCGTGCGCAACATCGGCGGCTCCATCGGCATCGCGCTGGCCACCACGTACCTCGTGCGCCGCAGCCAGCATCACCAGGCGACGCTGGTGGGTCACGTCGACGTGTGGAGCGCCGACACCGCGCGCCGGCTCGCGGACTGGACGCGGCACTTCGTGCGTCAGGGGTCGGATACGTTCACGGCGGGGCGCCGGGCCACGTCGATGCTCTACAACGACACCGTCACGCAGGCGCAGGTCCTGGCGTACGCGGACGAGTTCTGGATCCTCTCGACGTTCTTCTTCGTCGTCCTCATCGTGCTGCCGTGGATGCGGCGCGTCCGCTCGGAGCCCGGCCCGAGCGGCGAGCGTGTGGAGGGATTGCCCACCGCGGTGGAGTGAGCGGAGGCTCCTCAGTACCCCTTGCGCTTGTCGATCAGCGCAAGCAGCGGCCGCCCGTCGCCGAGCCGGCGCAAATTTTCACAGAACGTGGCGATGGCGCGCCCGGCGCGCCGCGGCGAGCCCCCCGCGGTATGTGGCGTGACCACCACGCGCGGGTGGCGCCAGAGCGGATGGCCGACGGGCAGCGGCTCGGGGTCCGTGACGTCGAGCCCGGCCCCCCAGATCGTGCCCTCGTCGAGGGCCGTCATCAGATCTTCGCCATAGATGATCTCGCCGCGCGTGACGTTGACGAGGATCGCGTGGCGTTGCATGCGGCGGAAGAGGTCTCGCGTGAAGAGGTGGTGCGTCGCCTTCGTGAGCGGCAGCGCGATGACGACGACGTCGGAGGCGCCGAGCAGCTCGTGCAGCCGCTCGGCCTTCCAGAGCGTCACGCCGGGCTCGGGCGGCACCGGTTCGATGTCGACGGCGAGCACCTTCATGCCGAAGCCGAGCGCGCGGCGGGCCACCGCGCGCCCCGTGCCGCCGAAGCCGACGATGCCCATCGTCTGCTCCCACAGCTCGCGCTGCTCGCGGCGGATCGGCTCGCGGAGACGGAAGTCCGGCTCGCGCAGCGCGGTGTGCACGCCGCGCGTGAGCGCCAGCAGCAGGGCGAAGGCGTGCTCGGCCAGGTGGATGCCGACCTCGCCCTTCTCGGAGGCCACGATCACGTCGCTCTCGACGAGCTCGGGCGACAGGATCGAGTCCACGCCGGCGCCGAGGCAGTGATAGTAGCGCAGGCGTCGCGCGGCGGTGAAGATCTCGGGGCTCACGCGGCCGAACAGCACGTCGGCGTCGACGATCTCCTCGCGCTGGCGGTCGGGCGTCTTGGCGACCACGAGCACCGAGTCTCGACCCGCCGCGGCGAGAATCTCCGCGTCCTGTTCGGGCGTGAGCGAGGCGACCAGCGTCGAGATCGGCGTGTAGAGGATCTTCATCGCGTGCTCGCTCTCCTTGTCAGCTCAGGACGCGCGCCGCCGAGCCGACGGGGCGGGGACACGCTGACGGCCGAGCCGTCGGCGACGAGCGCCGACACCGGAGCGCGTCCCAGCGCCGCGACGAACGCCGCGCCATAGAGGCGCGCCACGTCCATCGCGAGCGTCGCCTCGCCAGCCGCCCACGTCCTCCATGACGGATGCTCGACCTCGTATTCGACGGTGCTGCCGTCGCGCTGGCGCGTATATCCCCAGTGATGCTGCGTGATGAACGCGGTTTCCGAGCCGGGGTCGGGGACGGCTGGCGCGCCGAGCGCCGTCGCCGGCATGCCTTCCCAGGCGCCGCCGATCCGCCACTCGTACGCGAGACGCCCCGGCGCCTCGCTCTCTCGGCGGGGCGTCTCGCTCCGCATGCGGAGAGCGCGATACGGCTCGTTATAGGCGAGGCGCGCAACGAGCGCAACGGCGAGACGGGAGACCAGCTCGCGCACGAAGACGACGCCGTGGCGGGTCTCCCCCCCGGGCAGCTCGCGTCGCACGTAGAAGCGTAGATTGACCTCGTCGAAATCGCGATGCCCCGGAATCGCCGCGCCGAACAGGCGCGTGCCATAGAAGCGAAAGCCGACGACGCTGACGAGGGCGCGACCGCGCCAGAGGTCGAGCGTCGTGCCGACGGGGACGAGCGGCGTCAGGATCTCCGGATCGACCTCGTAGTTCAGCATCACGAGGTGTCGCCACTCGGCCGTGAGCAACGGCCTGCGAGGCGCGTGGCCCGTCATCGCCGTCTCACGCCTTGACGTTGAAGAAGATCTCGCGCGCGGCGAGCCGCCGCTGGTCGATGGCGGCGCGGCCGGTCGCGACCAGCACGTAGAGCATGTTGAGCGCCACCAGCGCCGACGGCACGCCCCGCTTGGACCGCTCGTAGACGAGGCGGGCCGTCAGGTTGCGCCGGCCCCGCAGCCGCCGGTGCAGCCGCTCGACGGCGCCCTTGCTGACAAGATTGAAGTTGCCCGCGTCCCGCTTGCTCCGTGACTGCGACATGACGAAATACTGGCGCGGAGTCGACAGCACGAAGTAGCGCTGGCGCTTGCCGTCGACCCGGCCGTGGAACTGCAGGCCCTTCGTCAGCGTGTTGACGTCGAGCTTCATGCGTTCCTCACTTTCGTGCTGGCGACCGCCGCCTCGACGAAGGCCGAGACGAGCGGATGCGGACGGTCGGGCGTCGAGCGCGTTTGCGGAACGAACAACGTACCGAGGAAGAACGGATGGCTGGGCAGCTCGATCACTCGCGCCTCGCCTTCGGCGTCGGCGCCGGTGATCTGCAGCGGGCCGCGCCCGAGCAGCGGGACGTACTCCGGATTCACGCCGAAGTTGCAGTAGTACGCTTCGGTCGCCGCGTCCGCTCCATAGATGCTCGCGACACGCGAGCCGGCAGCGAACGTCAGGCGCATTTCGCGGCCGGCGAGCGAGCACGGGAGCTGCGCGACGAAGAGCCGCGAGGCATACGGATCGTACTCGGCATGCTGTGCGTCGCGAATGCCGAGCACGCTGCGCGCGTATTCGAGCACCATGTGCTGGAAGCCGCCGCAGGTGCCGAAGCAGGGAACGCCGTCCTCGCGCGCCCGGCGAATCGCCCACAGGGTCAGCTCCAGATTCTTGTAGGGGCTGCCGGGCGCGATCCAGAGCGCGTCGAAGCGCTCGAAGAGACGCTCGTCGATCGCGGCGGTGGAGATCCAGACGGCCTCGACAGCGACGCCGAGCCGCGTCTGCGCGTGGCCGATGGCCGCGGCCGTCGCCGCCTGTGGGGCGGACGCCGGCGTGTACTCGCCGAGAATCGCGATGGCCGTCATGTCTCGGGTCGCGTAGATTGTGGCACAGGAGGGCGGGGAAATGAGGCTGCGTAGGCTGTGGCCGACCGGCGGGCCGTTGTGCGAGCCGCAGGCGAAGCCGAGGCGAGTCTGCGTGAATCGCCCTGCGCAGGCGCCCCGACGGCAAATCCAATGAGCGTGCGCAAGCGGATTGGCGTCATGGTGCCGTCGACGAACACCACCTGTGAGGCCGACTTCGGCATGGTCGTGCCCCGCGGCGTGACCGTGCACGGGCAGCGGCTGTGGCTGACGAACGACGCCAACGGGGACGAGGCCTACCAGCGGATGAACGGCGAGATCGAAACCGGCGCGCGGTACCTCGCCACTGCGCGCGTCGACGTGATCGCCTACGGCTGCACGACCGGCTCCTTCTACAAGGGGCCAGGATGGGACCGAGAGATGCTCGCGCTCATCGAGCGCGAGGCCGGCGTGCCGGCCGTCGCCACAACCCCGTCCGTGGTCGCGGCGCTGCGCGCGCTCGGCGCGCGACGGATCTCCGTCGCCACGCCGTACCCCGACTGGAACAATCAGCGGCTGCGCGCGTATCTCGAGGCACTGGGCTTCGAGGTGCTCAACGTCGATGGTGAGCCCACGGCGGCCGCCTCGGGCAACCAGGGCATCAACGACCAGAGCCCGGAATCGGTCGTCGCCTTCGCATCACGAGTCTGCCGGCGGGAGGCGGACGTATTGCTGTGCTCGTGCACGGCGTGGCGTTCCGTCGAAGCGGTCGACGCGCTCGAGCAGCGCACCGGCCGGCCGGTCGTCACGTCCAATCAAGCCACCGTCTGGATGGCGCTGGGCGCGATCGGGGTCACGCAACCTGTGCGTGGCTTCGGCCGCCTCTTCGAGCTCCCGGCGCCGGCGGCGATGGCGGGAGCCGCGCGATGAACGTCACCGCCTCCACGCCGGCGATCCGCGAGATCGCCACCGGCTTGCGGTTTCCCGAGGGCCCCGTGGCCATGCCCGACGGCTCGATCGTGCTGGTCGAGATCGAGCGCCGCACGCTGTCGCGCGTCCTGCCGAACGGCAAGGTCGTCGTCGTCGCGAGCCTCGGTGGCGGTCCCAACGGCGCCGCGCCGGGCCCCGGCGGCAAGATCTATGTGACCAACAACGGCGGACTCAAGTTCGTCGAGCGGCCGGGCAAGCTCTTCCCCGTGGCGCAGGCAGACGACTACACGACCGGCAGCATCCAGGTCGTCGATCCGGAGTCCGGCAAGTTCGAGACGCTGTACGACCGCTGCGACGGCCGCCGCCTGTGCGGCCCGAACGATCTCGTGTTCGACGACGCCGGCGGCTTCTGGTTCACGGACCTCGGCAAGACGCGCGAGCGCGACGCCGATCGCGGCGCCGTCTATTACGCCAAGGCCGACGGCTCGTCGATCCGCGAGGCCATCTTTCCGCTCGAGCGGCCGAACGGCATCGGCCTGTCACCCGACGGCCGCACCCTCTACGTCGTCGAGACGCCGACCGCGCGCTGCTGGTCGTTCAGTCTCTCCGCGCCCGGACAGATCGAGTCGGCCAACGGACCGTACCGCGGCGAGAAGGGCCGCGTGGTCGTCGGCCTCGGCGGCTATCAGATGTTCGACTCGCTCGCCGTCGACGCGGAGGGCCACGTCTGCGTGGCGACGCTGATCACGGGCGCCGTCAGCGATATCTGGCCGGATGGCAGCCGCGTGGACCAGTACACGCTGCCGGACATGATGGTGACCAACGTCTGCTTCGGAGGGCGCGAGCTGCGCACGGCCTTCGCGACGCTGTCGATGGGCGGGCGTCTCGTGTCGTTCGAGTGGCCGCGGCCCGGCCTGTCCCTGCGCTACCTCAATCGCTGAGGGCTAGAGCAGCTTCTCCATCACGATCGTGTCGACCCAGCGGCCGTCGAGCATCCCCTGTTCCTTGTAGATGCCGACGGTGCGGAAGCCCAGCCGCTCGTAGAGCGCCATCCCCGCCGCGTTGAACGGAAACGCCGAGAGCACCATCTTGTGATAACCGTGCTCGCGTGCGAGCTCGATGAGGCGCGCGAGCACGACACGGCCCACGCCTCGGCCGCGCTGGCCGCGCTCGACGTAGATCGAGAAGTCGGCGACCTGGCGATACGCCTCGCGCGGATTGAAGGCGTTGAGGCTGCCCCAGGCGATGATTGTAGCGGGGACCGCTTGCCCGGCTCGATCCGTGGGTGGCCTGTTCGAGATGGTGTCCGGCTGCGTTTCCGCGACGATCACGGGATGGCGCGGACCGCGCGATTTCAGCCACTGCCGCCGCTCTTCGGGCGTGCGCCGCTCGGTCTCGAGCGTGGCCAGCCGATCCTCGATGCCCTGATTGTAGATCTCGCAGATCGCCGTGGCATCGCCCTCGACGGCGGGGCGCACGCGGTACGCGGTCACGACAGCGCGTGGGCCGCGATCACGAGCGTGGTCATGCCGCGACTATAATAGCCGCCGTGTTTCAGAGCGAACGCTTCTTCCGCGAGACGTGGCCGACGATTTCGCAGGCGCTCGAGCCCGAGGCGGGCGCGCGCGGCGCCGTGCGCTGGATCGTCGGCGTCACCGGCCTCAAGCCCGGCGCGCGCGTGCTGGACTCGCCGTGCGGCTTCGGCCGCCACGCGGTGGCGCTGGCGCGACTGGGCTACAAGGTCACGGGCGTGGACTTCAACGAGACCGAGCTGGGCCGCGCGCGCGGGGCAGCGCGCGAGGCCGGGGTGGTCGCGGATTTCGTCAGCGCCGACATGCGCGACACCGACTTCGCTTCGGAGTTCGACCTCGCCGTGAACCTCGAGCAGTCGATCGGCTACTTCACCGACGACGACGACCGCCAGCTCATCGACCGCTTCTGGCGCGCGCTGGTGCCTGGCGGCGCCTTCGTGCTCGACACGAAGAACCGCGATCAGTGCGTGAAGTCGCTGCCGTCCGAGGAGCGGCGGCCGTTCGACGACTTTACCCTCCGGATCGAGAACGTGTTCGATCCGACCACCAGCCGCTGGCGCGCGCGCTGGTTCCGGGTGGCGTCGCCCGCGCCGGCGCCCGCCGACACCGGTGATTTCCTCGGCGAGACCGATATCCGCCTGTACTCCGCGCACGAGCTGGCCGCCATGCTGCGGCCGGAGCGCTGGAGCCGCGTGGATCTCTACGGCGGCCTCGACGGCACGCCGTTTTCCTTCGACGCGCCCCGCCTGGTGCTGGTGGCGCGCAAGTAGTCCCGAATCCGAAAAGGAGACTCTACTCGATGGCCACCGATCGCCCCCTCGTCGTCCTCGCCGGCGCCATCCATCCCGCCGGTCGCGCGAACCTCGAGACCGAAGCGCGCGTCGTCGTCTGCGACGACGAGACCGAAGCCGGATTCCTGAAGGTCGCTGCCGATGCCGACGGTCTGCTCTTCCGCGCCAAGCCGCGCTGCGGCGAGAGCCTGATGGCCGCCTGCAAGCGTCTGAAAGTCGTCGGCCGCCACGGCGTTGGTCTCGACACCGTCGACATCCCCGCGGCCACCAAGCTCGGGGTGGCCGTCGTGCACGCGCCGGGGAGCAACTCGCAGTCGGTGGCCGAGCACGCCCTCATGCTGATGCTGATGTGCGCCAAGCGCGCGCGCCAGGTCGATCGGTGGACGCGCGAGGGCAACTGGAGCGCGCGCGGCGGCGGCAACGCCGAGCTCAAAGGCAAGACGCTCGGCATCGTGGGCATCGGCAACATCGGACAACTGGTGGCGAAGTTTACGGGCGCGCTGGGCATGCGCGTGCTGGCCTACGATCCGTACGTCGCCGACGACGAGATTCGCCGCCGCGGCGCCGAGCCCGTGGCGAGCCTCGCGGCGCTGCTGCCGCAGGTTGACGTGCTCACGTGCCACACGCCGCTCACCGACGAGACGCGCGGCATGATCGACGACCGAGCGCTCTCGCTCATGAAGCGCGGCGCCATCTTCGTCAACACCTCGCGCGGCGGCGTCCAGCAGGAGCGCGCGGTCTTCGAGGCGCTCGTGAAGGGTCAGCTCGGCGCCGCCGGGCTCGACGTCTTCGAGCAAGAGCCGACGCCGCGCGACAACCCGCTGCTCAATCTCGACACCGTCGTCGTGTCTTCCCACGTGGCCGGCGTCACCGCGGAGGCGACGCACACGGCCACGCTCCAGGTGACCAGCGAGATGCTGCGCGTGCTGCGCGGCGAGCGCCCGCACGTGCTCGCCAATCCCGACGTCTGGCCGCGGCTGGGAATCAGGTAGTCGCGCGCGGTGGTGTTGTAGGCGAGGCGGCAGGCGTCCCGCCTCTCACCACCACGGCGCACGGCCTCAGAATCGGAGCGTCGGCGAGGAGGTCGGAGCGTTCACGTCGGTCGAGACGCTGAGGTCTCGCCACTGGTCGGCATCGGTGGCACGCGCAGCTTCGGCCTGACGCGCGTACTGAACCGCGTCACTGCCCAGCAGCAGATGTGCAGGAAGACGATCGCTGGCTGCCAGACGAAGAATGACCTGCGCCACCCGGGCCGGGTCGCTGGTCTCCTGACCCCAGACAGACTGCAGCGCCTTGGCGACCGCGCCGACGGACGATTCATAATCCGGGAGCAGCTCAGGCGTGTCCTTGTTCGCACGAGCGCCCCAGTTCGGCCGCATGCCGCCGGGCTCGAGCGCGCAGACCTTGACGCCAAACGGCGCCACTTCCTGCGCGAGAGACTCGGTGAAGCCTCCGACCGCCCACTTGGCCGCGTGGTACGCCGTGCTGCCGGGAGGGGCCAAGCGGCCGCCGACTGACGAGATCTGCAAGATCCAGCCGCTCCGTTGCTGTCGCATGATGGGCAGCGCCGCGCGGGTGACGTTGACCACGCCATAGAAGTTGGTGTCGACCACTGCCTTGAATCGCTCCGAGCTCAACTGCTCGAACGGTGCAATGTCGCCGTAACCCGCGTTGTTCACGACGACGTCGAGACGCCCGAATGCATCCACCGCCACCTGGACGGCCGCCTGAGCCGCCGCCTCATCCACCACGTCGAGCGCGGCGCTCCGTACGCGATCGCCATGTTGCTTCACCAGATCGTCGAGACGACGCGCATCGCGGGCGGTGGCGACGAGACGATCGCCCACCACGAGCACCGCTTCGGCGATGCTGCGGCCCAGACCGCTTGCGCTTCCGGTGACCAGCCAGACTTTGGACATGGACATCCTCCCCACTCGATGGGCATCTTCGCATCCCCGGAGAATCAGGTAGAATCCCCCCATGGCGATCGACCGGCGCCATCCGCGCGACATCCGCGCCGACATCCGCAGCGGCAAGATCACCGGCGTGACGGCCGGGTTGGGCGAAGGCCACGTTCAGGCGAACCTCGCGGTGCTGCCGAAGGACTACGCGTACGACTTCCTCCCTTCTGTCAGCGCAATCCGCGGCCGTGTCCGCTCATCGAGGTTACCGACGCAGGCAGCGCCGAGCCCGTCGGCGTCGCTCCCGGCGCTGATCTGCGCACGGATCTGCCGCGCTATCGCATCTATAAGGATGGCGTCCTGGCCGACGAGGTCACTGACGCCACGCCTTACTGGCGCGACGACCTCGTGGCGTTCCTGCTCGGCTGCTCGTTCACGTTCGAGTGGGCATTGCTCGAGGCAGGCATCGATCTCTGGCACGTCAAGCACGGCAAGAACGTCGCGATGTGGAAGACGTCGACGGCGTGCCGGCCTGCGGGCGTCTTCCACGGACCGATGGTCGTCTCGATGCGGCCGATTCCGTCGAGCCAGCTCGCCAAAGCGGTGACGGCGAGCGCGCGCTTTCCGAACGCGCATGGGGCGCCGGTGCACATCGGCGATCCCGCCGCGCTTGGCATCGCCGACGTCACGAAGCCCGACTGGGGCGACCCGCAGCCGTTTCGGCCCGGCGACGTTCCGGTGTTCTGGGCGTGCGGTGTGACGCCGCAGGCGGTGGCGCTCGCCAGCAAGCCACCGTTCATGCTCACGCACAGCCCCGGCCACATGTTCATCACCGACCTTCCCAACGCCGCGCTCGCGGCCTTCTAGACTATTGAGGTTTCTCCCAGCCGGCGACCTCGCGATGTCCGTGGAGCTCGGCGAGGAGATCAGCGTGGACGTCAACACGCGTGTGCGAGCCCTGGAGTACTTGATCGCTCACAAAGCCGTGCCCGGCGTCGTCGAGACCGTCCCCACGTACCGCGCGCTGCTCGTCTACTACGATCCATCGATCGTCGGCTACGACACGCTCTGCGCGCAGCTCGCGGCGCTCGCCGAGCAGGCCACCACCACGGCCATGCCGCCCGCGCGCGAGGTGGAGCTGCCCTGTTGCTACGAGGGCGAGCTCGGGCCCGACCTCGAGGCCGCGGCGCAGCGGCTCGCGTTGTCTGTGGACGAGCTGGTGCGGCTGCACGCGGGCGCCGAATATCTCATCTACTTCATCGGCTTCACGCCCGGCTTGCCGTACATGACGGGCGCGCCGGAGCGCCTCACCATCGCGCGTCTGGACAGCCCGCGGGTAAAGGTGCCCGCCGGCAGCGTGGCGATCGGCGGCCTCCAGTGCTGCATCTATCCGGTCGAGAGTCCCGGGGGATTCTGGCTTCTCGGGCGCACGCCGGTACGTCTCTACGATCCCGACGCTCCCGGACCGATCTTGTTGAAGCCGGGCGACCGCATCCGCTTTCGTCCCATCGAGCGCCGTGAGTACGACGACATCGCGGCGCGTGTGGCCGCGGGACACTTCCGGCCCGTGATCCGATGATCAC
>Ga0207646_10002377_pt1 | contig 22224 bp, 39 predicted proteins | sample KBSK5502metaG_FD_184343 | JGI IMG/M metagenome (GOLD analysis project Ga0207646, IMG submission 184343) | Corn, switchgrass and miscanthus rhizosphere microbial communities from Kellogg Biological Station, Michigan, USA - KBS K5-50-2 metaG... | ecosystem: Host-associated > Plants > Roots >... | reverse complement strand
GCACCGGCTCCCAGTCCCCGGCGCCCGCGCCGGCCTGCTCGGCCGGCGTGGGGATCCGCGCGGTCACCGACGCCCCGGCCGCCAGCGCCACCCGCCGCGCAGGCTCCGCCTCGGCCGCGATGGTGCCGATGCCCCGCCGCGAGGTCACCAGGCCCTCGCCCTTCAGGATCGGCAGCGCGCGGTTCGCGGTGTCGGTCGCCACGCGGTGATCGCGGGCCAGCTCGTTCTCCGAGGGCACGCGCTCGCCCGGGGCGATCTGCCCGCTGCGGATCAGCCCCCGGATCTCCTGCACCAGCAGGGCCGTCTTAGGCCAGCGGGAGTCAGCCATGACCGGCACCATAACGGATCATGCAAGTTGACCGGATATGCACTGATCCACGTTGGCAGTTTGGCAGTTCACTGGACATCCATGGAAGCAATGTGATTGAGTAACCGCTGCGCTCCTCCCCCGGGTTTCCCCAAGGGCAGCCATCCCGGCCCCTTCCAAGGCCCGGCGGGGCGCGCCCGGCGCCCGCCCGGGCCGGCCTGGCAGCACGGAGGGGGGGCGCCGGCCCGGGCGGGGCAGGTCCCGGGCGGGGCGGCCCATCCGCTGCCCCGGGAGCTGCCCCGCCCGGCCAGTCACGGCCACCCCGCAGAGAGGGCAGCTCTATGGGCATCTTCTGGCAGCCGGCACCCCCCGGCCTGTACCACCGGCAGGCCGCCGCCCGCCGCCGCGGCCGCCACGCCCGGGCCCGGGCCCGGGGCCGCGCGTGGAACAGGAACGTCCCCGGCGCGCTCGTGCGGGCGCTCACGGCGCCGCTGGCGCCGCTGGCGGCCCTGTACGCCGCGCCCCGGCCGCGGCCGCTGCCGGTGCGGCTGGTCCCGTGCCCGGCAGGCCCCCGGTGACCCGCCCCGGGCCAGCGGAGTACCACGGGCTGGCCTGCGTCACGCACACCCTGCCCATGATGGAAAACCGCTGGGAAGACTGGTACGAAATCTGGCAGGACGACACCGCCGTCTGGCACGCCCGCGCCCGCGCGGACGGCTCGATGGTGCACCGGCCGACCGCGTGCGCGCTGAACCGCGAGCTGGAAGACGACTTCTCCGCCCGCCGCTCGCAGCACCTCGCCCACCACGGCACGCAGCGAGCGGACTGCCTGTGACCGACGACCAGTGGCGGCAGCTCGCCGAGGCATCGCGTGAGGCGCTGATCCTGCTCGGGCACGGCGTTCCCAACTGCCTGCCCGGCGAGGCCGGCGCCTGCGGCGGCCGCTACGCCGAGCACGCCGGCGCGCAGCTCGCCGCGCTGAAGGCCGTCGCCGACCACCACCTGGCCCACCTGGGCTCGTTTCCCCGGCACATGGAACAGAAGATCCACGCCATGACCCTGGCCGAGCTCGAGGCCAACTGCGGAGACCAGCCATGAGCCCCCGGATCATCGGCACCGGCATCAGGGCAACGGCGCCCGGCCCAGATATCAGGGACCGGCGGCTGGCGGCCGCCGACCGGCCGGGACAGCACCTGTGGGCCATCTTCCTCACCTTTCAGTGCGACCCGGAACGGTTCCGGTCAGGCAGCAGCTACCCGCTCGACACCGAGAACCTGATCATGGCCAGCGGCCCGGGCTGCCTGAAATGCGAGCTAGAGTACTCCCGGAAGCTGGCCAGGCTGCCCTGCCGGGGCAGCGTCACCGATCTCCAGCCCCCTCCCCCATGAGCAAGCACCTGATCGTCCCTGCCGCTCTGCTGGCCGCCGTTGCGGCGCTGCTGCTCGGCACGTTCCTGGCCCGCACCGCATTCCCGCCGGCGGGCCCGGTGTACACGGTGGCCCGGTGCCCGGCGGCGTGGCACGGGGAGACCCTGGCCGAGCGGGGCTGGTGCCAGTTCCGCGACGGCGTGCCGATCGGCGCCGCCGCCTCGCCTGCTGCGCCGTAGCGTGCTGCGCAGGTCAGCGGTGGGCGAGGATGATCCCGATCCAGGTCCCGGCCGCGCTGCCGCCTACCGACAGGGTGACGGCGGCGCCGTAGAGCTTGGCTTTGCTGGCTTCCAGGGCCCGGATCCGGTTCTCGTGGTCGGGGATCGCGTTGAGCCGTTCGTTGATGAGCGTGAGCTGGCCGCCCATCTCGATCTGCCGGGTGTAGATGTCCAGGAGGGTCACCGGCGCGGCCGGGACGGCCACGGGCATGGCGTCGGTCATGGTGGCCCCTCCCTAGGTCTCGATGGCGATCAGCTCGGCGAAAACGGCCGTGGCGGACGTGGCGCCGTCGTTGTTGGTCAGCGTCAGCAGGCACGGCCCGCGCGGCACCGCGATTTCCGCGGTGAGCTCGTTGCCGCCGGTCATGGATTCGTTGAAGACGCTCTGGCTGGAGAACAGCGCCGGCGGCTGCGGCGCGACGGACACTTGCACGCTGCTGGCGCCGCCGGCCGCGTAGTGCGCGCGCAGCCACACCTTGCCCGCGAACATCGAGCACAGCACCTTGGTGCTGGCGCTGGCTGCCAGCACAGCCCCGGAGATGCCGCCCATGACCAGGGAGGCTGTTGCGGCGTTGGCGTTGGTGTAGCCGGGGATGACGGGGGCGTTGCCGCCGCAGTCCCACCGCCAGTCGTCGCGCTCGACCTCCCGGGCGGTGCCGACTACTTTCAGAAACGCCAGCGTGCCATCGACCGAATCGGTGTTGTTGGCCCGGATCCGCATGAAGGCGCCGCGCATCGGGCCGCGGCCGTAGATGACCGCGGGCCCGTTCGGGTCGTTGAAGGTGCCCATCGGGCACCGGTAGGTGACGGTCGCCACCGGGGATTGCAGCGCGGGCAGCGCGTCGAAGTCGTAGAACTGCACGGTGATCGCGGTGAACGGCTGCGTGGAGCCGGCCCCCGCGGTGAGGCCGAGCGTTATCTCGTAGGACAGTTGCTGCGCCGCGCCCAGGCCCGCGACCGGGGACGGGCTCACCGGCGGGAGCGTGGTGAACTGCCCGTGCGGCAGCACGTTCGGGTTGGTGATCTGCCAGGTGAAGGTGGCGCTGCCGCTGCTGCCCGTCGAGTCGGCCGCGGTGACGGTCACGGTGAACGCGCCGACCGCGGTCGGGATGCCGCTGATCGTCCCGCTGCTGGCCGAGATCGACAGCCCGGGCGGCAGGCCGCCGGCGCCCCAGGTGAACGTGGTGATCGCCGTGTTGGAGTCGGTCGCGGTCAGCGCCTTGCTGACCACGGCGCCCAGCTGGGTGCTCTGCGCGCCCGGATTGGTCACGGTGACCGTGTTGGTGACGACCGGGGAGATCACCCACGAGAAGCCGGTGCTGCCGCTGGCCCCGGTGCCGTCCGTGGCGGTCACGGTCACGGAGTAGGTGCCCTGCGTGGTGGGTGTCCCGGAGATCACCCCGCCGGCGCTGATCGACAGCCCGGCCGGCAGCCCGGCCGCGGTGAAGGTCAGCGCCTGCCCCGGTTCGGAGTCGGTGGCGGTGATCGTCAGCGGCGCGATCGGCGTGCCGGCGGTGCCGGTCTGGTTGCCCGGGCTGGTCACGGTGACCGTGTTCGGCGCCGGGATGCTGGTGAGGGTGTCGAATTGCGCCTGGAAGAACGGGATCCGCGGGTCGGTGCTGGACAGGATCGGCGAGGTCAGGTCGCCGGCGCCGGTGGCTGAGCACTGGCCCTGGTAGTACTCCAGATCCGAGATCGGCTTGGGCGGCACCGCGGCCAGCCGGGCCTGGAAGAACCCGGTGATGTAGTTGAAGTAGGCCTGGTAGTTGTCGGTGACGTGGCAGCCGTACTCGCCTATGCCGAACGGCACGCCGTGCGCGTCCGCGATCGCTGCCACGTTGTCGAGGCGGATGCCGTTCTTGAAGGCGCCGAAGTAGAAGTCGGCGTATTGCGCCTGGAACTGGACGCCCGCCGCGGCGTAGCCGGCGTTCAGGTAGTTCTGCGCGGTGCTGTCGCCGGCGGCCATGCCGACGTCTTGCGCCAATGGCAGCCCGGAGGCGTTGACGACCGGGCCGAAGAACGCCATCTGCTGCCCGTACCCGGTGGGCCCGGTGCCGCTGCCGCCGGTGCCGTTGCCGAAGTGGTTGCCGTTTTCGGGTTCCTGCCAGAGCACGATCACGGCTGTCGTCGCGGTGAAGCCGAGGGCGATCAGCCCGGCCAGGAAGTTGGCCAGCGCCGCCTGATCGGCCGCGGTGCCGCCGGTGAACGGCGGGTTCAGCGCGAAAATAATCTTCGTGCCGAACGACACGTAATTGGCGAGGTCATTTTTATTCAGGCTGTAGTCGTTGACGTTCGACCAGAACTTCTTTGTCACCGCCAAGTGGTTTTTCTGCGGGCCGATGCCGCGCTGCACGAACCCGCAGAATTGGCTGTCCGCGGCCGCCTGGGTCAGGCCGCCGTCGTAACAGGCGTTGGCCACCGACAGGGCCTGGCTGGGGATCGTGGCGCCGACCCGCGCCTGGGAGGAGCCGGTGTTGAGCGGGGCGAGCTCGATCGTGGCGCTGGCCCAGTTGCCCGAGCTCGGCAGCGTTGCGGTCGTGGTGATCGCCTGCGGCGAGCTCGGCACGACCGCGGCCACGTTGGAATGCGTTGCGGCCGAGCTCTCGGTGTCGGTGAACACGGGCGTGGCGAACGAGCCGCCCCACGTCACTGGGGTGCCGCCGGCGTTGTTGTGCACCTCGCCGGCGAGCACCAGGTCGTTAGGCTGCCCGGTCGCCGGCGTCGGATAGCTGATGCTGGTGCCGGTGCCCGTCTGGGGCCCGGAGATCTGATCGGCGTTCCCGGACAGCCCGGTGCAGCCGATCGCCTCGACGGTCTTGCTGCCGCCCGTGCCGCTGTACTGGCCGGTGATCGTGTCGGTGCCCGCGGTCAGTTTCTTGGGGCCGGCCGGGTTGTTCGCCGGGCCCGCCACGAACCACTGCCCGTTGATGTTCGTCCCGTCAGCGGCCGCGCCCTGCGCTGCGTACGTGTTGCCCTGGCTGTCGGTCACCCCGGAGATGTTCGACGTGCTCGCGTTCGACGTGACCCACACCGCGATCGTGTCGCCGACGGCTGTGGTGGTGCCCACGCTGGCGGCGAGGGCCGCCGCGCCGCTGCCAGCCTGCGCGCTCGCTACCAGGTACGGGGTGCCGGTCATAGGTTGTAGATCACCTGCGGCGCGGGGATGATCGGGATGCCGGTCGCCGCGATCTGCTGCGCGATCTGCGCGGCCAGCCCGGACGTGACCAGCGCGGTGCCGATCGCCAGCGCGCTGCCGGACGACTCGATGCCGGTGTCGATCACGTCCACCTGGATGGCGGTCTGGCCGCCCGCCGGCAGGCCGCCGGCCGGGTTGCCGACCGCCCACACGTCCTGGGTGCCGTTGACCACCACCGACGAGAGCGGGTCAACGATGGAGACCCGGTCGCTGCTGAAGTCCGGCTGCTGGTGCGGCTCCGAGGTGGCGATGAGGCACCGAATCCCGGGGTCGCGGTTGGCGATGGTCTGCTCGCGGGTCTGCCGGTTGGCGGGCCTGAGCGCGGCCGCGAACACGATCTGCGTGGGCTGCGTCTGGTCGAACCCGACCTGATACAGCGTCATGGTTACGCCGGCCCCAGGCGCCACCCAGGCCGCGCGGCGTAGGTTTCGGTCGGCGGGCCGCCGTTGCGCAGCCCGGCCCGCTTGGCGTGGATGTAGGAGAGGTACTGCATGGCCGTCGCGACGGAGGCGCCGGCGAGGATCGGCTTGGTGTGCTTGCGGTCGATGTAGGCCGCGACCAGCGCGAGCACCCACGCCTGGGCAACGCCCAGGTGCACCCACTTCATCAGGGTCTCCGCCCGGGCCCCGGCGTTGATCTCCGTCGTCTGGGGGCTCGAGCACGCGCCAGCGATCACCTCGTAGACGCCGTAGGCGGCGACCAGGAACGCGATCCCGTCGCTGTTGGAGCCGAACCCTTCGGCGGCCATCAGGGGCTCACTGCGGCTGGGCCAGGACCGTTATGTCGGTGCCGTGCGGCAGCGGCGCCTCCCAGTCGTGCGCGGCGACGTACCGGCGCCACATCGCCCCGTGCGGGGAGCCGCGGCCGGTGGCCTCCTCGACGATCGCGTCCGGGGCGGTGTTGAACTGGGCGGCGACCTGCGCCAGTGACGGCGCCGGGCCGGCCTGCGGGGTGGTGAACGACACCAGCTGTCCCATTACGCCGCCGGCGGGCTGGCCGGGCACCGGCCGGGTGGGCGTGGCGGCCGCCTCGGTGGCTTCGGCGTGGTCGCGGCGGTGCCGCCGCCGCCGCGGGTCGGCGCCGTGCACGATCCGGGAGCCGCGCGGGCCGACCTCGATGGTCTCGTGGTGGCGGGCCAGGAACGACCACGGGTGCTGGCTGCCGGTCTTCTTGATCAGCCACTGCCGCTCCGGGCCGCCGGCCTTGCGGCGGTGGTGCTTGCCGCGGTCCTGGTCGTCGTCGTCGTCCTGGGCGGCGCTGCCCTGCACGGCCACCGGCGGCGTCACCGAGCCGCCGAAGCCGCGGGCCTTCCCCGTGCCCTGCTGCTGCTGCTGGGAGCTGTTCTTGGTGCTGCGCCAGAACACGAACAGCAGCAGCACCGCGGCGATGATCGCGGTCCATGCCCAGGTGGGCAGCGGGCCGATCTTGCGGGTGAGGACGTTGTCCTTCTTCTTCCCGCCCGGCGGCGGTGCGGCGGCGGCGGCCATGGCTACCAGGGCTCCTCAGCGGGCAGCGCGGCGACCTGCGGGTCCGGGATGGCGTACTGGGGGGCGAAGCCCTGGTGGATCGTCTGGGTGGTGCCCGGGCAGGTCCGGTCGGGGAACCGGTGCGGGGTGAACACCGGCGCGGTGAGCAGCTCGGCGGCCCGGGCCAGGTGCGAGGTGAAGTTCTGCGCCGGCGCCTCGAGCTCGGTCAGTGGCCCTTGCGCGTCCACCGGCCCCACGGCCCGGGTGGCGGTGTAGGCGAGCACCGCGGCGGCCGCGACGGCGGCCGCGACGGCGGCGCTGGCCGGGGTCAGCTTGAGGTCAGCCACCGAGCCACCCCCGGCCGGACACGTGGAACGACAGCCCGGCGCCCGGCGCGGCCCGGGCCGCGCCGGCGGCGGCGGGCTGCTGGCCCTGCATCGGCACGTTCTGGGAGAACGACTGCCCGGCCGCGGTGGCGTTGGACGGCCGGTCGAGGCGCACCGGGCGCATCTGTGGCGTGGCCCCGTACCGTGCGATCACCTGCTTCCCGGACGGGATGGTGTCGGAGTGCAGGCCGTGCGGCGGGCCGGAGAACACCATCGCCGGCCCGTCCTTCGGGTCGCCTTCGGCGACGGGGGAGACGATCGGGTAGGGCCAGCCGCCGCGGGTGCCGTAGGGGATGTACAGGCCCGGCACGCCGCCGTAGACGGGGGCGGTGGTGCCGTCCTGCTGGCCGAGCCAGGTGTAGGGCCGGGCCAGGTCGTCCTGGTTGCGGGAGCTGTCGGAGCCGATCTGCGGGTTGACCGAGATGTTGACTGTGCGCAGGTCCGGGCGGGCCGGGCCGCCCTCGTGGTTGTTCGGCGGGGTGCCGGGCGGCGACGGGGTGACGCCGGTGCGCTGGGTGCCGGCGTCGTAGTAGGCGTGCCGGTCGCGGACCTGCAGCCGGTCGCTGAACCCCTGGATGCCGCCGCGCCAGCTGTCGGGGTTGTTCGCGGTCCCGGAGTCCATCCCGGCCGGGTAGCCGCCGGGCAGGAACACCGGCGCCGGGGAGATCTTCGGCCGGGACGGGTCGGACCCGGAGTAGCCGTCGTTGTCGCCGGTCTGCCCGCCGGCCGATGGCCCGGGCCCGGGCCGGTCTTCTGGGCCGGTGTGCGACCCGAGCCACGCGGGCAGGTCGTTGCCGATCTTCGGCTCGGTCGGCGGGGCGAACCCCGGGCCTACCGGGTCGAACTCGGCGATCCCGCCGCGGTGCACAGGCAGCACGGGGTCACCCCCGCGACCAGGTGCCGCCGCCGGTGGCCTTGCCCAGGATCCCCTTGATGCCGCTGGACACGCTGGTGACCAGGGTCGGGCCCTTGGAGCCGGGGCGGACCAGCACGAACAGGACCGCGATGATGATGATGCCGGTCAGGAACGACGACGCGATGCCCTTCACGTCTGCCTCAGCCCTTGGGCTTGGCGGCCATCGTCCGCACGTTGAACTGGGGGAACACCACCAGGAACAGGTAGCCGGCGATGACGCCGCCCCAGAAGTGCCCGTTCTTCAGGAACTTCACGCTCTCCTCCTACTTGAGCAGCCGGCCGACGAAGCCGAACACGATCATCTCGGCGAGGATCAGCACGAACAGGTACAAGATCGTCGGGTGCCAGGTCTGCCCGGCCACCGTCACCCCGCCGATGCCTTGCGCGAGCTGGCTGGTCCCCGCGGTTGCCTGGCCCATCCCTGATCCCATCCCTCCTAGGTGCAAGGCCGCCCGGTCGTACCCGAGCGCCTGGTTGGGTGCCCGGGGCGCGTAGGCCTCACCCCGCCAGCCCACGGTCAGGTGCCGGGCTCGGTCTCGGTGCCGGGCGCCTGCGCGGCCGCACCCCCGGCGCCGGTGCCGGGCTCGGTCTCGGTGCCGAACACGCCGTGGACGGCGCCGGTGATGGCCGCACCGGCGAGGGCCTCGGCCTGCTTGTGCAGCGCCTGCCAGGCGTCCCCGGCCAGGTGGGGCACCGTGCCGGACACCACGTCGATCAGCGTGTGCAGCACCCCGGCCACGCCGGTTTCGGTGCGCGGCTCCGGCGCGTCCCGCTGCGCCTGCAGCTCGGCAAGCTGGCGGGCCTGGTCGTCGGTCAGTGCCATGTCGTGGCTCCTCAGATGTCGGTGAGGGACGGGTCGACCGGGCCGACCGGGTACACCTCGTCGGTGATCAGCTCGGCGGTCGGGGAGGCGCCCAGGCCGGCCGCGGAGGTGGACTCGAAGATCTCCTTGGTGTTGTTCGCGGTGTACAGCCACCCCTCGCCGTAGAGCGACCCGGGCTTGATGAACCGCGGGAACACATACACCCCGGCCTCGCGCCAGAACGGCACGAACGCGGTGGCCACCCCGCCGCCGTTGGCTTCCTGGGTGTAGAAGTACTCGGAGTAGAAGTCCTGGATCCGCTGGCCCAGGAAGTCGCCGCCGAGCGCGGCGGTCGCGGTGCCCGAGACCAGCCGCGGGTTGGTGGAGAACTTGCCCATCGACCGGTTGTCGATCTGCCACAGCAGCGGGTCGGTCAGCGCGTCGGTGCGCAGCGACGGGGAGCCGCCGCGGGTGACCAGGATCTGGCAGCGCAGCGCATTGCCGGTCAGCGCCGACTGCATGATGTTGTCCGACCCGGCGGCGTTGAGGGTGAAGATCTGGTGGCGCCGCTTGTACTGCAGGTTCAGCCCCGGGGGCACGGGCTGGTTGGGGGTGCCCTGCAGGTCCCGGTCGTCGGGCTGCGCCCAGGCGTCCATGTAAGGCTGGACGTTGACCACCGGGTGCACGGTGTAGGCGGTGCCGCCCTGCAGGAAGTTCGCCTCGGTGTCGATGGTGTAGTCGAACCGGTACTGGGACCGGGTGTCGGTGTTGGCCAGCACCCCGGCGGTCCACCGGATCTCCGGCATCAGCGGCAGGGTGAACTGCGGCACCAGCACCGTGGACACCGCGGCGTCCTGCCAGGTGTTCGGGTCGCCCAGCCACGGCCGGCCGTACTTCACCGCCAGCATGTGGGCCAGGCCGCCCATCGGGTAGATGATCTCCGACCCGTCCACGTTGACCAGATCGACCTGGGTCAGGATGTTCCACGGCAGGTCCGACGTGGCCGCGGCGGTGGCGACGGTGCCCGCGGTGGAGGTGCGGAAGATCAGCCGCAGCGCGCGCAGGTACTGGCCCGCGTTGATCTGGCCGCCGCCCACGGTCGACCCGCCCGCGCTCGTGGTGAGCGCGACGGTGGCGCCGACGTTGTTCTTCTCCGCGTACAGGTTGGTCGCGAGCTGGAACGGGTTTCCCCCGCCCGCCGGGGGCGCCTGCGCCTGCGCGGCGCCTGCTGCACCAGCAGCCATGCCGGTTCTCCAGTCAGTATTGGGTCGACATGGCCATGCCGAGGTGCTGCAGGTGAGCGTTCGGAGAGGCCATCAAGTGGTACTGGGAGACCCGCCAGACGGTGCCGAACACCAGGACGATCATGAAGACGTGAAGGCCGACCTGGACGTCAATCCACTCCATGCTGGGGTCCTCCCGCTGGCTGAGAGGAGAGCCCCGCACCCCGGCCGCAAAGGTTGAGCGCCCCGGCAGCCGAAGCTTGGGGCGCTCAGCCAAAACGTTAGCACGGCTAACGACCTAACGGGGTATTCCCCCGCCGTCGCAATGCGCCTCACGGACGTGCCGCAGCACCGCCGCCGACAATCCCGCCACCGTGAACACATACGCGCCCCCCCGGGTATCCACCGACAGGCAGAAAACCGACTGCCGGTCCCGCGAGCAGACCACGTGCGCCTGCGGAACTCCCTCGCCCCGGTGGTGGCCTTCATCGGTGACCCGCAGATCCAATTCCAGGGACCACTGATCGGTGATTTCCGCGGACACCCGCTCCGGGTCGGGAATCACCGGATCGTCCCCCGGTCACCAACCGGCAGGTTCCCATAAGCGCGGCCGGTCCGCTCGATCGAATGGAGCGCGTTCGGGCCGCTGGAGTTGACATGGTAAAGCTTGTGCCGTTCGCAGCAGAACGCGAACCAGACGTGGCGCCCGAGGTTGCCGCCGGCGGCGTTGACCAGCTCGCACATCGCCTGCCGGGTGAACAGCCGCCCGTCATAACGGAACGCGGGCGGGTGCTCGTGAATGCGGACCTGATACAGCGAATTGGCGTCCGCGTCGCATTCGCCCCACGCGCAGACCCCATACCCGCCGGAGTCGAAGTTGATGATCTTCCGGCCGATCCGGGCGTGCCCCTGCCGGATCACCGCCCGCTGGTCGCTCATGACGGCTTCATGGGCCGCAGGCCTTTGGCCACGGCCAGGCCGTTCATCGACGCCGCGAGCCGGATGATGCTCTCACCCCAGCCGCGGGCCTCTTCCCGGGTCAGGAACACGCTCAGCGTCGTCGAGGAGGTGCGGATGGTCAGCATGAACCGCTGCCCGTCGGCGGTGTCGGCCAGCGACCCGGTGAGCCGGGAGGGCCCGGCGGCGAGCAGCTCATTACCCAGGTCACACGGCGGATCCGGCGGGATGGTCATGGGCGCATCCGCCCGAGCTGGGCACCGAACGCGTCGCGGGCCCGGGACAGGTGGTAGGCGGCGGAGTACCGCTGCCGGGCCTGCGCGCGCCCGGCGAGCTCGTCACCCATCCCGGCGTGGCCCTGCAGCCGGGCGGCGCGAGCTGCCAGTCTTTGCAGGGCCGCTACCGTTCGCATCGCCATCAGGCGCCGCTGGTGTTCCGGCAGCATGCACCACATCATCGCCGCCGTCGACGCTGCCGCCAGGATCAGCTCCAGCTTCCCCGGCTGCCTTGGCTCCATCGGCCACCGCCTTGAACTCGTCCAGGATCGCCCGGGCCTTCGCCGCCTCTGCGAGGATGGCCCGCTTGATTGAGTTGTCGATCGCCAGCACCGCCGCGGCGATCGCCGCGGCGAGCATGGTCAGCACCAGGGCCCGCTTGGCGTTCCTGGCCGCTTTCTCGGCCAGCCCGGCGGGATCCAGATCAGTCACCGGTCCCCCTCCCTCCCCGCATCGCCTTCAGCTTCGACATGAGCCCGGCCACGCCGCCGCCGCCGTTGCCCGCCTGGGCTCTGGCCATGGCGATGATCATGGCGGGGACGTGGACCGGGTCGGCCTGGTCGCCGCACCCGCAGTCCTGGCAGCGCTCGCAGGTGCCGACGGCGCGGGCCAGGACCCAGGAGCCGTCGGGGTCCTCGAACACCTTGTACCGGCCCTGCTCGAGCACGGCCGGCGCGGCCGGGGCCTGCCCGGCGGCGGGGATTACATCAGCTTCCACGCGAGCTCCTCGGGGACCTCGACGAGGCCGAGCTTGAAGCCGGTGATGGCGATCGCGGCGGCGCCGGGGACGGCCAGCAGGTACTCGCCGGCGCGCAGCCATTCCTGCCCGGAGCCCCAGTGGAAGGTGTGGAAGGTGGCCGCGGATCCGTCGTGGTCGACGAGGTGGCTGGTCGCGACGGTGGACCCGGTGTCGCCGACGAAGACGTTGCAGGCCGAGCCGGCGCCGAACACGAGGCCCAGGGCACGGAGATTCCAGATGTACCCGGCGCTGGGTGTCAGTCCCGCCGGGGTGCCGACAACCCACCCGGTCGGGCCGGCTGCGCTGGTGAAGTTCACCCCGCCGGCGAACCGCAGCATCTTCATGCCGCGGCCGCGGGCGGTCATCTCTTCCTGCCAGGCGCCCTTCAGGGAGTCGTCGAGCTCGGGCTTGGTCAGCACGTCGATCGACGCGCCGGCCTTCAGGCTGAACTGGGCCATCAGGTTCTCCGTGGTGTCATAGCTGGCCGCCGCTGCCTTCCCCGGCCGCGGCGCCGCCGGTGCCCGCGCGGCTGGCGGGCTTGCGGCCGGTCTTGAGCGGGCCGCCGGATCCTTCGCCCGCGGCCTGCCCGGCGGCTTTCTGGTAGCCGCGCGCCAGGTCCGCCGAGCCGGTGAACGCGGTCAGCACCGGGCCGCCGGATCCTTCCCCGGCCGCGGCGCCGCCCTCACCGGCGGCCGCCGCGGTGCCGCCGCCGCCGGACAGCACGTCGAACACCTTGCCCAGGTTCGTGGCCTCGTTCAGCCCGACGGTGAGCAGCACCAGGGCGCCGAACCAGGCGCCGAAGCGGCCCGCGCCGCGGCCGCCGACGGCCATCAGCTCCAGGAGCAGGTACACCAGGCCGAGAGCCAGCAGCTTGGTCAGGTCCCGCGGCACGTACGGGGACAGGCCCGGCTGGTTCTTGCGGGTGGCGATCGGCGTAGCGGCCACGAGCAGCTCCGCGGCGACGAACTCGGCCAGGATGATCCCCTGGTAGTTGCGGAACTCCGGGGTGGTCACCGGCAGCCGCAGCGACCGGGCCCGCCCTTGGCGGCTGCGGCCGGGGCCGCGGGGCACCGCCGCAGGCCTGGCGCCGCCAGCAGAGGGCTGCGCCCGGGGACGCCGCGGCGCGGGCTGCGCGGCCGGGGCTGGCCGGGTGGCTGGCCGCGGCGGGGCACTGGGTGCCCGGGAGCGGCCCGCAGCGGGGGAAGTCGCCGCGGGACGTGCCCGGGGCGGCGTCCGGCGCACCTGTTCGCCGAGCTCACGTCCGGCCCCGCGGCGGGCGGCGCTCTCAGCGGCAGACGGCTGACCCCGGTGGCTGCCGCCCAGCGGCCGGGCACCGGACCGGGGCGTGTTCAGCAGCGTGCCGCGGCTCGGCCGGGCCGCCATCACGCCACGCTCACATGGGCGCCGCTGGCCGTGGTGCTGGCCGCGTTGCCGCTTTGGACCTGCTGCTGCAGGTGCGACAGGAACTGCGGGAACGTCTGCACGTTGTCCGGGAGGTTGTGGAAGGCGATGAACAGCAGCACCGCCCCGGCGGTGACCTCGAGGATGCCCAGCGCGGGGGCGAGCTGGCCGCCCGGCGCCGGGACGGGAACACCGGCGACCGAGGCGGTGTAGGAGCGGCCGGTGCGGCTCATCGCGATCACGCCGATGCCGGTCAGCCATACCCCGGCGATGCCGGCGAAGATCCGGATCCAGTGGTTCGGCACGAAGAACCAGGCGATTTTCTGCTCGAGGGTGAAGATCGTGTTGGCGATGCCGCTGACCGCCGTGGCCACGTCCTCCAGCCCTCCGGCCGCGCCGGCCACCGCCTGGCCCTGGCTGAACGCGGTGCCCCACGACTCGGCGGGGACGAGGCCGTGGATGATGCCGCCCAGCCACGCCCCCCACGGCGACGGGCTCCCGCCGCCGCCCTGCGCGGCGGTGGTGGTGATCCCGCCGCCCTTGCCCGCGCTGGCGGCGAGCTTGTCCACCTGCGCCTGGGACAGCCCGTAGACGTGCGACACCGCCTGCTCGGCGGCGCCGAAGTACGGCCGGTACAGCCCGCCGGTGTAGGTGGTCCACGCGCCCAGCCCCTGGGACTTGAGCTTCGCCGCCGCGGCGTCGGCGTTCTTCTGCGGGTTCAGCAGCGCCTGGTTGATGCCGAACTGCGGTTCGCTGTTGCCCGGGGTGATCTGCCACAGCCCCCATCCGGTGGTGGCGTACGGCTGCCCCTGCTGCACCGCGGCTGCGTTGGCGCCGGATTCGGGGTGAGCGATCGCCACCAGGTAGGCAGCATGGCCCGCGTCGACGCCGGCCTTGCGGAGCACGGCGGCGAGCTGGTCGTCGCTCAGCACCGTCATCGTGGTCTACCGCTTGAAGTACGGCTTGCTGCGGCCGCCCTGGCCGCCGCCGCCCTGGGCCTGGCGGTCGCGGACCAGCGGCTGCCGGCCGCCCTGGCCGCCGTCCGGTTCCGGGGCCAGCCAGTGGGTGCCGCGCTGGTAGCCGCGGCGCTCCATCAGGCTGTTGACGAAGTCCTCGCGCTCGTCGTCGTCGAGGTAGTCGTCGGCGAACTGGCTGATCCGCTCGTGATGCTCGTCCACGTAGCTCGGCTCGTCACCTGGCACCCTGCTGTCCTCCCCCTTGCGAGCGGGCCCGGCGGGGCCTGTTTCACGAACAGGGGGACCCCCGCGTCACAAGCCCCGCCGGGCTGCCCTCCATCGGCACCACCACACTATCGTTAGCGCCGCTAAAAACTCGACATCAAGAAGCCGGGTGCTGCTGCTTGCCGTAGGGGGCCGTGTTGCGCGGTTTCTGGTCCGCCTGCGACGGGAGCGGGCGCAGCTCCCGGTCGATCCACGTGATGTAGGTGTCCTTGGTGAAGGTGTTGCGCAGCACGAACTGGTGCCGGGTCTGGTCCAGGCCGCGCAGTACCGGGGCCCAGTCCCGCCACGGGCCGAGCATCTCGGCGAACCGCTGCATGTCCCCCTCGTCGGCCGGCGCGAACACCAGCTTCCACCGGGACTCGCTGTGCTGGTCCCGCACCATTTCCAGGGGCCGCTGCGCGCCGGCGATCAGCGACACACCGTGGGAGCGGCCTTCCCGCCAGTACATCCGGACCAGCTTCCGCAGCCGCCGCGACAGCCCCTCGAGGTAGCGGCACTCGTCGAGGTACAGCACGACGTTGGCCTGCTGCCCCGGATCGGGCCACAGGCTGGACAGCAGGCCGTAGAACCGCTGCTCGTGGTAGGCCTCCCGCTCCTCGCCCTTGAGCGCGGTCTGCGGCCAGAACGTCACCCACCGGTACCGCTTGGCCTCCTCCCACGTGGACGCCTGGGGCCAGCCGAGCAGCGGGATCGAATCATCGGTGTTCTTCGACAGGGCCACGATCTCGGCGGTGCCCCACCGCTGGGCACGCTGCTGGAAGATCGTCGCGATCGCGTACGACTTCCCGCCGCCGGACTGGCCCATGACCTCCATGTGCTCGGCCCGGAGCCGGCCGCGGTCGTCGTGGCCCCAGGTGCCGATGAACTCCTCGCCGAGCTCGCTCCACGGGATCTCTTCCGGCCAGGCGAACGCGGGCGCGCCATCAGCCCCGGCCACGCCTTCAGGCACAGCGCTTCCCGCGCGGATCGGCCAGGGTGATCTCGCCGAGCACCTCGAACGGTGACCGCTCGGCGAGCTCGGGCGGCCCCGAGGGCGGGAAGCAGTACGGGCAGTTCGCCACCGGCGGGTGATGGGTGTACAGGTGCGCCTGGAAGGCGCCGAACCCGGCCGCGGCGGGCAGCTGCTCAGGCGGCGTACTGCGCGGCACCGGGCACCTTCGGCTGCAGATGATCGTGCTCGCCCTGCTGCTTCCCGCGGGCGATCGTCACCTGGCCGGTCTTCGGGTCTTTCACCACCTCAACGGTCTTGAAGATGTGGTGCTCGGCGACCGCCCGGGCGACCGGGGCCAGGGCCATGGCGAGCTTGCCCCACAGCAGCCAGTCGGCCTTGTCCTCGGTGAAATAGCGGACGATCTTGCTGCTGCGGCAGATCAGCGGCAGCGTCGCGTCCACGACTGGCCCGAAGTTCTCCGCCAGGACGGTGCCGCAGTAGGGGTCCATGCTGCGCAGCACCGCCAGGACCGGCGTGCCGACCAGCCCGGCCAGGCCCGCGATGTCGTCCTTGACCTGCTGCGGCACGTCCTCGAACTTGACCCGGCCGCCGCCGGTGCCCTGGCTGTCACCGGTCAGGTAGCTGGGATCCGGATCGCGCTGGGCATCACGGTTCAGGTCGTCCGCGATCTGGCCGGCGCGTGCCTCGTCTGCTGCATCACGCGCCGCGCGGGCTTGCGTCACAGGCTCCGGTTCCCATAGCACCGGGCCGCGCTGGCGTGGCGCCCAGGACCGGGACTTGCGGTTCCACGCCCAGCCCTTCGTTGCATCCGGGCCCGGGGGCGGCGGGGAGTCCGGGTCGTCGTGCACCCCCTCGCCGGTGACCCGGCCCGCAGCAGCAACGCCTTCCGGCACCCCGCGCACCTCCCGTCAGCGCCCGGCCGCCAGCGTACCATTTGCCTTGATGTCAAGTTGTTAGCGAGGCTAACGATGCCGGATCGGGCCCGGATCATCCGCGAGCGCAACAGTGCCAAGTGGGACGACCTGGTGCGCGACGTGCTCAACCGCGGCGCCTTCGGGGTCGAGCACGACTACTTCGGCATCACCAGCAACGAGCGCGCCGACAAGGTGCGCCGGTGCATCCGCACCGCCGGAGGGCACCTGGGCGTCGGCCGCAAGGTCTACTGGAAGGACTGCCCCGCCCCCGGGAAATGCGCTAACGGTGGCCCGGATTGCAAGTTCCACGTGTACTACACCATCTATAACCTCGACGAGGCTCGCGACTATAAGGCGAAGCAAGGCTCAGGAACACGGTAATACGCGGCAGTAACGGCGGCATGGGCATGCTTTTTTGCGCGGGCATTGGGTTAATTTATCAATGGCGTTTAAGCGCCGCCCGCCGGATGCAAGGCCCTTCCTGCATACATCAGCGGCCCCCGGCCCGGGGAAGTGGGCTGGGGGCCGCTGACCTGGTGCTAGAGCGTCATTTGGTCGGGGCCTGGATCGAACCAGTGCCTGATTTCGTCGCGGATAGCTGCTACCTCGGACGCGAGCTCACGCGCCCGCTCACAAGGACGGCGCCCCCCCCCCCCGCGGCAGGAATTGCAGTTGCGCCGGTGCGCCTTTAGCTCCTGATCCAGCGCCTGGGCGTCGGCGCGCCGTTCGGCGAGCGGGATGTTTCTCACCGTATTGCCTCCAGTGCCGCGCCAATCGTGCCGTCCTTCAGGTCGGCCGGCCGCCAGAGCCGGTATGTCAGCCCGGCGTGGGCGAGGCGGCCAGCCCACTTGATCTGGGCGAGCGAGCGGCGGCCGTCATCGGACTTCAGCTCGGTGAACAGCACGCCGCGGGTACCGGCGATCACCAGGTCGGGGAAGCCGGGCCGGTCCCGCCGTGAGTCCGGGGAGTGATGCCAGAGCAGCCCGAGGTCCTCACAGCGGCCGGTGACCGCGGCGAGCAGCTCGGCTTCTTGCTGCGCCATGGCTCACATCCCGGGCCGCAGGCGCCAGTCGGGGAACCGCGCGAAGGCGCGCAGCTCGCCGACGGTGCCGTGCCACCGGTCGCGGTCCAGCGGGGCGCCGCCCGGGCCGCCGGTGCTGGTGTACTGCCAGAACGCCCACCGCCGCCACGGCTGCGGAACCCGGGGCTGGGTGACATCCCAGTCGGCGAGCCACAGATGCCAGGCGTCCAGGCCAGCGGTGTTGCCCAGGCTGGCCCAGTACGGGTTGCAGTAGGCCAGCACCCGGTGCCCGGGGGCGTGCTCGTTGAGCGCCGATAGGAAGGCGTGATGCCACTGGGCCACGAACGCGGGCGGGTCGCCGTCGGACTCTTCCATCGCGGCGGCGAGCATGTCGCCGTGGCACAGGTGCCCGCCGAGCGCCTCGATGACCTCGCGGGCCTGCAAGCGGGCGCCGCCGGCGCCGGGCCGCGTCTCGTGGTACCAGATCCGCGGGATGCGAAGATCCCACGTGGCGGCGCCGTTGTCGTCGACCTGCAGGTCCTGGTTGAAGGTGCTGGCGGTGACCCAGGAGGTAGCGCGGATCGCGGTGAAGCCGATCCGGCCGGCGTGCGGGCCCCAGTCGAACAGGCCGTTCTCGCCGGACACATCGATGCCCTCAACGGTGGTAGCGGCTGAGGTATCCAGGCCAGTCATAGGGATCATCTCCTTCGTTGAAGTACCGGGGCGCGCGGCCCTCGGTGTCGTGCTGCAGGCATCCGGTCACGATCAGGTGGATGAGATCGCCCAGGTCGCCGGGCACGGCCGGCGGCTGTGGCAGCCGGGGTGTCGGCCGCAGCCGCTCCTGCTCGAGCCGGGCCAGCTCGGTCATGGGATCTTCTGGCCGGCGGGCAGCTCCTCGAGCTCAGCGAGGTGCTCCTGGAGCCAGGCCTCGAGCTTGTCCTCGAGCTCGCGGCGCGCCTTGACCCGCGCGGCGGCGTCGGCGGCGGCGGCGGCGTCGGCGTAGGCGTAGGCGGCGTCGGCGGCGGCGTCGGCGGCGTCGGCGGCGGCGGCGGCGGCGGCGTAGGCGGCGGCGGCGTCGGCGGCGGCGGCGGCGTCGGCGTAGGCGGCGGCGGCGTCGGCGGCGTCGGCGGCGGCGTAGGCGGCGGCGGCGGCGTAGGCGGCGGCGGCGGCGTCGGCGGCGTCGGCGGCGGCCTTGCGGTTCTCCTCGGACGGATCGGCGAGCCACGCTTTCGCTGCCTCAATGGCCTTGCGTGGCCTCTCGTCACCCGGGCGCTTGGCCTCGAAGATGCCGATCACCTGCTCGGCGGCGAAGATCGCGAACGCTACCGCGTCTTTCTTGGTGAACCGCCAGGCGCGGATGATCCGCATGGACTGATAGGCGCTCTTGTTGCCGTCGTTATCGCATTCGCCTTTGGCTTCCACTTCGGCCAGCACGGTGCCGTGCACGTAGCCGAAGGCGTCGAGAATCCTTGGTGAGCAGTGAAATCCGCGCTGGCACGCGGCTGGGCGGCCGTCGATCTGGTACCACTGGCCGGCCTCCCACAGGTGCTGGCCGGATTGTGACCAGATCTCGCCGATGTCGTTCAGCAGCAAGAACTTCCAGGCTCTCGCCACTGTTTCAGTTCCGGGCATTGGGTTATTCCCCCTCTTTGGTGAATTGCTCGGGGCAGCAATCGGTGACGTGCTTGCTGCTGCCGCACTTCCCGCATAGGTCCCGCGCGTTCGGTAGGCCCTTAGCGGGCAGGTATTTGTCCGGTGTGCTCCGGATCGCTTCGCGCACGTACCCCCTGGCGCTGGTGTGAATGGTGCGGCCGGTCAGGACCTGCCGCACGATCATCGCGGCGTGGGCCTTGCTGACCATGCGGCCGAGCATCGCCGCCTCTTCCAGCACGGCCAAGATCAAGTCGTCGTCGGTCTCGCCGCGCGCCGCGGCGCCCTGATGACGATGACTTCCTGATGAGGTCTGCTGGATCCGTGCTGCGCCGTGCACCAAGCTCTGGCCGTTGGCTGCACCAAGCCCTGGTGCGTGTTGCACCAAGCTCTGGCCGTTGGCTGCACCAAGCCCTGGTGCGTGTTGCACCAAGCTCTCTGCTGCTTGCGGGACAGGAATCAGCAGCTCATAGCGTGTCGGCTGATGCAGGCGCCGGCCCAGGTCCCGCCGGGCGTGCGGGTCGGCCGGGTGGCGGACGATCCACCCCGTGGCAGCGAGCACGGCCAGGTGCCGCAGCACGGTGGTGCGGTGGATCCCGGCTTCGCGGGCCAGCTGCTGCAAGCTCGGGTGGCGCCGGATCGCCCCGGTGCGCCGGTCGATCTTGCTCGCCAGGATCAGCATCAGCTCGCGCGAGTACCCAGGCAGGTCGGAGGACAGCACGGCCCGCTCGATGTCAAACCGCGAGATCATCAGGCGCGCCGGGCGGCCCGGCGAGCAGCCGTGCCGCCTGGTCGAGCTGGCGCTGGGCGGCCCGGGCCGCGGCAGAGGCCCTGCGCGCGTCGGCCCGGGCCTTGCGGGCGGCGACCCCGGCGGCGGCCAGGTCGGCGAAGAACAGGTCCCGCGCCGCCTTGGCCATGCGCTGGATATCGCGCTCGCTGGCCCCCGGGTGCTCCCGGCGTGCCTGTGTCACGAACCGGTCTTCGGCGGCCTTGCGGGCGGCGGCCGTCATCGCTGCGCCCGATGGTTCCGCTAGCTGCCGGTGACGGTTCGCTTTCCGTGCGTGTTCCCGCCGCTCGGCGGCTGTCTCTGGCATACTGAAACCTGCTTTCCTGCACGGGAAAGTGATGGTCGATAGCCGCCCCGGCCCCGAGACTTGGCGGTGTTGAGGCCGGGGCGGCTACGCCTGCGCCCGAAAGGTTCCGGTCGCGGAGCGTAGCGGTAAAGTAACACACTGCTACCCCGCTGAAGCAGGGAACCAGGATCGAAGATTTTTCCAAGATCTTTTATTCAGCGCATTTTTACGCTGTGAACGGTCCCGCGCGGCCAGCGTTTATGCAGGTGGGCGCAGCGGTAGGACCCGTATCCTTATCAGGGAAGCACTCTAACCGGCTGAGCTATAGCCCCTCGCCACCCCGCCCCTGGCCTGCGGTTTCGCCCCCCGAGGACTCCGCCGCGGGCCCCGGGGCCGGGTGGCGCTGCGGTCGTTCAGCGCATACCATGGGCGCTGCACCCCGGTTCCCCGCTTTGGCGGGGAACCGGACCACCCTCTGGAAGGATCCGCTGATGCGACAGCACGGGCAGTTTACACGCCTGCTGGGCGAGGCCGGGGCCCTGGACGCCGCGTCCCGCACGGCCGCCCGGGACTACCTGCGCGACCTGCGCACCGCCAAGGTCTCGCCGAACACGATCGACAACTACGAGGACGCGCTGCTGCAGCTGCACCGCTGGCTCGCCGCCCACGCCCCCGGCGCCACGCTGCTGACCGCCGGGCGGGAGGAGCTGAGCGCCTACCTGATCCACGTCGGGGAGGCCTCCTCCCGGGGCACCCTGGCGACCAGGTACCGGCGGCTGCACCGCTGGTACGGGTGGCTGGTGGAGGAGGACCTGGTGGGCGCGCACCCGATGGCCCGGGTGCCGCGGCCCCGCCCCGAGCACAAGGCCCCGGCCGTGGTCACCCCGGCGCAGCTGTCCGCGCTGCTGGCCACCACCGGCAACTGGAAGCGCGACGTGACCGAGGCCCGGGACCGGGCGATCATCATGCTGTTCTGCACCCCCGGGTCGCCGCGCGCCAGCGAGATGGCCGGCATGTCCACCGACGACATCGACATGGGCGAGTCCGACTGCATCCTGATCCGCGGCAAGGGCGCGGTCGAGCGCACCATCGGCGTGGAGGACGTGACCGCCCGGGTGTGCTCGCGGTACCTGCTGCTGCGCGCCCGGCTGCCGCGGGCCGCCGCGGAGGCCGCCGCCGCCCGCCGCGAGGGCCGCCGCGAGGCCGCGTGGCTGGGCAAGCGCGGGCCGATGACCCGCTCGGGGATGCTGCAGATGGTCCGGGCCCGCGGCGAGCAGGCCGGGATCGCCGGGCTGCACCCGCACCAGCTGCGCCACACCGCGTTCGACGCCTGCGACAACGCCGGGCTGCAGCCCCGGCAGGCCGCCCGGCTGTTCGGCTGGGCGTCCACCCGGATGTGCGACGTGTACGGCCGGGCCGCCGCCGCCCGCCGCGCCGTCGACGCCGGCCGCGAGCTCGGGCTGGTGAGCTCGCTGTGACCCGCCCGGTCGCCGCCGTGCTCCACGCCCACGCCACCGCCCTGGCCGCCGCCCTGGCCGACTGGGACGCGCGCGGCACCGCGTCCGGCGCCGGGCCGAACATCGCCGCGAACACGGCGATCGCCCTGATGGACGCGATGCTCACCGAGCTGCACCGGGCCCGCGCCCGGCTCATCACCGACAAGCGCGAGTACAACGACCGGCTCGACGCCGCGGTGGACGAGCTGCTCAGCCGCTCCCGCCGGGAGCGACCAGAATGACCTGGCTGGCCGGGTACAGCCGCTCCGGCTGGCCCGGCTCAGCCACCACCAGCACCGGCTCCCAGTCCCCGGCGCCCGCGCCGGCCTGCTCGGCCGGGCGAGGGGATCCGCGCGGTCACCGACGCCCCGGCCGCCAGCGCCACCCGCCGCGCAGGCTCCGCCTCCGCCGCGATGGTGCCGATGCCCCGCCGCGAGGCCACCAGGCCCTCGCCCTTCAGGATCGGCAGCGCGCGGTTCGCGGTGTCGGTCGCCACGCGGTGATCGCGGGCCAGCTCGTTCTCCGAGGGCACGCGCTCGCCCGGGGCGATCTGCCCGCTGCGGA
>Ga0207646_10002376_pt1 | contig 22227 bp, 21 predicted proteins | sample KBSK5502metaG_FD_184343 | JGI IMG/M metagenome (GOLD analysis project Ga0207646, IMG submission 184343) | Corn, switchgrass and miscanthus rhizosphere microbial communities from Kellogg Biological Station, Michigan, USA - KBS K5-50-2 metaG... | ecosystem: Host-associated > Plants > Roots >... | reverse complement strand
GTTTGCGACGCTCTATACCGACTATCTCTGGTTCCGCGCCCTCGGGTACGGCGGTGTCTTCGGGACGCGCTTCGCCGCCCAGATCTGGTCGTTCTTCATCTTCGCCATCCTCTTCTGGGTCATCGGCGCGGCCAACGTACTGCCTGCCCTCAATCCCAGCCGGCGTCTATCGTCGATCGGGATCCGGCAGCGGCTGATGACCAACCCACCCACCATCCTGGCCATGCTGGCGATCGTCTTACTCGGCCTGCTGTTCGGCCGGATCGCGGCCGGGCAGTGGCAGACGATCCTGACCTTCTTCAACCAGAAGCCCTTCAATGTCCAGGACCCGATCTGGCACCAGGACGTTGCCTTCTACGTCTTCACCCTCCCCTTTTACCGATTCGTCTGGGGCTGGCTGCTCGGCGTTGTCATCCTCATGATGCTGGTGGTGGCCGGCCTCTACGCCTCGCGCGGCGGCTTCCAGAACTTCCTGCTGCCGGCCCGCGCGGTTCGGCATCTATCGCTGCTTGCGGCGGCTTTTGCCGCGCTGCTCGCCATCCATTACCGGCTCGACCTCTACGAGCTGCTGTTGAGCAAGCGGGGCTTCGTCTACGGCGTTGGCTATGCGGATGTCGCGGCCCGAATTCCGGCCTACTGGATCATGACGGTGCTGATGGGGCTGATCGCCATCGGCCTCGTGGTGAATGCGGCCGGGGCGCGCCTCGCGCCGCTTCCCGCGGCGCTGGTCGCCTGGCTGGGCGCGGCCTTCATTCTGCTCGTCCTCTTTCCCGGGGTGGTGCAGCGGTTCCAGGTCGCGCCGAGCGAGTTGTCACGGGAGACGCCGTACATCAAGAACGCGATCGACTTCACCCGGCTGGCGTTCGGCCTGACCAGTATCACGGACCGGCCTTTTACGCCTCAGGACACGCTGACCGCCGATAAGGTGGCTAACAATCCGCAGACGGTCCAGAACGCGCGCCTCTGGGATCCGCAACTGGCGCTCCCCTTTACGCTGGAGAACATCCAGAGCCTGCGCACCTATTACCAGTTCTACCCGGATGAGGTGGCGGTCGACCGCTACCAGCTCGGCGGCCAGTACCTGCAACTCTTGCTCGCTGCCCGTGAGCTGAACCCCGACAAGGTGAGCCAGGTGGCAAATACCTGGGTCGCGCTCAAGCTGCAGTACACCCACGGCTACGGCGTGGTCGCTGCCCGCGCCAACGAGGCAACCGCGCAGGGCGATCCCGTCCTGACGCTCCAGGACATCCCGCCGGCCGGTGCGCCGGCCGTGACGCAGTCCGGGATTTACTTCGGCCGTCACACGACGAACTATGTGTTGACCGACTCGAAGCAGGCCGAATTCGATTATCCCTTCACCACCGATCAGTACACGCAGTGGAAGGGCACGTCGGGCGTGCCGTTATCGTCCGCGCTTCGGAGCCTGGCCTTTGCCATCCGATTCGGTGACATCAACCTGCTGATCAGTCCACAGCTGACGTCCCAGACGCAGGTCTTGTTCAACCGTGCTGTCCAGGATCGGGTGGCGGCGCTCGCGCCCTTCCTACAGTTCGACCAGGATCCCTACGTCGTGGTGGTCGACGGCCACATCTACTGGATCCTCGACGGGTTCACGGTGACCGACCACTACCCGTACAGCGAGATGCCGCCCGACGATGGCGGTCCCCTGACGGGCGTCAACTACGCGCGCAACTCCGTCAAGGTAGTGGTCGACGCCTACCAGGGCACCACAACCTTCTATCAGATTGACACGAAGGACGCGATCGCCAACACCTACGCCTCGATCTTCCCCGGACTCTTCAAGCCGTTTAGCCAGATGCCCGCCGGGCTGCAGGCGCACATCCGCTATCCCCGCGACCTTTTCAACCGGCAGGCCGAACGGTTCACGTACTTTCATATGACAGACCCCACCGTTTTCTACCTCCGCTCGGATCTCTGGAACATCGCGAAGGAAAATTTGGCGCAGGGCGGCAGCGCATCGCCGATTCGCCCCTTCTATGTCATCAGCCGGCTTCCCGGCGAGCCCCGCGAGGAGTTCCTCACGATCCTGCCCTACGCGCCCAACGGCAAGACGAACATGATCGCCTACCTGGCGGCGCGCTCCGATCAGCCTGACTACGGCACGCTCTTCGATTTCCGTTTCCCCAAGGACAGCCTGGTCGTCGGTCCGCAGCAGGTGGAGGCCAACATCGATCAGGCGCCGCTGATCAAGTCGCAATTCGCGTTACTGAATGCCCCGGGGTCGAGCGTCATCCGCGGCAACCTCCTCGTCCTGCCGATCGAGACGTCGCTGCTCTACATCGAGCCGGTCTACCTCGAAGCGACCAACGTGGCCAAGCCGCAACTGAAGAAGGTGATCGCGGCCACCGGCCAGAACGTCGTGATGGAGGACACGCTCGACAAGGCACTGGCGGCCCTGCTCGGCCAGGCGACGCCGACCACCACGCCAGGCGGCACCACCCCACCAACTGGCACGGTGGCCCAGTTGATCGCCTCGGCCAAGGCGCATTATGACGCCGCCCAGCAGGACCTCAAGAGCGGCAACTTCACGGGCTACGCGCAGGAGATCCAGACAGTGGGGCAGATCCTGCAACAGCTAGCCGCCCTGCAGACGTCGACGACCGCCTCCCCGAGCGCTTCGCCAAGCGCTTCACCCTAAAGGAACAAAAAAGGGCGCTTGCCTGCACGGCAAGCGCCCGGTCCGAGCCCCCGGAACCTGGCTGGTTAGTGGCCGCCTGGCAGCGAATCGGCGACGGCGAGCAGGGCGGCGACGACGGCGGCGAGTAGGGCGATGAACCGGTACATGAGCACCCTCCTTGGTGGTGACCGGGTGCTCCCGACCGATTAGCCGGAAATTTAACACCCGGTTGAATTTGCTGTCAATATACTTTCCACGGTGCGGTTTAGCGAGGCTATACTTTCGGAGACGGCATGAACTCGGTGGGGGAGCGTCTCCGACAAGCGCGGCTGGCCCGGGGACTCACACAGGAACAGCTCGCCAGCGGCCTGGCTACCAAGGGGTTCATCAGCCAGGTGGAGCGCAACCGGGCCACCCCCTCGCTGGCCAAGCTTCGCCTGATGGCGGAGCGCCTCGGGCTCCCCCTGGGCCACTTCACCGGCGATCGTTCGCCGCTCGAGCTGAGCTACCTGCGAAAGAGCGCGCAACTGGCCATCAAGGCCGGGGAACCCGATCGAGCTCTCCATCTTCTCGAGGAGGCCGCCGCGCACACGATGACGGCCAACGAGCGCGCCGACCTCCAGCGGATCAGCGGGATGGCGCTGGATGCGCTCCACCGGCTGCCCGAGGCGCTCGTTGCCCACCAGACGGCCGCCGCCGCCGCCCCGCCGGACGACCCCGAGCTGAACGGCGCGATCTACGCCGAAATCGGGACCGTTCTCAACCAGCAGGAGCAGTTCAATAGCGCCGTCGAGGCCGGCCTGCGCGCGCTCCAGTGGCTGGAGCGCTCCAAACATGCCGATCCCGCGCTGCGGTCTCGTGTACTGACCAACCTCGGCCGCTCCTGCTGGAGCCTGGGACAGCTCGAGCAGGCGCACGCCTTTCACACCCAGGCCCTGGAGGCGGCGACGGACGCGGAAAGCCTCTTTAGAATCGCGAACGCCCACATGGCACTCGGCATCACGGCCCGGGCCAAAGGCCAACTCGATGCCGCAATCGAGCACTGCAATCGCGCCCTCGAAATCCACGCGCGTATCAAGCAGGAACGCGCCGCCAATCGAGTCCTCAACAACATCGGCGATGTCCATTACGCCGCGGGGCGGAAGGCGCAAGCCTGGGACTTCCAGCACCGCTGCCTTCGTCGCGCCCGCGAAATCGCCGATGACTTTGAGATCGGCGCCGCCGCCGGGGAGCTCGCGCGGTACGCACTCGAAGCAGGAGAGGAGGCCGATGCCTTGGAGTTCGCCCGGGAGAGCCAGCGCGCCAGCGAACGGTCAAAAGACCACCTGCATCAGGCGCTCGCGGCCGCCATCGAGGGGGCGGCCGCCGAAAAGCTCGGCCACAAAAAGCTCGCCGATCGTCAGTTCCGCGCGGCCACGACGATGCTCATCGAACGAAATGCCGCCGGAAAACTCAGCGAGGTCTGCGCCATGTACGCTGACATCCTTCGCAGCCGCGGGGAAAACGACCGCGCCTTCGCGGTCATGCGGATGGCGGTGGCGCGTGATTTCAGCAAGCTCCCGGTGCTGCTCAAGACCGGGAAGTGATGCCTCCGTGATCGCCCGAGCGGAAGATACGGTGCCGACGGTGCTGGTGGCTGAGGATGAGGACAGCAGCCAACGAGAGCTGCGAACCTGCCTCGAGCGCGGAGGTTACCGCGTGATCACGGCCGGCGATGGGGCAGCTGCCTTGCGCATGCTGGCGGCCCATGTCTGCGAGCTGGTGCTCTGCGAGGCACTCTTACCGGATATGGATGGCTTCGAGGTCTGCCGGGCGATCAAAGAGGCGCCTTCCACCGCGGAAATCCCGGTCGTGCTGCTGATGTCCGGCGACGACGAGGTCCAGCGCGAACGCGCCATACAGGCGGGCGCCGACGATGTCGCCCTCAAGCCCATCGACCGTGCCCGGCTGCTGGCGCTGGTTCGGGTGCAGCTTCGCATTGCCGGACTCAACAGACAGGTCAATAAGCTCGAGAGTGTCGTCGTCACGCTGGCGCGCGCGGTCGAGGATCGTGACCACAGCAGTGCCGGCCAGTCGGAAAAAGTCGCCCACTGGGCGATGCAGCTGGGCAGCGCCATCGACTTACCGGACGACCAGTTGCCCCTGTTGTACAAGGCTGCTCTGTTGCACGACGTCGGCACCCTGAGCGTCCCCGTCGACGTCCTCTCCAAAGAAGGCCGTCTCGACCCGGGGGAATTCGGTCAGGTGAAACGCCACCCCCATCGTCGGCGAAGAGATTCTCGGAGCCCTACCAAGCACCGACCACCTGCTGCCGGCGGTCCGCCATCACCACGAACGGGTGGACGGCGCCGGATATCCGGACGGACTGGGCGGTGAGGACATCCCCCTGTTCGCCCGGATCATCGCGATTGCGGATGCCTTCGTCGCGATCACCAGCGATCGCCCCTATCGTCCGCGACGGCCGCGTGAGGAGGCGATCCGCCTCCTCAGGCAGGGTGGGGGCAAACAATGGGATGCGGCCCTTGTCGAACGCTTCCTCCTGCTCGTCGAAGAGAGCGACGCCAAGGCACGTCCCGAGGCACAGACCGCCGGTTAGCCCGAGCGGCCCCTGCGAGCAGGCGTCCGACGATCACGCAGTCGAACGTCTCAAACGCTCGTACGGCACGTTCCGCGCCACTCGCGTCGGGCGACGCCCGGGCGGAATCCGAGCGCCGCGCATAGCCGGCGGCAACGTTCTCCGGGAAAATCCGGGAGACGAGCTTCCAGAAACCTCGGGCTTCGGCTGCGTCGATCGGCGCCGTTGAGCGCCAGCCGGCCCACGCCCCGGCCTTAAGCCTTTAGCTCGGCATAGACGGAGAACTCGGCAACACCCGCATAGGCTCGCCGAGGTCGTGCGCAGCTCGGTCTCGAAGGTGGCCAGGCGATCCTGGATGCCCTGGTTGTAGATCTCGGCAATGACGGACGCGTCGCCCAGCTCGGCTGGACGGGCTCTCGTGGTGCGGTCAACTTCTCAGCGTTCTCTCAGTCTGCTCAGAGTCTGTGCTCATCCAGGAGCGCGATGCTGAATCCAGCAATAGCCGCCTCCGGCGTGAAAAAGGCGGCGCAATAGCCGCCTCCGGCGTGGAAAAGGCGGCGCAATAGCCGCCTCCGGCGTGGAAAAGGCGGCGCGAGGATCAAACGGAAATGAGCACCCTGCATTCGCTTTTTGGAAACCTGGCGGCGGCGGGCACCGTCTACGGCTGGCGGATCGATGCCATAATGCTGGGCGGCCTGCTCTGGGCTCTGGCCGCCAGCTATTCCCAGCTGCGGGCTACGATCGCTTAGCGCGGCCATTCCTCCGGGCGATCGATATCATCGCCTAGCCTGGCGGACAGGTCGATCTCGGTCACCGAGTCGGGGTGTGCCGTGATCACTCGCTGACCACCTTCATCACCACCCAACGCCAGCAAGTCCGGAAAGAATCGGCAATCGAACACCGGCGGATTACCGCGATGGTCGCCAAATCGAGGAACGATGATCCGGCCGGGCGAGAAGGCATGGACGAGCTTCTCGATGGCCTCCACCGTCAGATAGGGTTGGTCGCCGACGCCGATCAAGGCGGCGTTCGTGGTTGCCGGCAGGGCGCGAAGGCCAATGGCGATCGAGCTGCTGATCCCACGGTCCGGCTCCGGATTCTCTTGAATCAAAAGGGGCAGGCCGGCGAGCGCATCGGTCAGCCGCGGATCATCGGAGACGACCGCGATCAGTGGCGACAGACCGGCGTTCAAAAAGGTGCGCGCCGCTCGGCGCACCAAGGGCTCGCCCTGCCACGGTTCGAGGAGCTTTTGACGACCGAAGCGGGTCGATTGCCCGGCCGCCAGCAGGATGCCGGCGATCAGCCGGCGGGGGTCGCGGCCTTGAGCTCCTGGTCGACGCAACTGGCAAACCGTTGGGCCATCCGCTGAGCGACCTCCTGCATGATGCCGGTGCGTCCGAACTGGGCCACCACGCCGCTGACGGCCAGGTCCGTGTTCATCACGACGTTTGTCCCCTTGTCACTCGGTTCAAGCTGTGCCGTCATCGTCGCCGAGGCGCCGCCACGTCCCCGAGTCTCGGCACCCTCGGCTTTAACCCGCACCGTGTGGCTCCCGAGGTCGATGCTCTCCATCGTGATCCGGCCCTTGTAAGAGACCGCGATCGGACCGAGCTTGACCTCGATCTTGCCGGCGTAGGTCTTGTCGTCGATCACCTCGGTAAGCGATGCCCCCGGGACGCAATGCGCGATCTTCTGCACATCGAGGAGGTACGCCCAGGCCGCATCGACCGGCGCGCCCAGCTCGAAGCGCGTCGTGATCAGCATGCGTCTAGCGTACCGATTCCATGGACGCCCTGCCAGACTCAGTCCGGTGAGGCCGCGGCTCGTCATCGTCAGCGGGGCCCCGGGCAGCGGGAAGACCGTCCTCGCCACCAGCCTGTCAAAGGCGCTTGGCCTCCCATTGCTGACCAAGGACATGATCAAGGAAGCGATGATGGATGCGCTGCCGGTGCCGGACCGCCAGACATCGATGCAGATGGGCGCAGCGGTGTTTCGCATTTTGTACTCGCTGACCCAGTCCCTGCTGGCTGCCGGCGTTGGCATCGTGCTCGAGGCTCCCTTTACGGCCCCGCACGCTGAAGCGCCGCTGCGAGAGCTCGCCGGAAAGTCGAGGGCGATGATGATCCAGTGTGAATCGCCGGCGGAGCTCGCCGTGGAACGCTACCGCAACCGCTTCCGACTGGGCCAGCGCCACCCCGGCCACTTCGATGGCGTCGTGCTGGATGGGCTTGCCGGGCGCATTCAGTCAGGCGAGTTTGAGGCACCGTCGATCGACGTGGCAACGCTTGTCGTCGATACCCGTGAGGGCTACGTCCCGACCCTGGAGGAGATCGTCGCCTGGCTCGAGCCGGCATGAAGAGGCGCGTGAGATCCCAGAGGCCGACACGTCGCGCTGCCGGCCTCACGAGCGCCTGTTGGACCGAGTCTACGTCAGGAGACGGCGATTGGCGTTCCGGGATCGACGAGGTGGATCCAGGTCAATCCGGCGGGAAGGTGCATCACCTTGCCGTCGGCACCGAGGATCTTTAGCGGCAGCTCGGGGTTCAACAGGTCCCAGGTGCCCGCAAAGTGATGGCCCTGGGTGAAAACGTCAGCGGGACCGGTGCCCTGCAGGTCGAAGTCGACCGCCGGCGCCCCCAGAACATCGGTGAAGCCGGCGTCGTGGTGCGCGACCTGGATCAGGACGACGTTCACCGGCTTGATCGGCTGCCCCGTGTCCCTGTCGAGGAGAGGCCCCAGCTCGGTTCCGTATGCGTAGGCGCTATCAGAGGCCGAGAACGTGTAGGTCACCCGGTGAAAACTCGTCTGGTCGAAGACGATGCGGTTGGCGACGGCCGGTGCCGGGGTGGCGGCGGGCTCGCCCGGTAATGGCAGCACGTATGTGACCCGTGGCGCGTGTTTGCTCACCCCCTGAGCGAGGCGGTCGCCGTCGGTATACAGGTTGTGCGGCGCCCGCCGGCTCGGGTCGCGTGCGAAATAGATACCGCCATCGCTGCTCTCGCTGAGCGCCGGAATCTGTTGCTCTTCGATTGTCTGCAGCACCTTGATGTTCGCTCCAGAGAAAAAGATCACGCCGTGGTAGGCGTGCCAGAGCCGGATCGTTACCGGCCGGGCGCTGCGCACCGGCTCGATCCGCTGGCTCCCCGACGGCTTGAAGTAGATCGCGGTCATGCGCGTGATGCCGCCTTCGGCCAGGTACTCATAGACGATGTTGGCCTGCTGCAACCCGGCGAGCGGGCGCGCCAGGATCGAGTTCTCGATTTGCACCATGGCAGGCCCGGGGCGGCTCGGTGTCGGGGTCGGTGCCGGGCCGGCGGTCGTGCCGCACCCAGCGAGCAGCATCAGGGCCAGGCCACACGAAAGCGTGGACCGGTAGGGAATCGCCCTTCTCATCGACAGGTAGCAGTATAAGAAAAAGCGATAGTGTAGCCCGCCCGGCAGTGTGGTAACTTCCAAATGATGCTGCCGCACGAAATGCTCCAGACCCAAACCCAGGTCGAGCGCTCGCTACTCAGCCGGACAATGGGCTGGCTGGCGCTCTCGCTGGCCCTGACGGCCGGCGGCGTCTACCTCTGGATCGCCGGCGTGGTGCCGCAGAACATTCCGTGGTTCCTCTACTTCCTGATCGCGATTGGCCTGATCTTTGCGATTCAGGCCACGGCCAACGCGAAGAACCATACGCTCGCCGCGGGACTCCTGGGGCTCTTCTCGGTGGTGGAAGGCCTCTTCATCGCCCCGATCGTTTCGTATTACCTGGGCGCGGCACCCGATGCGGTTGGCAATGCCCTGCTGGGAACCGTCGGCATCTTCCTGGTCGCGGCCGCGGTCGTCTACCTGACCAGCATCAACCTGGCGGCGTGGGGCCGCTATCTCCTCGGGGCCCTGCTTCTCGGCATCCTCGTCAGCTTCGCCACCCTGATCTTTCATTTACCAGTCAGCCAACTGGCTCTCAGCGCGTTCCTCGGCGTCGTGTTCGTGGGCCTGACCTTCTTCGATTTCTGGCGGGTCAAGGCGCAGCGCGCGGGCGACAACAATGCTCTCCTGCTGGCGCTCAGCCTCTACCTGGACTTCATCAACCTCTTCCTGATCCTGCTCCGCATCTTCGGCCGCAGGAACTAGGGGCCTTCAGGCCGCCGCACTTTCGCGAATAAGCGAGGCCGCAGGCTGAGCTTGGCCGGAGGCCGAGCTTAGGCCGCAATCCCAATCTTGCGAAGCGCCGGGCCGAGCTCGCGCAAGTTGCGCTGATGGCGCTCACGCCAGTCGAGAATGAGGTCGGCAAAAGCCGACTTCGACAGCCGCTCGCGGCGAACGGCCTTGGTCTTCGGGTCGGTGATCTCAAGCTCCACCCATACCACCCCCGCCTGGACCAGGCGCGCCGGGTAGTCGTTCTCTTCGATCAACCGAACTAGCTCAAGCTCTCCAAGCATTCCATCCACCCCTGACGAAAACCGGTTTCTGTCTGCTCTTATTCATGCCCAACGCGGACTGCCGGTAAATCCGTCACGCTTTGAAAGAAAGTCCGGGCCGGCTGGCAGAAGATGCCCGTAGACTTAGGCCGTGCTGGCCGATCTTCACATGCATTCCACTGTGAGTGACGGCTGGCGCGATCCCGACGAGGTGGCCCACCTGGCGGCCGACCATGGCGTCCGGGTAATGGCACTGACCGACCACGACACCTTCTATGGAGTCGGGCACGCTCGCGCGGCGGCCCATCGGCGGGGCCTGGGCTACGTGCCCGGTGTAGAGGTCACGACCTATCCGCCCAACCAGATGCGACATATCCTTGGTCATGGCGTCGACCTCAACCATGCTGGGCTGCTGGCCCTCCTCCACCGGACGCAAGGCGTCTTCCGTAAGCAGACCGAGGCCTGGATCCGCGTCCTGGAGGAGCAAGGCATCGGTCGCGACCTGGGGCTGGAGGCCTTCGCCTACAAACCCACGGTGATGCCTGGCGCCGTCCTCAAGCTCGTCCTCCAGCATGGGTTGATGACGGAGAAAGATGCCTGGGCGAGTGTGCGGCAAGCGGTCGATTTCATGCCCTCCGAGTTCTATGCCCCGATCCCCTCGCCGCGGGAAGCGATCGCCGCCATTCATGCGGCGGGCGGCCTGGCGGTGCACGCGCATCCTGGCACCGTCCCCGACCAGGACCTGATGAAAGAGGTCTTGCCGATGCTGGACGGGCTGGAGGTTTACACACGCCGGCACAAACCAGAGCAGATCCCGGTTTACGAGGAACTCGCTGGACGGCACCGGCTGCTGATGACCGTGGGCAGCGACTATCACGGTTTCAACGGCGACGACTACGAGGCCCCCCGCAAAGTGATCGACGTCCGCTACCTGGAAAAGCTGGGCTCCCGGGTGCAGTGGCCCGCGGTGGAGCAAGCGAGTTGAGCCCAACGCTGGTCGATCCGGCGGTGGCCGACGCCCGCGCCGCACTGCTGGAACTGGGCGGCCGCGAGTCGACCGTTGTCGCCGCCGCCGTCGAAGGCTTGCCCGCGGTCCCCGCCTTCCAGGTGATGGCCAACGCCTCGCAGGCAGCGCGGCCGCAGTGGGCCGGCCTGGTCGACGATCTGTTCGAGCGACCCCTGTTGAAGAACGCCAGGGCGGGCTTGCGCAATGCCCTGATGTCGACGCTGACCGGTGACACCCTTTACCGCAACGTCTTCTTCTCGTTTGCCGACGCGGTGATCCTCTGGCACTACGGCTATACGCAGGAACGCACCGGCAGCGCCCGGCTCGACGTCAGCTACGAGGCGCTGCGGCGGCTGCTGGCGGGTGCCGAGGCCTTCCTCGAGACCGCACCGCCGAAGGTGGAACCCGACGTCGAATACTTCCACCGGCTGCGACGCGTCCGGCTCACCCGCGATAACGCCTATCCGCTGCTGCGGCGGGCCGGGCGGCTGCTGGGCGCGGTCGAGGCGGAGGTCACACAGGAAAAGCTGCACGCCGTCCGTGGCAGTATCCTGACCAGTTACGTGACGTTCAGCGCCCAGGTGATCGCCATGGCACAGGCGCTTCGGGACGAGCGTCACGCGATCGACCGCACTGACGTCCTCAGCGGGCTGCGCGCGATCACGACCCTGCTTCGGACGCCGCCGGCCGCGCTTCCGACCTGACCGAGAGCAAGGGCAGCGTCAGACCGAACACCAGCATCGCGAGCGATCCAAGCACCATCGGCAGGAGCGCGAAGCGATAGTGCCCGGTCCAGTCCCAGAGAAAGCCGCCCAGTGCGGGACCGAAGAAGGCCGCCCCGTAGCCGACCGTGAACATGAAGCCGCTCGTCCGCGCCACCTCGGATGGTGAAAGCAGCGCCGGGAGGCCTAGGTTGAGGATGAACGCGAAGCTGCTGCCGGCCCCGGCGAGGCCCGCCCAAATCGGCGCCGTGTCCGCAGGCGCCAGCGCGTAGCCCACGACGCCCACCAGCGAGCCCAGGCCCGCCAGCTGATAGGGAAGGCGGCGGCCGAGCAGGGCGTCGCCGCGCATCGTCAAAAAGAGACTGATCGGAATCTGCATCAGGTTGAGGAGGCCGAGGGTAAGGGGGATCAGTGCGTGCTGGTGGCGCGCATCGAGCGTGTCAGGGATCCAGGTGTTCATCCCAAAGTAGACGAGGCTCGCGCCGCCCATCAGAAACCCGATGCGCAGGGTGTGCCTGTTGCGCCATTCCGGGAGCCAGGCGCCGGCGACGGCGACCGGGCCTTCGCCGGGGGGTGTGACCGCCAGCCAGAGCGCGAGCACGACGCCCGCCGGCACCGCCCAGGCCGCCAGCGCGACCTGCCATCCGAAAGGCACCAGCAGGAGCGGCAGCGTGATGCTGGCGGCGATCACCTCGCCCACCAGCAGGCCGTTGGAGTAGATGGCGATCGCCCGGCCGATCCGTGTGGGGAACCAGGCTTGCGCCAGGCTCGGCATGGCGGGCTGGCTGACGGCGATGCCGAGCGCGAGCACCGCCGTGAAGGCGAACACCATGGCGGCGTTCGGAAACAGCCCGCGCAAGGCGGCGCCGACGGTGACCAGCGCCAATCCAGCCGACACCGCCCGACGCGCACCAGCCCGGCTGACGAGGTAGGCGCCCGGGATAGCCCCCACGGCCATCACCAGCACCGGCAACGACGTCAGCAACCCTCCGGCGCTGTAGGAGAGGGCGAGCGCCTGGTGGAGCGCCGGCAGCGTCGGTGGGACCCCGAGGATCACGGTGCGGAGATTGATGCCGACCAGCCAGAGGAGGAGCAGCGTGATCGCCGGGTGCACCCGGCGCCGGCGGTTAGAGACCGCCGACGGTCAACTCCTCGATCAGGACCGTCGGGCTGCCACAGAAACCGCCGGCGAACATGAAGCGCAGGTCGTCAGCGACCGCGACCACCTTCTGCAGCAGGGCGATCACGTTCCCGGCGACCGTCAACTCCTTCACCGGCCTGGTCAAGCGGCCGTGCTCGATCCAGTGCCCGGTCAGTCCCAGGGAGAACTCACCCGATACGGGGTTGACCGTGTTGAGGCCGGAGAGCTGGGAGACATGCAGCCCGTTGTCGACGCGCGCCAGTAGCGCGTCGCGGGAAAGGTCGCCGGGCTTCAGCACCAGGTTCGAGACGCCGACCTCCGGTACACCCTTGTAGGAGCGAACGGCGCTCCCGGTCGACTGGCTGTTCGTCCGCTTGGCGGTGTAGGTGTTGTGCAAGTAACCCTTGAGAATGCCGCCCGCAATCAGCTCGGTGCGTCGTGCGGGTACGCCCTCGCCGTCGAAAGGCCGGCTGGCCAGGCCTTCCGGCAGTCGCGCGTCGTCGGTGATCGTGACAATCGAAGCGGCGACTTGCTCGCCGACTTTCCCGGCCAGCAGCGAGCGCCGCTTGATCACGGCATCCGCGCTGAAGGAACTGGCCAGCACGCCAAGGATCATCGCCGCGGCATGCGGGTGAAGCGCCACCGGCACAGCCGCGGTCGGCACCGGTTTAGCCCCCAGCAGGCCGGCGGCATTCTCGACCGCCTCTTGCACGACGCCGGCCAGGTCCAGCTCATCCATGTCGCGGCCGTGCGTGAAGGCAAAGCCCGACTGCATCTCCGAGTCCTGTTCCGCAATCGTCTCCAGCACCCCGTAGGCGACGGTGCGCTCGAACGACGCCTCCAGGCCGCGCGTGTTGTAGATCTCGACGTGGCCCGTGCCATCGCTGTAGACGGCATCGCTGACCCGCCGGACGCGGGGATCGAGCGAGATCGCGCGCCGTTCCATCTCGAGCGCGAAGTCGATCTTCCGCTGTGGCTCGACCTGGCTGAGTGCCGGCGAGGCCAGGCCCGGGAGCGGCTGCGCGGTCAGGGTCTCCGGCAGGACGTTCGCCTCGTCATCATGGTTGAAGCGGCCGTTCTCGAGCGCCTCATCGACCAGGTCGTCGAGCGCAGCGGGCTCTGTCTCCGAGGTGTAGGAAAAACCGACGCGATGCTCGCGAAAGGTCCGCACGCCGATCCCCCGGCTCTCGGCCGAGACCAGCGACTCGATCTCGCCCTTGTACACCCGAACGGTGAACTCGCTCCCACGGGAGACGTAGAGCTCGGCATCCTCGGCGCCGAGCCGTTTGCACCGCGCCAGGATACGCTCGCCGATGGGATTCACGGCCGCATCGCGCCGGCCGGCACCACGCCCGTTCCCCCGACTGTCAGTTCCGAGATTCGGATGGTTGGCTGGCCGACAGACACCGGGACGCCCTGGCCTTCCTTGCCGCAGGTGCCGGGGGCAAGCTTCAGGTCGTTGCCGACCATGTCGATTTTGTGCAGTGCCCGGGGGCCGTTGCCGACGATGGTGGCGCCCCGCACCAGCCGGCCGATGCGGCCGCCCTCGATCAGATATCCCTCCGTCACGGCGAAGACGAAGTCTCCCGTAGTGACATCGACCTGGCCGGCACCCAGCTTCTTGGCATAGAGCCCTCGCGGCGTGGCGGCAACGATGTCCTCGACCGAATGGGCGCCGGCGGCGATGAAGGTGTTGGTCATCCGCGGGATCGGCAAGTGCTGGTACGACTGGCGCCTGCCATTGCCGGTGACCGGGTGGTTCTGCTGGCCGGCTCGCAGCCGGTCGTACATGTAACTGACCAGGATGCCGTCCTGGATCAGGACGTTGCGGCGCGTGGGGACGCCTTCGTCGTCGACGGCGAGTGTGCCCCACCGGCTGGGCATCGTCCCGTCATCGATCGCGGTCACGATCGGGCTGGCGACGGCGTGACCGATCTTGCCGGCGAAGACCGTCGATCCCTTGCCGACGAAGTCAGCCTCCAGCCCGTGCCCGCAGGCCTCGTGGAAGAGCACGCCACCGAATTCGTTGCCGACGATGACCGCCATCGAACCCGCCGGTGACGGCGCCGCGTCGAGCAGCGCGACCGCCCGCCCGGCGGCGGCGCGAGCGTATTCGGCGGGGGACGCCTCATCGAAGAATTCGAAGCCGCGCTGCATGCCGGGCGCCTCCATCGCGGTCTGGATTTCCCCGTTGTGCTCGGCAACCGCGTGCACCATCAGCCGCACGCGGGTTCGCGAATCCACGTGGCGGGTCCCCTCTGAGGTCGCGACCAGCACCTCCTGGGCGCTCTGGCCGTAACCGACCGCGACCTGCTTGATCGCACCGCTCACCTCGCGGGCGGCCTGGTCGGCCTCCAGCAGCAGCTCGATCTTCGCCGCCGGTCCGACCGTATCCGGCGGCACCTCGATCCGCTGGGTCTGGCGGGGTGCACCGCTCAGCTCGCCGAGCGCAAAGCGCCCGCCACCCCGCCGCCCGACCTGCGCGGCGAGGTCGGCGGTCTTCAGCAGTCCGTCCTCCGAGAGGTCCTCGGTGTAGACGTAGCTGACGGTGCCCCGGTGGATGATGCGCAGGCCCGCGCCGAGGTCGTTGCCCGAACTGACGCGCTGCACTTTGCTCTCTTCGACGCTGATCGACTGATTTCGTTTTCGTTCGACGAAGAGCTCGACAAAATCGGCGCCCGACTTCTGCGCACGCTTGATGACGCTGTCCACGAGTGATTGATCGAGCAGGGACATCTCGACGAAGTTTACTCGGGCGTTCGCTCAGATCGATGGGACGGGTTCGCGGACGAGCGCGATGACCCACAGCCCCAGCAGAGCCAGCACGCCGGCGGTGGTGATGAACACAGCGGGAAAGCCCAAGCTCGCCGCCAGCGTCGCGCCGAGTATCGGCCCGATCGCGCTGCCGATCGCGGTGGCGCTGCTGGTCAGCCCGTAGGCCGAGCCGCGCAATTCAGCGGGCGTCGACAGGCCGACGATAGCGTTCGTCGCCGGGATCAGCACGCCGAAGAAGATGCCCAGGGCGGCACGGAGCAGGAGGAGCTGGCCGATGTTGCCGGCAAACGCCTGCAGCGCGAAGAAGAAGGCCGCGCCGAAACAGGCGAAGATCAGGACTCGGCGGTAGCCAGTGCGCGGGATCAGGCGGCTGTAGGAGACGGCGGCCAGCGCGCTGAAAACGGCGGTGGTGCCGAATGCCAGGCCCGCGTACAGCTTGATCGGGTCGGTGGGCGCTGAGATGTGCTGCACGAACAGCGGCAAGATCGGAAAGACGATGGCGGTGCTCAGCTGCACCAGCAGCAGCGCGACCATGAGTGGCCTCAGCGTCCGCGAGCGGAGGCCCAGTCGCAGCGTCTCGAAGAATCCCGGCCGCGGCGTGGCTGACCGCGGCGTGAAATGTTCGTGCACGAATTGCCAGACGAGGAGACCACCGGCGGCGAGCAGGGCACCGGCCACAAAGAACGTCCCCCGAATGCCCACGGCCTCCGCGATCACGCCGCCAATCACCGGCCCAGCGGAGATGCCGACGTACACGCTGGTCTGCAGCAGGCCCATGCTGGAGGCCAGGCGCTCGCGCGGCACGATGCTCGCCGCCAGCGCTGTGGCCGCAGCGATCGTGCCGGTGAACATCCCCTGGAGAATCCGCAACACCAGGAACTGGCCAACGTTCTGCACCAGCCCCATCAGGGCGATGATCAGTCCGCCCAGCATCATCGAGCGCAGCAGCATCAGTTTGCGGCCGTGCCGGTCGGCAAGGGCGCCCCAGATCGGGCTGAAGATCGCCAGCGAAATGCCAGTGCTGGTCACGAGCGCCCCCGACCAGAAGAGGACGGCGCTCTCCGGACTGACCCCGATCTCCGTGAGGTAGAGGGGCAGGAAGGGCAGTACGAAGCCGAAGGCCAGCATCGCGACTGTCTGCCCGACGCAGACGACGTAGAGGCTGGTTCTCCAACTCGGGCTCACCTCCCCTGAAACGTGACTCGGCGGCGCCGGTCCGGGAATCAGCCGTGGCCTAAATTTCATTCCGACGCGGCGCCCCTTACGGGGTCGCAGTTACACGGAGACCTGATCGCGCCGATTGCGCCGTCCAGCGCCTCGCGGCGCACTCGCACTTAAGACGAGTGTGCTCGTCTGCTCGCACGAGGCGCATGCGGCGCCGGCGCGTGCGCGCGAAAGCGCGGCTCGGCCTGCGGCCTCGCTGACCTGCTAACCAGCACCGCGTGCGTACGAGTGCAACCCGACGATCCACAGGTTGACAGCGTAGAGGGTGATCATGATCGAGACGAACCCGGCGGTCGCGATCAGGGCGGTACGCCGCCCGCGCCAGGCGCGAAGACTGTGCGAGTGGAGGTAGATCGCGTAGATCATCCAGGTGATCGCAGCCCAGGTTTCCTTCGGATCCCAGCCCCACCAGCGGCCCCAGGCGTGCTCGCCCCAGATGGCCCCCGCCATGGTGCCAAAGGTCCAGATCGGGAAGCCGAGCAGGATGGCGCGGAAGGTCAGCCGGTCGAGCGTTTCCAGCGAGGGGAGCCGGGCGGCGATCGCCGATCCGTTCAACCAGGATTTCACGCTCGCACTCCGGTCTTTGACCAGGTATAGCGCAGCGAAGACAAAGCTCGAGACCAGGACGCCGGACGAGGCCATCATGCTGGTCACGTGGATCTTCAGCCAGTAGCTCTGCAGCGCCGGCACGAGCGGCTCGGGTGACTGGTAGAGACCGTAGCCGATGCCCATCAATGCCACGACCACAAAAAGGGCGACGCCTCCTCCCAGCGACGCCACCGGCCAGCGGATCGTCATCAGGAGGAAGACCGTGACCGCGACCAGCGCCAGCATCGAGCTGTACTCGTACATGTTGGCAAGCGGATAGTGGCCGTCGGCGAAGCCTCGGGAGACGATGGCGGCGAAATGGATCAGCGCGCCCGGCAAGACCAGCGCCAGGCCCAGCCAGCGCAGGGCCTCGCGGCGGTAGGCGAAGAAGGCGAAGTAGAAGAACATGCCGCCGACGTACATCAGCATCGCGGCGAAGTAGAGGTGGAGGGAGAAGTCAGCGACCCCGCCGGGCAACCGGGCGAGATCGCCACGGATGAGCGCCAAGGCCAGCAGGTAAAAGGCGAGCGGGACCAGGCGCCACAGCGCTGGTAAGCGCCGTCCGGTGACCGCCGGCGAGGTGACGAGCGGTTCGCTAACGGTTACCCGCGCCATCTCAGAGGGCGGCTTTGGCCGCCACCTTCCCGCCGGAGGCGACCGGGGTGAGGGGGATCATCTGCATGGCGTCGTCGCGAAACCGGACCCGCTGGAAGGTGATGCAGTTCACCGGGCAATGATCTTCGCAAATACGGCAGTTGGTACAGCGGTCGTAGTTGACCAGGATCTTGCCCGCCTTCCCGCCGAATTCTTCACCGAGCACGGTGTTGCAGATCTCGACGAAGCCGCCACTCGAGGTATCCCGGCTCTCACCGTAGACCACGACGTCGAGCGCCTTCTCCGGGCAGACGTCGTCGCAAGCCCCACAGAGGATGCAGGTCGACTCATCCACGTGGTGCACCGTGTCGCACTGAAAGCAGCGCAGTGCGGCGGTGATCGCCTGCTCGTCGTTCCAGGGTAGCTCGACCGGGGTCATATCCATCCGCTTCTCGGCCGGAAGGATGGGCGGCTCCTCGCGGAGGTAGTAGTCGGCTTCACGATGGTCATCGGTGGTTTCGATGACGGTCAGCGGCTTCGCGTCGCGCGGGACCGCTGCGCCCAGGAACTCGTTGATCGACCGCGCCGCCCGGTGGCCCCAGGCGATCGCGTTGACGATAAAGGACGGTCCTTCGACACTGTCCCCGCCGGCGAACAGCTTCCCGATCTTCGTGTGCCCGCCGGTATCTGCCTCCATCAGCTTGCGTGGGGTGAGCGGCACGCCCTGGTCCTGGGGAAAGTCCATGATCTGGCCGGAGGCGAAGATGGCGTAGCGGCAGGGAATCACGTGTTCGGTGCCGGGCAGCTTCTGCACCGTGTTGATCAGCAGCTTGCCGCTTTCGGGGTCGAATTCGAGCTTTGTCTCGTCGACCCGGATGAATTCGACACCATTGACGTGACCGCTCGCGTCGGCCTTGATGGCGTTGACGATCACGCCGGTGTGCAGCGTCAACCCGATCTCGCGCGCCTCGACCAGTTCGTTCCCGAAGGCGGGCAACCGGTCGGCCGGCTCGATCGACACCATCCACACTTTGCGGGCGCCGGTCTTGATCGAGGTCTGGGCCGCGTCAGTGGCCACCGCACCGCCGCCGATCACGACAACGTCACCACCGCGCGGGAAATTGTCCGGGATGACGTCGTAAGAGCGCACGCGTAGGAACTCCATCGCCGAGATGACCTCAGGCAAATCGGAGCCGGGCACCGGAAGGATGCGCCCGGTCATCATCCCCACTGAGAGGAAGACGGCGTCGTAGTCGTTGAGCATCTGCTCGACCTTGATGTCTTTGCCAACGTTTTTGTTGAGGTAGACGTTGACCCCCATGTCGACGATCATCTGGATCTCCCAGTTGAGCTGGTCCAGGTCGAATCGGAAGTGGGGGATGCTGGCCGACAGCAGTCCGCCGAGTTTGGCCTCGCGCTCATAGAGGTCGACGCCATATCCCATTAGCCGCAGATCCTGCGCCGCCGTCATGCCGGCCGGGCCGGAGCCCACCACCGCCACCCGCTTGCCGTTCTCGGGCGCCCGTTGCCAATCGATCTTGACCCGGCGGGCCCAGGCGTAGTCGGTGGCGAACCGCTTGAGCGACTTGATCGAGACGGCGTTTTCCGGCCCCTGCACCCACCCACGCTTGCAATCGGTCTCGCACGGATGGTTGCAGAGCCGGCCCAGCATCGACGGGAAAGGATTGGTCTCGTGGATCACCAGCCAGGAATCGAGGTAGCGGCCCTGGGACACGTAATCGACATAGGCAGCGATGTCCTGGTGGATCGGGCAGGCGCGCTGACAGGGCGATACCGGCACGTTCAGACCCAAATCCTTGCGGCCGGTGAAGACCTTGTTGGAAGCCGTGTCGGTGGTTGTCTTGCCGATCTCCTCGAGGACTTCGTAGGCGCTGACGATGCCGACCGTCCTCGAGGTCTTCCTGAAAAGCGGACCCTCGTCTTCGGTCATGAGGACGACCGGGGTGTCCTCCCGATACATAATGTCGGCGCCCGACTCCATGGAATCCGCGACGTTGCGCCCGGGCAGCGGGCGGCGCATGTACTGTTCCACCGGTCCGCTCCCATCGGCATAGGCGGCCAGCGCCTCGCGGTAGCCGAAGAGCCCGACGATGCTACCGTTCGTCACGACCAGCAACGCGTCGCCGCCGGAGGCTGTCAACCGCTTCAGCGCCTCGGCGGCGCTCAGATCGGCGGGGCAGGTCTCGCCGATCGGCTGCAGGACTTTACTGAGCGTCGGCATCAGGCAGCTGCCATGGCACGGCTGACGTCGCGCGCGGTGAGGGCACCGACGGGCATGCCAGCCGAGGTGGTGACGAGGAGGAGTTGCCGTCCGCTTTCCCGGAGCAGGCGAACCGCCGCCGGCACGGGCAGGTCCGGCCGGACCTCGGGCAGCGGCGTGCGAACAAGGTCGGCGGCTTTGGCGCCGAGCTGCCCGCGAACGTAGCGCTGGAGAATGTCGAGGTACGACACATAACCGAGGCAGCGCTGATCGACGATGACCGGGAGCTCGTAAACGCGGTTCTGCGCCATCATCCTGGCCGCCTGCGCGAGACTGGTGCTAGGGAAGCAGAAGGCGAACTGGCCGGACATCGCCTGCTCGACGGTCCGAATCGCTGCGGGCATCGTTCGAAATTATAGGTGTGGCCTCGGCGCCGACCGCCCGTCCCCGTCATGCTCCCGGCAGCCGACTGTAACGACGGCGTAACGGGTACCGACGCGACGGCTCGTTATACCGACGGAGTTGGCCAAGAACCTCGCGCACGCGTCGTCGCCGGACCTCGAGCTGCCCCGGAACCTGGGCGGCTTCCGCGCTCGGATTCACCTTCCCTTCCGAAGCGGATTCAACCGCTTCATTCGCGTGCTCGGCATGCTGACCTTGCTCGCCTCGTCCCTCGGATTGCTGGCCGCGGTCGCCGGTTTCGCGCTCAGCTGGCTCAGCATGCTGATCGCCCTGCTGGTCAGCCTGGTGCTGATCGGGTTCAGCGTCCGGCCCAGCCTGCGCAAGCCGAAGTTCTAGTCAGCTTCTAGGAGCCGCAGGACTGCGGCCGTCATCACCCGAAAGCCGATCGGCAGGCAGCGTTCGTCGATCCGGAAGTCCGCGGTGTGGTGGCCGACCGGCGGCCCCTCGGGCGCTCCGCCCAGAAGGAAAAAGCAACCCGGACGGGCCTCCAGGAAATAGGCGAAGTCCTCGCCGACCATCAATGGTTCGAGCGGAACCACCGCGCCCTGACCCACGATCGCGCCGGCGGTGGCAGCCACGAGGGACGCGAGCGACGCATCATTGATCACGGGCGGCGTCCCCGACTTCAGGTGAAACTCGCAGGAGCCACGCATCGCCCGTGCGATCCCGTCAGCGAGCTCAGCCATACGTTCCAGCAGCCGAGCTCGGAGCTGCGCATCGAAGGTTCGCAGGGTGCCCTGCATCACGACCTCGCCGGCGATGACGTTGAAGGCGGTCCCGCCGTGGATGCTGCCGAGCGTGACCACCACCGGCGACCGTGGTGACGTCTCCCGGCTCGCGAGCGTCTGGAGGGCCGTCACCACCTGGGCCGCGATGACCACTGCGTCAACCGTCGCATCCGGAATCGCCCCGTGCCCACCCTTGCCGCGCACCGTCAGCGTGAACCAGTCGGCGCTGGCCATGATCGGACCCGGCCGAACCGAGACCTGGCCGACCGGCAGCTGCGACCAGACGTGGAGACCGATTACGCGATCGATGCCGTCGAGCACGCCGGCCTCGATCATGGGCTGGGCCCCACCGGCGGTTTCCTCCGCGGGCTGGAAGGCGAATCGCACCAGCCCGTTGAAGTCGGGGCGGAGTTCCGCCAGGGCGCGGGCGACCTCCAGGGCAATCGCCATGTGGACATCGTGACCGCAGGCATGCATCACACCTCGACGGGTTGACTTGAAGGGCAGGTCCGATGCCTCCTGGATCGGCAGGCCGTCCATATCCGCACGGACCAGCACCGAGCGGCCGAGTCCCCGCCCCCTGAAATCGCCGACGACGCCGGTGCCGCCGACGCCGGTCTCCAACCGATCCGGCGCGAGCGCCTCCAGCCGCTCTGCGAGGTAACGAGCGGTGTCGATCTCCTTGAAGGAGAGCTCCGGCGCGGCGTGCAGGTCGCGCCGATGTGTCAAGAGATGCTCGGCGGCGATGGCATCGACCTCGGTCGCGGGCTCGCGCACGTCGGATCTCATCGGACCATTCTGGCAAACTGGGCTGAATGCCGCGTTCACTCGACGAATACCAGCGAAAACGCGATTTCAGCAAGACGCCCGAGCCCAGGGGCGCGCCCGACCCGGCCGCCGGCAATCGGTTCGTGGTGCAAAAACACTGGGCGACCCGACTCCACTACGACTTCCGACTGGAGATGGAGGGCGTGCTGGTCAGCTGGGCGATCCCCAAAGGGCCGACGCTCAATCCTGCCGAACGACGGTTGGCCGCGCACGTGGAAGATCATCCGGTCAGTTACTACGACTTCGAGGGCACCATCCCCAAGGGTGAGTACGGCGGCGGGACGGTGATGGTCTGGGACTGGGGTAGCTACGAGCTCGA
>Ga0207646_10002375_pt1 | contig 22237 bp, 15 predicted proteins | sample KBSK5502metaG_FD_184343 | JGI IMG/M metagenome (GOLD analysis project Ga0207646, IMG submission 184343) | Corn, switchgrass and miscanthus rhizosphere microbial communities from Kellogg Biological Station, Michigan, USA - KBS K5-50-2 metaG... | ecosystem: Host-associated > Plants > Roots >... | reverse complement strand
GGCGGCCGAGGCGGGCCCAGCGCCGCCCCTGACTCCGGCCTGGTCTCGGTCGACCGCCGGTCGGTGCTCGTCACCTTCAAGGTGCCCGGCACCCTCGCCAAAGCCGACGCCGCCGTCGTTCCCGCGCTGCGCGCGGTTGCCGCGGTGCAGGCGCGGCATCCGGGCTTGCGGGTACAGGAGGCGGGCGACGCGAGCACCGACCGGGCCGCCACGGCCCTGATCTCGCATGACTTCCGCAAGGCCGAGGAGACCTCGGTGCCGGTCACGCTGATCCTGCTGCTCGTCGTGTTCGGCGCGCTGATCGCGGCCGGCATCCCCTTGCTGCTGGCCGCGAGCGCGGTCACGTCCGCGATTTCGCTGCTGGCCATTCCCAGCCGCTGGCTGCCCATCGGGCAGAGCACGTCGGAGGTCGTGCTCATCCTCGGGATGGCGGTCGGAATCGACTACAGCCTGTTCTACCTGCGCCGGGAACGCGAGGAGCGGGCGAAGGGCGCCTCGCACGCACAGGCGCTGCGGGTCGCCGCCGGAACGTCGGGCCGGGCGATAGTGGTCTCCGGCCTGACCGTGATGATCGCGCTGGCCGGGCTGTTCCTGACCGGCTACGCGGTCTTCAGCGGCATCGCGATCGGCACGATCGTCGTGGTTGGCGTCGCCGTGGCCGGATCGCTCACGGTACTGCCTGCGCTGATGTCCTGGCTGGGCCGCTGGGCCGACCGTGGCAAGATCCCGTTCCTCGGCCGCCGCCACACCGCAGCACGTCCATCGCGGCTGTGGGCAGCGCTCGTCAGGCGGGTGGTCCGGCACCCAGCCGCGTGGGGCACTCTCGGCGCGGTCGCCCTCCTGGCAATGGCCGCGCCCGCTCTCGATATGCGGCTCGGCAGCCCTCCGAACGGCGGCTTCCCCGCCAATGCGCCGGTGATGCGCACGATGGCCAGGATCCAGAGCGCCTTCCCGCAGAGCCCGTCGCCGGCCATCGCCGTGGTCACCGGGCGTGACCTGACCGCGCCGGCCGTGACGAGGGCGATCACAGAGCTGCGGTCGGGCGTGACCAGCACCGGGCCGATCAGGCCGCCGGTCACTGCGACGGCGATAGCCGGCGGCCGCGCGCTGCTCGTGCAGGTTCCCTTGGCGGGTAAGGGGTCGGGTCCAGTTTCGAATCATGCTCTCGATGTCCTGCGCGGCAGGGTCCTGCCCGCGACGCTCGGCCATGTGCCCGGCGTCCGGTACGCGGTCACCGGCTGGACCGCCTCGGATCACGACGACATCGGGGCGCTACATCACAGCACGCCGCTGGTCTTCGCCGTAGTGGCCCTGCTCGCGCTCGGGCTGCTGCTGGTTGCGTTCCGCTCGGTCGCCATTCCGCTCGTATCGATCGCGCTGAACCTGCTGTCGGTGGCCGCGGCGTACGGGCTGCTCACGCTGGTCTTCCAGGACGGCAGGCTGCAGGGGCTGCTCGGCTTTACCGGTTACGGCGCGATCCTGCCGTGGGTGCCGCTGTTCATGTTCGTGTTCCTGTTCGGGCTGAGCATGGACTACCACGTGTTCATCCTGAGCCGGATCAGGGAGCTGCGCCTGGGCGGCATGACGACGGCCGAGTCGGTCGAGGGCGGAATCGCCCGCTGTGCGGGCGTGGTGACCAGCGCGGCCGTGATCATGGTGGCGGTCTTCTCGATCCTGGCCTCGCTGTCGCTGATCCAGCTCAAGATGATCGGGATCGGCCTGGCGGCTGCCGTGCTCATCGACGCGACCGTCGTCCGCGGCATCTTGCTGCCAGCTGCGCTCGCCCTGCTCGGCGACCGCAGCTGGTACCTGCCCCGCTGGCTCCGCTGGGTGCCCGGCGGCCGGCCGGCCCTTCCCGCCCCCGCCTCACCCGAGCCGGTGCACGCAGTCCGCGCGCCGTAACAGCCACACGGCATCAGACTGCGGCCCAGCCAGACAGTCCCCGCGCAAGTGCGACGATCGGACCCATGAGCGATCAGTTGGAACTGCGGCTCGTCCGCGAGAGCGACATCGCCGTGCTTGAGGCCCTGACCCAGGATCCAGAAACGACCGGGGAGTTTCAGTGGTTCGGCTGGCACCAACTGCGGCGCTGGCGACGAGGCTGGGCTGACGACGGGCTGATTGGCGCCGACGGTGGCACGCTTATCGTAGCGCGCGACAACCACAGTCTCGGTCTGGTGAACTGGCGCCGGCGACCAACCACTCCGGCCGCGTATTGCTGGGAGATTGGCGTCATCATGCTCCCCCATGCCCGTGGCCGCGGCGACGGCACGCAGGCGCATCGCCTGCTCGCGCGCTACTTGTTCGCGCACACGACGGCGCACCGGATCGAAGCCGGGACCGAGGCGGACAACATCGCCGAGCAGCGGGCACTCGAGAAGGCCGGGTTCGCGCGCGAGGGCGTGATGCGCGGAATAGGGTGGCGCGGCGGCTCGTGGCGGGACGGCGTCCTGTACAGCCTGCTCCGCACCGACCCGCCGGTCTGACCGCGGGCCGCGAAAATCGGGCCGCCGAACCGCCGCGGACCGCCGAACCGCCGCGGACCGCCGACATCGGCTAGCTTCGCGAGGCGCCGTAGCCGAGCAGCGCGGCGAGGCCGAGGACGCTGCGCGGCGCGTACGCGATCCGCCAGAGCCCGCCGTGCGCGGCGGCGTACGCCTCGTCCTGCCAGGGATGCGCGTGCGCCGGACCGCCATCGGAGTGCAGGTCGTGGACGAGCAGCGCCGCCATCAGTACCCGGGTCGTGTCGGGCTCGAAAACCTCCGCCCCGAAACGGTGCGCGCCCGCGTACGCGGCCGCGAGCGCGCGATTCTTCACCACCGACCGCGTCCTGGTCGGCGGGGCGACGTTCAGCGACACGGTCGAACCGCTGTCGCGGGCCAGGCTGGCGCGCCAGCGCTGCAGACGTTTGGCCAGCGCATAGTTCGGGCCCTGTTGCGCGACGAGGTTGTCGCTGATGCCGGGATCGGAACCTGGCCGGTAGGCGCGCCGCAACAGCCGGCCACCGGACAGCGCTCGCAGCGGCCGGCTCGCGAGCTTGACCGGGGCTGACCTGTTCCCGTAGGCCCGCGCCGAGTGCGCGACCGCGTCGGCGGGCACCGCGAAGACGTCCGTGGGCGTCGCCAGGAACGAGAGCGCGACATCATCGCGTGCTGCCTGCAGGCGCAGCGTCAGCGTGTCGGCGGCCGCGCAGACCCGCACGTTCGCCGCGCCGTCGGCGTAGACGTAGTTGCCAAGCACGAGCGGCCCGCGCAGGCGAGCGATCCAGTCGGCGACCGCTGGTACTTCGGTGGTCAGGTCCGCTCCGGCGCCGGCCGCCGTCACGCCGCCGGCTGGCTGCCGTGCCGGGGCATCGCCGGCCTCGCCTCCGCCCCCCGCGAGCCTCGGCGTTACCGCGACCGGGAAGAGAAGCGTCCCGGCATTCGACCTGGCGGCCTGAAGCACCCGCTCCCAGATGCGCGGCTCGGGCAGGTCGATACCCGCTACCGTGGCTCCCCACCGCAGCAGAACCGGCAATGGCCCGATCTCCGAGCCAGCCCCCAGTACGGCCACGGTCCGCCCCGGCAGGCTCAGCCATTCCGGGTGATCAGCGACCGCTCGAACGGCCTCGGCGCAGGAGGGCTCGATGATGCCCGCGTCCACCCAGGCGTCGAGCCTACGGGCAAGATCAGCGCCGCGCAGCCGTTCGCCCCGGTATGGCAGCGCCAGCTCCTTCTCTGCCTCGCCGGCGCCGGTGATGGTCGCGGTGCCGAGCGAGCGCCCGGGGTGCGCGGTCAGCAACTCGTCGAGCCCGCCCTCGTCGCCGCCGGGCAGGACCGCCCGCATCCGGCGGCGCAGCGAGCCGAGCCCGTCGGCGGCGATCGCGAGCGCGGCCTGCCGGGACGGCAGTCCTGCCTCGATGACCCTGCGGAAATGCGTGAGGTAGCCGGAGCGCCAGTTCGTCTCCTGCTCGGCACCCAGGGCGCCCACCGCGTCGGTCCCCCGCAGCGCGTCGGCGATCACCGCTCGGCCGAGCGCCGACGTGCTGCGGCGCCCGTCGTCAGCGACCGGGAAGTCGGTCCCTGCTCTGGTCTCCACCCTCGCGCCGCTCATTGCTTGCCCGGTCATCGCGCCCTACCTCCGGTTGCCGCCGTTCGCGCGGGCAAAGACCATGAGCGGAAACGGACCCCACCCGGCAGCGCCGCCCGCAACCGGACTCCAGATCTCGCGCGGAACACCCGGCCGCGCGCCGCATCGGCCGCATGAATAGTCCGGCCGCTGAGCGGCCTCCTGGATTGCCATTGCGCTAATGGCAATCCTAAGGCGATCAGGTCTTCTTTGCCCGGCTCGGAGCGACCCTGGGCGGCTCACCTGGTTGCTTCGGGTACACCGGCGGCCACGGGGCGTCGAGCAGCCCGCTGGCCCGGTCCCTGGCGTTCATCTCGAGCAGCGGTTCCAGCGACTGCGGATTCTCGTTTATGGCCTCCCAGGGGTCGCCGACCTTCGCGAGCCGCTCGGGCATCGACGCGATGGTGAACTGATCAGGATGGATCTCGTCGATCTCACCCCAGGTGATCGGCGTGGAAACCTGCGCGCCCGGCCGGGCGCGGACCGACCACGCTCCGAAGACGGTCTTGTGCGGGGCGTTCTGGTTGTAGTCGACGAACACCCGCTGGCCGCGTTCTTCCTTCCACCACGCCGCCGTGATGAGGTCGGGCCTGCGTCGCTCCAGCTCGCGCGCTATCGCCACCGCGGCAGCCCTGACCTGGTAAGAGTCCCAGCGCGGCTGCAGGCGGATATAGGCGTGCAGGCCTCGGTTGCCGGTCGTCTTGGGGTATCCGGTGATCCCGACCTCAGCCAGGAGCACCTGCAGCTCATGAGCGGCCTGCCGGATGTGTGTGAAGTCCACGCCTGGCGTCGGGTCGAGGTCAATCCGAAGCTCGTCGGCGTGGTCGGCGTCGGCGGCCAGGTAAGGCCAGACGTGAAACCCCAGGCAGCCGAGGTTCACCGCCCATAGCACATGGTCGAGATCGGCGGCGACCAAGGCCTGGGACGTCGTGCCGTTCGGGGTGGCCACGGTGGTGGTCTGGAGCCAGTCGGGAATGTTCTTGGGAACCCGCTTCTGGAAGAACGACGGACCGCCCGCGCCCTCGGGGAAGCGCTGGAGCAACACCGGCCGCCCGCCCATTGTCCGCATCAGCGGCTCGGCGACGCGCTCATAGTGCTCGGCAAGGTCGCCCTTGGTGTCGCCCCGCTCGGCGAACAGCACCTTGTCCTTATGAGAGATCAGGCCACTGGCCATCGCGGTTCGTCCTCCAGTTTGATCGGCAGGTCAAGTCTCGCTCAGTTCGCCCTGTTACCGTCGGCCGGGCCATGCCGTCGAAGCCGGCGCGTTCGGTTCAAACGATGGGCGAACGTCGGTGATATCGCTCGCCGGCGCCCTGGAGCCGCGCTAGGACCTGCGTCCGGCCGGCTTGGCGCGGGCCAGCAGTTCGGCAAGTCCGCGGCTGATCCCGCCGGTCAGAACCTCCAGGTCAGCCTGAGGAACTGCGTGGTAATCGGCGGTGATGCCGAACGCGAACGTGTCCAGATAGGAATAGACGGCGATGCCGAGCCGCAGGTTGTCGGCGATCGGCACGTAAGGATACACATCAGTCATCCGGCGACCGAGCAGGTACAGCGGAAAGCCGGGTCCGGGAATGTTGGTGGTCACCGTCTGCACCAGCGGCTGCGGCAGCCTGAATCCGGCGCGAGATCCGAGCGCGAGCAGCGCGGGCGCCGCGAATCCCAGAATTCCGGTCACGAATTCGGGACCTGCCGCCTGCCTGGTCCGCTTGAGGTCGTCCATCTGACGGTGCAGCTTCTCAAGACGCCGTAGGGGGTCGGGTTCGGCGACGGGCAGGTTGACGAGGATCGCGGAGATCTTGTTGCTGACCGGGGTGTGGTCGTGGGCGCCGCGCAGCGAGACTGGGACGAGCGAGCGGACGACAAGCTCGTCGCTTAGCTCGCCGTGAGCTCTGAGCAGGTCGCGGAAGCCTGCGGTGATCACGGCGAGCACGACATCGTTCACCGTCACGTCCAGTGCCTGGCGGATCCGCTTGACCGTGCCGAGCCCGGCGTTGGTCCACTGCCAGCGGCGGTGCGGGCTGATCGAGCCGTTCAAACAGGACGCTGACGGCGCGGCGAGCCTGCGTGCGCTTCCGGTTAGCCCGCGACCAAAGCGCAGCGCCTCTGCCGTGCCCGGCAGCCGTGCCCGCAGCAGGCCGGGCAGGTCGGCAAGCTGCCGCAGTGGCCAGATCAGCGTGTCGAGCGCTCCGCCAATGACCACATCGGCGACAGATGGTCCCGGCTGGGGTTCCCATGGCACGGGGGCAGGGGGCGAGAACCTAGGACTCAGATCGAACAGGGCGGCCATCAGGCCGGAGCCGCCGACGCCGTCCACCATGCAGTGGTGCACCTTCCAGAGGACCGCCCAGCGGCCGCCCTCCAGTCCGTCGAGAAACCAGGCTTCCCACAGTGGCCTGGCCCGATCCAGCCGCTGCGCGAGAACCTGCGATGCTGTCTCCTTTAGCTGCGGAGGGCCGCCTGGCGGCGGAACGCCCGCGTGGCGCAGGTGGCAGCGGAGCTCGAAATGCTCGTCGTCGGTCCAGTACGGGCGGATTACCTGCAGCGGCATGGCGCGCACTACCTGCCGGGACCGAGGAAGCAGCGAGAGTTTCGCCGCGAACAGGTCAAACACGTCGGCATACGATGGAGGCGGGCCTTCGAAGACGGACAGCGAGCCGATATGCATGGGAACGTTCTCGTGCTCGACGAAGTAGAAGCCAGCGTCAAGCGTGGTCATCCGCTCCACGGCAGTTCCCCCCGTCCAGGCCGCCAGAAGACGGTAACTCAGTCCATCACATCGACTCGCCGCGCCACCGGCGGTCCGGCCGCCGTGGCCGTGCCGGGCACTTGACCCGGGAGTGAAGTTCAGCACACCCGGGCATTAATGCGGGTGCTCCGGGCTACTACCTCCTTCCTTATCCTGAAGCGGGAGGCAAATAAACGTCATGTCTTTCCTAGATGTTCCTATTAGCAGCACTCCCCATTGCCAGATTTCCGAGCGGCGTGATAGACAGCTGCCTCGATGGCCGGATCCGCGATAGCCGTCCTGTAGGTTACGGTTTCACGTATTTAGCGTGTACGTTGCCCGAAATAACCTTCTGACCTGCTCAAGATCGAACAGAAACGCATTCAAGCAACTAACGGCCTGGCCGGCGGGCTGAAAGTACTCCGGGCTATTGTTTTGCTAGCCTGGCTCGATGACCGACTCCGAGGTGACCGGCAAAGCCGCCGAAAATCTGCCCGCACGCGGCATAACTTCCCGCCATTACACGCCTTCAACAGGCGCGCGCGGCATTGACGTGGCTTTGCGCCGCTCCGCGGGGCTGGACGCTCGCAGCCCCACGGGGGACGCTCGCAGCCCCACGGGGGAAGCTCGCAGCGCCGCGGGCGAAGCTCGCAGCGTTACCGGGCTGGAGAAGGTGACGGCAGCGGTGGTGGCCGCGGCGCGGGTGCAGCCCGGCGACCGGGTAATCGACCTGGGCTGCGGCAGCGGCCAGGTCAGCCTGGAGCTTGCCGAGCGAGGCGCACACGTGCTCGCGGTCGACCCGAATCCGGCTCGCGTCAGCCAGCTCATCCAGATCGCCGAGGCCCGCTTGCTGCCAGGGCTCGAAGTTTTTGCCAGGCCACTCGACGGCCTGTCGCTGCAAGTCAGGAGCGCGGACCTGATCGTCACGAGCTATGCCCTGCACCGGCTGCGCGATACCGACAAGCAGCGCCTGATCGCGGCGGCCTACCACTGGCTGCGGCCGGGGGGAACCCTGATCGTCGCCGACATGATGTTCGGGCGGGGCACGACCAGCCAGGACCGCGCGATCATCAAGTCCAAGATCCGCTCACTGGCGAGGAAGGGCATCGGCGGCTGGTGGCGGATAGCCAAGAACAGCTACCGCTACCTCGTCCAGGCCAAGGAGCACCCGGTCTCGATCAGCGCCTGGACGGCGGTATTCGCCAGGGCCGGGTTCACCGGGATCACGGCGGCGCGGATCGTCAACGAGGCTGGCCTGGTGCTGGGCCGCAGGCCTATGGACGAACCGCCGCTAACATAAGAGACTAACCCCGGGACTGACCCAGGACTAACCTCAGGGACTAACCCGGGACTAACCCTTTGGACTAACCCGGCGTTTGGGCCGGCCAACAGGAATCGCGCCTGCCCGCCGCTTACCCGGGCAGGCGCCCGCGCGCCGCAAGTACTGCGAGTCCTGGCACGTTGCCTGCAGTGCGATGGCCGTCGCTGGCCGTCGCTGGCCGTCGAGCTACCCAGTTCAGGAATACCACCTCGGTGAACCACAAAATACTCTAGTCCGAATCGAACCCGAATGCACTCGGAGGACAAGAGAGCGCCTTCTTTACTTGATCTAAAGTACGGACAGACGTGTCCTTAGTATTCCTGTTGCTAGCGTGACCAGGTGGAAGACTCAGAACTGGGAAACGACATATTTCCCGATAACAATAGCGACGGCGGTAAAAGAGCCGGCCGCTCGCCCGCGCCCTCGGAGGAGCAGGAAGGCCAGGTAGCTGGAAACGCCTCAGCCGGCGCTCTGGCGCGGCTGGCAACGGGAAGCGCAGTCCGCCGTCAGCGGCGGGTATGGTCACGCCGGGTCGTTGCGTGGGACCACCACACGCCAGACGGGCTAGAGAAGGTCACGAGAGCAGTGCTCGCCGCCGCCAGCCCGCGACCGGGCGACCAGGTCGTCGATCTTGGCTGCGGGACCGGTCAGCTCAGCCTGCCGCTCGCCGGACATGGTGCCCGCGTCCTGGCCGTCGACGTCAGCCCGGCCATGATCGCCCGGCTTGAGGAGAACGCCCGCGATCGCTCGCTCCCAGGAGTCGAGGGGATCGCCCTGCCGATAGAGAACCTGTCGCTGCCAGCCGAGAGCTTCGACCTCGTGGTCACCAGCTATGCGCTGCATCACCTGCGTGACCCTGACAAGAACCGGGTGGTGTCAGCCGCCTACCACTGGCTCCGGCCAGGGGGGGCGCTGATCGTCGCCGACATGATGTTCGGGCGCGGCGCCACTAGCCAGGACCGCGACATCATCAAATCGAAGGTCAAGGTGCTGGCCACGAAAGGCATCGGCGGCTGGTGGCGGATCGCCAAGAACGGCTACCGGTACCTCCTTAGGGTGCACGAGCGACCGGTCTCGAAGGCGGCCTGGCAGGCGATGTTCGCAGCAGCGGGGTTCACCGCGATCGCGGCCTCATCGATCGTGGCCGAGGCCGGCCTGGTCACCGGGCGCCGGCCAGGGCACACGATCTCCGGCAGCTGACAGTCCAGTTAGCGGCTCCGGCCGATGAACTCCGGAGCGCCGAATGGCCGCAGCGCCCCCGGAACAGCGACCTTGCCGCCCTCGTCCTGGAAGTTCTCCATGATCGACAAAAGCGCCCTGGCGGTCGCACCCGTCCCGTTAAGCGTGTGCGCGACCTCCAGCTTGCCGTCCCGGCGGAACTTGATGTTCAGCCGGCGGGCCTGGTAGTCGGTCGTGTTCGAGCAGGAGGTGATCTCCCGGTACCGCCCCTGGGTGGGGAACCACGCCTCGATGTCGTACTTCTTCGCCGCCGGCGCGCCGAGATCCCCGACCGCGATGTTCATGACCCGGTACGGCAGCCCCAGTTCCTGGACGATCTCCTCCTCGTGGGCCAGCAGTTCGGAATGGATGTCGCGCGACTGCTCGGGCACGCAGAACACGTACATTTCGACCTTGTCGAACTGGTGCACCCGGAACATGCCCCTGGTGTCTTTGCCCGCCGCGCCGGCTTCCCGCCTGAAGTTCGTAGTGAAACCCGCGTACCTGGCCGGCAGGTCCTCCTCTTCGAGCCGCTCGTCGGTGTGGATGCCCGCGAGTGCTACCTCGGAGGTGCCGGTGAGATACAGGTCGTCCTTCTCCAGCCGGTAGAGGTTGGACTCCTCGGTCGGCAGGAACCCGGTCCCGTACATGGCCCGCTCGCCGACCAGGATCGGCGGCAGCACGGTCATGAACCCCTTGCCGCGCAGCTTGTGCAGCACGAACTGGTACAGGGCCATCTCGGTGACCGCCACGTCGCCGAACCGGTAGGCGAACCGCGAGCCGGACAGCCGGGCTCCGCGTGCCATGTCGATCCAGCCGCGCTGTGAACCCAGCTCGAGGTGGTCCATCGGCTCGAAGTCGAACTGCGGCGGCTCGCCCCAGGTCCGCAGGAGCTGGGCGTCCTCCTCGTCCATGCCGTCTGCGGCGGTGGGATCAGGCAAGTTCGGTATCCGCGCCAGGATCTCGTCTCTGAGCTGGGCGGCGTCGGCCTGCTGCCGCAGCGCTGTCTCGATCCGCGCGGACAGGTCCTTCAGGTGCTCGAGCTCCTCGGGACTCGGCTTGCCCTTCGAGGCCCTTTTCTGCTCGGCGCGCAGCGACTCCGCGCGCTCGGTGTATTCGCGCCAGCTGGCATCGGCGGCGAGCAGCTTGCCGAAGTCCTCGGCCGCCCCGCGCCTTGCCAGCGCAGCACGGAAGCCCTGCGGATCTTGTCGTGCCGCCTTGAGGTCAATCACCTTCGCGATTCTAGCCGCGCGGCCACGCGTCCTTTCATGATCGCGGAAGTCTGCCCGCGCCGCGTGCCGACAGACCTCCGTGATCACGCAGAGTCAGATGCCGCAGCCGGCACCGTCGCAGGTTCAGCCGCCGAGTCGCATGTCTCAGCCGCCGAGTCGGCGGACTCGGCCGCCCGGAGCCGGGTCGGCCTGGTCGCAAGCACGGAGCCAGCCAGGATGGTCACGAACGCGCCCAGCATGAGCGGTGTGACATGCTCCCCCAGCACCGCCACGCCGAGCGATACGGCGATCACCGGGTTGATGTAGGTAAACACGCTTGCCCGTGCCGGGCCGACCTCGGCGATCAGCCGGAAGAAGATGAGGAACGCGGCCGCGGTGCAGACCACGGCAAGCCCGGCTATCGACAGCAGCACGCTGGCCGACGGGACCGCCGACGGCCAGTTCAGCGCGGCCAGCGGAGCGTAGACCACCGCTGCAAGGACCAGGCACACAGCCGTCATCGCGACCGGTGGGACCTCGGTCAGCTTGGTGTTCGCAATCAGCGGGCCGGTCGCGTAACACAGGGCGACGAAGAGAACCTCCGCCACCGACCTCGCGGCACCGCCCCCGGCGCTCGAACCGACCAGGTGCGGGCCTGCCAGCATGGCAACGCCACCGAGCCCAATCAGCAGCCCCGCCCACCTCACCGGACTGAGCCGATCGCCGCCGCGAACGAACAGGCTCAGCACCGCGATGATGATCGGCACCGAGGCGATCAGCAGGCCGGTCAGGGAGCTGCTGATCCCTCGTTCCGCCTCAGACAGCGCGTACCACGGCATGATGATCTCGACCAGCGCGAACAACATCAGCCAGGGCCAAACCGGCTTAATCGACGCGAGTTGCCTGCGCCGCAACGCGATCGGCAGCAGCATAACCGCGCCCAGGCCGACCCGGGCGAGCACGAGGACAGGAACCGAAACGCCACCGACCGCGACCTTAATCAGAAGGTACGGCAGGCCCCAGATCACGCTCATCGCCACGAACATGACCCAACCTCGACGGCTCACCCGCCGCTCCCTTCTGTCGTCCCCCAACTCATACTCGCCCGCCGCGCCTGTTATTCCGCGCCGGCGGACGCGGATACGCTCGCAGGAACTGCAGAATTATCCGCTACCAACCTCTGGAGCATCCGTTGCACGACGGCCGGGCTACCGCACGGGCGGGGGAGACCGCGGGAGCGGATGGCTCGCCAGCCCAGCACGGCCGGCCCGGCGGCAACGCGAGTCAAGGGACGGCTGAGCCGACGCAGGATCCCGGCCCGGCCGTGACGCAGGACCCGGGCCCGGGCGTGACGCAGGACCCCGGCCCGGGCGCGACCCAGGCCCCCGGCCCGGGCGCGGCCCAGGGCCTCGGACCGGCCGTGGCACAACAGCCCGAGCGAGCCGCCCGCGCGCCCGGCCAGCCCGCCGCCGGGTGGCAAGGTCTGAGTGGCCTGCCGTCGCTCCTGGCGGCCTTCGCGGCCGGCCTGGCGCTCGCCGGCGCTTTCCCGCCTGTCGGGTTCTGGCCCCTGGCCGCCGCCGGGCCCGCGCTGCTGATCCTCTCCATCTGGGGAAAACGCCCCCTGGTCACCTTCGCGCTCGCCCTGACATCCGGCCTCGTGTTCTTCGTTGCGCTGCTGTCCTGGCTTGTCAATGTGGCGTGGTATGCCTGGATGACGCTCGCTGTGGTCGAGGCGCTCATCTTCGCAATCATGGCGCTCGCGCTGCGCCCGTTGCTTCGGCTGCGCTACTGGCCGCTTGCCGTGGCCGGCTGGTGGGTGGCGTTCGAGGCGGTGCATGGCCGGTTCCCGTGGGGGTTCCCGTGGGGAAGGCTGGCGATGAGCCAGGCGGCCGCGCCGACGGCGGGCTGGACGGCGATCGGCGGGCCGCCGCTGCTGACGTTCCTGCTGGCGCTGGCCGGAGCCTGCCTGGCCTGCCTCGTGATTTCGCTGCCGACGGCGACCAGGGCCGGCTGGCGCCGGGCGGCACCGGCAACGGTCTTTGCCGGGCTCAGCACCGGATTGGCACTGGCCGGGAACCTGGTGTGGTCGCCGCCTTCCGGGCCGGGACCGACCACGGTGATCGCGACGGTACAGGGAAACGTGCCGCACGCCCGGAACCTGCCGAACCTGCTCCGCGCCAGCACGGTCACGGCCAATCACGCAGCTGCGACGATCGCGCTAGCGCAGCAGGTCCGGGCCGGGCGGCGGCCAGCCCCCGCGATGGTGATCTGGCCGGAGAACTCCACCGACATCGACCCCAGCCGGTCACCGAGCACCTATGGGAGCATCGCTGCCGCCGTGGATACCATCGGCCGGCCGGTCCTCGTCGGGGCGGTGCTCGACAGCCCGCTGCGCAACGCTGGCCAACTCTGGCTGCCGCGCCGCGGGCCCACCCAGGAGTACATCAAACGGCAGCTCGTCCCGTTCGGCGAGGTGATACCGCTACGAGGTTTGCTCGACAAATTCACCTCGCTCCCCTCGCTCCAGCCGCGCAACTTCACGCCCGGGCACCGCGCCGTGGTCTTTCACGTTGGCCGGATCAGGCTCGGCGACGTGATCTGCTACGAGGTGGGTTTTGACAACCTGGTCCGATCCGAGGTGACCGGGGGCGCCAACCTGCTAACAGTCCAGACCAATGACGCGGACTTCGAGCTCGACGGTCAGCTCGGCGAGAGCCTCCAGCAGTTGGAGATGGCGCGCATCGATGCGATCACGACCGGGCGGGCGATAGCCGTGGCCTCCACGACCGGGCTCAGCGCGATCATCGCGCCCGACGGTTCGATCCTGACCAGGAGCGGCACGTGGCAGCGGGCCGTGCTCGAAGCACGCGTCCCGCTGCGAACCAGCCTGACCCCCGCGATGCAGGCAGGAGGCTGGCCAGAGCGCGGGATCGTCGCGGCGACCGTGCTCAGCCTGACGTGGGTGCTCGGGATCCGGTGGCGGCGCAGCCGCTCGCGCTGAGCGCAGAGGTGCTCGTGCCGAGCGATCGATCCCCTGCTGTGGATCCCGGGATCGACCCTGAGTACTCGGGTCGATCCCGGCATCGACCGGGCTGGCGGCTGCCGGGTTGCCTGGGACCGGCCCGACGTGCCAGGTTGACGTGCATGGCTACTCGTGCCGTACACATCGTCGTCGATGCCGCTGATCCGTCAGGGCTGGCTGCCTTCTGGGCGGCCGCCCTGGGCTGGGATGTCACCGCCGACGAGCCGGATGAGCTGGTTGTCGCTCCGGCCGGGCTCGACTACCCGAACCCGGGAGCGCTGCCGCTGGTTTTCGTACCCGTCGGGGATCCCAAGGCCGCCAAGAACCGCGTCCACCTGGATGTGGCCACGACGTCGGACGAGCACCAGGCGGCACAGGTAGAGCGCCTGCTGGCGCTCGGGGCCACGCTGGCCGACATCGGCCAGGGCAAGGTGCCTTGGGAGGTTCTCGCCGATCCTGAGGGGAACGAGTTCTGTGTGCTTGACCCGAGGGAGGTTTACCTTGATGCCAGACCCATTGCCGCCGTCGTGATCGACAGCGCCGACCCCGAGGCGAACGCGAGGTTCTGGACTATCGCCGCCGGCTGGGAGGTGCACAGGTCTGACCCGGCCTTCGCGTCACTGCGGGCCGTCAAGGGCACGGGCCCCTATCTTGAGCTGCTGCGGAACGCCGACGCTAAGACTGGCAAGAATCGCATCCACGTCGACGTCGCGCCTCCGCGCGGAGGTGACACGCAGGCCGAAGCGCGCCGGCTCCAGGCCGCAGGGGCAGTTCCCGCCGATGTCGGCCAGGGCGATGCACCCTGGGTCGTGCTCGCCGACCCCGACGGCAACGAGTTCTGCGTGTTGTCACCACGATGAGCAAGCTGTCGGGCGGTAAGGCGCGCCGTCCTCCGCCGACCAGGTTTTCGCCGCCGCCGCCAGCCGGATCTCCGACGGGAGCCGGTCAACCCACTCCGGCGGGAGATCACCTCCGCCAGGCGAGCGATCAGCCCCAGAAAGAAGCATTCCGCCGCCGCCGCGGCGCGGCTATCGCGCGCGCATTCTCCCGGCCCGTGCGCTACGCGGTCATGCTCGCCGGCGCCCTGCCCGTGCTCGCGTTCGGCTCGCTGAATCTGGAGTTCCTGGCTTGGTTCGGCCTTGTGCCCGGGCTGCTGCTGATGCGCGCGGCTCCGACGTGGCGCGAGGCAGCAGTTCGCGGCTGGTGGTTCGGCGCCGGATACCTGCTGATGGCGCTGTACTGGCTGACCCCGAATCTCGGGCCAGCCCTCCTGCTCGTCGTGATCGTGCTCGGCGTTCCCTGGGCCGGGGTCGGCGCAGCCGCATGGTTCCTGCTCCGCGGCAAGACCGATGCCGCATCCGGCACTGGCCGGACCATTGCGGCCTGGCGCCTGCCTGGCCCACCGGGACCGGGTCCGCGGCAGGCACTGGCCGCCCTCATCGTGATCCCGAGCTGCTGGGTGGTAATCGACTGGATCCGGTCCTGGCAGGGAATCGGCGGCCCGTGGGCCGTCTTCGGCGCGAGCCAGTGGCAGCATCCGGTGGTGCTAGCGCTGGCAGCTGTCGGCGGCATCTGGCTGATCGGCTTCGTGCTGGTCGCCGCGAATACCGGGATCGTCATCGTGCTGACGTCCAGCAGATTGTCCGGACGGATGCTCGGCGCGGCCGGAGCGTTGCTGGCGGTCGCGTCTGGACTGGCCGCGTTCTCGCTCACGGCCGCTGAGTACTCTGTTCCGCCTGCCGGGCACATGACCCTCGCGCTCGTCCAGCCTGGGCTGGAGAACGGACCACAGCGCAGGCTCGCGGAGGAGGTCAGGCTGACGACCCGCGGGCCTGCCGCTGACCTGGTCGTCTGGGCCGAGAGCAGCGTCGGCTACGACCTGTATGCCGATCATGCCATCCTGCACAGGCTCCAGCGCCTGTCGTCGTCGATCGGAACGCAGCTGCTGGTCAGCCAGGATGCGGTCAGCCCGACTGGGATGAAGTCCAAAGTGGCCGCAGTCATCGGTCCAAGCGGGATCGAGGAGACGTATACCAAGACCAGACTCGTGCCCTTCGGCGAGTACATCCCGTTCCGATCCGCGCTGGGATGGCTGTCGAACATCAGCCGGGCCGCGCCTCAGAATATGATCACCGGAGATGGCGCGCGCGTGCTGCACGCGAATCTGCCCGACGGGCGCCGCCTCAATTTCGGGATCCTGATCTGCTTCGAATCCTCCTTCCCCGACATGTCACGGGTCGATGCCAGCCGGGGCGCGCAGGTGCTTATCTACCAGACCTCCGATTCGACCTTCCAGGGCAGCTGGGCACCCGAGCAGCACGCCTCACTGGCCGCGCTGCGCGCGGCCGAGACTGGCCGCCCTGCCGTCCAGGCCGCGCTGACCGGGGATTCCGTGGCTTTCGACGCCCGCGGCAGGCTGCTTGCCTGGGCAAGCACTACCGACCGCGGCGTTCTGCGCGTCACGCTCGCGCTCCCGCCATCCGCCGTCAGAACGCCCTTCGACCGGTTCGGCGACTACGTGCCCTGGTTCGCCATTGGCGTCGTGACAATCGTTATCGCAAGCGCGATCACAGCAAAGGGCCTGGCCCGCCGATCTGCCCGCCCATAGCCGATTGCCGCTGATCATGAGTCCTCCCGCCGCCAGGCATGGATTAAGCACGTCAACCCCGCAGGCATACTGGGGGAAGCGACCTGGGTACCCCGCGCGGTGGCATCGCAAGAGATTCCGGTCCGGTGGGAGGCGGCGTGCTGCACGAGGACATCCGATCAAGGCGGCGCAGGCTTGCGCCGTTCGTCCTGGCTTGCGCGGCAGGCGTGCTCGCGGCCGCTTGCCAGCCATCGTCCGGCGGCGGAGCAGGTAGCGGGGCAGGCGCCACGCCGGGCAAGAGCTCGCCGTCTGCCAACAGCGCTCAGCTCAGCTTCACCCCGGCGAGCGGAGCCACAAGTGCCGACCCAGGTAAGGGCATCACCGTCACGGCGGCCAACGGGACGATCAAGTCGGTCACGGTCACCGGGAGCGGGCTCACCGGCGAAAGGGCTGTAACGGGCACTTTCAATAGCTCGCGCACCTCCTGGCACAGCAACTGGACGCTGCCGGTTGCTAAGACGCTGACCGTCACCGCCGTCGCAGTCGGCCCGGACGGCCATCAGGACACACAGACCAGCACCATCAAGACGCTTGACCCGCCTCAGACCTTCACCACCCACATCTTCGAGGGCTACAAGCAGCAGTACGGCGTCGGGATGCCGATCATGCTGACCTTCAGCCAGCCCATCAAGCACCGGGCAGCCGTCGAGCGGTCGCTGTCGATCACCACGTCCAAGCCTGTGGTCGGCGCCTGGTACTGGGATAACAGCCAGACCCTCGCCTTCCGCCCGCGTGACTACTGGCCAGCCCACACCAAGGTCAGTTTCGTCGGCCATCTGGATGGCGTGAAGGCCGGGCCGGGCCTCTACGGGATGCACACGCTCACCCAGCAGTTCAGCATCGGCAGGTCGCTGATCGTCGTCGCGAGCGCGGCCAAGCACCACATGAGGCTGTACCGGGACGGCAAGCTGTTCAGACGATGGCCGATCAGCACCGGGCGGCCAGGTAAGGACACACCGAACGGAACGTACCTGACGATCGAGAAGGGCAACCCGGTCCTGATGAAGGGTCCCGGCTACGCGATCAAGGTGCCGTGGTCGGTGCGATTCACCTGGACGGGCGACTACCTGCACGATGCTTACTGGTCGGTCGGGCAGCAGGGCTTCGTTAACGTGAGCCATGGCTGCGTCAACATGCGGCCAGCTGACGCTGAGTTCTATTACAAGATGGCCGTGCCGGGAGACCCGGTCACGATCACCGGCAGTCCCAAGCCCGGCACCTGGGACAACGGCTGGACCCAGTGGTTCCTGACCTGGCCCCAGATCCTCAAGGGAACCGCGCTGCACCAGGCAGTGATGGCCGGGCCAAACGGGAGCACGTTCGTTAACCCCGCGACCCTCACGCCGTCAACGGCCACCGCACCGCTCGGCACGTCCAGCCCGAGGAACTCGCGGGCCGCTTAGCTCAATCGCCGGCGTCGAAACTCCGCCTCAGCAGCCGTAACTGGACTGATCATTTGGCACGGCGGGTTCCCGGCCGCCCGGACGCCGAAGCAGGCGGCGCGAGTCGTAGACGGTGTCGTGACGTGCATCACTTTGCCTGGGACCGGGATGCTCCTCTGTCACCGAGGCGTTACACACTGTAACCCCCGCCGGGAAGGCGTCCTGGCCCACCGGATCGCGCGCTTCCCGCTTCACAAGGCCGGCTCGCCAGGGTGAGCACCCCCGCATACCCAGGCAGCCGCCCGCGCTGGACTAGCGAGGCGCGCGCTCACGCGCGCCAAACTGCCGGCCGGCGAACGTCCGGCGGCGAGAGCACCGCTCCCTAAGCACTGCAGGGACCGGGCGGTGGCGGGTCAGCACGGAAGGATTGCGATGACCCGCTCCCCCCGACTGAGCCAGTACATCTATCACCTCACCAGGCACGTCCGAACCCGCATCCCCGCCGGACTCAGCCTCCCCGCCGGACTCAGCCGCACTACGATCAGCCGCACGGCCGGCAGCCGCACGGCCGGCAGCCGCAAAGCCGTCAGCCGCAAGGCCTTGGCTTACACCAGCGCCGGTCTCGCGCTCGGCGGTGTCGCAGGTGCTGCAGCAGCCGCTGGCCTGCTCGGCGATCCTGCCATCGCTGCTGGCAGCCGGCCCGCAGTGAGCCGCCCGGCTCAGGGACACGCCGCCTCCGGCCGGCACACCTCCAAGCACACAACGCCGGCGAAGCACGAGGAAACGTGGGCGGCGGCGGTGGCCAGGATCGTGGTCAGCACCATCCGCCAAAAGCCCCGCCACGCCCAACTGCCCGCACAGGATATTCTCACCCCTGTCGGCACCACCGGCCCCCAGACCTGGATGCCGATCACGCCAGCGCGCTATGCGAACGCCAAGACCATCGTCCGCCAGGCCGTCGCCAAGCATATGGGCCTGCGCTCGGCCGTCATCGCCGTCGCCACCTCGATGCAGGAGTCAACCCTGCTGAACCTGCCCTACGGCGACAGTGACTCACTCGGCCTGTTCCAGCAGCGGCCGTCCTGCGGCTGGGGCACTCCCGCACAGATCCAGCGTCCTGCCTACGCAGCGGGCGCGTTCTTCCACGCGCTCCGCGGCTACCAGGCCAGCAACCCTGACTGGGCCCGCCAGCCGGTCTGGGAGCCAGCCCAGGGGGTGCAAGGATCGGCCTTTCCTACTGCCTACGCCAGGTGGGAGGCGCAGGCAGCGCACCTCGTCGCGACCGTCGCCAAGAAGCGGTCTGACCCAAGCCCCGTGCCGACCGTACCCCCCACGGCCCTGGCGCGGACCGCGGCAGCGCCCTCCGCTCAGGGCCGCCGCGACCAGCGTGTGCCCCGTCTCCTGCCCCCGTGGGAGGCGGGGCACACACCACGTCGGCCCGGCTGGCGGTGCGCGGACGCTCTGAGCGTCTGCCACTGCCTGCCGGGCCTCAACTCGTCAGGGGAGATTCCGGCCCAGTCAGCGCTTCGTCCGCCGTCATCCGGGCCCGGAGCTTGCTGATCGTATTGAGCATGACGTTGGTGGCAGCCTCGGGGGTGCGCGCGTGGCCGACCTCGGTGAGCGCGCTGACGGCCGCCCGCGAGAGCTCGACTCCCTCGGTTGGCGGATTGACCAGCCGGGCTTGCAGCTCCGGCTCGAGCAGCTGGCCCGCCGCCGAGGCGGCCTGCCCCGCCCGGGCGAGCTGGCTGAGCACCTCTGTCTCAGTAATTTCCGACGGCTCGCGGATCCTGCCGCCCCGGCCCACATCCACGTACAAGCCGCGCCGCTTGAGGCGGTCCGCCTCATCAACGCGCACATCCAAGGTGCTGAGCACCCGCGCCAACTCGTCGGCGTGCATCACAGCGACCTTGGGCGCAAAACCCGGCACGCGGTACGACACCCCGCCAAGGAGCAGCCCCTGGGCCTGCTTCAGCTGGTGCCATTCCAGCATCCGGCCGGCCGGTGCCCGCGCCCTCAGGGCCTCGGGCATCATCGTGAGCAGGACCAGGCTGACTGTCTTGCCTGCCTCTTCGACCGCGAGCGCCGCGAGGGAGTAGGCGCGTGGGACGCAGCCCGCCTCCGCAAGCACCTGGGCGTCGTACAGCAGGCCCTGCGCGTTCCTCGCCGCCGCGGTGGCGCCCCTCATCAGCACGGGTGCCGGCGCCGCCTTGACGGAGCCGAGATCCACAGTTCCAGCGTAACCAGCCGCCCCGCCCGGGCCGGGCGCAGTGCAGACCGGCTGCCGAACCGGGGTATATGGCAGCCTCGGCTGTACCCGGTTCTTAATGTCAGGTACGGGTTTCTCTGATGCTCACCGGGAAGGCCTGGCCTCGAGCGCAGCCACCCGCAGCTCCCGTGGGAGGTGGGGCACACACCACTGGGTGTCCACAATGGCCGCTTGCTGTCAGGGATCCGCGGGCGCCGCGAATATTAAGGACTGGCTAATTTTCTGGTCAGCCCGGTCAGGGCAGTGTCCGCGATGCTGTAGAACATCGCCATGGAGAACTTCCTGACCCAGGTGATGACGAGCCACGGCTATCTGGCACTGATCATCTTTGCCTTCGTCGAGGCCTGCTGCATCCCGATCTCATCCGAGATCACTTTCGCCTTCGCCGGGGTCATCGCCGCCAACCATCCCGACAAGTTCACTGTCGGCGCGGTGATCATCATCGGCACGCTCGCCGAGATGGGCGGCTCGCTCACGTCGTATGCCGTCGGGCGGCGCGGTGGCCGGCAACTGCTCGACAGATACGGCAGGTGGGTGCTGATCAGCCGCTCAGACCTGGACCGGGCCGAGCGGTTCTTCGCCGGGCGGGGTACCTGGGCGGTCGCGGTAGCCCGGGTACTGCCGCTCGTGCGGTGCTTTGCCTCGTTCGGGGCCGGGGTGGTCGAGATTCCGTTGCTGCCGTTCACGATCTTCAGCCTGGTCGGCACGGCGGCCTGGGCGACCGGGCTGACTCTGCTCGGCTACAACCTGGGAACGACCGTCGACAAGTTCTTCAAGTCGTTCTCGGTAATCGGCGTCATCCTGCTCGTCGTCCTGCTCGGCGGCCTGATCGCGCACCGGGTGCACGCGATCAGGAAGGACGGACATCGCGCCGCCGGGCCGCACCATGGCGGCGCCCGGCACGCCGCGGGCTCGCACGCTGCCGGCGCGCCTGACGGCGCGCGTTCAGCTGCCAGCACGTCAGAGCAGCCCGAGCCTTCCCCCGCTGCCGCGCCGCGCTGGCCGGAGGACGGCTCGGCGGACGGAGACGGGCCGGGACGGGTCGGCAGGTCCGGCGGCGCGCATCGCGGCGGCCGCAGCCCGTCCTCCTGATCTGCGGATCGCCTAGTCGGTGAGGGCCTGGTAGACGAGCTGGCGTAGCTGCGGCCTGATCGGGTGGGCGCTTGACGGCAGCAGCTGGGTGAAGAACGAGACCGTCAGCCCGGTCGCCGGGTCGACGAAGAACGCGGTGCTGGCCGCCCCGCCCCAGGAGAACTCTCCCTCGTTGCTGAGCGACCGGCCTGCAACGGGGTCCAGTACAACGGCGAAGCCCAGTCCGAAGCCGATGCCCCGCAGCGGCGCCTCGGCGTACAGCGGCCGGCCGAACGCCTCGAGATCGGCGCCGCCGGGGAGATGGTTGCGGGTCATGAACGCCACAGTCCGCGGGCTGAGCAAGGTCACCCCGTCGAGCTGGCCAGCCGGGCTCCGCGGCGTGCCGAGCAGCATCGATGTGAACCGGTGGTAGTCGGCCGCCGTGCTGACCAGGCCGCCGCCGCCGCCGAGGAAGGCGGGCCGCTTCCTCGCCACCGCGCCGAGCGCGTCCATCCTGGTCGCCTTGCGGCCGTGGCCGATCGTGTACAGCGCGGCCAACCTGGCCCGGTCGGCATCGGCCACCCAGAAGCCGGTCTCCGTCATCCCGAGCGGCCCGAAGATCCGGCTGGCGAAGAACTCGTCGAGCCCCGACCCAGACGCCACCTCGACGACCCGGCCGAGCACGTCGGTCGCCACCGAGTAATTCCACTCCGCGCCGGGCTGGAACAGCAGCGGCAGCCCTGCCCACGTGTCGCAGCATGCCGCGAGGTCGGCGCCGCGCGGAGTCCCCCATTCGAAGCCCTGCGCCCGGTACAGGGCATCGACCGGGTGCGATCGGTGAAAGCCGTATGTCAAGCCGGATGTATGCGTGAGCAGGTGCCAGATCCGCACCGGCTCAGTGGCCGGGACCGTCACCTGCCTGATGTCGGAGCCACCCGTATAGACCCGCAGATCCGCGAAGGACGGGATGAACTTGCTTACCGGGTCGGTCAGCTCGAACGCGCCTTCCTCGTACAAGATCATGGCGGCGACGGAGGTGATCGGCTTGGTCATCGAGTAGATCCGCCAGATCGTGTCCATCTCCACCGGCAGGCCAGCCTCGATGTCGCGCTGGCCGTACGCCGACACATAGGCCAGCCTTCCGTGCCTGCTTACGGTCAGCAGCCAGCAGGGCAGCCTGCCGTCGTCGACGTACCGCCCAAAGTTCTTGTCCAGGCGAGCCAGCCGGACGGGATCGAGTCCGGCCTCGCCAGGTTCTATGTCAGGA
>Ga0207646_10002374_pt1 | contig 22237 bp, 19 predicted proteins | sample KBSK5502metaG_FD_184343 | JGI IMG/M metagenome (GOLD analysis project Ga0207646, IMG submission 184343) | Corn, switchgrass and miscanthus rhizosphere microbial communities from Kellogg Biological Station, Michigan, USA - KBS K5-50-2 metaG... | ecosystem: Host-associated > Plants > Roots >... | reverse complement strand
GCCGCGATCTCGATCGGCGTGGTGCTGAGCCTCAGCGTGGGCTTGCAGCTCGCCGAGCCCGAGGCGCTGATCTCGTTCATCGCCGCGGTGGTGCTCGCGTACCAGCCCGCGAAGGACCTCGGCCGCCTCAGCGGCTTCGGCCTGCAGGCGGCCGCGGCGCTCGAGCGCATCGATGCGGTGCTGGCGATGGCCCCCGAGGCCACCGACCCGCCGGGGGCGCGAGAGCTGCCGGCGCTGCGCGATCGGCTGAGCGTCGAGGGCGTGACCTTCGCGTGGGCCGACGGCCGGCCGGCGCTCGACAGTGCGTCACTCGAGGTGCCGGCCGGCAAGACGGTGGCGCTCGTCGGCCCCAGCGGCGGGGGAAAGAGCACGCTTTTGAACGGAATGATCCACGAGCTAACGGACCGATTCCCGAATGAGCGCCTCATCATCATCGAAGACACCGCGGAGATTCAGTGTGCCGCTAAAAACTACGTCCAGTATCACACGAGCCCGGACAGGTCGATGACGGAGCTGGTGAGGATGTCGATGCGCATGCGCCCTGACCGGATCCTGGTCGGCGAGGTGCGGGGCCCGGAAGCTCTGGATCTCTTGATGTCCTGGAATACGGGCCACGAAGGCGGGATCGCGAGCCTGCACGCCAACAACGCGGCCGCCGCGTTGAACCGGCTCTCTACCCTGGTGGCGATGCATCCGAACGCTCCGCGCGGGCTCATCGAAAGCTTGATCGGGGAAGCTGTGGATATCATCATCCACATCGCACGCACGGCTACTGGGCGCGTCGTGCGCGAGGTCCTCGAGGTGGAGGATTTTGATAAGGCAACACAAACCTACAACACGAAATGATGACGCTTTATTATTTTGCCCACACCGTTGCCGGGATCGTGCTCGGGCTAGTCGTCATCGTCACGTGCCTGAGTAAGCTGGTCGATCGTTGTCGTGGCCAGCGGCCTTTGCCCAAAGTCACGGCGCAACGTCTTCTGCCATCAAAGCGGTGGTGCGTGCCTTCCCGTACGAGCGGAACCTGGTGGAGGAATTAGGAAATGAACATTTACCTCTCAGTCGTCGTAATTGTATTCGGTCCGCTCCTGCTCGCATCGTTCATACGCTATCTATCGGCCCGCGTGAGGCGGAACTTCCACAAGTCCCCTCCCCTTCCACCGAAGCGTCTGCGCTCTGAGAAGTGGGCTTTACCTTCCCGCACGGGTGGCCAGTACTGGAAAAATTAGGGCGTTTGCAACCGGGCTTGTCGTCGTCCTCTTGCTAGGATGCGTCGCCATAGCCTCAGGATTGCGCTACAACGGCTCTCGAAGCTTCCCGCTTGGTTTGTACCTGACGAGTCACAAACGGCCTCAGAAAGGCGACCTGGTCTTTGTGGCTCCGCCGGCGCTGCCCATTCTTGAGCTGGCAAAGGCGCGGGGCTATCTCGACGTTGCCTACAGCCCCGCCGCGCATCTCATTAAGCGCGTGGCCGGCACCGCCGGCGATCGGGTAACAATCGAGGCCTCCGGAGTGGAGGTGAACGGGATCCGCCTGGCAAACAGCGCTCCCCTCCCCTGCGACGCTGTCGGCCGGCCGCTGCAACCTTATGCCATCAAGGATTACGTCCTTGGTCCGAACGAGGTGCTGCTGATGTCGGATTACAATGTTGCGTCATTCGACTCGCGCTATTTCGGACCACTGCCGGCCGAGTCAATCGAAGCCGTCGTTAAACCGTTGTTGACGTGGGAATCCCGCGAGGGCCAGTAGGATTCCGTGCACGAAACGGAAAATAAAGCAGGGTAAGGCTGCTTTTGGCTTATCCGACCCGAAGGAACGCGCAATAATAAGAGTTCATTCTCCTTCCAATTGAACCCGACATTGGCCAAACCCTTTTGAATCTGTGGAAAACGAAGAATACCTCAAGATCATCCGACAGGGAGTAGCCGTATGGAACGATTGGCGAAAGAAGAATCCTGGATTGGGGTATCTGAACCTCTGGGATGCGGACCTTAGCGGGGCGGACCTCCGCGGGGCGGATCTTAGCGGAGCGAGCCTCTTGAACGCGATCCTCAGGGCGGACCTCCGCGGGGCGGACCTCCGCGGGGCGCGGCTCTGGGGGGCGAACTTCTGGGAGGCGAATCTCGAGGGGGCGAACCTCAGGGAGGCAAACCTCAGCGGGGCGGATCTCCACGAGGCGTACCTCGAGGGGGCGAACCTCTGGAATGCGAACCTAGAGGGGGCGAACCTAGAGGGGGCGAACCTCAGCCGGGCGCAATTAATTGAGACCAATCTTCACAATACGACGCTCACCGGAAGCTCCGTGTATGGCGTGTCGGTGTGGGACATAAAGGTGAATGATCGTACAAAGCAGCAGAACCTGATCATAACTGATTACGACCAGCCAGTTATCACCGTCGACAACATCAAAGTCGCTCAATTCATCTACCTGCTTCTTAATAACCAAGTAATAACCAAGAGATTCGTGATGTCATCGACACGATCACCTCGAAAGCGGTGTTGATCCTGGGTCGCTTTTCCGACGAGCGGAAACCCGTTCTCGATGCCATCCGGGAAGAGCTTCGAAAGCCGGAACACAATTACCTTCCCATTGTGTTCGACTTTCCGCCGACTACCAATCAGACGACCATTGAAACGATCAAGACCATAGCAAACCTGTCCCGGTTCGTGATCGCGGACCTTACCGACCCCAGGAGTGTACTTCAGGAGCTTCAGGCCATTGTCCCGACCCTTCCCTCGGTTGCCGTACGGCTATTACTAAAGAAGTCTGAGCCTGAATACGGCATGCTGGATTATTTCAGACAATACCCGTGGGTCGTTAACGGCTCATATAGGTATAAGAATGTGGAGGAATTGATCGCTTCGATTAAAATGAAGATCATCGTTCCCGCTGAAGCAAAGGTGCAAAAATTGCGGCCACGCAAAAAGGTGCAAGAACTGCGGACACGCAATTAGGCTCGCTGCGGGTCCAAGAGGTTTAACGCGCAAGCGAGTGGTTTCCTAAACGTGCTTTATTTTCCGTTTCGTGCTTGGACTCCCAGTAGCACACGCGGTAGAACTCCGCGTAAATTTAGCGGTCGAAGAGGTTTACGCCTGGGGAGAAGGCGCATAAAGAGGCTCGAATCACCGACTCGATCCTATCATCATTCATCGCCTGCCCTTCTCCGATCTCCGTTGTTTCTGAAGAATCGCTCACCAACCTGGGAAGTGTTGATCGCGACCAGAACCGGCCCGACGAGGCCCGGAAGGAATTGGGGAAGGCGCTGCAGATTCGCCGTGAGCTGGCACAGAAAAACCCGGAGACCTATCTGCCCGGCGTAGCGGAGGCGCTCTACAACCTGGGGAATCTTGATAGCGCCCAGAGCCGACCTTACGAGGCCCGACAGGGGGCAGGGAAGCACCCAAAAGAACCCGCCCAAGAGAACAGAAAGCCGACTATGATACGCAACCCCCCCGGATTTGCTAACCCGCATTGACCGGGGAGGCATGGAGTAAAGCGAAGACCCAAGGCTTTCGGAACCGCAGGTCTTCCCTCGGAGTTAAAATTAAACGGACGCCACGGGGAATGGCTTTCCCCGTATTAATTTGCGGGTTAGCCCAACAAAGGTACGCAAAGTCCCACAGGGGACTTGCCAACTGCCGGGGCGTAAAGGATTTTCGGCGATTCCGGAACTCCCAAGACGGGACCTGGTTTAGTCGGTAAGTTTTGGGGCTCACTCAACCCGTACATCCCCATCTATTCCGCCATCAGATGCTGACCTACTTGACGTCCAAAGGCCTCACCGACGCACAGATTCAGCTGATTTCAGGCCACGAAAGCAAAAAGAGTCTAGAGGTCTACCAACACCTGTCACTCGAATCGGTCGATAAAGCGTACCAGGATGCGGTCCAGAGTGTGGGGATCTAAGAAGATTTCTGTGGGACTTTACGTACCTTTGTTGGGCTAACACCAACTCTCCGGCATCCATGGAGACATTTGCCCCCATCTTTCGGCAGATAAATACTTCAGGAGGTATCTTTAGATACGACTCATGCAGCTCATTTTTATTTTCGGGGCGGTGCTTCACATGTCTGATCAGTCCCATCCCAGATCGCTTCGCAGCTACAAGATGGGCGTATGCCCGAATAACATTTCGGAGGACTACTTTGAGAACAGACCGATTACATCCGGGCTGGACCAGATTAATGTGAATACGCCATTTTCTTCTTCCTCGCGTGCTAACCACATCGGCCCGAAAACCTCCGTTAAGATCGGCGCGTTTTGAGGCAGAGATTGCGCTTTTGCCGTTTTGACCACGCCGTTTCGGCCCGTTGACCCGCTTCGTTGTTGCTCGTGAGGCCTTTTCGGGGACGAATGAGTTCGCAGTAACCAGATTCTGCGCAGTTTGATCTTCGGATCGGATGCACTGGCGCAGCAATTCTCCAGAGAGCCGCGAATTTGTCGGTCCTTATATGGAGGTTTTCGGGCCGATGTGGTTGGTACGCGTTCCTCAATGATTCCGATTCTCAACACGCCGCCTTTTGCAAGCAGGGAAGTCTTCCCTTCATCGCGATCCATAGCAATAATCTGGCCCAGCGAATCGAGGCAACCGGATGAAAGTCTTTCTTTCCCACAGCACGAAAGACAAGCAATTCGTGCAGACCCTCGCCGGCGAGCTCGAAGCTGAGAAGATCGAGCCGTGGCTCTGCGAGGTCGATATCGAATTGGGCGACAATTTCGTTGTGAAAATCGAGGAAGGCCTGCGCGATGCGGACCTGGCCGTCCTGTTTTGGTCGCCTGAGGCCGCGCGTTCGGACTGGACGCGTCTCGAGTGGACTTCGGTGACCGCCCGCGAGATTTCCGAATCGCGGACGCGCCTTGGCGTCGTGCTACTGCGCGACTGCGCAGTGCCGGAATTGCTCCGCGTTAAACACCAGGTTGACGCCCGAACCGATCCCGAAAAAGGCCGGCTGGAGACCGTAGCCTGGATCAAGCGCCTTCGCGACATGCGCCGCTTTGCGAAAGAGAGAGCGCCTGTCGTCTTTCTCCCGCCTCCACCACACGATTTCGTAGGCCGTGCCGAGACCCTTGAGATGCTTTACGCAGCGCTCGCAGAGGATGATCCTGGCAGCGCGTTGCTCCGCGGCGAGCCGGGCTGCGGGAAGTCCACGCTCGCGCTCAAGTTTGCCTGGCAGACCCAGGGTGCGTTTGACGTGGTAGTATTTCAACTTTGCGGCCAGCGTCCCGTCGCCGAGATCGCGGCCGAGCTGGCGGCGAAGCTCAAGCTTGGGCTGGAGACCAGGCCGCCCGAGCAGCAAATCGCCGCCGCCAAGGCATGGCTTGCCGGGCGCCGGGCTCTCCTGCTACTGGACGACATCTGGGAAAACGACGTGATAGCGCTCGCGCCCGGTCCGCCGGCCTCGTTGCTCTGCACGTCGCGCCGACGTGCGCTGCCGTGGATTTCGCGGGCTCATTCGCTGGAAGTCAAAAGTTTCTCGCGCGCCGAGGCGGAGTCGATTTTCCGAATCTACCTAGGGAATGAAACCGTTGAAAAACATCGCGAAGTGCTGCTTGAGCTTGCGGAGCACGTGGAGCGTCTGCCCATCGCGATCGTGGTCAGTGCCGACATGCTGCGGTGGGAGCTTGATCCCGTGCCCGAGGCGGCCCGCGGGCTGCGGCTTGAGAGATTGCGCAACGAAGTACACGACGTCCCGGAACTCCTGCGGCGTGCCATCACCGCACGGCCCGAGGAGCAGCGTCGGCTACTCAATGCGATGGCCGTCTGTGCGCTGGAGGGATTCTGGCTTCCGCTAACAATGGAGATCGCCGGTCTCACGGAGGCGGAAGGGCGCGATGCGCGCAACAAGCTTGTCGATGCGTCGTTGTTGCGGATACTGGATCGCGACCGTCAGCGTTTCCAGTTGCACGCCTTGCTGCGGGAGGAGCTGCGGAACCTTGCGCCACTTGGGGAACTCGAGGCGGCTCATGCCGCGGCCTTGGAGAAGCTGTTTGCCAATTGGGAACGGCGCTGGCGCGAGTGCCGCGAGTGCTTGCCGGATGTGATCCCAGCTGTGCAGCATTTGTGGGACAAGAGTGAGAGCAGCCGCGCTGAATGGCTGACTTACCGGGGCTTCCGAACCGGACAGAGAATGGGGTTTGGGGAGCAACGGAACAGAAAACCGGCTTAAGCGCCGGCTGTCGGCAGCCGCTAGATCGTCGCGATGTAAACATCGAACGTCTTTGGCGCGGTCCCTTACATACTTCCCCTCGTCCAGCTGGTTGAGCGTCCGGGACGGCCGAACTGGACTTCGCGCTTCTTGGCCACCCTCCGGGCTCGAGTAGGAAGCACGTCTGTACCGGCGCGATCGTCGAGACCCGAGCTTGGCCAATCTTCACGTCTATTTTCGCACAAGTCCTCGCGAAAAGGCTCGGTTTTGCGAGATACTGCTTCGAAGGAGAATTCCCTTCTTTGGGCGATCCGATCCAATGCCTGTCAGTTTCCTGAGCGAGGACCAAAGGACCCGCTACGGCCGCTACGCCGGTGAACTAACGGCCGAGCAGCTGGCGCGGTGCTTCCATTTGAATGATGCGGATCGGGAGCTCATCGCGATTCGCCGTGGCGATCACAACCGCTTGGGATTTGCTCTGCAGCTCTGCACCATGCGTTTTCTGAGCACATTTCTGGAGGACCTGCAGAGTATTCCTGCGGGCGTCGTAAATAATGTTGCGCGTCAACTGGCGATCGACAATCCGTCCTGCTACGCACAGTATTGTGCGGGCGAGCAGCGTTGGGAACATGCGGCGGAGATCCGCACCCGTTACGGGTATCAGGACTTTTCTGCCGGCCTCGTTCAGTTTCGCTTGAATCGCTGGCTGTACGCACTTTGTTGGACGGGAACCGACCGGCCCAGCGTACTTTTCGATAGAGCGACCGGATGGTTGGTCTCTCAGAAGGTACTGTTGCCTGGCGTCAGCGTCCTTGAAAGATTTGTTTCGCGCCTTCGCGGCCGCGTCGAGGAGCGACTCTGGCATCTGCTGATCCGTAGACTGACACCACAAAGTAACGCGCGGCTCGAAGCGCTTCTAAGAGCAGTACCCGGAGAACGCAAATCGCAATTGGAGCGGTTGCGGACCGGCCCGACTCGGCGCAGCGCGCCGGAACTCGTTCGCGCCTTGGGCAGAGTCGATGACATACGCAACTTGGCCATTGATGTCTCCGTCTCGGCCCGCCTGCCTCGAAGCAGAGTGCTGGAACTGGCTCGTTTCGCTGCGACGGCCAAGGTGACTGCCATTGAACGAATGGGCAAAGAACGGCGCGCGGCAACTTTGGTCGCATTAGTTTCGACTCTGGAGGCGACCGCGCAAGACGATGCCCTCGACGTTTTGGATATTGTCCTCACTGACATCTTTTCGGAAGCGTCCAAAGCTGGCATCAAAGCAAGATTGCGAACCCTCAAGGATCTGGATGCAGCTGCGGTTCAGGCGGGGAATGTGTCGAAAGTGGTGCTTGATCCCAATGTGGCCGATATCGAAATACGCCAGACCGTATTCAAATTGATGTCGCGTCTGGATCTTGAAACATCGGTTCAGCAGATCGATGCTCTGGTGCGCCCGCCAGAAGACGTTTACTACAAGGAACTCCGGACGAGTTATCGGCGAGTTTGTCGCTTTCTGCCGACTTTACTCAAAACGGTAGTGTTTAGGGCCAGTCCAGCCGGAGAGCCCCTGATTGAAGCGATCGACTATCTGAAAACGCTCGATGGAGATAAGAAGAAAGCGACCGCTCAGCCGCCGCTGGATATCGTTGATGCTACTTGGCGCGGCTACGTAGTGTGCGACGGCAAAGTCGATCTCCAAGCGTACACGTTTTGCTTCTTGGATCGTCTTCGGAAAGGCCTCCGGAGACGCGATGTGTTTGTCACCACGAGCGTCCGGTACGCCGATCCGAGGATCGGTTTGTTGGAGGGGGAGGCCTGGGAAGGGACGAGACCGTTCATATGCAGAAGTCTTGGACTGCCAGCTTCAGCTAACGAAGCGTTTTCCGTTCTGCGCCACGAACTCGATCAAACTTATAAAGCGGTCGCGACGAATTTTCCGAACAACAGTGCCGCACGAATCGAGCAGGTGGACGGCAAAGATGATCTGATCCTGACTGGCCTCGACAAACTCGATGAACCCGATAGCCTTATCGCGTTGCGCAAAGAAGTGCAACGACGTCTGCCACGTGCGGAGCTGCCAGAGATTTTGCTGGAGATCGCTGCCCGTACAGGATTTTCAAATGAATTCACGCACATCAGCGAACGTGATTCACGGGCGTCGGAGCTTGTAACCAGCATCTGTGCGGTTCTTGTTGCTCAGGCATGCAACACTGGCACCGGGCCGCTGGAGCGCAATGACGTTCCGGCATTGCGCCGATCCCGCCTATCTTGGGTCAATCAGAATTACATTCGGAACGAGACGTTGACGGCGGCTAATGCCTGCCTAGTTTCGGCTCAAAATCGAATTCCATTAGTTCACCATTGGGGCGGCGGTGAAGTGGCTTCCGCCGATGGTTTGCGCTTCGTGGTCCCGGTTCGAACCGTCCACGCCGGACCCAATCCCAAATACTTCGGCATGGGGGACGGAGTCACGTATTACAATCTCGTCTCCAATCAATTCACAGGACTCAACGGCATAGTAGTTCCCGGCACGCTGCGCGACAGCTTGGTGCTACTCGCCGTGGTGCTGGAACAGCAGACAGAACTCAATCCAACTGAAATCATGACCGACACCGGCGCATACGCCGATGTGGTGTTCGGGCTATTTTGGCTGCTGGGATATCGTTTCAGTCCAAGAATCGCGGATATGGGGAACTCTCGTCTTTGGCGGATCGATCCGAAAGCGGATTACAGCCCGTTGAATGGCGTTTCACGGCATAGGATCAATGCCGATTTGATTTTGCAAAATTGGGATGACTTGCTTCGACTGGCTGGATCGCTGAAGCAGGGCCTAGTTCAGGCGACTTCGATTATGCGCACGCTCCAGGTTGGCGACCGTCCGACCAAGTTGGCGCAAGCCGTGGCCGAGGTCGGCCGCATCGACAAGACGATTCATATCCTGACATCCATCGATGATGAGTTTAAACGGAGGCGGACGCTTACTCAGCTCAACCGCGGGGAGGATCGGCACAGCTTGGCGCGGGCAGTTTTTCATGGCAAACGAGGTGAGCTACGGCAGCGTTATCGAGAGGGACAAGAGGACCAGCTCGGTGCATTGGGACTTGTAGTCAACATCCTCGCTCTCTGGAACACGATCTACATGGATGCGGTTCTGGAGCAACTTGGGGTTGCGATAGCAGGTGGACAAAAACCAACGCTAAGCAAACGCAGCATTGGGCTGCCTCAGCGGTCGAAGGCTTTTGCGATTGAACTCCGCTTCTACATTGAAACGATATTTTCCGTAGGGGTTGATGTGAGCATAGCGCGCCGGCGAGAGATGCGCGACATCCGCCTCATCGACGTTGTGGCCTTCCGTTCTGAGCTGATCTAACACAGCGCTCATGTATACTGTGTTCCAGAGCACGACAGCGTTCGTGACCAAGTTGAGACAGCTTACTTGGTTGAGCTGCTCCTCGTAATACCGGCGCCGGATTTGTCCCTCATTGGCAACAAAGAGGAATCCTCGCAACGCGTGCAAAGCCTCGCCCTTATTGATTTGCACTCCAATGCGCCGTTGGAACTGCTCGTCCAGCAAATAGCGCAAGATGAAAATCGTTTTGTTCAGGCGCCCGTATTCTTGAAGGGCGCGCGTTAGCACGTTTTGGCGCCGAAAGGATTGTAGTTTGGCGATGAAGAGCGAGGCGGTAACCCACCCAAGCTTGAGCGATCCCGCCACGCGTAGCAGATCGTCCCAGTGCTCGAGGATAAGCCGTGTGTTGATAATACCATGGACGAGCGGACCGATATTCTGATATCGGATAGAAGTATCGATCCGGTAGAGCTGTTGATCTCCCAAGTCGCGCAGACGCGGAGAGAACTGCAGGCCCAAGAGGTCGAACAGGCTGAAAACCAAGTCAGTGTAACCAGCCGTATCCGATGTGTGTTCGGCAATCGGCAGCTCGGTCTCGTTGTCGAGAATGCCGTCGAGCACGTAAGTTGCATCGCGAACCGTGGATGGAATTGGCTTGCTGCCGTACTGTGAGAACTGATCCGACGTCCAGGTATAGAACGTCAGCCCACGGCCATAGCCGAAATAGCGCGGGATCGCTGTTGCAGTCTGGGAGCGTACCGCCACGGGAAAACGCTGTCCATCGGACGAGGATAGGGTACCGCCACCCCACAGACGGGCCAAGGGATGACGGTAATGTTGGTTGACGATGCTCGCGATTGCCGGTTTAAGCGTTTCCTCGCGTAAATACCAAGTGGTGCACCAAGCGAGCTGCCGGTACGACAAGTCCGCCAACTGCGCCATCCGGGTCAACCCAAAGTTGCAGGCCTGCGCCAGGATGCTCGCGTGACAGTGGACCAGCAACTCTGGAGTCCGAGGTTCTGCTCCACCAGCATGCTCCAGGTGGCGGGAAAACCCGGTCCAGCCGTCGACTTCCATAAGGAGATCGGGCAACTCGACTAGCGGGAGGCGCTCGTCGACCAGCGCTTCCAGGGCCGCCACCGAGGGCGGCTTGTCATCTGCCTTGAGCGGTCCAACGATCAGCGATGCGTCTTCGATTCGTAAGCTGGGATGGTGCGGCAACACGTTGTCGAAGCGGCACAGGAGATCTCCCAGCTCCGCCTGGCGCTCCCTGAGCCGTGCTGTACCGTCTTCCGGCGTCTGCGTGAGCGTGCAGACCTCCGTTCGCATCGCGGGCCAACGGCTCGGAGAAATCAAATAGCTCTCCGGGTTGGCGTAGCGGCGGCTTGTGTCGAGCCACACGTCGCCGGCGCGCAACGCCGCCCGCAATTCCCAAAGCACACACAACTCATAGTAGCGGCGATCGATTCGCCCGGAACGGTCGAGGACGTAAGGCTGCCACTTGGCTGGAACGAACTTCAGAGGCGCGTCCGCAGGCACAGCGCGGCGTCGCTCCTGGTTCAAAGTCCGTAACAGCTCTACAGCTTGCAGTAGTGGATCCGGGTCGACATTCGAGCGAAACTTGAAAGCGTGCAGGAATGCCGGTGCGAACTCTCGGATATGGCCGTAGCGGCGCGCAAGGAAATCAAAGTAGCTATCATCCAGTGGGCGCACCAACCGCTCGCATTCTTCGACAGCCGCTAGCAACTTATCGGCGGGCACAAATTGGTAGATGATCCGCCGCAATTGGCTGTCGCTGACATTGGGATCGAGCACGACGCGGCCGATTTCCCGGAACAAAAGGACCTTTTCGTTGGTGGCTTTGGCAACCGACAGGCGGAACTCATCCAGTTCTCGACCCGCTCTGGAATAGGATTGAGCAAGACAGCGATCGAAAAGGTCCACGACCTCGTCGGTGATTTCTTCCACTGAGTGGCGCAGAAAGGCTGCCAAAATGGGATAGCGGCGGACTGGCTCCAGGCGCTGCAGCGCTTGGTTGGTGGCTCTCCTGCCAATCTGTGCTAGGAACTTGAGCCGGTTGTGGTTGATCGTTGAGAGATCCCATCCGGCTACATCCAGCCTATATAGAAAGTCGAGTTTCTTCAGCTCCGCTATCATCGCCTTGGAAGTGTTCGCTCCTGCCCGCTCGCCGAGCCAGGCAAGCAGCGTACGGCCGAGCCATTCTGCCCGCACCAAAAGACAATCGAGTTGCGCCAGCCGTTCCTCAGTAAAGAAAGAAGCAAGTCGGCGAAATGTCTCTCGGTCGCCCCTTTCCCGCACTGCCATGACTAACCGTTCGATGCGCGTAACACCGGGCCGGACGACTTTCTCAGTGCGCAGATGCTCGCACGCGAGCTGAAACAACAGCCTCGGCTTGTCGTGTTCCAGAGCGCGTGCCAACAGCCAGTCGGCGAGTGCGCGTAAATCTTCGCGCGTTGCGTCACGAAATCCCAGGTAGAGCTGAATTTGCTGCAAATGATCCGTGCGAGTTTGGGATCGCGCTCCATAGCTATGAAGTACCGCTGGCGAGACCTGAAGCTGATCGGCTAGAAAGCTAATGGCCGTCGGCGGAGCGGTTGTCAGATCATCAGGGGCGAACCCCAGGTAACGCAGTGCGCAGAGCTGGAAAGCAAAACCCAGGCGGTTGTAATCGCCTCGTTGCCGCCTTACGAACTCGAGATCGGAACCTGACAAAGCGAAGTATCGAATTAGGTCGGATTCCGCGATTTCCGCAGGAAAGGCCTCAAGGCGTTTACGCTCCTGCTCTGTGAAGACGCGCCCCGGCATTCAATACTCCACCCGCAGACTTTCCATAGCCGCTTCCCGGTCCCGCTCGGTTGGCAGGCTGTAGCGCCGAGTAGTCTCAATGCGCTTATGGCCTGCGATCTCTGCTACGAGAACCAGATCGTAGCCCCGACGCACGAGGTTGGTCAGACAGGAGTGTCGAAGCGTGTGGGCGGAGACTGTAACGTTTGCGTCGTCACCCAAGCGCCGCAGCGCGAGATCAATTGAGCGAATCGACAGCCGCCGACCATGCGAGTTGAGGAAGAGAGCTGTCTCATCCTGATTCGGAAATCGCTTCCGGCGCTCCGCAAGCCAAGCCGCGAGCGCTTCCCGCACCTCAGCGTTGAGCGCCACTTCCCGGTAGGAGTCGCCCTTGCCTGCGCAGACACTGACTTTCCCTTTTCGCGCCGAGAGCGCAACATCGTCCGCGTCCAGGCTAGCGCACTCGCCGATCCGGAGCGCCGTATAAAACAGCAGTAATGCGATGGCGCGGTCACGTATGGACGTGCATCGCTCCACCGCACGCATGAACCGCTTCTGCTCTTCCGGCTCAAGCGCCCTCGGCGCTTTCTGCGGCAGATCCTCACGCCGCACGTTGGACCGACCTAGCCCAAGGAACAGGTAGAGACTATCCAGGGCAGCCAGCATCAAGTTGACGGAGGCCGGCTTTGCCTTGATCGACTTTTTAAGATGGCTCTTGAAATCGCGAATCGCGTAATCACGAGCGTGGGGATCGGTGAGCGGGTTGCCGTAATCGTTCATCCATGCTGCCAAATAGGCGCTATATTGCCTGACCCGCCCAAGGTAGGCCCGGCGAGTGTTGATGCTTAAGGGCTGTCTGGCAAGCCAGCGTTGATAGCCGGTCGTAACGCGCTCCAACTCGTCCGGCATGACGGCTGGATGGGTCGACTTCCTGTTATCAGAAGTGGTTTTAACTCGTTTAGGCGTGCTCGATCTGCGCATTATTGGAAATCTAGCATGGGTTAAGCTACCAATAATCAGTATTATCAGAAGCGCCTTGACCCGGAATCGAGAGTTGTACAAAGTGCATTCTCGCCCAGCGATCTTTGCATCAAGGGCATTCTTTCTGCCACTGGCGACACGGATGTTGCTGGCGGCTCTGAGAAATCCCGGGGCAGGTCGGCAGGCGACGAAACATCTAATCCCCCGGAGAACTGAAACAATGAAAACACGCTTACTAGATGCCCTAGTAGCATTGGCAATCAGCTTTGCTTTGCCGACCTTTGCCCAACAGAAAGAATCGACGCCCAGCGCGAGCGCTCCTGAGGCAACGCCTACACCCACACTCGGGGAGCACGATACCCAAGTTCTACCCGACCGGCGCGTCACGTTCCGGCTGTTGGCTCCAAAGGCCAACGCCGTGAAAGTTATGATTGGCGTTAAGAGCGGTGTCAACGAACCCCAAGGGACCACGGTCACCGATATGACAAAACAAATAGACGGCTTTTGGACGACCACGTTGGGCCCCTTCGAGCCGAACTTGTATGAATATCAGTTCGACGTCGACGGGGTTATGCTTCCCGATCCGGGTAACGACATGCCCAAGCCACAGCGCCATGTCAATACGAGCCTGCTGTTGATTCCCGGTACGCCCCCAGATTTCTTGGACGACCAAACCGGTGCGCATGGAACTGTGCGGGACGAGACCTACTATTCGACAGCGCTCGGCAAAAACCGGCATATATTGGTCTACACCCCACCGACTTACGACCGTTCCAACACAACGTTGCCCGTCCTTTACCTTTACCACGGCTTTTCTGATACACGCTATTTGTGGGTAACTCAGGGAAGGCTACCGCAAATCCTGGATAATTTGCTTTCCCAAGGAAAAGCCGTCCCGATGATTGTCGTCATTCCGGACGCGCACGCCCTGCCTTTCGAAACGATGCCGGTGACTCACCCGGGTGAGTTCTTGCCCAACCTCCATGACTTCTGGGCTAAAAACCAAGCGGCGGCTGACCAAGAGCTTTTTCATGATATTATTCCTTTTGTCCAAATCCACTATAACATTAGTGACGCGCCTGAAGAGCGAGCAATTGCGGGTTTATCGATGGGTGGGCTTCAAGCAATTGAGACTGGTATCGTACACCTTGGCTATTTTTCTTGGATAGGTGCCTTCTCCCCGTCCTCCCCTATGTGGGTTCTCAGCGACGAGTGCAAAAACGTGTTGAAGGACCCAAATAAGATCAACGAGAATCTCCGCCTGTTCGAGATCGTCAACGGCGACAACGATCATATGGCTGGACCGACAACGATCGAGTTTGAGGGCCAGCTACGTGCGCTGAACATTAAACATGTCTACACTGTTATGCCAGGGACCCATAGTATGTTCGTCTGGCGGCCTGCACTCGCTAATTTCATGCAAGAAATCTTCAAGCACTGAATCATCATTACAGCAACTTTATCAACAAGAACCAAGAACGACCAGGATTCCCCTCACATTACGGGTACGGCTGGCAAGGAGATGTGGGCGACCGGAGCATGGAGTGCGACTATTCAAGGCCAGAATTGGGGCCCTCAACCAATAAAGGGCTACTGGTCAGTAATTCGTGAGGGCGATGATTGGAAGATCCGGATGCTAACCGTGAACGTTACTCCACGGGCTGCGACGCCTTCTCCCACGGCTACCCCGAGCAACCAGTAGCATCCATTAGAACCCTATAGCTGAAGGGGCTAAACGTTGTTTTTGGTCCATCTGCTATCGGAACCCCAACTTCGAATCGAAGGCTATGCTCTGAAACCTGAAGATGTGGCAAGGCTTTCGCCGCTCACCTTCGATCACATCAACTTCCTTGGCCGCTACGCGTTTGCACTTCCGGATTCAGTAGCGCATGGTCAGTTGCGCCCTCTCCGGAGTCCAGATGCGCCCGAGGACGAATAGCGGTTCATTCCTTAAGCCGGTTTTCTGTTCCGTTGCTCCCCAAACCCCAGAATCGGCGAATTGGAAATTGCACTTCGCATTCTTCAGCAGGAGGAAGCGCTCTGCCTGGAGCTGGGCGACAAGAACAGTTTGTCGGCGAGCTACGGCAACCAGGCCGTGATCCTGTACGCCTGGGGCCGGCTGGAGGAGGCTTTTGCGCTGCACAAGAAAGAGGAAGCGCTCTGCCTGGAGCTGGGCGACAAGAAGGGCTTGCAGGCGAGCTACGCCAACCAGGCCTTGATCCTGAAAGCCTGGGGCCGGCTGGAGGAGGCTTTTGAGCTGCTCAAGAAACAGGAAGCGCTCTGCCTGGAGCTGGGCAACAAGGATGGTTTATCGCGGAGCTACGGCAACCAGGCCGGGATCCTGCAAGCCTGGGGCCGGCTGGAGGAGGCTTTTGCGCTGACCAAGAAAGAGGAAGCGCTCTGCCTGGAGCTGGGCAACAAGGATGGTTTGCGGCGGAGCTACGGCCACCAAGCCGTGATCCTGAAAGCCTGGGGCCGGCTGGAGGAGGCTTTTGCGCTGCACAAGAAAGAGGAAGCGCTCTGCCTGGAGCTGGGCAACCGGCGCGCCCTAGCTTACTGCTACTGGTCTCGGGGGCTTCTCGCGCGCGAACAGCGCGATCGCAAGACGGAGCGGGAAAAGCTGGCTGCCGCCCTTGATATATTCACCGAACTGAACATGCCGCGGGAACGCGACGAAGTGCGAGCGGAACTGGAGAAAACGGCAGCAGCTGACAGAGCCACCTAAAATTGGTTAAATTCCAACAACAGGTACCCAAAAGAAACGCTGCCACCGAGAATCTCTAATGAGCGGCACCTCTAAATCCACGATTTGCCCGAAGTATGTAGCCCTCGACACGTCCAGCTGGATTGACCTCTTCAAGCGCAAAGCTGATCCGGAATCCAAGGACGTTATCGCTGCGCTCAATTCCACGCAGATAGTTCCTTACCTCACATTCGATCATGTCCTAGAACTCCTCCAAGGCGACGACGAAAAAACCCGGATGGAACAGCTAGAGTTTTTTGTAGAACTCCAACTAGTTGGCTACCCGGACCACTTTCCTGATCCTCCATGGAAGAATTCCCCGATCTGCGCGTCGTATCTTGACGTCCAAGAGGCCGAGATTTCAGCCTTGCTGAAAGACCCCAGCTTGACTTTGGAACAAGTCCTCGAACAAGCCAGGCCTCTTGCAGTCGCAGGGTTCAAAAGTGGACGGGCTATAGCATACGACCCGGTTTTTAGAGACATCGCGAGATCTGGCCGAGCAACTCAGATAGTTCAGCTGAATAAAGCGGCCGCGTCGATGATCCACAGTTCTCCACAAAATCCGGACGAGGTTATGCCCGAAGCTGGAAACTACACGATGCTAGATCAACAGAGCGCTGAGCAGCTCAAGCCTCAACTCGTTTCTAGGTTGGCCCAGCAGCTTAAAGATTTTGGGGACCCAGGATTACAGAATATCGACCAGCTCGCGGCAAGAGTCGTGGACCTCTCGTTCCAGCAAGTAATGCCGAACTACAATCCGTCCGCAGCGGATCCGTTCCGTGAGATGGTGTCAGCTTTCATAGGCGTAGACTTAAACCGCCTTCCATCTCCAACCACCGCAGAGGATTTCGTCCTTGAGACGTTGTATCGGGGAAGGATGGCGCTCCACGAAATGAGAATGCGCCTACCAAACGGTACCGCCTACAGAGCAATCAGAAGAGAAAGATTGCCTTCTATGGTCACTTGGTTTGCTTTGGAGGAGGCCAATAAATCAAGCCAACCGACAGCCCAAGGCGGCAACATGCTCGACTTTCCCCTCGCAGCACTGGCGTTTTATATCGATAAAGTCCAAGTGGACAAGCGGGTTCTAAATCACGCGGAAATCGCCGCCAGGAAAAATCCGTTCCTAAAGGGGATCCGGGTAAATCTGTTCCGATCGAAGGATCTGAAGGACCTCTTGAGCATACTAAACTCGCTTTGAAAATAAGGGGTTACGTTCCGAAAAAAATAGGCCGTTTTTGGTGATGTAAGCGCCCGCTTGTTCCAGCGCCAAGGCCAGCCCGCCCATCTCGCGCGCCAGCGCCACCGCCTCCTGAGGGTCAGCGAGTGTCCTGCGCCGCTTGGCCTCGGTGCGCTCCAACAGGAACGCCGCGGCTTCTGTTTCGTCGAGCACGTTAAGGGGTTCGGCGGTCTGGCGAGGACCTCGCACGCCTCGTCCGCGAACTGGAGCTCCTAGACCGCAGTGCTACGTAAAGCCCTGGGGAAGGCGAACAAAATACCTTGCCGGCCAGCAAACGCAGTTTCAATTCAAGCACAGCGTCGCCTTCGCCAGCCGCGCTTCGCCGCCGCCACGATTTTCAGAAATCAAGACTTTCGGAAAATTTTGTTGACGAACTCCGTCAACAGGTTACGAGTTCCGAAAGATATGACCGAAAGTAAGGCGTGATTTACGGCTACGCGCGCGTCAGTACGACCGGCCAGACACTCGATGTTCAACTTAAGCAGCTCCGGTGCGAAGGGTGCGCCAAGATTTACCGCGAGAAGCAGAGCGGCGCGCGCGCCGACCGGCGCGAGCTGCTCAAGCTGCTAAAAGCTATTGAGCACGGCGATGTGGTGACGGTAACGCGGATAGACCGCCTCGCCCGCTCGACATTTGACCTGTTCGCCATCGTCAAGCGCATCGTGGACGCGGGCGCGCAGTTCCGCTCACTGGCCGAGCCGTGGGCAGACACCGCCACAAGCACCGGCCGCCTGATGATTGCCGTCCTCGGGGGCCTAGCCGACGTGGAGCGCGACCTTATCCGTACTCGGACGGCCGAAGGCAGAAGCCGCGCGAAGGCACGCGGGCAGCACATGGGCCGTCCCCCTGCCCTTACGCCGCAGCAGCAGGCGGAGGCCCGCAAGCGCCGCGACGAGGGCGCAACGCTCAAGGAGCTGGCCCAAAGCTACAACGTGGGCATCGCAACGATTTCCCGCTTATCGAAGAAGGCAGCCGCATGACCACCGTAACTCACCCGCACCGACCACGCGCGCCGCATGGCCCGCTTCTATGTCCTCGACGTGCAGCCCGACCTGTTCGGCGCATGGTGCTTCATCCGAGAATGGGGCCGCATCGGACGGCCGGGCCAGTTGCGCCAAGTCCCCTACCCCACCGAGGACAAGGCCAAGGAAGCGCTAGCGCGCCAGCGCCGCGCCAAGGAGCGCCGGGGATACCGCAGCGCCTAGCGCCATAACGCGCTGCCTCTGATGTGGACTAGAGCAATGCCATCGTATAAATCAACATCATCCGTGCTTTCTCTTCGCCTGTTGCCTGACACCAGCTTTCTCCTATCTTGAAGAAATGGAAGTCCACTTCACACCTGATCAGGAAGCGCAGCTTGCGCAACTCGCCACCAAAGCAGGCACCGACGCCGAGCATTTGGTGAAGGCTGCTGCTTTGCGCCTGCTAGAGGATGAAACCTACTTTCATGTTCCCCCGCCTGAATTGCCGGTTTTACATCTTGGTGCAATGAAATCTCTACACCGCCGCGACATCTACGATGATGTCCGTTGAGCCGGGAATTGTTGACGCAAATGTTTTGGCATATGCGGCAAACGCCGACGTTCCTAACCACGCGGCCTCACGTGCTTTGCTCGACGCTGCCCGCGATCCTTCGGTAACGCTTTACGTCACCTCACAAATTCTTTGTGAATTTTATTCGGTTATCACCAATCCGCGTCGTGTGGCCGCGCCCTCTTCCTCAGCCGAAGCCTTGCGGATCATTTCGGCGCTATTGGTGTTGCCGGGCATCCATATTCTGCCAAGCCCGGCCAGCGCTGTGACAGCATTGATAGAATTGTTGCGGCGTCATCCGGTAACAGGCGCAGAGGTTTTCGATTTACAGATTGTCGCGACCATGCAGGCAAACAACGTTCAGAGGATTTACACCTTTAATGCCGGAGACTTTGAGGTGTTTCCAGAGTTGATTGTTGTTGTCCCTGGCCGCTTAACGCCATAGCGATCCGAAAAGCCATTCACGATAGGACGACCTCGACCTCTCCCCGCCCATGGATACTACAACATCACGTCCTTTATGTTCCCCCTCCTCCAAACAAGTGCACGGCCGGATTAACACCGTCGCCGAGTCGTACTTTCAGCGTCACGATTTTGGTGGGGACGTGATCCTTCACGCCGCTGTCGCGCATCCGCTTTTGAAACGCCTCGTTCGCTTGAACGCGGCCCCGGATAGTCTCATGCGTGCTGACGACCGTGCCGATGCTCTCTCCCGGTATTTTGAGCCTCGTGTCTATCAACGCCGCGAGAGGCGCAAAACGCTGTGCCTCGCCACGCTTTTTTCGTGGAAACGGACGAGGTTCATTGGAGCGTTTCACAAAGGGTAAGTCTTGCAACGTGCCCCCACCAGCGCCGGCGCGGTTGATTCTTCTCCGCTGCGCAGGGCAGAAAGCCAAGGGTCGCACTACGAACCCGGCCCGCCATCTGACTTCCGTAACACCACCCTATCCCGGTCGTTGTCACCAATCTCGTCGACATGCCGGAAGTGAATTTTCCCCTTAAAAATTCTCATATCCAACATCGGTTTCAGTACCTTTGTTCCCCCTTCACCGACTAAGACAGGCGCGAGAAAGTAGGTTTCAAACCTCCCATAGGCCTCCTTGAAGGCTGCCAACATTGGCGAGTTGCGCGCATCCATACGGTTGATCCGGCTGTTGACAGCAAGCAAATCACCGTCCGTCATGAGACCCAACCGCTTGTATCGGCGGAATGCATTCTCCGCATCCGCGCCAATGTGCACTGAGTAACCGGGTGCCCGACCCGGAATCTCTCCCTCAATAATCGACACCCGAAGTTCCTCAAATTCATCACGCGGGCCATATCGCTCGCGCCAACCCCGGAAAATTTTGCGGGCGGGATCTTCGTTTGTGAAACCCAATCCTAAGATGGGTGGTTCATTCCCACTCTCATCGACCATGAAGACTGTTGCGCGCCAGTTGGCTCGCTTCCACAGGTCAAGGTCGACCGGAAGCGACACCAGCATTGCAACGTTGGTCTTAACCTCTCGTTCAGGAAGGGACTTGCGCTTGCCGAGAGGTGGCTTTTCTGCCGATGGTATTCCAACCAACCGCTTATAAAGCTTCGCGTACTCGTGATCGAGCCAATATCTCGTTGCCCCTTGCAAAGGGGTCGGGATGTATTTGGCGTGCGTCGGATCGAATATTACCGGAATGAATTTCGTGTTAAGAGATCTCGCGTTGTAAATGTGGTTGTAGATCAAAGTTCCTTCCCACGCGATACCAAGCCCTATTCCCGGCTTTTCTTGCCCCATCACACGAAGATAGTAAGCCTCGGTGCAAATCATCAGAACGAACTGCGCCTTGCCGATTTCCCGCTCCATCCACCGGGGCCAACCTTCTGGCGGCGAGGATTCATACTGGTCTAAGACGCAATCAATGCCTTCGGATCGGAGCTTGTTCGACAACGCCAGCACTGCCCGTGCATGGTCGGGGCTATCGTGACTATAGCTGATAAAGACCGTTCCTGTGTCGTCCGCCAAGACTCACAGTAATCACCCTTTCCTCGACCATCAATATCATCCGCGATGCTCCCATCCGTGACGCGGCCTGCTATTCTCGCCCCACAAAGGCTAGGACTCGACAAAATGGAACATTTTGTAGAGTTACCAATGCGGCTGCGCCAGTATTCAAGCTTTGGTGTTGGGTCTTAGGAAGGAGTGCTCCTGTTGCAAAATGCGGCCTGGTGACACAACTGTTGGGTCTACCCCGTCTCCGCGGAGCGTGATCTCACCGGCACGTGGGCGCAGTAAACTAGAAGTCCATGAACCAGCCGTCCGTCTTTATCTCCTGCGTTTCGCCTGAGTTCCGGCAGACACGCAGCCGGGTCGCAGCCATCCTTACACGGCTGGGCTACACGCCCGTCATTCAGGAAATCTTCGGCACCGAGCCCGGCGACCTCCGCCAGGTCCTCCGCGACAAGATCGACGCCTGCGAGGGCCTCATCCAGATTGTCGGCCAGGGCTACGGCGCGGAGCCGCCTACGGTGGATGCCGACTATGGCCGCGTCTCTTATACCCAGTTCGAGTTTCTTTACGCTCGGTCGCAGAAGAAAAAGACGTGGCTCCTCTTCGCAGGCGATGCTTGCACCCGCGACACACCGCTAGAGCACCTTGACCTTCCCAACGATCCCGCACACCCTGACCCTGCCGGCTACCAGGCTGAGCGCCGCGCTTTGCAGCTCACCTACCGCGACAAACGGCGAAACGATGGCCACCTTTACTTCGACGCCACCGGCGACACCGACCTCGAGCTCAAGGTCGAGCGCCTCCGTGATGAACTCGCTGAGTTGCGTCAGGCGTTCAACCTCTGGCAAAACAAAGTCCTCCGCGCCTTCACCGTTGTCCTTGTTCTCCTCGCCCTCATCGGCGGCAGCGTCTGGTGGTTCGGCTCCATGCAACATCACGAGATCCAGCAGATTAGCGCAGATGCTCGACACATCACCCGCGAGAAAATCCGGGCCCAGTTGCTTGAGTCCGTCGAACGCACGCACCACGATGCGCTCGCCCAGGCGGACAAGGCAAAGGGCTGGGAAGAACGCGAACGTCTGCGCCAAGCCGCCGAGAAGGCCTATACGGGAAGTGTCTCCCGCGTTGATGAACTGGCTGCCTCCTTCGCCGAGATTGAGGGCACCGAACGGTCCACACAGGTCTTCGATGAAATGACCCGAATCCTCGCAGAGGAAGGCGTCGATCAGGCTATCACCTACGTCGCCACCCAGCGCCCCGCTATCCTGGAGAAAGTCAAGGCCCACACGGCCGCCACCCGCGAGAAGAACCGCGCCGACTTGCTCCCCCTGCTCAAGAGCGCCCAGCTCGAGACGCAACGCAATCACCCTGCCGAGGCGGAACATCTTTTCGCCGAAATCCTCGAGCTGGAGCCGGATTGGAGCGAGCCGCGAAACGCCTTCGCTTGGTTTCTGATCCAGCGGG
>Ga0207646_10002373_pt1 | contig 22256 bp, 16 predicted proteins | sample KBSK5502metaG_FD_184343 | JGI IMG/M metagenome (GOLD analysis project Ga0207646, IMG submission 184343) | Corn, switchgrass and miscanthus rhizosphere microbial communities from Kellogg Biological Station, Michigan, USA - KBS K5-50-2 metaG... | ecosystem: Host-associated > Plants > Roots >... | reverse complement strand
AACGGTCTCGCAGAGCCAAGCCAAACCGACGTCGGCGGGCAGCATGCGCACCGCCATTCTCATCCCCCGGGAGCGCCCAGCAGGGCATCAAAATCTAATAACTGGTTAGCTGCGCCCGGCGGCTGGGTGGCGGTGGTCAGGGGCGCCGGTTGTGGTGGCGGAGTTGTTCTTCGTGGCGGCGGACTTTGGCGGCGAGGGCTTCTAGGCCGGTGCGGAGCTGGTCGATCTGGACGGCGAGGCCGGTGAGGGTAAACGCGTCGCGGTGGCGGCGGCGGTGTTCCTCGATGACGGCGCGCAGTTCGGTGTGGCGGTAGAGGGTGAAGCGGGCGAGGCCGGAGCGGGCGGTCACCGCGGCGATGGTGACGGGCTGCCCGTCGCGGAGCAAGTCCGGGCAGGCTTGCTCGACGCGTGCGGCCTGGTCGCTGGTCATGACGCCTGCGCCTGGGTGATGAGCAGGCCGAGCCGTTCGGCGAGCTTGCGGTGCCGGGCGGCTTCGTTTTCCCAGCCGCGGGCGTGCGCGTCGGCGGCGAGGGTTTCTGCGTCGGCGCGCTGCGCGGCGAGGATGGGCAGGAAGCCCGGGTCGTTGCGGAAGTTCGGGCAATGCTCGCAGATGTTGGCGTAGGCGCAGGGGCCCTGGGCGGCGGTGCGCAGGCAGTATCCTCCGGCGAGCCGTGATTTGATCAGCGGTGCGTCCTGCCAGCTGGTGCTGCCGCCGCTGATCGCGGTGATCGGCAGGGCTGTCCGGTTTGCAGGCAGGACTGGGCCGAGCTGGGCTTTGGCGAGGGTGAGGGCGCGCTCGTATTCTTCGCGGACGGTGGCATCGAACAGGCGCCCATACCGCAGGCTCATCTCGGCGGAGACGTGTCTGAGCAGGGCCATCAGCGCCTGCAATGACACGCCCGAGTTGACCAGCGCGGTGGCATATGTGTGCCTGAGCTGGTGAGGGGTTGCGGCTGTGATGCCGGCCTCGGCGGAAGCATGGTGCAGCTCGCCGCGGAGTGTGTGCGCGGAGACGCGCCGGCCTTGGTGGGTGAGCAGGAAGTCAGCGAGCTTGCCAGTGCGCGGGTGCGGCAGTGGGCGGCCAGGTGAGCGGTGCTCGGTGATCTCGTCGAGCAGGGCGAGGGCTTCCTCGGCCTGGACCAGCTGGTGGACCTGGAGGAGCCTGGCGTGATAGGCACCCGGAGCAGCGCGGGCATGCGCTCGCCGGGCAGGCATGCCCGCAGGCCTCCCGCGAGCGGTCTTGACTGCACTGGCCGTAGCTGGCCCAGACCGTGGCCGGGTAGCGGGTTTCCCCCACCTTGATCGGGATTGAGCGCCTGCCCTTAGGGCTGTACGAGGCTCTTGGCCCGCCGTCTCCGGCCTGTCTATGATCCACCCATGGCCGACCTGCCCACCGGCACGGTCACGCTGCTCTTCACCGACATCGAGGGATCGACCCGGCTGCTGACCGAGCGCGGCGAGGGGTATGTTGTGGCGCTCGCCGAGCATCGGCGCACACTGCGGGAAGCGTTCGCCCGCAACCGCGGTGTCGAAGTCGACACGCAGGGCGACGCGTTCTTTTACGCGTTCGCGAGCGCGGACGATGCCATTACCGCGGCACGCGATGCCCAGGGATCGTTGCGTGATGGCCCGGTGCGCGTGCGCATCGGGATCCACACCGGGGAGCCGCAGTTGACCGCCGAGGGATATGTGGGCATCGACGTGCACAAGGGAGCCCGGATTTGTGCGACGGCGCACGGCGGCCAGGTGGTGTTGTCGGAGCGTACCCGGGGCCTCCTTGACGCCGGCTTTCTCGTGGCCGACCTCGGCCTGCACCGGCTCAAGGATTTCGACCGGCCCGAGAAGCTGTTCCAGCTTGGCACCCAAGCCTTTCCGCCGCTCAGGTCGCTCAATGCCACCAATCTCCCGGCGCAGATCGTCCCGATCGTCGGCCGGGCACAAGAGCTCAAGGAGCTGCGCTCACTGGTTCGCGGGCAGCGGCTCGTCACCGTTACCGGCACCGGTGGCAGTGGCAAGACAACGCTCGCTCTGCACGCTCTTGGCCCTCTCACGCCGGAGTTCCAAGACGGTGTCTTCTGGGTCCCGCTAGCCACCATCCGCGACCCTGACCTGGTCGTTCCGACGGTAGAGCTAACCGTGGGCGCGAAGGTCTCCCTTGCCGAGCACATCAACGAAAAACACACCTGCTTGCTGCTTGACAATCTGGAACAAGTGATCGAGTGCGCCAGAGCATTGGCGGATCTTCTGGCCCGATGCCGCAACCTGCATCTGCTGGTGACCAGCCGCGCGCCGCTGCGTCTTCGCGGGGAGGCCGAATACTCGCTCGGCGGGTTGCCGAACGAGGACGCCGTCGAGCTCTTCTGGGCCCGGTCCGGTCACACGGAGCAACGGCAAGTCGTTGCGGAAATATGCCGCCGCCTCGGCGGCCTCCCGCTGGCCATTGAGCTTGCCGCGGCCCGGACGCGCATCTTCCCACCGCCAGAGCTGCTCCGGCGGCTCGAGCAGAGCCTAGCCGTCCTGGTCAGGGGCACCAGGGACGCGCCGGAACGGCAACAGACCTTGCGGGCGACGATCGAGTGGAGCCACGATTTGCTCTCGCCCTCGGAACAGGTGCTCTTCGCCCGGCTTGCGGTCCTCTCCGGTGACTTCTCGCTTGACGCGGCGGAGGAAGTCTGCGGCGCCGACGCCAACGACCTTGAGTCGCTCGTCGAGAAGAATCTCGTCCTGCCCGCCGGCGAGCGTTACTCGATGCTGGAAACCATCCGGGAATTCGCTGCCGAGCGGTTTCAGGCCCTGGAAGAGGCCCAAGAGATCAGCCGTCGGCATCTCAGGTTCTATCTGAGGCTAGCGGAGAGCGCCAACCTCGCTGCCGAAGATGACGGACAAGAGCACATCGAGGCGGTCATTCGCGAGGAGGACAACACCCGTGCCGCACTTGAATGGGCGTTGTCCGCCGGTGAGATCGCCCTGGGGATGCGCCTCGCTGTCGCCCTTGAGCATTACTGGGTGGTTCGGAACCTCAACGAGGGCGTGCCCATCCTTCAGCGGCTACTTGCGGCGGATCGCGGGGTGCAGCATGCCCTGCGCGCCCGTGCCCTGAGGGTTCTCGCCGGGAATAGCTTCCTCAGCAGCGACTACACCGTACAGACTGACATGATCTACCAGCAGAGCCTCGCGTTGTGCCGCGAAGCAGGCGACGAGCTTGGCGTAGCGATCGTGCGGGACCGGCTGGGGCTGAGCGAGCTGCAGCGTGGCGACACAGCCGCTGCCCGGTCACTTTTCGAGGGAAGCCTGCGGGCCTTCCGCAGGCTGGGGTCCCACAAGGGTGAGATGCAGGCACTGGGCCACCTCGCGTTCGTGGCACAGCTCGAGGGAAACCTCGACCGGGCGAGGGCGCTCTGCGAACGCAGTGTGGCCATGGCCGCCGAGGTCGGTTTCCTCTGGTGGGAAGCAGGCATGTGCGACACCCTGGCCCAGCTCATGCTGGACGTCGGCCGGGCAGAGGAGTCCACCAGCTGGGCCCGGCGATCGCTGACGCTCGCCCGGGCCCTCGGCGACCGCCGCCAAATGGTGTACGCGCTGGCCTGTCTTTCCTGCGCGGCTGCCGAGCATGGTGACGTCTGGTTCGCAGGCCGCCTATGGGGAGCCATCGAAGAGGAGACGTCGCGGAACCCGTTGGGGCTGTGGGAAACCGAAAAAGACAGCTACATCCGCCGGCTAAGCCGACGGCCGGGTCCGCGATTCGATCGTGCCGTGCAGGAAGGGAAGCTGCTGACGCTAGACGCGGCAGTTGACGAGGTACTCCCCGAGGGCGATGCGAATTGCGTACCCCAGGCCGGGCCCGCGTGACCGCGCCTCCCGGGCCACAGCGACTCGCACGTGTTACTTGACGACAGTGCCGGTAGCTCCACTGCCACGCCCGCAAATGCCGGGATTTGAGGATGTTGCGCTGGTACATGTTTATGGGCAGGACCAGGCGCGGCAACGACAGCCACCCCGGCGACCCGGCTTGCCGACCATATCGAGACGATGCGCGCCGCGCCCCAGACCAGGGTTGATCACGGAGGGTGAGGCGGGGCATCCCACCCCAGGGATCCGAGCGCCGAATCCGAGCCTTCGTGCCTTGCGGCACGAGCGGAGCACCGTGGGGCCGGGAGGCGCCGCGGCGACGGCCGCGGCGGCGCGCATCATCGCTTCCTGCGTGTCCCGGCCCAGTTGCCCGTAGGCCGCCGGGTGTTCACCCCGCCGCGCTCGGCGGCGCGGAAGGTGCTGGCGCTGATACCGGGCGGGAACCCTGAGCGCAGTCCAGGAGGCGACCGAGCCGGGGCTTGCGTCGCGTGGGCCCGCTGTTCGCGCGGCGCGGTCAAGCATGAGACCCTGGCGTGCCCTGAAGCGCCCCGGGCTCTGGTTTCCGGGCGGGGCCGTTAAGGCGGCGTCAAGAATCGCGCTGGGCGCGTAGAGATTGTGTTAACGGCGCGCTGTGACGAGGGTCAGGCGGCTTACGTTGGCCGCAGGTGCGCCGGGAAGCCTGGCCGGCTCGGCCGTGCCGGCCGCTAACGGGCTAGATGCCCGGATCGCATCGTTTTGCTCGCTGCAGATGGACATGGACTGACGCGGCGGGCCGAACCAGTGGCAGGCGGCTCCGGCGACCTCACGACACGATTCTTCGCCGGAACCGCCTGCCGCGCCTCGCCGGCTTCCTGTCGCGATGAGAGCTCGCCACCAGCACTTCGATCGCGGCGGCCTGGCGGCAAGAACCGTCCTCGGCGGATGGCTGCGCACAGATGAATCTGTTCTGTACGCCGTCAACAGCCCAACGAAGCGCACGCTTGGCATGCATATCGGCGGTTCGCGGACGGCTCGGGATCACGATCAGTGATCTGGAATATTCCGGGGTTCTTCCGCCTGGCCGGTTGGCGGCCAGGCGGACGAGATCAAAGGCGACCTGGGGCGCTATCGGGCGGCTCCGGCGACATAGGCGGCAACGATGTAAGTGGCGTGCCGGTCCAGCGAGGTCCGGGCACGACCTGGTGGACTCGGTTATTCGTACTGTCTGAATGCCTGTCAGCCGCGTGCCTGGGTGACCGGTTCGGTGCCCTTGGTGGTGGCCGGTTTGCGGCGGCTGTAGTCGGCGGCGTAGGTGGTCCAGTCGCCGGCGGAGGCATGTTGCCATTCGACGGCGACTTTGATGTGGATGCCGAGCAGCCTGGCGAGGATGGCGGCGGGAAGTTCGGTGGCGAGGCCGAACAGTGCGGTGGTGCGGCTTTGCGCGGGGCGCAGTCCGAGTTGGCGCAGGCGTTCGGCCAGCTGGTAGGCGCTGATCGGCTGGCCGGGGCGGCCACCGGGAAACAGCCACGGGGAAGCGCCTTGGTCGCCGAGCGCGGCGTGGCCGCGGCGCCGGGCGATGAGGCCGGCGACAAGGCCGGCGAGTGGTTCGGGCAGCCTGACGGGTTCGCGGCCGAGGCGGAGGTGCACTGCGTGCCTGGCGGTCTGCACATGCTCGAGGGTGAGGCGGCTGACCGCGGCGGGGGTTTGTGCGTAGAGGAGCAGGAGCAGGCCGGCGACCCGGTCGACGGGGTTGAGGGTGTGATCGTGTAGCAGCCATCGGGCTTGTGCCCAGCGGGTCTCGGTGTCGATGGTGCGGGTTGGGCCGTGCCATCTGGTGGCGGGGAACTGCAGGCTGGTCAGCTTGTGCCGGCTGGCCCAGCGCACGAAGTGCCCGGCGTCGCGGCGGTGGCTGGCCAGGTCGCTGGCCAGCCAGTTGTCCAGGTCGCCCTGGCGGGCGCTGGCTGGGGTATGGCCGCGGGCGGCGAGCCCATCCAGCAGCGCGAGGGCGGCTTTGACGTGGCGTTTGACGGTGACCGCCTGGGCGCAGGTGGCGTGGGTGGTGGTGTTGCGCTGCCGTAGCCTGCGCAGCAGGTGCCAGACGGCGTAGCGGTGCAGCATCTGCCGCTGCCCGGGGTCGCCGCGTTCGGCGAGGATGTTCTCGATCCAGCGTTCGAGGCGGGCCAGGTGCTCATCACGGGGCGGCAAGGTGCCGGTGGCGACCAGGATGGCGCGCAGGTGCTCGACCGGCTTGCTGGCTGGGAGCTCGTCGAGGGAGGCGTGGCTGAGTGCCCGCTGGCCGGTGCCGAATTCGCACAGGATGCCGGCGATGGCGGTCTTGTTCAGCCACGCCAGCACGAGGTTGGGCCGTTCGCTGCTGGCCAGGGTGTCGTGCAGGCCGCGCAATTCGGCGTGGACCTCACCGTCGCCGCCGGCCAGCAAGGCCCGCAGCCGTTGCCGCAAGTTGCAGCGGGTGCAGGAGCGGGTACTGAGCTGACGGTGCCCGCAAGCCGGACAGCATCCCCAGAACGATAGGTCGGGGCGGGTGCAGGCCGCGCACAGCGGCTTGGTCAGGGTGCCGCCGCGGATCAGCTCGACCTGGCCGCAGCCCGCGCAGCGGGCCCGCCGTTTTCGGCAGGCCTTGCACCACGGGCGGCCAGTGGCTTGGGAGATCTCGCAGGACGCGCTGCGGCCGCAGATCGAACAGGTCACCGTGGACTACTCACCGGCCCGGGTGATGCGGGCCCGCTTGGGCCGCAGCTGGCCGACCCCGCCCGTGGCGCCGCCGGCCGCCGTGGCAGTACCGGATCGCCCGCTGGCGAGCGCGACAGGTTCGATCAACTCGGTCATCGAGCAGTCGAGGATGTCCAGCAGCGCCATCAGGATCTTCAGGCTCAGCCGCTCCGGCCGCTCGGCGACCAGCCGGTAGACCTGGCTGGAGGACAACCGGATCCCGCGTGCGGCCAGCGGCTCGATCAGGTCGGTGGTGGCGAACATGCCCCGGCCGGCCATCACCTGCCGCAGGTGCCACCGGTAGTCCAGCTTGCGCGCCATCAGCACTCCTTACCGTTGCCCGCCCGGCGCATCGAGGGCTGGGCCGATCGCCTTGCGCAACGCGGTGTTCATGAAGTCGGAGCTGACGTGGGTGTAGATCGCCGTCGAAGTGTCGCAGCGGTGCCCGACCTGCTCTGGGATGAACCGGCGGTCCGCGCCGTCTTCGGTCAGGTGGGTGACATACGCATGGCGCATGGAATGGGGCGACAGCTCGCGCGGCAGGCCGAGCGCATCCCGGTAGGCGGCAAACCGGGCATTGATCTCCGCGGGCTTGATCCGCCCGCCGCGCTCGGTAACCCACAACGCCGGATGATCCACCGGCCCGAACCGGGGCCGGATGTTCTCCACGTAGTCGGCTACGGCCTCCACCGCCCAGCCCATCACCGAGGCCACGTTGCGCCGCCGCGGCGGCTGCCCGCGCACCGCCTTGCCGTAGCGCACGTGCAGCATCCCGAACCGGCCGAACTCCGCCGCGGCCGGATTGCGGCCCCAGCCGGCCAGATCCAGCCGGGCGGCCTCGGCGCGCCGCAGCCCCCACCCGTAGATCACCTTGAACAGCGTGGCGTCCCGGTAGGCGGCCAGCGCGCCCTTCCGCTTCGCCCGCGCGGCGCGGTCGACCTGCTCATCGGCGTAGTCGAAGAACCGTTGCAGCTCCTCCCGGGAAAACGGGCGCGCCTCCGGGCTGCCCTCGTACTCGTTCAGGTGCGCGATGGTGTTCCACCCTTGGCAGACCGGTGCCGGGACGGTGCCGAACGCCTCCTCACACGCGGCCGCCCACCCATAGCGGGCGTCGGTGAGGTACTCGCTGAACAGCCGCAGCTCGGTCTGGTAGCCGCGCACCGTCGCCGGCGCCAGGTGATGCTCGGCGGTCAGCGTCAGCGTCCACTCATCCACGTGCGCCGGGCTCCACTGCCACGGGAACTCGTTAGTGAACGCCAGGAACCGGCGTACCAGCCGTTCCCGCGCGCCGATCGTCTTCGCGCGCAGCCCACGGGCGGCCTGCTGCACCCGCCAGCCCTGCAGCATCGCCTCAACCATCGCCTCCTCCGGCCGCAGATGGACGACCCCGTCCCTCAGCTGCGCGCCCGCCGCACCCGCCAAGCCGATCCGCCGCAACCCCCACCCCCATACGCAAGTAACGGGCGGATCCTGCATCAGACGGGATCGCCTGATCAAGCTGCCACGCCGCAAGCCCGCGCTGCCGCAGGAAAGGAAATTGAACTCAAGCCGTCAAACCCCGGAAAGACGTATTCGGCTCGCCCATCTGATGCAATTTCCAAGAGTTGTCATAGCGCATCGTGGTGCGCGGATCAGCGTGGGATGCGGCTTCTTGCACATCCCGCAACGGGACGCCGGCATCCAGCGCAGCGGTGATAAACGCATGTCTCAGCGTGTGCGGCCCAACAGGCTGGGCGATCCCGGCGCGCTGGGCGACCCGGCGGACGATCCGCCCAGCGCCGTGCCGGTCGAGCCGATGGCTGTCGGGGGCCAGGAAGATCGGCCCGCCGCTGCGTTCGCCGATCGCCAGGTCGATCGCCCGGGCGGTGCGCGGTGCCAGCGGGATGGTGACGACCTTGCCACCCTTGCGCGTGATCACCAAGGTGCGGTGGCCGCGCTCAACGCCGAGGGCTTCGATGTCGGCGCCGGTGGCTTCGGAGACCCGCAGCCCGTTCAGGGCCAGCAGCGATTTCAGCGCGTGCTCGGCGGGACTCCCCAGACCGGCGGCCACCAGCAGGGCGCCGAGTTCGTTGCGGTCCAGCCCGATGGCGTGCGACTCATAGTCCAGCCGCGGCCGTCGCCCATGCGCAGCAAGGCGAATGGTCCAGTAGCTCTTCCTCGACCGCGTACCGGTAGAAGCCGGCCACCGTGCACAGGCGGCGGGTGATGGTGGCCCGGGCCCGGCCGCGGGCTTCCAGGTCACGGGCGAACAACTCGATGTCGGCGCGGCGGGCGGCGAACAACTGGAGCTGGTGCTGCTGGCACCAGCTGGCGAACTGCCGCAGGTCTAGCTCATACGCCTGCCGGTCAGGCCGGTGTAGCCGGCGAGGAACCCGGCTAATGCCAGCCGCTCAGTGTTACGCACCGGCGCGACCGGGACGAGAGCGGTGGACGGGATCGTGGTGGCCATGAGGCGCCTCCGGGGACTCACGCTGAGACCCCGAAGCTGGGCCAGCCGAGGCCCCAGCAGACAACGAGAGAACCTCACGGTAAATCGGCCGCAGCAGTCACGCCAGGTCACCGCCACCTGCACCCAGCCGGCATCGACTCGCTCGCCAACCGCTCCCTGCCGAATACGGACGGCTGCAAGTAGTGCCGAACGAGTTGCTGATCCGGGCGCAGATTTGCCGATTCTGAGCGTGCTGTCCGTTGCTAGGCACCTCGGCCTTCCGTCTTCAGGACGGTAAGACCAAACGGTCAGCTTTGTGACAGGACGGGCCATATGGCCGCCGAGGTGGAGGCGGCACAGCCAGGCCGGTACCTGTCTGCGCCAGCCGCTAGTCACCTATGTGCAGCAGTGGCACGACGCCGAGCTCCCCGCACAACGATATTGCGTGCTCGGTCGCTGATCGCGCGGTCGGGTCGCCGGTGGCGCGCAGGTTGCGTGCGAGGTCGGCGTGGGTGAACGCTGCTTCGACCCGATAGCCGAGTGCCTTCCAGCCGGATGCCGCGTCGCCCAGCCGCCCGGCCGCGGCGGCGGGCCGTCCGTGGATCTCTTCGGTCAGGCCATCGACGGTGGCCGCGATGTGCAGTCGCAGCGGGGTGGGCACCGCCGCGATGTCGCGCAGGCCGGTCACGGTGTCCGGGCAGCCGGCCGCGATCGCGGTACGCATCAGCCGGGGCAGCAGCTCGACGGCTCCGTCTCGCTCGGTGAAACGCTGGGGGTCGCCGAGTTCCCTCAGCAGGGCCACTGCCTCGGCTGGGTGGCCGCGGCCGATCGCCGCGGCGGCGCACACCAGCGCGACGCCGAGGATGTGCCGCAGGTCACCCTCGTCCGCTGGCGGAGCGTGCCGCACCACTTCGACGGTCACGTCGTCGAGTGCGCCTGTGTCCAGCAGCGCGAGGGCGCGCTGCACGGCTCCCCATCGTGGCTGGGCCTCCACATCCTCTTCGTGGATCTGTTCGGCCAGCGCGATCGCCTCGTCGAAACGGCCCAGCTCGTACAGCACGCGGATGTCTTCGGCGATGCTCATCGAGGTGATGAACTGCAGTCCCCTGCTGTCAGCGAGCGCTTCCAGGTCCTGCCGGGCCTTGAGTTCGGCGGCGGGCCCGCGCCAGTGGTGCAGCGCGCCGGCGAACCACATCCGGGTCACTATGGTGATCGTGCCGGATTCGTAACGCAGCACGTCGCCGAGCCCTGACTCAAGCTCGTCCATGCCTCCGCCGTCGCCGAGGCTGAGCCGGGCACGGCCCCGCACGACATGCGCAAACGCATCACCTGCGGTGCCATGGTCGGCCGCTATCTGGATGGCTCGGTCGGCAAAGCCGATCGCGTTGCGCAGCGACTGCCGGGTTTGACCAACGAGTTCGTTCATCGCCAGCGTCGCCAGGTTGCGGACGGCCGCGCGTGATGGCGGCAGCGTGTCCGCGGCGCGCAGCGCGGCGCTGGTGGCGGGTCCGAAGTCGTGCCCAAGCGCGAACAAGGTGCCGGACAGGAACATGATGGCATCCACGCGCAGCGGGTCGTTCAGGCGTTCGAGCTGCTCAACCGCCTCGGCGAGCACCTGCTCGGCCCGCGCGAACTCGCGGTCGTCGAACAACGCGGCGCCGTACCAGCACAGGATGCGGGCGCGCAGCGGCGCTTGCTCATCGGACAGTTCGAGCGCGCGGGCGAGCAGCCGCAGCGCACCGGGGGTGTCGATGCCCTGCAGCCGGGCGCCGGCCGCCGCAGCCGCTTCGCAGGCGGGCCCGCGCGCCTGCATGGCCAGGTCGGTGTCGCCCGCAGCGGTGGCCAGGTCGTACGCGGTTGCGGCGTGGTGCGCGATCAGGTCGGCGAACTCCTCGGGCCGTTCGCCGGCGTCGGCGGCCCACCACTGGGCGACCGCGAGGTGCCGGCGTGCGCGGTCCAGCCGGGTCAGGCGCGCTTCCGCCGCGTCACGCACCAGGTCGTGCCAGAACACGAACTCGGCCTGCCCGGCGCGGGTGGAGGGGGTCATGCGGCGCAGGAACTGCCGGCGCACCAGCGCGCCCAGAGCGGCGGCGGTGACCGCGTGCGCCGGGGCGCCGGTGAGCACGCTCACCTCGTCATCCCAGAACGGGCTGCCCGCCACCGCCGCGGTTTGCAGGACCGCGCGGTGCTCACGGCTCAGCGTGTCCAGCCGGGCGCCGATCACGGCGGCAAGCGTCGGCGGCACGGCGGCCTCGCTTTCCTGGGACGCGAGCTGCGCGAACTCTTCGGCATACAGCGGGACCCCCCCGCACCGAGCCACCAGCTCGGCCCGGCTGTGGCCGTTGGGGACGGTACCAAGCAGCGCATCCAGCATCGCCGCGACCTCATGGTCCGACAGCGGCGACAGCCGGAGGCTGGCGGTGCCCGCGCCCCAGCCCGGCCGCACATCCAGCAACTCGGGGCGTGCCGTTGCCGCGACCAGCACGGGCACACCGGACAGGCCGGCCACCAGGTCCTCGACGAAGTCGAGCAGCATGGGCGCGGCCCAATGCAGGTCCTCGACCACCAGCACGGCCGGCGCCTGCTCGGCGATGATCTCGACGAACCGCCGCCAGGCGGTGAACGACTCGAACCGGCTTGGGGTAACCCCCGGATCGGCGCCGACCAGCGGTGTCAGCCGCGGCTCCAGATCGGTACGTTCATCGTCTGGCAGCAGGGCGCAGATCTTGGCTACCGCGGTTGCGGTGGTGTCGGTGTCAATGACGCCCGCGTGGGCCTTGACGATGTCGGCCAGCGCCGACAGCGAGGTGCCCTCCCCATACGGGCGGCAGTAGCCCACCCGCCACACCACCTCGCCGCCCTGCGCCTCCAGCGCCCCCCTGAGCTCGGCAACCAGCCGGGACTTGCCGATCCCTGCCTCGCCGAAGATGGTCACCAGCTGCGGGGCCCACTCATCGGCCGTCTTGTCGAAGGCGGCCCGCAGCATCGCCAGATCCCGGCCACGGCCAACGAAAGGAGCCGCCGCCGAGGCTGGACCCGGCGCCGCCGCGAGCCCTATCAGCCGCCCCGCCGACGGTTCGGGACGCGCAGGGCGGCGGACGCCAGAGCCTGCGCGGGGAGCGATCGGGCGCCAGACCGGCAGAGCTGCAGCCTTGCCTTTGACGGTGACCGGGTCGAGCGCAAGCCAGTCGAAGTGCGCGGCCGTGAGCCGGTGGGTGGCCTCGGCGACCACGACGCTTCCTGGCGCGGCGGCCGTTTGCAGCCGAGCGGCGGTGTTCACCACGTCCCCCACCACGAGCCCCTCGCCCCGCTCCGCACGAGCCCCCAACCGGGCGATGGCCTCCCCGGTCGCCACCCCAATCCGGACCTCCAGGTCAAGCCCGGGGTGGGCAGTGTTCAACTCGCCGATCGCCTCCAGGATGCGCAGCCCGGCCCGCACCGCCCGCTCGCCGTCGTCCTCGTGGGCCACCGGCGCACCGAACACGGCCATGACCGCGTCCCCGATGAACTTCTCCACCGTGGCGCCGTACCGGGCGAGCTCGGTGCGGACACATTCGTGGTAGGGGCGCATCAGCGCCTCGACATCCTCAGGATCCGACCCGTCCGCCCGGGCGGTGGAGCCGACAAGGTCACAAAACAAAACAGTGATGACCTTGCGCTCCTGGCGCAGACCAAACTGCGAGTCCAGGGCATGCCCGCAGGAACCGCAGAAGCGCTGGTCACCTGGCCACTCGTGGCCGCAATTGGGACACCGCATCCCTGCTCCCGTTCCCAAGACGCCAGCCTTGCCCAACAGCCACGCCCGGTCGTCCAAGCGTAGCTACCTCGACCCGAAAACCGGCCACGCCCTGGGGTCGGTGCGCACAGATCGCCCAGATCCGCGCCAGATGAACAAAAGCGCCCGCACCGACGGTCGGCGCGCCTAACGGCGGCTCCGGGCGCTACTAGCCTGGTCACGGAGTGTCGTCGCCGTCATCGGCACAATCCCGGGTTTCCGCCGCCCGTGGCGATGGCTCATGGGCCATGCCACCCCTGCGCCTGGGCGAGGAGGCGGGCGAGTTCACCGACGTCGCTAGCGCCGATCAGGTCGTGCACGGTGGGGTGATCACGTGGCGGCAGCGCCCAGTAGTCGCCGGTCGTGGCGCCACGCCAGATCCGCCACCGCGGGTAGCGGCGCCTGAGCTGGTCAAGTTCGGGATCCTGGGGATCCCCGCAGTGGCCGGCGTTCACGCCCGGTGCCGACTCATCGCGGGCCGGGCCGGCCTGGCCGGGCGGCAGTTGGTGGCGGCGTCACGCGACGGTGCGGCCCGTGAGCCGTAAGGGTAGCCGGGCACGGAGTTCACCTGGGTGGGCGCGGGCGCCACCGCGGGCGGCGGCACGCCCTGCCGCGGTTGCGGGGGTGGCGGGGGCCGGCGCGCGGGCTGGTGCTGCTGCCCCGTAGTGGCCCGCGAGCCCGCGCCGGCCCATGATCACTCGGGGTGTGGTTGCGGTGCTGGCACCGGCCCGGCGGCCAGGGCCTGGCTCAGGCTCGGGTAGACCGGCAGCAGGTCATCCATCCGCACCAGTGTCAAGGCGCGCCGCACCGCCGGGGAGGGCACCACCAGCCGCAGCTCGGTTCGGTTGGCGGCGGCCTGCTTGCGGGCCCGCACCAGCATGCTGATGCCGGAGGAGTCACAAAACGTGGTGGCGGTCATGTCGGCGATGACGGTCCTGACACCGGGGGCCACGGCCGCGCCCAGCTGCTCCCCGGCCCGGGCGGCGGTGGCCGTGTCGATCTCGGCAGGCAGCGCAACGACCACCGCGGGCAACGATTGTCGATCGGCCACGACGGCCATCCCTGGGTAGGGCGGCAGCTACGCCGCGATCGGGTTTTCCCGGCGGCCGTGCACCGGTCCACCGGGGCTGGACCGTGGCCGGCCGCTGACGCGGCCCGGCACGATCACCCCCCTCTACACAGGTCACAACGTCCAGCCGGGCCATAGCGTTACGGCCCTCGCCGGCACGCATCGCCGGCCGGGGTTCCGCTGGCCCGCCAGGCCCGCCAGGGCCGCCGGCCACCCAAGCACCCGGCTGGGCGGCACGTGCTCCGGCTCCCCATCAGCGCCGCGCGGCGGGCGCTTACTGCCTAGCGCGCCCGCACCGGCCGGCACCGGCGGTCTCACTACCTGCGCGGGGGAGGCAGTGAGACGGCTGAGTGGCCCGGGCGCCCCGGGCGCCCCGGGCGCTGCCAGCTACGTCGGCCAGCGGGCCAGCAGGGCCAGCCCAAATGGGCTCGTTCCTTCACGGCTTGATCCGGCGCTTGCAATCATGGTCCTGGGGCGGCGCCGGAGGGCTGGGTCAACGATCGGACTGCTGCCCAAAAAGGCGGCGCTGTGCGCCACGCCCCAGGCAAGGTCCAATGACACAGCGTAAGAAGAAGTGTCCGCCTCCTCGGGGAGTCCGGTGCGCGTGAGCGTCGATTGTCTACGGCATTCGGCGGCGCCTAGGGCACTAAAACCCAACTGCGCGCAACTCCCGCGAACTGCACGCTAACAGAACCGAGCATGCCAGGCAGGGGGTAGCTGTCACAGTCGGTGAGCGGTCGCCGAGCGCCACCCGCCTGCGAGATCGCGCAGATCGCCGAAATATTTGCGGCTCTCCTGATGCAGACGTCAGCGCCGCCCTGGGTGCAGCCAGCCATTTCGGGGCGGCCTCAGCGCCCTCTTGGTGACCTCACGATGGCTCCTCGGGCAGACCTGAGGATGGTGCTGGGTCTCGGCGGACAGCAGGTTGCCCGGCATGCGCGTGCTGGAGCCGGGCGCGTCATCGGCTGTGGTGAGCCGCGGTGGCGTAACTGGTGATCGCGATGATGAAGCCCATGGCCATTAGGAACGAGTCGCCTGGGTGGCTGCCGTCGATGAGAAAGGTGAGGCCGCCCCAGATCGCGAGCGCGATGGCGGTGAGCCCGATGGCCGAGGCGATGAGCCACGGCCGTCGGCGAGCCGCCACGGCGAGCCCGGCGAGCACCAGCGCGACTACCAGGAGCGCTGTGCCGAGCACCATGTGGGCGTACAGGAACACGGCAGCGCGGCCGGTCACGTTGCCGGATGCCGGGATCGTGACGTACAGGTTCACGATCATGCCCAGGATGAACTGCGCGGGCAGCAGCAGTGTCATCGCGACCCCGAGCCGGCGTAGCCGCCGTTCCGATCGCGTCGGCCGGCCGGCGGCCGGCGCCACCACCGAGTCAGGCACATGGCCGGGGGCTGCCGTGATCATCGTTCTTTCCCTAGGTGCGCGGCCGGGGCTCCCGGCGCGGGCTGGGTTGCCTTGCCCTGGCGGCGCTTCCGGGGCTGAAGCCGCCGCAGCAGCACGATCGCGACGACGGACAGGGTGAGGGTCGTGGCCGCGATGGTGACGAGCGCCGGGCTCGGGTGTGCCTCCAGGCCGAGGAGCGCCGAGAGGCTGTCGAGGACCCGGCATGCCAGGGCGACCGGGAGCGACCATCGGCGGACCTGAGCCAAGCCGGCGCTGCTGGCCAGGGTTACGAGCCCGATGATGGCGGTCGCCACGATGGCGGGGATCGGCGGCTCGGCCGGGTTGTGATGGTGCGCCGCGGCCATGAGCGGGACCACAGCCAGGTCGCCGACGCCAAGGACGGCGAGCAATACGATCGTGAGCTTGAGTCCGGGCCTCATCCGATGCTCCTCCGCGCGAGTTGGTGAAGTCATCGTGAGTCCGCGGCGCCTGCCGATGCGTCCGCCGACGGACGGAATCCGGCGAGGCCACGTCCGTCCTGGGAGGGAGAGCGCGCGGCTGGCCCTGTGTCGCGGTCAGCGCAGGGCCCCGGCCGAGCCGCGACCGACGAATCGCTACCGGACGGAGCCGGCGCGGCCGGGATGGCCCTGGCGGGGCAGCCGGGCCAGCACTGCCCATCCGCCGCCTTCAGTTGGGCCGGCGCTGAGTTCGCCGCCGCAGGCGGCTACTCCCACGGGGATCGTGGCCACTACGGTGTTCGTCCGCCCGTTGATCACCGACACCGTATTCGCGGTAAATATAGGCACATAAATGGTGCTGGTCCGCGGGTTCGTGGCGACCGCCTCCGGGAAGCTGCCCACGAACACGGTGGCCACTACGGTGTTCGTCCGCTCGCTGATCACCGACACCGAGTCGTTTAGGTTGGCGACGTCGATGGTCTTGGTCCGCGTGTTGGTCGCGACCCCGGTCGGCGCGCCGCCGACGGAGACGGTGGCCGTGACCCTGCAGGGTGAGGTCCTCGCATGGGAGGTGCTCACAGGAGGCGATGATGTCGCCGCGGCCATGGTAGTGGCCATAGACCCGAGTGAGGCGACTGCCGCCGCAATCAAGATGACGGCGCGCTGGGTGAGTCTCATGATGTCCTGCTTCCTCGCCGGGCATGCCGACGGGTGTCTCCTGCTCCTTCCGCCTGCGCTGGGTGTCTGATTCCACATATGCAAGCTCCGGGCAGGATGGGGGGTATGACGAAGGCTCCCCCAAGCCTGTACTGAATGACCGGCCATGCCGCGCTGACTGAGATGCGGCGGGGCCTATGGCCGGTGCCGCAACGAGCGGCCCGCCCGCCCGGCGACGGGCTCCTCTCGCGGCTGTTGACGGTGCCGGGAGGTACGCAAGAACGCGCGAACAATCGTGGTTCCAGGGAACGGCTGCATGGCGCGTCTTCCCTTCCGCATGCGTGCGCGCCAGGCCGGGCTCTGCCAGCCACGATCCGCTGTCGCTGTTTACTCACCTGCCCTCGGAGGCCCGCTTGTGGCTGCGGCTCCGCCCGCGTCCGGCCGCGGGTCAGCTATAGCTACTGCCTACCACGCGCACGCGCCCCCGGCCAGGTTCGCCCCACCACCAGGACGCTCTGGCCGTTCAGCGGACCGGTCACGGCAGCGTCCGCCCGAGGAAACCGCAGATGTGGCTGGCGGCAATATGCAGGTGGCTTTCCTGCAGGAAGTGGCCACCGTCCAGCAGGCAGATCTGGGCGCCGGGCGCGTCCTGCGCGAACGCCACCGCCCCCTCGCGGGCGAAGATCTCATCGTTGCGGCCCCATACCGGGGCTGATGGTGTCAAGCGGCGCGGCCGGTGAGTGATCAGGGGAGTGTCAGCAGTGGGGAGGCCGGTTTAGAGTTGCCTCGTGGCGACGTGTCCGCGGTGCGGTGCGTCCCGGGGGGATGGCGACCGGTTCTGCGCGGCTTGCGGGGCCCCCCTGGGGGGCTGCCCGTCCTGTGGTGAGCCGGTCTCACCGGCCGACCGGTTCTGCCGTGCTTGCGGGCACCAGCTCTCTGATCTGGCCCCGGTGCCACCGACGTCGGTAGCGTCGGCTGTTGGGCAGGCGCCGGTGGCGGAGCGCCGGGTGTGTTCGGTGCTGTTCTGTGACGTGGCCGGGTTCACGCCATTGTCGGAGTCGCGGGACCCGGAGGCGGTCCGGGAGCTGCTGTCACAGTATTTCGGGGTGGCGCGCACGGTGATCGGCCGGTACGGCGGGGTGGTGGAGAAGTTCATCGGGGATGCAGTGATGGCCGCGTGGGGCACACCGGTGGCCGCGGAGGGGGACCCCGAGCGGGCGGTCCGCGCCGGGCTGGACCTGGTGGCCGCCGTGGCCGAGCTGGGGGCCGAGACGGGGGTGCCCGGGCTGGCGGCGCGGGCGGGGGTGGTGACGGGGGAGGTTGCGGTGAGTCTGGGCGCGGCCGGGGAGGGGATGGTGGCCGGGGATGCGGTGAACACCGCGGCCCGGGTGCAGGCGGCGGCCGAGCCGGGCCAGGTGCTGGTGGATGGGGCGACGCAGCGGCTGGCCGGGGGGGGGGGGTTCGCCGACGCGGGGGAGCACGTGTTGAAGGGGAAGGCCGGGCATCACCGGTTGTGGCGGGCGACCCGGGTGCTGTCGGGGGTGGGGGGCGTGAAGCGGCTGGATGGGCTGGAGGCGCTGCTGATCGGCCGGGACGCGGAGCTGCGCACGGTCCGGGAGATGTTCCACGCGGCGGCGGAGCGGCGGGTGCCGCGGCTGGTGGTGATCTCTGGCGTGGCCGGGGTGGGCAAGTCGCGGCTGGGGTGGGAGTTCGACAAGTACATCAGCGGGCTGGCCGAGCTGGTGTGGTGGCACCGGGGCCGCTGCCTCGCCTACGGGGACGGGGTGGCGTTCTGGGCGCTGGCCGAGATCGTCCGGCAGCGGCTTTCCATCGCCGAAGACGACCCGGCCGAGGTGGCGGCGGGCAAGCTGGCCGCCGGGCTGGACCGGTTCGTTCCGGACCCGGCCGAGCGGGCCTACATCGGCGTGCGGCTGGGGCGGCTGCTGGGAGTCAGCGTTGCCGGGGATGGCGGGGGGCCGATGGCCCGGGAGGAGCTGTTTGCCGGGTGGCGGCTGTTCTTCGAGCGGCTCGCCGCGGAGGGCCCGGTGGCGCTGCTGGTCGAGGACGCCCAGTACGCCGACGCCGGGCTGCTGGACTTCCTGGATCACCTGGTCGACTGGGCCCGGGACCTGCCCATCTTCGTGCTGGTGTTCGCCCGGCCCGAGCTCGGCCAGGCCCGGCCGGGGTTCGGCGCCGGGCGGAACCGGGTCACGCTAACCCTGGACCCCCTGGATGCGGCGTCTATGGACGCGCTGGTGGAGGCCCTGGTGCCCGGCATGCCGCCGGCGGCGCGGGCGAAGATCACCAGCCAGGCGCAGGGCATCCCGCTGTTCGCGGTGGAAACCGTCCGCGCGCTGATCGACCGGGACATCGTCCAGCCCCTGGAGGGCGTCTACCGGCTGATTGGTGACGTCGGCGAGCTGGCGGTCCCGGACAGCCTGCACGCGCTGCTGGCCGCCCGGCTTGACGCCCTGGACCCGCCCGTGCGGCGGCTGGCCGCCGACGCCGCAGTGCTCGGCACCACCTTCCCCGCCGAGGCGCTGGTCGCGGTCTCCGGGCAGGACGAGCCCGCGGTGCGGGCCGCGCTAGCCGACCTGGTGCGCCGCGAGGTGCTCACCATCTCCGCCGAGCCGCTGTCGCCGGAGCGAGGCAGCTACGGGTTCGCCCAGAACATGCTGCGCCAGGTCGCCTACGACACCCTGTCCCGCCGGGACCGCAAGGCCCGCCACCTGGCGGTGGCCGCGCACCTGCGCGCCGCGTTCCCCGGTGACGGGGAAGAGGTCACAGACGTCATCGCCCGGCACTACCTCGACGCGCTGAACGCCATCCCGGATGACCCAGCCGCTGACGAGATCCGCGGCCAGGCCATCATCACCTTGATCCGGGCCGCCGAGCGCGCCGAGCGCACCGGCGCCCCGGCCCTCGCCGCCGCCAGCTACGCCATCGCGGCCGGGCTGACCCCGCCAGACACCCGGGAAGGACAGGACGATGCGGACGGGCGGATATCCGTCGGCGTCCTGTGGGAACGCGCCGCGCAGGCCGCCGTCACCAGCGGCGACTGGGCGACGGCGGTCGAGCACGCGGCCCACGCCCGTGACTACCACCTTGGCCGCAGCTACGCCCGGGCGGCGGCCCGCGCCCAGGCCATCGCCGGGCAGGCGTCGCGCCTGTGGGGCCATCACGGCGAGGCGCGCGAGCAGCTCACCGCCGCCCTGGCGGTGCTGCGGGCACAACCCGACACCGACACCGTGAACGCCCTGGAACAGCTCGCGGCGCTGGAGGTGTCCGCCGGCGCACCCGACGCGGACGGGCTCTCGACCGAGGCGCTCACGCTGGGCCAGGCCCTCGGCGTGGGCACCGGCCAACTCGGCGGCCTGCTGGTGACCCGCGGGATCTATCTCCGTACGGATAGCCGGTACGCCCAGGCGGTCGCCTACTATCGCGAAGCCGCCCGCCTGGCCGACCAGGATGGCGACAGCGTCGGCCTGGGACGCGCGCTGCTCAACCTGTCCGACGTGCTGGCGGACACTGGCCCCGCGGCTGCGGCGGAGGCCGCCCGCGCCGCTGCTGGGCACCTGCGCCGCACCGGCGCCCGGGATTACCTGGCAGTCGCGATCGTCAACCTGGCCCAGCCGCTGCTCATGCTCGGCGACTGGGATGCCGCTGAGGCCGAACTCGCCCGGGCCGCGGACGCCGACGGGCTGGCCGGCAACGAGTATCTCGCCTGCTACCGGGGCTGGTTGGCGGCGCTGCGCGGCGACACCGCCACCGCCCAGAGCATGCTCGCCGCACTGCCAGACCTGCGCGCCAGCGAAGACCCCCTGGATCAGGCGACGATCAGCGTCGCGGAGGCGTTCACCGCGGCTGCTCGCGGCCAGCCACGGGACGCGCTGCGCCACGCCCACGGCACGCTCGCTCATGTCGGTATCCTCGGGATCCGCAGCGAATTCCTGCGCTGGGCCTGGCCGCTGGCCGCCCGCGCCGCCCACGAGTTGGGGGACACCGCGGCCGCCCTTGAGCTGCTGGCCCTGCTCGACGCCTGCCAGCCTGGGCACCTGGCGCCCATGCTGCGGGCCGAACGGGATCTCGTCCGGGCCCGGCTGGCCGCCGCCGACGGCAACCCGGCCGCCGCCGCGGCCTTCGCCGACGCGGTCGGCATCCTGCGCGAGCTGAGCACCCCCTACCACCTCGCCCACGGCTTGCTCGACCACGCTCAGTCCCTTGCGCGCCTGCACGATGCCCAAGCTGCCGAGGCTGCCATCGGCGAAGCCCGCGACATCGCCCGGGACCTGCGCTGTCAGCCACTGTCGGATCGGGCCGCCCACCTCACGTTCGCGAAAACCCTGTAACGGCATAGGGCGGCGCTACCTGGCCCACAACAATACTCAGCCGTGGCGCAGGTCATTCCAGCCTCAGTGCCCAAAGTGCAGTGGCGCCCGAAACCCGGGTTTCAGGCTGGCCGGCTCGGGGGCATTGCGAGAAGCCACCGCCATCTGGGCCGCCGCATCCAAGACCACCACAGCCCTGCGCAGAATGACAATTCGGCGCGCTTCCTGATGAGTTACCTGACGACCGCCGAGGGCGCCAGAACGGGGGGCTACGCGCGCACTAGCGCCGACCGGGCGCTGGTCACCGAGTGTCACCCGGCTCTTGGCCCGATTTCGCGCGAATCGATCGAATATGGCCCGGCAGGCTTGGCCGAGCGGCCCGTGCCGCGGTTGTCTCCCGCGATCACCCGGAGTTTCTCCGCCAGCGGGCCGGTCAGCCTGCCCATCTCCGACACATCCAGGCCGGGGCCGCCCAGCAGCACCAGCGGGGGCACCGGGCCCGTGGACTGGCAATACAGCTCGGCGTCCTCCACGGCGATCAATGGCACCCCGGTATCCCGCTCCCGCCTAGCTAGCACAGCAACCGCGGGAAGCTGCTGTGCCCACGCGTTGCGGGCAGAGGTGGCGGTCACACTCGCGAGGAACGGCTGGGCGTATGTGACTGCGAACCGGGTGCCGCCCGGGGTACGCCGATCGCTGGGAGTACAGCGGTCCGGCCAGGGGGCGGTACACTCTCGGCGCTCACGTGCCGCCGATCCCAGGCGGTCGGCCGGCCAGCGGATTGGCAGTCACCGTGGGCGGAGAGCAGCGAGGTCGGCCGAGCTGGCCACAAGGTCGATCGACCCGGTAGCGGACGGGCTGGGCGTTACACTGATCTGGAAGCCCAGTTACAGCGGTGCGGGGTAGCGTGGCTGAGGCGCGGCCGACGAGCGAATCGAGCGGCGATCCGGGAGCGGGTTCGCCGCCGCCGAGTGCACCATCGAATGACCCTAGCCCGTCATCTGCGGCTAGTGCTTCGCCGACCGCTGGGTTCCCGCTCCGGACGCTGGCCGACGCCCCGGTAGACAACGACGCTGCGGACCGGTTTGGCTATGGCGACATTGCCGACGGACTGGCCCGCCTCATCGACGGGGAAGAAACGGCCACGCCGCTCACGATCGCTGTTAGTGCTCCCTGGGGTGCGGGCAAGACATCGCTGCTGCGCCTGGTGGAGAACCGGGTGGTGCGTCAGAGGGTCGAACAGACAGTACGTTGCGGACCCGAGACGCCTGCACTCGGCACTCAGCCGCTTGCCGAACTCGAACCACGCATCCGAGGGTGCCTGCCCCGCGTCGAGCAACGCGCCAAGCTCGGCCACAAACGCTCGGAGCGCCTCGCGGAACCCGTCGACCCGGCCGCCGCCCGCCAATGCCGCCACGTGCGATGCTGCGGCGACTCCGGCAAGGGAACCTCCCCGGCGCTACGCGCCTTCACGAGTGCCCGACGCCCGGTTCAGGCGCACCTTCTACTCAGCGACTGAAACGAGCAGAACACCCGTTCATGAGCACCATAATAACCATGCGGTCCCACCTCGACGCGGCGCAGAACGGC